>ERZ1292630.1635-Hain-H41-02um-R3-1635-length-21741-cov-5_pt2 | contig 14035 bp, 15 predicted proteins | sample MGYA00564408_ERZ1292630 | MGnify/ENA primary metagenome ERZ1292630 (study PRJEB36523, sample SAMEA6512641) | groundwater metagenome | collected 2019-01-08 | study: AquaDiva: Metagenomics assemblies of 32 groundwater samples | reverse complement strand
CGACGAGCATTGGGAACGCCTGCTCCGCACCACGGCGGATTTTGATAATTACAAGAAACGCGCCGCGCGCGAAAAACAGGACGCCATCAAATACGCGAATGAAAGCCTCGTCGGGAAAATCATTCCCGTGCTCGACAATTTCGAGATGGCACTCGCCGCCGCTCAGTCCAGTTCTGCGGACGGCCTGAAGTCGTTGCAAGACGGAGTGGCGATGATCCAGACGCAGTTGAAAGCGGTCCTGACCGAAGCCGGATTGGAAGACATTGACGCAACCGGCAAGCCGTTCGACCCGAATCTGCACGAGGCCGTTTCGCAACAGGAATCCAAAGACGTGGCCGAAGGTCACGTGCTGCAACAGCTCCGCAAGGGCTACAAACTGCGCGAACGGCTATTGCGCCCCGCTACGGTCATCGTTGCCAAAGCTCCAGCCGCTTAATCCATGGCCAAACGCGATTATTACGAAGTCCTCGGCGTCAATCGCGAGGCCGATCAAGACGAGATCAAGAAGTCATACCGCAAACTCGCGGTCAAATATCACCCGGACAAAAATCCCGGCGACAAAACCGCCGAGGAAAAGTTCAAGGAACTGGGCGAAGCCTACGAGGCGTTGAGCGATCCACAGAAGCGCGCCGCGTACGATCAATATGGCCATAGCGCTTTCGACCCTCGCGCGCGCGCCAGTCGCGGTGGCGGGGCGGGCGGCGGTTTCCACGATCCATTCGATATTTTCCGCGATGTCTTCGGCGGCGGTGGTGGCGGCGGCGGCAGTATCTTCGACGAATTTTTCGGCGGTGGTCGCACCGCTGACCCCAATCAACCGCAACGCGGCAACGACCTGCGCTATGACTTGGAGATTTCCTTCGAGGAAGCGGCGCTCGGTTGCGAGAAGGAAATCACCGTCACGAAGCCGGATCGTTGCGACGCGTGCTCGGGCTCCGGCAGCGAACCCGGCTCGAAGACGCGCACCTGTGCGACCTGCAATGGTCGCGGCCAAGTCATAACATCGCGTGGAATTTTCAGCATCGCGCAAACCTGTCCGCAATGTCAGGGCGCGGGCCGCGTCATCGAGAAGCCCTGCCGCAGTTGCAGCGGCACCGGACGAAAAGATCGCACCACCAAAATCACTTTACGCATCCCCGCTGGCGTGGACGCTGGCGCGCGCCTGCGCTCTTCCGGCAATGGCGAAAGCGGTTTGCGCGGCGGACCGTCCGGCGATTTGTATGTCGTGCTGCATCTCAAAGCGCACGATATTTTCCAGCGCGACGGCGACGACCTCTTGTGTGAAGTGCCGGTGAGCTTTATCCAAGCGACACTCGGCGCAGAAGTGCAAGTGCCAACACTAGGTGAGAAAGCCACGATCAAGATTCCCGCGGGCACGCAACCGGGCACAACCTTTCGCCTGCGCGGTAAAGGCGTGAAGAATCTGCAAGGTTACGGCCACGGCGATCTGCACGTGCGCATCACCGTGGAAGTCCCCTCGCACCTGACCAGCGCCCAGAAAGCAAAGTTGCAAGAGTTCGCCGAAGCCTGCGACGAGAACGTCAATCCGATCAGCAAAAGCTTTTTCGAGAAGGCCAAAAACTTGTTCCGCTAAGAACGCCCGCAGCGCCGCCGGTTCATCAGCGGAAATCGTAACTCTAAATCACGATGCACCGCTTCTATCTGCCGCCAGAGCAATGTCGCAATTCCACCTTGGAGTTGACTGACAACGAAGCACATCACGCCTTGCGTGTTCTCCGCCTTGCACCCGGCGATGCCGCCACTGTCCTCGATGGCGCGGGGCATACAATCACCTGCGAGGTTGCTGAAGTTTCCAAACGGACCGTGCGGCTGAAGGTGAAGGAGAAAACGTTTTCGCCACCATTGCCCTGCGCGATCACTTTGTTGCAGGCCATGCCCAAGCCGAAGGCGATGGATTACATCGTGCAGAAGGCAACCGAACTCGGCGTAACGCGCATTGTCCCGCTCCTGACCGAGCGCGTCGTCAGCCAACTAGATGAACGCGCCGCTGCGGAAAAAGCTGAGAAGCTCCAGCCCGTCGCACTGGAAGCCATCAAGCAATGCGGCTCGCCTTGGTTGCCGAAGATCGAACCGCCCCTGCTCTTGAAGAAGTTTCTCGAACGCCGCGAAACCTTTGATTTGTCAGTCGTCGCCTCGCTGCATCCCGGCAGCCAGCACGCTCACAAGTTCATCGAACAGTTTCAAACCACGCATCATCGCTTACCCACCACGGCGGCGGCGTGGATCGGGCCGGAGGGTGATTTTACTCCTGCTGAAATCGAATTGATTCTGGCCGGTGGCGCACATCCAATCACATTGGGGCGTCTCGTCCTGCGCAGCGACACAGCTGCCATCTACAGTCTTTCCGTCCTGAACCACGAGCTTCAGCCGACCGCCTGACATCAGGGTTCGGAGTCCCGCATTAATGCGGCCCGGCCTGATGCATGACTTCCCAACCGCGTGAACGCGGAACTCCAAACGGAAAACCCTTTCGCGCCTTGGCTTAAAAACCACTTGCCAAAACCAAAGTATTTCCGTAATTTCTGTCCAGACAGAATTGAACGAATTATGGCCGCACTAAGTTCAGTCCAACAGAAGTTCATCCTCCACTGGGGCGAGATGGGCATTCGCTGGGGGATCAACCGCACGGTGGCACAGATTCACGCCCTGCTCTTCATCTCGCCCAAACCGCTCAACGCGGAGGAAATCGCGGACACGCTTGACGTCGCCCGATCGAACGTCAGCAACAGCCTCAAGGAACTCCAAGGCTGGGGCATCGTGAAACGTGTCCATGTCCTCGGCGACTCGCGCGATCATTTTGAGAGCATGAGGGATGTTTGGGAAATGTTCCGCGTCGTGCTGGACGAACGGAAGAAGCGCGAGATTGATCCGACGGTTGCCCTGCTTCGCGATTGCGTGGCCGAAGCGCACAAGGACAAGGAAACCGATGAATACACCGAGAAGAAACTCCGGGAACTCGCGGACTTCTTTGACACCACGACCGCGTGGTACGGCCAGATCCGGTTATGGCCGACGGGCGCTTTGACCAAGTTTGTGAAAGCTGGAGACAAGATCAGGAAATTGTTGGGCATCGGCGGGTAGTCCCCGCCTTTTTATTTGGAGAACTATTTCTGTGAATACGGAAATGACAGACAAAACCGCCAAGCAACCCACCGCCGGTTGGGTCTGCTACGACGGCGACTGTGCGCTCTGCCTCCGCTGGCTGCGACGAGTCAAACGTCCCCTGCTCCGCCACGGATTTGGTTTCGCCCCACTCCAAACCGGATGGGTCAAAGCCAGACTCAACCTGTCGGAGGCCGAGTTGCTGAGGGAAATGCGTCTGCTTTTGCCTGACCGTCGCGTCATTGGCGGCGCGGATGCCGCAGTAGTTTTGATGCAGCACGTCTGGTGGCTCTGGCCGCTTTGGCTAGCGAGTTATATCCCTGGCGCAATGCCAATTATCCGCGCCACCTATCGCCATATTGCCCGCAATCGCCACTGCACAAGTGGCGCGTGTGAGATACCGAAACGCACCCGCTGGCTCGACTGGCTTCCCCTCCCGCTCCTGCTCCTCGCCACGCTGCCATTCCGCGACCATCTGCCGAACTGGATTTTCATGTGGCTCTTCGTCACCGCGATGTTTGCCGGCTGCAAATGGCTGACCTGGCGGCGCGCGCAAACCGATGGTTGCCCCACAAACATTGCACGAACCCTCGGCTATCTTTTTGCCTGGCCCGGCATGGATGCGAAATCGTTCCTCACTGGCCAGCACAATCAACAACCGCCGCTCAGTGAATGGCTCTTGGCGACCGGCCGATTCCTTGCTGGCATTGCACTCCTTTGGCTGGCCGCTCATGCCACGCTCACGACCAGCAGCATCACCAACGCCTGGCTCGGTATGTTCGGTGTCACGTTGCTCCTGCACTTCGGCTCGTTTCATCTCGTCGCACTCGCCTGGCAACGCGCCGGAGTTCCCGCCAAACCGCTGATGCAATCGCCCGCTACTGCCACCTCGCTCGCAGCATTCTGGGGCGTCCGTTGGAACACGGCATTTAACAAACTCGTCCACGACCTCGCTTTCCGTCCGCTCGCACGACGTGCCGGAGTAGCGTGGGCAACAATGGGCGTCTTTGCCATCTCGGGAATCATTCACGAACTTTCGATCTCGTTTCCGGCCCGAGGCGGATACGGATTTCCGTTCGGTTATTTCATCTTGCAAGGCTTGGGCGTCTTGCTGGAACGCACCCGCTTTGGGCGAGCGTTCGGCCTTGGTCGCGGATTTCGTGGCTGGCTGTTCATGTTCCTCTTCACCGCTGCGCCGGCTTACTGGCTCTTTCATCCGACCTTCGTCCAAAACGTAATCCAGCCGATGCTCCAAACCATCGGTGCAACCTGAACTCACCATGAACACCATACTACTATTGAAACTCGCCGCCCTCACCTACTTCGGACTGCTCGCCGCCGGACTGTTGATGCCACGCGTAGTTGGCCTGCCCGAACACATCCGGTCGCTGCCGAAATTCATCCGGCAATTGATCTGGGTTTATTACACGTTCCTTGCTCTGTGCCTTATCAGTTTTGGTCTCGGCACGTTTTTTCTCGCCGATGAGCTAGCTTCAGGTGCGCCCTTGGCTCGCGCCGTTTGCGGATTCCTGGCCGTGTTCTGGTTCGTGCGCTTCATCGTCGGTACGTTCGTGTTTGATTTGCGTCCGTATCTGACCAGCACATGGCGACGCATCGGATTGTTTGCCGCCAACCTCGTTTTCACCGCCTTGCCGTTTGTCTATGGCTGGGCCGCGTTTCGCACCAATTGATCAAAACCAGCATCAACAGAATCATTATGAAAATCGCCATCACGGGAGGAACTGGATTCGTTGGAAGTCATCTCGCCCAAGTGCTCGTCAGCAAGGGTCACCAAGTTGAGATCATCGCGCGCGGCGCAGACAAGCGGAATAGCACCATTCGCAAGCTCAGCAACGCCACCTTCCACCCCATCGGAACGGACGACGAGGAGAAACTCGCCGCCGCCTTTGCCGGCTGCGATGCCGTGGCACATTGCGCCGGCATCAATCGCGAGATCGGCACCCAGACCTACCAACGCGTCCACATCGAGGGCACGCGCAATGTCGTCAACGCGGCGCGACAAGCCGGAGTGAAGAAAATCCTGCTTGTCAGTTTTTTGCGTGCCCGCCCTGCTTGCGGCTCGGGCTATCATGAGTCGAAGTTCGCTGCCGAGGAAATCGTGCGCGCTTCGGGATTGGATTACACGATTTTCAAGCCCGGAGTCATTTACGGTCGGGGCGATCACATGCTTGATCACTTGAGCCATGCGTTTCACACGTTTCCCATTTTCGCACTCGTGGGACTCCGCGAACAACTGGTTCGCCCGCTGGCGGTGGCCGACTTTGCTCATATCATGAGTGCGACGATCATTCACGGCCGACTCTCACGCGAAACCGTTCACGTGACCGGCCCGGAAGAAATGACGCTGGGCGAAGCCGTCCGGTGCGTGGCGCGTGTTGTGGACAAACGACCGTTCATGTTCCGGATGCCGCTGTGGTTTCATCGCGCCTTCGGCTGGGTCTGTGAACAGACGATGGTCATTCCACTCATTTCGGCGGCGCAGGTGCGAATCCTTTCGGAAGGCGTCGTCGAACCGCTGCCGGCTTGTCCGACCGTGCCCGAGGACTTGCGACCTAAAACGCCTTTTAGTGACGATCAAATCCGCGCTGGTCTGCCCGAGGCAAAATCGTTCGGGCCACAGGACTGTCTCTGTTATCGGCGCATTTTCCGGGAGGCAACATGACAACTCATGCTCATGGATTCATCAGCGGATGCGTTCGCGCGGCGACGCTCTTGATCTCTGGAGGTCGCCACCCTGCCAAGTGCAAAGACAAGAAGGCGAAAGCAATGCACCGCAAACCAAACCAGCGCACGATCGTTTTCTTTGAACTGCCATGAACCCGAAACCCTCAAACGCGCAGACGCCAAGCTACTGGCTGATTGAAAGCACCAAACTCTACTGGCCGTATCGTCTGCTACTGACTGGCGTCGCGTTCGCTGGCTCGGCGATTTACGCGTGGAGTTTTGCCCACGTTCCGCAACGCGAACAATGGCTACCGGTCGCTAGCGCGGTCGGTATCGCTGCTGGTGTTTCGTGGGTATTGTTCGGCCTCTTGCTGCTGACCGTCACCCGCGCCCGACCTTCGGTGTGGGCGTGGGCCGATGCGTGCCTTGTCACCATGGCCGCCGGCATGACAATCAAAATGACCACGGTCGCGGCCAACCTCATTTCGCCGCCAGGCGCTTCGTTTCATCTCGCGGTTTTGATGACAGCCAATCTGGTGATGGCCGGTGTTTTCATCTGGTGCGCAAAACGACTCGCGATGCGTCCACTGCTCGCGGCGGGACTTTGGTTTGGAGTGCTCAATGGTATTTTTGCAGTCATGATGTTTGGGTTACGCGCGACAGGCTGGTTTCACTGAAATAAGATTATGACACTGACGATGCAAGGACGGATCAGCGCGTGTGTGTTGCTGGCTTATCGCACGCCAATGCGAGCGGTCGAGCAACTCGTCCCGCGTGGGTTGGAGTTGGTGACGCGTGACGAATGGGCGTTCTGGAACGTCGTGGCTTCGCGAATTGAAGCGATGCGGCCCAGCGGATTGCCCGCGTGGTGCGGCCTGAGTTACACCCACGTCGCCTATCGGCTGTATGTCCACTCGACCAGCACTAGCACACCGGTTGAGGGTCTGTTCTTCGCCCGCAGCGATGCTGACAATGCCTTGATCGCCACAACAGGAAACTGGCTGAGCGACTTCCGATTTCATCATTCGCAAATCGAGTTTGATGCAACAAACGAAGACGTGAATCTGAAAGTTTACAACCCTGAAGCTTTGGCAGAACTGCATGCAACTCCTAGCACTGGCGCGATTCCCAGTTCGATTGTAAGCCCTTGCTTCAGTTCGCACGACGAGGCGGCCCACTTTCTGAAATACCGTCCGCTTGGATTAGCTCCAGGTCCAAAAGCCCTCCGGCTCGTCGAAGTTTTTCGCGACGAAACCGCATGGCAAGAAACGCCGCTGACCGTTCGCACAGCCCGCTTTCCATTTTTGGAAAAGTTCGGTCTGCATGAACTTGAACTCGCCACGCAGGTCGCCCCAATTGATTATCGCTGGCGGTTGGGCAACCGGATCGCTCTGAACACATGAACATCAAAACAACATCACCAGCCACCGACTTGCCGCGCATCGTCATCGCGGGTGGCAGCGGCTTCATCGGGCGCGGCCTCACGCAGATGTTCGTGGCACGCGGATTTGAATTAGTGGTGTTAACGCGAAACGCTGGTGCAACGAGCGGCAACGTCCGGCAAGTGGCTTGGGACGGCACAACTCTCGGCGATTGGACGCGAGAACTCGAAGGCGCGACCGGAGTCATCAATCTCGCGGGCCACACCATCAATTGCCCACACACGCCCACGAACCAAAAGTTGATCGTGGAGTCTCGTGTTAATTCCTTGCAGGCGATCACCAGCGCCATTCGCCACTGCCAACGCCCACCCGCTGTCTTGGTGCAAGGCAGCGCCGTTGGCTTTTATGGCGATACCGGCCCAACACCTCGTGATGAAACTTCCTCTAGCGGCAACGGCTTTCGCGCCGAAGCTTGTCGCGCGTGGGAAGCAGCACTTGATCCAACGACTTTGCCCGCGACGCGTTGTGTCACGCTCCGCACCGGCGTGGTCTTGGGGCGCGATGGCGGGGCGCTGCCCACACTCACGAGGCTTACGCGCTGGTTTCTCGGCGGTGCGGTGAGCAATGGACGGCAATTCATCAGTTGGATTCACCAAGAGGATTTCAACCGCATCGTCCACACCGCAGTGGAAGACAAAAGCTGGAGCGGCGTCTTCAATGCCACCGCCCCGAATCCGGCCACCAATGCCGACTTCATGCGGGCGCTTCGACGAGCCCTGCATCGGCCGTGGTCGCCGCCCGCACCAGCATTTGCAGTGCGGCTGGCTGCACCACTGATGGGCACGGACGCTTCCCTCGCGTTGGAAAGCCAGCGCATCCTCCCGGCGCGATTATTGGCGGCGGGATTTCAATTCAAGTTTCCAAAACTTCGCGAAGCCTTGGAACATCTGGAACAACCAAGAGAGGGATGAATGATCGCCACCGCGCCTGACGAACGAATCAACCGAGTCAGTCGCACGCCGAGCAGCTTGGCGCGGGAGAGGATGTTATCACGGCGCGGCGAGCCACTCTTCCTCGCCGATTGGATGCGGGTCTTGATGATTCACTTTGAAGTGGACGCTTCAGAACTGCAACGTGTCGTTCCCTATCAACTCGACCTTCATGATGAGCGCGCTTTTGTGAGTCTGGTCGCCTTCACGATGGAAAACATGCACCCACGGCTTGGCGGCAAACTTGGTGCGTGGCTGTTCAACCCCATCGCCACGCATGACTTTCTCAATGTGCGAACCTACGTCCGGCATAACGGCGAACCCGGCATCCACTTTCTGGCAGAATGGCTTTCGAGTTGGCTGGCAGTGCAACTGGGTCCGCGCACGTTTGGTTTGCCGTACCGGCACGGACGCATTTGTTACCAACATGATTTGGAACAAGGTTGTCTGGTCGGTCGCGTGGAGGATGTCAAACGCGGCAACCACCTGAAATATCGAGCCGAGGCGGTGCTCGGCGCTCCGTTCGCGCCATGCGAACGCGGTTCGTTGGATGAGTGGTTGATGGAGCGCTACACCGCTTTCAACGCGGTCGGCCACACGCGACGCTTCTTTCGTGTCTGGCATCCGCCCTGGCCACAATGCGCGGCTCAGGTAAAACTGGAAGACCTCAGCCTGCTTCAGGACAATTGGGATTGCTTCAAAGAGGCCCGACTGGTGGGCGCGAACTTCTCGCCGGGCTTACACGATGTTTGGATGGGGCGACCGCATTGCGCCTGAGTTAAAACTGATTAACGCCGGTTGCACGCCACAGCATCCGCAGAACGAACGCCGTTACCGCCGAAGATGTCCAGCGCCGAACCGATGGTCAGCCCGATCTTCCCCTGCCCGAGTCGCGCGACGGTTTCCAAGTCAGTCAGCGAATTTGCGCCGCCAGCGTAGGTGACCGGAATGTTTGCCCATTCACCTAGTCGGGAAACCAGTTCGCCATCAATGCCGCGACATAGTCCTTCCACGTCCACCGCGTGAACTAGGAACTCGGCGCACGAGTGCGAGAATTTTTCCAGCGCCGCAGCGGAAAGCGTCACGTCGGTAAACTTCTGCCAGCGATCCGTGACGACGAAATAATCTCCGTCGCGCTTGCGACAACTGAGATCAAGCACAAGGCGATTTTTGCCGATGAGTTGCACGAGTTCGGCAAGACGTTCCCAATCCACTTTGCCATCACGGAACACCCAACTTGTCACGATGACGTGCGATGCTCCGGCATCGAGCCAGCTCCGCGCGTTGGCGGCATTGACGCCGCCGCCGATCTGTAAGCCGCCGGGATAGGCCGCGAGCGCCGAACGCGCTTCGGCGTCGTTGCCCGCGCCGAGCATGATGACGTGACCGCCGGTGAGGCCGTCGCGTTTATAGAGTTCAGCGAACCACGCGGCGGGTCGCTCGGAGACAAAGTTCGTGCGCACGGCCGCCGGGTCGTTGCCCAGCGTGCCGCCGACAATCTGCACGACTTTACCGTCACGCAGGTCAATACACGGACGAAACATGGCGGCAAAGTAAAGTTCCCAGCGCGGAGTTCCAAGTTTCAAAACAGCGGACGCATGGATTTGTTCTCGACTTGTTTGTTTTGCTCCGAAAACTGTCGCGTGGTGCGAGTGTGCGTCATCTACAATCCGGCGGCGAAAGGGCAGAAGGCAGAACGCTTTCGCCGTTTGCTCGATACCATCTCCACCGAAGCCACACTCAAACAAACTGCCGCGCCGCGGGACGCGCGGCGACTCGCGGCTCAAGCCATCAGTGAAGGCTTTGACACCTTGATCGCCGCGGGTGGTGACGGAACGCTCAACGAAGTGTTGAACGGCATGGGCGATGTCCCGGATGGTTTTGCCAAGGTGCGACTCGGCATATTGCCGCTGGGGACAGTGAATGTTTTTGCGCGCGAATTGGGAATTCCCCTCAAGCCTGCTGCCGCCTGGCCCGTGCTGCAACGCGGGAATGAAAAGCGGATTGACCTCGCAGTCGTTGAGAATGGCGCCGGCGGCGAAACTGAGCGCACCTACTTTGCGCAGCTTGCCGGCGCCGGTCTTGATTCGCGGGCGATCGAATTGGTGGACTGGCCGTTGAAGAAAAAGATCGGTCCGCTCGCCTATGTGGTCGCAGGCCTCAAGGCAATGCGCGAACCCCATCCTCAACTTGTGATCTCCGACGGGACGCGCACCGTCAAAGGCCATTTGGTGCTGGTCGGCAACGGGCGCTTGTATGGCGGCACATTTCGGGTGTTTCCGAAAGCTGATTTTTGCGACGGCAAACTGGACGTGTGCATCTTTCCCCACGTCAACTGGCCCACGCTGTTGCGTTGCGGGTTCTCCTTGTTATTGCGCCGCAAGCTGCCCGAAGCAAAAGTGATCCGCCTGCACACGGCTTCGTTCAGCTTCATCGGCAAGAGTTCCACGCGCTTTGAAGTGGACGGCGAACTGGCCGGAAAACTGCCGGCCCGCTTCAGCGTTCAGCCATTGGCTTTGCGCGTGCTCGTGCCCTGAACTTTTCCCCGGGGCTGCCCCTGGCCCGAATCCGCAACTGCACCGGGACTTTTTCCCGACCTCGACGGGATTGTTGAAAACACTTATCGGTTGTATCTGTTATCCATAACGGTGAAGCCAAAAACAACAAACGAATTTATGAAAGATACCTGCCCGGCAAACGAAACCAGTCACACCAGTTGGCTGCGGCGCATGTTCAACAAGCCGGTGGATGCCAACTCAACGACCCCAGTTGCCACGCCGGAAGCCAACCCCGCCAAAAAACCTGCCAATCACAAAAAAGTTCTGGTGGTGGATGACGATCCGTTGTTCTTGAAGGTCACGGCGACCCAGCTTGAACAGGAAGGCTACGATGTCCTCACGGCCAAGGATGGTTGCGAAGCCATCGAAGCCGTGCGCAAACAAAAGCCGAACCTCGTGCTGCTGGACTTGAACCTGCCGCAGGACGTGACCGGCGTGCCGTGGGACGGTTTCCGCGTCATCTCGTGGCTTAAGCGTGTGGAAGCGTTAAAGGATATTCCCATCGTCATGATGACCAGCAGCGATCCGAGCAAATACACCCGGGAAGCAATCCGCGCCGGCGCCGCTGGATTCTTCAGCAAGCGCTTGGATGCGAAACATCTGCTCACAATCACGCAACAAGCTTTGACGCGGCGCGGCCTCAAACCAGCCGCAGCGGGTTTTGACACGAGCTTCCAGATCTAAATCTCAGCCAGCCCTAAACGAAACCGGCTTCGTGATTCACATCACGAAGCCGTTCTTGTTTTTAGATTGAAGCTTAACGCTGGATGCGCGCCGAGCCGCCTTTGGCAAAGGCCTTCACCTGCTCGACCGTCGCCATCGTGGTGTCGCCGGGGAATGTGGTGAGCAATGCGCCGTGCGCCCAGCCGAGGTTCACGGATTCTTGTTCGCTCGCGCCACTCAATAGGCCGTAGAAAAATCCGGCGGCATAACCATCGCCCCCGCCAACGCGGTCCACTACGTCGAGTTCGCACATCGGCGATTGGTAGGTTTTGCCGTTAATCCACGCGACGGCACCCCAAGTGTGACGGTTGGTGGAGTGAACTTCGCGCAGTGTGGTCGCGACGGCTTTGACGTTCGGGAATTTCTTCGTCGCCTTTTCGATGACGGCGTAGAACGCGCTCGGATCGAGCTTCGACGCGCTTTCCACGTCCTGTCCTTCGATGCCGAGACCTTTCTGCAAATCTTCCTCGTTGCCGACGAGCACGTCCACATTTTCGACGATGCGGGCTAACACCTTGACGGCTTTGTCCTGACCACCCCAGATGTCCCAGAGTTTCTGACGATAGTTGAGGTCGAAGGATGTCACCGCGCCCGCAGCCTTCGCGGCTTTCATGGCTTCGATGATGACTTCACCGGTGGTCTCGGAGAGTGCGGCGAAAATGCCGCCGGAGTGAAACCAACGCACGCCGCTGCCGAAGATTTCCTTCCAGTTGAAGTCGCCCGGCTTGAGCTGGCCGGCGGCTTCGTTGCTGCGGTTGTAGAACACCACGGGAGCACGCACGCCCTGGCCGCGATCGGAATAGACTGTGGCCATGTTCGGGCCGCGCACGCCGTCGTGTTTGAATTTCTTGTAGAACGGTTTCACGCCCATCGCGCGCACGCGTTCGGCGATGAGGTCGCCGATGGGATAATCCACCATGGCGCTCGCGATGCCGGTGTTCAGCCGGAAGCAATCGGAGAGGTTGGCAGAGACGTTGAATTCGCCGCCGCTCACATGGATGTCGCAGTGGTTGGCTTTGCGAAACGGGATGATACCCGGATCAAGACGGTTGACGAGGGCGCCGAGGGACAGGAAGTCCAACGCGCCGGTTTGAGGAATGTTCAATGCAGAACTCATAATCAATTTCAGGTTTCAGGTTTTAACGGAATCCGCCGGACCCGCAAGCGGGTCCGGCGGAAACAAATGAAGTATCAGACTTGTTCCAACTTTGCGGGCTCCAGCCGCGGCACCAACAGGTGAATGACCAGCAACGCAATCAAATACATGCAGCTCGCCATGATGAAAATGAGCACGTAGCTCTTGGTCGCCTGCAAAATGGCCCCGACAATCAGTGAGATGAACATGCCACCAATGGCCCCGGCTGTGCCGCCAATTCCCACCACCGAACCGACCGCTTTGCGTGGGAACATATCGGACGTGAGTGTGAAGAGATTGGCGGACCAGCCTTGATGCGCGGCTGCCGCAATAGAAACCAGCAGGACGGCCAACCAGAGTTGAGAAACCTGGGCGGCAAACATCACGGGCAAAACCGACAAGGCGCACGCCAGCATCGCAATCTTGCGAGAACGATTGGGCGTCCAGCCCATTTTCATAAACCGCCCGGAGAGCCAGCCACCCCCGATGCTGCCGACGTCCGCCACGAGATATATCGTGATGAGCGGCAAGCCGATGGATTTGAGATCCAACCCGTGATTGCGATTGAAGAAGTCAGGAATCCAAAACAGATACAGCCACCACACCGGGTCGGTGAGAAACTTGCCCAGCGCAAAAGCCCACGTCTGCCGATGCCCGAGCAATTTGCGCCACGGAATCTTGGCGGGGGCATCCGCCGGGTCGCTGCGGATATACGCCAGTTCGGTGGGCTTGAGGCGCGGATGATGTTCGGGCTGCCGGTAGGCAACCCACCACCAAGCCACCCAGATGAAGCCCAACGCGCCAGTGATGATAAACGCCCATTGCCAGCCCCAATGGCCCGCAATCCACGGCACGGTCAGCGGAGTGACAATGGCCCCGACGTTGGTGCCTGAATTGAAAATCCCGGTCGCCAGTGCCCGCTCCTTTTTGGGAAACCATTCCGCCACCGTCTTGATGGAAGCGGGAAACGCCCCGGCCTCCCCGATTCCCAACGCAAACCGGGCGATGGCCAGCCCCGCCGCCGCTCCGGTCAAGGTCACCAGCATGAATCCAGTCTTGGAATCCAGGTTCAGCATGGGAATGCTGCCTTTGAAATAGTGCGCCAACCCATGCGCCATCGCCGCAATGCTCCATAGCGAAACGGAAATCGCAAAACCCCGCCGCACCCCCACCGCATCCATGAAGCGGCCGGCAAACAGGAAGCCGATGGCGTAGGCAAGTTGGAAACAGAACACGATGGAGGAATAAACGCGCTCGTCACTCCAGCCGAATTCCTTCATCAAGTCGGGCTTCAAAATCCCGATGATCTGACGATCCACATAGTTGATGACGGCGGCGAACAGCAGCAGCGCGCAAATCATCCAACGATAATTCCCGACGCGAGGTTTGACCTCACCAGGAGCCGAAGCAGTTTCAGAAGACATAGTGATTTGGTTGGGA
>ERZ1292630.611-Hain-H41-02um-R3-611-length-36511-cov-6_pt1 | contig 14048 bp, 4 predicted proteins | sample MGYA00564408_ERZ1292630 | MGnify/ENA primary metagenome ERZ1292630 (study PRJEB36523, sample SAMEA6512641) | groundwater metagenome | collected 2019-01-08 | study: AquaDiva: Metagenomics assemblies of 32 groundwater samples | reverse complement strand
CCTCCAACGGCACCTCCAACGGCACCTCCAACGGCACCTCCAACGGCACCTCCGCGGCGATGACGGCGCCACACCTCCCGGGAGGGGGGGAGGAGGCAGACGCCAACGACGCGAAGGTGCCGTTGGGGGACGGCATCGAGAGCTCCTTGTCTCCCAACGCCCTAGCCGCGCCTACCGCCCTTCTTGAGCTGTGCAAAGTCGTTGGGGTGGCGGCTGTGCTGGCCGTCATGTCGAGCTGGACGCAGCGCTACGGGGTGACCGCCTTGCGTTGGCAGCGTTGGTTGGACCATCGAGGAGGAGTCGGCAAAGGCGCCGCTGGGGGAGATGGCACTGGGGCTGCGGGTCTTGTCCATGTGGCGGACCCTACCGCGGTCACGGTGTTCCGATCGGCGGCGTCGTCTCTCCGGGCAGCCGCTGGGGCAGCGATCTCTGCGTGGTTGCAAAGCCAAGCACCACTGCCGACGTTGTCGGGCGCCACGACAGGCGCAGTCGGAAACCAGAAACGAAAGGCCACGAAGCCGGTCGCTCATGTGGGCGAGAGCGAGACTGCGAACCGACTCGCGCAAGGCGTCGCAGCGCTCGTGGACTTGCTGCGAACGTTGCAAGAAACGGCGTGCAGCTGGAGCGCGGCGGACGGCGGTAGCATCGGAACGACCTCCGCGAAACGACGGCGGGCACTCAACGGGGCCAAGGGCTCGAACGCCAAACGCCGCGGTAGAGCAAGTCCACGCCGCTCAACGTGCACGACGAGCTCGTCCTCCGACGGCTCCTCAACATCCGATTCCACCAGCAGCTCAGATGATTCGAGCAGCAGTGGTGATTCGAGTAGCAGCGACGACAGCAGCGGTTCAAGCACTTCCGCAGGCAGCCACGCGCCGCCACTGCCGAAACCGGCGGTCGCGCGCGCCGGGGCTTCCGGCCGCGGGCGAGGAGGAGGACGTGACCGGTCCACTCGGTGAGGGCATCAGCGCCTCCCTTTCTCGACGCCCATGCACCCCCCGCCCACACACCCTACAGACAAACGCCGAATATTATTTCTCCCGTTAGAAAGACGTGTCGCCCCATCGTTGGGGGGCGCCGCTGTGTGGTTCGTGCGCCGTCCGACCAGCGAGGAATAGACACCACCACAGCACCACACTGCAACGGTCATTGCTGTCGTCAGAACAGAGGGGGAGGGGGCCATATGATGAGTCGCCGCGGTGCCCCATCATCTGTGAGGTGTTGGTAGCTCCTCTCCACCAAAGCAAACGTGTGTTGTGTCAATTTAAAGCCGCGGCGGATGCTCCGTTATTCGCGGCCATCATGTGGCACACCTGACGCTGATGCGTTGTTGTTCTCGGCTGTCTTCGCGCCCGTGTACGGTTCGCCCAGCCGTGGGGCTTGTGATGACGATCAGCTCACGCGTTTATCGTGTCACAACGCGCAAAACTGGTGGTTGGGAATGCAGTACCGGGGACGCCGAGTGGGAGGCCTTCGCGTGCCCTTTCTCCCCAGCAGCAAATGACTTCCGACCCGAATGCTTGTGGCAACGTTGCTTACGTTCACCACACTAACAGTAGTTTCGACCGCGATTTTCCCCCCAGACGAATCCATTCCATCATCGTCTCAGAAGATGATGATTCGCGGATCCGCTGTGGTCGCAGTGGCTTCGGCTGCCGCTCTGCTCATCTACGCCGCGCGCCGCTGCCGCCGCGCGGACAAGGCAGCGGAGGAGGAACTCTTGACACTAACTCACGATGGGCCATTGTCCACCGCGCATCAACCGGGCGCCAATGGCTACGCGGCTAATGGCCAGACCACCGGCCGCAGCGACTCATCACCATCCGCCAGAAAGATCGCTAGTGGTGTGGGCATCATCCCGCAAATGGGAGGCGCTGCAGTTGCTTCGGGTTCAGCCTCTGGGGCCGCGGCCGACGACGACGCCAGCGACGACTGGGAGACAGCCACCGACGAAGACTTTGATGATGCCGAGAGGAGGGAGGGCGCGGCTCGGCAGGCAGAAGGTCGCGAGGAGGACGAGGAGGACAGCGATGAGGAAATGTCACCCGAATTTCAAACTGCGATGCTCGAGATCATCGATGAAAAGTACCGAAAGCTGATGCACAAGCGGCAGACGCAGCCGGAGAAGTGGAACGACAAGGACGAAAGGCTGATGAAAGTTCTGCTCGAGGATTTCAACGAGCTGCAACGTCTGCAAGACCAGGCCCTCATGGACCAGCTCGACCACGGCGAGTTTGACCCTAGGATGTTTGCCCGCAACAGTCAAATCGGCGCCCACAAAGCGGGCGGCTCACGGACGATCGGTGGCGACGTTTCCACATGGGGGGGCCTTGCCGGCATCGACGACGAGGAGGATGACGAGGAGGAAACGGACGACGACGATGACGACGACGGTTTCAGCGGCTGGCAGCACGACGGCGACGACGACGACGAGGACGACGGAGGAGACATTGTGGACAAATTTGGATGGGGGGCCGCCGCCACGGCCAAGAGAGAGCCTTCCAGGATGGTAACGCTGGACGTCGACGATGAGGACAACGCGGCGCGGCCCCCCTCGTCGTCGACGGAGGCGGTTGCGGATAGGCAGCCGCCAGCCCAAAGTAAAAAGCCCAAGACGGCACCTCGGGCCGGCGTCGCCGCGAAGGGTGCGGGGGCGAGCTCCCGCGGTGCTCCCCCCTCGGTCACGCAGGGGGTGACAGCAACCGACGCGGAGGACGAATGGGAGGACGACTCGGGCAACGACGATGACGGTGCCGTCGAGGAGTCCGGCCTGGCCAAAACGACCAACGGGGGGGCGCCGATGGCGGCACGGCCCCTCCGGGGTGGTAACAAGAAGGCAAGGCCGCCGAAGTAATGGCGAGTATCTTTGTCCATCACCCCACCGTCTCGAGTGTCGGCGCGACCCACGTAGCAGGAAGAAGAGGCGATCGTGGCACCCGTCCAACGTAGGAGATGTGGGGGAGGTAGCGACACCCACAAATTATCATTCTCCGCGTAACATAGAAATTCGGCGGGGAAATGCGGAGGGTGCCGGTCGATGCACCACCAGAAAGTGCTGATGTCAGGGTGAGTTCCAAAGTGATCCTTTCCGCTTAGCAAATTTACAACCCCTCCGCAACACTACATTTGCGAAACACTTTCCGGCACTTTCATGCGCTGCACGAACGCGGGCGGGTGCCTCGCTGCACTCACCGTGATCTCCTTCTACATCTTGATCGCTCGCCATGACGCCCCGCGGCAAGACGCTTCTGCCTTACAGATTCACCGTCAGCGGCAAGGAGTCGGAAGCGGGGAACGTCTGCCGCCGCCGCCGAATGAGGGACGACGACCGTCGGCAGCGTTTCGCCGTCTGTACGGACGCGGCGCATGCTGCGTCACCTCCTCGTTGTTCTTTGCCACCGCTCAAACCCCCCCATCGGGAGTGCCGTGCGATAAGGACATCTTTTGCGGGGGTGACGTCGCGTCCATCACGATCACTGGGGGCTTCCATCCGAATTGTATTTGCGAGTGCCGCCAGAATTTCGCCGGCCGCTACTGTCAAATGTGCGCTCCGGGATACACGGGTGGGTACTGCGACACATGCCTGCCTGGCTGGTTGCCACAGGCGGTAAGCACGCCAACGAACCTCACATGCGTCGACCAATGCTCGAACGCGACGTCCACTTGCCACGGTCACTCGACGGCCTTCACCGGCACCGTAGGGAACTGCTCGTGCACCTGCGGATCGGAATACATCGGCACCTACTGCGATAGCTGTGCCCCGGGCTACAACGGGTACCCCAACTGCACGGAATCGTGCACTTTAGTCAACGTCAGCTGCAGCAACCACGCCGAGCTGGTGGAGGGGTCGCCGCCAAATTGTTTTTGCAAGTGCTCCAACGGCTTTGCGGGCGCTATCTGTGACGCGTGTGCCCCTGGCTTCAGCGGTTCGTATCCGAATTGCATCGACGACTGCAGCGTGCCGGCGTCGAGTTGCAGTGGAAACGGAGTGGATGTCGATCCCGGGCCTCCTGGTGACCTCACCAACTGCACCTGCACATGCGCGACCGGCTACACGGGCCGCCGCTGCGACCAGTGCGCCGTCGGCTTCACAGGCTATCCGCACTGCTACGACAACTGCACGGACCCCGTCGTCAGCTGTAACAAACGGGGCCTCACCGTGTTTGGCACCGCGGCCCCACTCTGCAAGTGCACCTGCACCGCGATCTTCACCGGGGACACGTGCGAGAAGTGCATCGCGCAGCGCGCCAACTATCCGCTGTGCAACAGCTGCGCCGACGGCTACACTAGCTACCCCGTGTGCTTAGATGCGTGCACGAACGTCAACGTCAGCTGCGGCGGCCGCGCGACGAGCGTCAACGTCACCACGGCCGGTAGTTGCCTCTGCCAGTGCCACCTTGGGTTTGGCGGGGCGACGTGCGATCGATGCATCGACGGCTATGACGGCTTCCCGAACTGCAAGGACCGGTGCATCCTCGTGGCCGTCACGTGCAGCAACAAGGCGACTGCCGTCTACAAGAACGCCACCGGCAAGTGCGTGTGCATATGCATGACGGGCTTCGGCGGCGCCGCGTGCGAGCGCTGCGCGACTGGGTATGTGGACTACCCGAGTTGCTACGACAACTGCACGGATCCCGACGTGAGCTGCGGCGGGCGGGGCGTGTCCGTCAACGGCAGCTACGCGACGGGCTGTGTGTGCGGCTGCAAGCGAAACTACCTGGGCACCCTCTGTGAATACTGCTCCCCAGGCTTCGAACTGTACGGCCCTCCCACATGTGCCGACGAGTGCAAGAGTGTCACGCTTTCCTGCAACAGCCGGGCAACGTTTGTGCAGCCACATCCGAGCGGCCTTGGCTGCCTCTGCAACTGCACCTTCGGCTTCGCCGGGGACACCTGCGATCAATGCGCCATTGGGTACGACAATTTTCCCTTGTGCGATCGCTGCCTCAACGGCTTCAGCACGTACCCGTACTGCATCGACGACTGCACCAACGCCACCTCGTCATGTAACGGCAACGCCATCTCGGTCGGCGGCAAGCGCAACCAGTGCAAGTGTCTGTGCCTCCCGGGGTGGACCAGCGATCGCTGCGACCGTTGCGACATCGGCTACACGGGGCCTCGCTGCGAGCTGTGCGACATTGGGTACGACGGCTACCCTTATTGTCTCGATCAATGCCAGAGTCTCGGGGTCAGCTGCAACAACCGCGCGCAGCAAGTGCTCGGACCCATCGGCAATTGCACGTGCACGTGCAACCTTGGATGGACTGGCCAGAAGTGTGACCGATGCTCGACGGGGTTCCAGGGGGTCTACTGCGATCGCTGCGTGCAGGGATACAGCCCAGTCCCATTTTGCCCCGATGACTGCTCGTTGACGACGGTGAGCTGCGGCGGCCGTGCCAGCGCCGTCACGCGGCATCCCACTGGCATCGGATGCTTCTGCTCCTGCGCGACGCAGTTCAGCGGGAACACATGCGATCGTTGCGCGGATGGGTACGTCGGATTTCCGCTGTGCGCAGACTCGTGCACGCTTCCCTCGGTCTCGTGTTACAGCAACGCAACGAACGTCACCGGCACGCCCCCGATCTGCGTTTGCGGTTGTCAGTTTCCGTTCACGGGTCGGCTGTGCGACCAGTGTGTGCTTGGATACGCCGGCGCCGCGTGCGATCAATGCGCCGACGGATTCACCGGTGCGCCAAGTTGCGTTGACAACTGCAGCAGCGTCAACATTAGCTGCTACGCCCTCGCGACGGCCGTGTCGTACGCGACGCCGTCCACTCCGGTTCTTGGCATGTGCCATTGCACGTGCAAAAACGGCTTTGCCGGTAGTCGGTGCGACGTCTGCGCCGCCGATTACGTCGACTGGCCTAATTGCACGTTGGCGTGCACCAACAGCCGATGCAATGGCCGCGCGGTCAAAGTGACCGGGACGTTTCCCAATTGTACGTGCACGTGCAGCGCCCGCTTCACCGGCAGCGCGTGCGAGCTATGCGCGTCGAACTTCATGGGTGTGCAGTGCGAAATGTGCGCGCCTGGGTACGTCAACTTTCCCAACTGCGACGACGGTTGCACGAACACGACCGTCAGCTGCGGCGGCCATGCCAGCTCGGTCTCAACGGCCGCACAAAACTTCTGCCTGTGCGACTGCCACAGGGGGTACGGGGGAGCCCAATGCGGCTCGTGCGCCGCTGGCTACGAGGTGTTTCCATTCTGCACGGACACCTGCACCCTCCTCAGCGCGTCGTGCAACGTCACGAACGCCGTGTCCGTGTCGGGCGTTGGCCCATTTTGCCAGTGTACGTGCAAGCCGGGATACGGTGGTGCGCGTTGTGATACGTGCCAGTACGGCTTCGTCGGCACAGCCTGCGACGCTTGCGCCGTCGGATTCACGGAGTACGGCACGACGTATCCGACGTGCTGGGACAACTGCACGAGCGTCGCCATCAGCTGTAATAACCGGGCGTACAACGTGAGCGGGTCGCTCGGCAACTGCTCCTGCTTCTGCATCCCTCGCTTCACGGGGCCGCGGTGCGATATTTGTGCACGGGGATTCGGCAACGCGCCTCTGTGCGATGAGTGCCTTCCAGGCTTCGCGGACTACCCGGTTTGCATCGAAACCTGCGCCGTGCCCGCCGTCAGCTGCAACGGCAACGGCCTCACCGTCGCCGGCAGCTACCCTGAGTGCCAATGCACCTGCAAGGTGGGCTTCGTCGGTCGCACGTGCGATACTTGCGCCATCGGCTACGCGGGCGGCAAGTGCAACAAGTGCGCCGACGGCTACACGGGCTACCCGTTGTGCATCGACAGTTGCTCCCTCGTGTCGGTGAGCTGCGCCAACCGAGCCTACGGGGTGCGTCAAGCCACCAACGGCGTCGGCTGCGTCTGCGACTGCTTCCCTCCGTTCGACCGTAACACCAATTGCCTCACCTGCTTCCGCAGCTACGAAGGGCCGCTGTGTCAGCAATGCGCCCCGGGATACTCCGGCCTGCCAAACTGCGTCGACGACTGCACCAACGCGACCGTCAGCTGCAACGGGCGGGGTACCTCGACGCTCTTCGATGCGAACGCCAATGTTTGCCGCTGCAACTGTACGTTGGGCTACGGCGGCAACCGGTGTGAAATGTGCGCGCCAGGGTACTCCGGCCACCCGAGTTGCAAGGAAGACTGCTCGAACACGACCGTGAGCTGCGCGGGGAGGGCATCCGCGGTGTCTGGGACGTTTCCCAACTGTTCTTGCACCTGCACGGAGCGGTTCGACGGCACACTGTGTTCGTCATGTTCGCGCGCCTACAATGGGTCTCAGTGCCAATTCTGCTCCGACGGCTTCGTGATCAACGCTTCTCGGTGCATCGACGCGTGCACGGTTCCCAGCGTCAGCTGCAGCGGCTTCGGCACGCGCGTCCAAGGGTCACCCAACAATTGCTCGTGCGTGTGCCCGTTCAACTACGCCGGCCCACGGTGCGAACGGTGCGCTAATGGCTACAGCAATTTCCCCACGTGCGAGGACGACTGCGTGCTGTCGAGCATCAGCTGCTCGGGGCGTGGCAACATCACGGCGAATTCGACAAGGGGTAATTGCTCATGCAACTGCTCCGCGACGTTCGGCGGGGCCAGGTGCGAAACGTGCGCCGTTGGCTACATGCCGAAGTCGACGACCGCCTTTGCGGCGCTCGTGTGCGAGGAGGCGTGCTCCGACGTGGGTGTCAGCTGCAACGGTCACGCGGCCTCCGTCAGCCGCTTAGATCCCGCGACCTGCAGCTGTGTGTGCCTACGAGGCTTCGGTGGGGTAAAGTGCGAACAGTGCGCCGCGGGGTTCTCGCCCTACCCTCTGTGCTACGATGATTGCCAAGGCCCGGAGACGAGCTGTCAGGGCCGTGCCCCCCGCGTGCTGCAGTCCCCGAGTGGGTGCCAGTGTCAGTGCGTCGCGAATTTCACGGGCGCTGGTTGCGAAAGCTGCGCTATTGGCTATGCCCCTTGGAACGCGACGGTATGCCGAGACAACTGCACCAATGTCAACGTGTCGTGCACTGGCGGGAGAGGCTTCGCGGTCACCAACCACAGTAACGGCAGCCCTTGGGACTGCAACTGCAGCTGCTATCGTGGGTTCAAGGGCGATCGCTGCGACACGTGCGACCTCGGGTTCACCGGTTCTGACTGCGCTCAATGCGCGAAGGGCTATGCCACGTCTCCAGGGGGTCTGCCATGTGATCGCTGCGCCTACGGGTTCACGGGATACCCGCTTTGCCAGGACGCCTGTTACAACGTGGCCGTCTCTTGCAATGGCAATGCTAACGCGGTGTCCAACGTCACGAACACGTCCACGTCGAATGTGTCGTCCACTTTGCTTTGTCAATGTGATTGCTTCATCGGCTATGCAGGTCCGTCCTGCGGCGCGTGTGCCCCTGGATTCGGCCCCTACCCTGCCTGCTTCGACTACTGCGATAACGCGACCGCGTCATGCACCGGAAGGGGAACCTCCGTCAAAAATGACAGTCGAATCGGAGATCTCAATTTCCCCTCCATTCAGTGGCCACAGCCGTGCGAGTGCACATGCCCCCGGGGGTACAGCGGCTTGCGCTGCGATCGGTGCGCGTCGGGATATGTTGACTATCCCGCGTGCCAAGACAACTGCACCCACGTCAATGTCAGCTGCAACGGTCATGCCACGAACGTTACTTGGGTGAACACCACGACGACGAGCAACAACGTGACATCCATAAACGGACCCTCCGTGGTGGTGGCTTCGTGGACTTGCCAGTGCGCTTGCGACTCGGCGTACGCGGGCGCACGTTGCGATCAATGCGCCTCGGGTTATGCCGGATACCCGGCGTGCCAGGACAACTGCACCAACGCGACGGTGAGCTGCGCTGGCCGGGCGCCCACCGTTTCAACATGGCCTACTTCGGAGCAGGAGTGGTTGTTCGCCAACGCAGGCTTCGCGACGCGCCCATCTTGCCTCTGCGACTGCCAAGGGGGGTTTGACGCGCGCACGGGCTGCAAGGACTGCGCCCCAGGATACCTGCTGATCAACGGGGCGTGCATCGACAATTGCACACTGGTGAACGTTTCGTGCACTGGCCGAGGCTCGAGCGTCCAAGCTACGGCGATTCGGGGCGAATGCGCGTGCACGTGCGATCGCGGCTTCTTCGGACGCAAGTGTGAGCGATGCGACACCGGCTTCGCGGAGGAGCCGTGGTGCTACGACAATTGCACACTGACGTCCGTGTCGTGCCATTCAGCAGCGCTCAAAGTGGCGCAGTCCATGCCGCGATCCCCCAGTCCGCTGGGCGACGGTTTCACGCCGACGCCACCGGTGTGCGACTGCCAATGCGTCGTCGGCTTCATCGGCGCGCAGTGCGAGTCGTGCGATGAAGGGTACGCCGGCCATCCACTCTGCACTCCGGCTTGCAATAGCGTCAACGTGAGTTGCAATGGCCATGCCTCGAATGTGTCTGGCGTGACGCCGCCGTGCACTTGCACATGCAAGGCCGCGTACACAGGCGGAACGTGCGACCGATGTGCGCAAGGCTACACGCGAGGCGGGTACCCAGCGTGCGGCGACGACTGCAGCCTGGTGTCGGTGAGCTGCGGCGTCGGGGGCACGGCATTCATCAATCAGAGCCCCGACGACTGCCTTTGCGAGTGTTTGCCGAACTTCGACGGCGCCCGCTGCGAGCGCTGCGCTGCGGGATACAGCGGCTTTCCCAACTGCACCGATGCCTGCACCAACACCACGGTAAGTTGCGCCGGGCCCGCGACGAACGTCAGCGCAAACGCGACGGGTCCAGGATGCGTGTGCTCATGTCAGCGTGGCTTCGCGGGTGCGACGTGCAGTTCCTGTGCGGAGGGCTTCGTCTTCTTTCCGGCTTGCACGGACACGTGCACCCGCGTGGATGGGAGCTGCCGGGGGCCCGCCACCGCCGTGTCGGGAACGGAGGGACAATGTGAATGTGAGTGCAAGTCGCGCTACGCCGGCACCTTGTGCGAACGCTGCGCGGATGGCTACGAGGCGTGGCCAGCGTGTACCGACGCGTGCTCGCGAGCCAGCGTGAGCTGCGGTCCGAGATCGGCGAGCGTTCGCGGTAGGCGCAATGTCACGAACGCGACCGGAGAGAACACGACTGCTTCTGTCTTCGACTCTGCGACCGGCAGCTGCGTGTGCGAGTGCGTCACTGGGTACTCCGGCGCGACGTGCGAAATGTGCGCGGCGGGCTACGCGGTCCTTGGCCGAGCGTTTGATGACCCCAACCTGGCGGGTCCGATCAACCGCACGGACGTCAAAACAAAGTGCGTGGACTCGTGCACGAACCTCTCGGTCTCGTGCAGTGGCCACAGCGCGTCCGTGCGACCACTGAACATGTCGAGCCCCGCCGTCGACGGCCGGGGGTGCCTGTGTGACTGCTTTCCGGGTTTCGCCGGCGATCGTTGCGACCGCTGCGCGGTCGGCTATGCAGGGTATCCGCACTGCTCCGACAGTTGCACCGTCCCGAGCGTCTCGTGCGGCGGGCAAGACAAGGCCAGCGGCGTGTCTCTGAGGCGTATCGCCACCGCAACGACGACGACGACGGCTACCAGGTGGACGACCGCTGCGTCGACAACGGTTTCGGATTCACACACGATGACCGAGACCGCAACGGAGCTTCCCTCGGCCAGCACGACCGACGCAAACGTCAACGAAACGGAGCCGCTACCTCTGACATCGACATCGTTCACCACGATCCCCGCGACCACGGCGGCGCCACTGCCCCGCTGCAACTGCACCTGCCTGAAGCGTTTCACCGGTGCACTGTGCGATCGCTGCGCCAGCGGCTACGCCGGGTTTCCACTCTGTTTCGATGCGTGCACGGTCGTCTCTGTCAGTTGCGTCGGGCCGGCGGCGTCGGTTGCGCCGCGTTGGCCGGCAACGGCAACGGCGACGTCTGCCGCCTCCTACCCCATCCCGACCTTGGAAAACGGAGAGCCCGACCCTGATTACGCGCCTCCGACTACGATAGCTCCTGCGCCGACAGCTGTGCTGCCGACGTGTCAATGCAGCTGCCTTCGCGGTTACATGGGGGTATCTTGCAGTTCGTGCGCCGCAGGGTTTGCTCCATCCACCACGGTGTCTGGCTCCAGCAGTCGGGTGCGCTGCGTGGACAACTGCACGAACGTCAACGTGAGCTGCAGCGGCAAGGCCACCGCCGTGCGCCGGCAACCACCCCCGAATGCGACCGCTGCCCTTTTGGATCCCCAGTGTGCGTGCGACTGCCTGCCCGGCTTCGCGGGGCCGGATTGCTCGCAGTGTGACAGCGGCTTCGTCGGTTTCCCCGATTGCGTCGATGATTGCACGGAAACGTCGCGCTCGTGCAGCAACCACGCGACGCTGGTCGGTGGCTACCTTGGAAAGTGCACCTGCCAGTGCCTGGAGGGGTTCGCGGGAACAAAGTGCGACCGCTGCGCGCCTCGTTTCGAGGGATACCCCGGTTGCACGCCGGTCGACCCGGCGACGATCGTGCCTGGCTCACTGACCATCATCCAGCCAAGTCCACCCGTGATCACCGCCAAGACCGTCCGCACCGGCGTCCCCATGTTGGACCGCGAACTGACGCTGAAGCTGCTGAACGACACGATTGCGATTTCAAAGGCGCGGATCGCCGCTGTCGGTATCGGCGTGGCCCTTCTGGAGTGCATCACGCTGTCTGTCGTTGGAGAGGACGAGGCGATGTCCCCGCAGGGCCTGTCGGCAGCGCTGCGTGCCGGGAAGATCTGGACCGAAGCCTCCTTTGTGGCGGTTGAGGCCGATCAAGGCGTGATCCGCTTGCGGCTGTACCCACTCGCGTCCTTCCTCATTCCCTCCAACGTGCAGCTCGTTTTCGGTCTCGCGGCGAACTGCACCGGCCTGCAGCGATCGCCGACCACATCCCTGTCTAGATTGACCTTCGCGGTCGACATCCCTAGTGCCGCGCTGAACGCCATGGCAACGACGCTGTCGGCGTTCACCGGTTCGATTGGAGTCGCCGGTGGGGGCGCCGCCGTCAGCGGGGGGCTCGTCGCAATCTTGTCTGGCGCGACGTGTGCGCGCACCGACCTCAAGGCCGCCGTTTCCAGCGGGGGTGCCTCCGATTGGCTCCTGTCACCGTTGGGCTTTTGGCAGCCAACGAGGTCCGGCCAGGCCATCGGCGCGATCGTCACCATCGTCGTTGTGGCGGCCATCAACGGCGCCGTCGCCCTGATCTGGTGCTTCGCGCAATTCGGCACCCCGTTTGGCAAGACCAGTAGTGCCCCAGGTGTGGCGGGGTCACCTGCTGCCGCCGCCAGCCGTTGGGGAACGCTGATTGTGGCCGCCGGCGCCACCATGTTCCCCGGCGTCACCGTCGCCATCTCGAGGGTCGTAGGGGTTGGATTGCTGCAGCACTCGGTGAACGCCGCCCGCGACCCCGCGACGCCGGGCTCCGCCGCGGTGGGCGCGATCGGCATCGTGATGTACTTCGGATCGTTGCTCGCGGCTCTTCACCGAAGCCGTGACTGGCAACGGGCAGGCCGGTTTGGCGACGCTACGATCCGGTTGCGAGAAAACGAAGGCGCGTTGGGACAGACCGCCGCCGATCCAGCCGCGGATCCAGCCGCCGCCGACAATGCCCATACGTGGCAGATCACTCGTCAACCGAGGGCTCCTCATCTCACGCGCGGCTGGCCGATGCCGCAGCTGTACGCCGCGTTTCCAAAGTTGGAGACGTTCGTCCTGTTCAAGGCGCAGGTGCGGCGCCCGGCGTCCTGGGCGATGCGCTGGTTTCCGGTGCAAGCCATGTACCGCCAGCCGTGGTTCAGCCTCTGTTTCGAGCACCTTGTCATCGTGATGCCGCTGGTGTTCACCATGATGCCGCGGCCGACGACGCCAAGCGGCTGCATGGTGCAATACGGCCTCGCAGCGGTGTTCCTATTCCTGGCGGCGGTGGCCACGGCGGTCGTGCGCGTGTACGCGTCATTGGCATTGAACGTCACGTCGGTTTGCGCTTCGCTGTGTTTGGCGGCGTGCGCGACAGGGCTGTCTGTGGAGTCGAGCCAGCCGGACAGCTTCGGGCTGCTTCTCATATCTGTGAGTCTCTACTTGTGGATGGCGTTCACGCTGGCACACACGGTGTGCGCCGTGATGGGACTACTCGAGGCTTACCACGTGGCGCGCATTGTTCACGAGGCCGAGGCCACCAGACAAATCAGGGCATCAAGCGGCGCCGCGCTGCAGCAAGAGACGATGTCGCTCGGCGGACCCCCTTCGATGGGAGGGGGCGGCAGCCGCCTGTCCCAGACCCTCTTGGCCCCTCCGCTGGAGTCGACCTGGATCGAGATGGGCACGCCCCCGTCAAAAGTTGGCGCACCGACGAGCGGCGGGGCGCCACCGGGCGGCGGCGCCATCTGGGCTGGTACACCGCAGCCGCCCCGCGCCACGCAGCAGTTTCCGTTTGGTCAAGGCAGTGGTGGCTCCTCGCCTCCGGGGCGCCCAGGTCCGGGAGAGTACGCTCCGTCGTCCGACGACGACGACGACGCGCACGTGGGAATGCGGCGGAGCGGCCGCCGCACCACGCCTACCAGTGACCAAAAGGTGTCCGTTCTTCATGTGCCCCGTCACCGTCAAGACTGGGGAACAGCCCCCCCTGCGGATGCCTCAGGCCGATCGCCCGCCTCCGGCGGTGGCGCGCCATCCGCGTCATGGGCTGCGCGGAGAAGTGGTTGGTCAGACCACAGCGAGCCGGAGGACCCCAACGTCCCATCCGGTCGGTCCGCATGGGCCACCGCCGCACCGTGGCGACCGCCTGCCCCTCCAACATACGGGCGCGCCCCTGCCGGACCCTGGAACCCGCGTGATGTTCCGGAGCGACCTTACGAGCCGTGGTCAGCTGACCCACCCACAGCGGGTATGGTGCGGACCAATCCTCTGCGGGACGCCGGTCTCGCGACCCCGTTTCCGCCCTCTTACGTCCGCGCGCCCTCTCCCTGGTCAAAGTACTGATTGACACAACACACGTGACCCTCCCTTCCGTTCCCAAGACCGGCCCCCCCCCCCCCCTACCCCC
>ERZ1292630.3387-Hain-H41-02um-R3-3387-length-14051-cov-30_pt1 | contig 14051 bp, 8 predicted proteins | sample MGYA00564408_ERZ1292630 | MGnify/ENA primary metagenome ERZ1292630 (study PRJEB36523, sample SAMEA6512641) | groundwater metagenome | collected 2019-01-08 | study: AquaDiva: Metagenomics assemblies of 32 groundwater samples | reverse complement strand
GCCACTACCCTCCTTTGCCAAGGCTACGGAGGGTTCCCCTCGCCTTCATCCCCGCAGCACGCTACGGGGTATTCGGCGAAGGAGAATAATGACGTGAAAACATACCAGCTGATCACTGGATTCTCACAGGGTATTGATCTGTGAGCAGATCGGGTGTGAATCACATGCGATCATACTCAATGGCCTAGCAAATCAGCATCCAGGGGCCAGGGGCCAGCGCGAACAGCCGAGGTCCCTGGCATACCGGCCTATTGCAGGTGAGAATAGGCTTCAGTACAACGGAGAGATAGCCGCGTCAGTTCCTGCCATAGAACTCGGTTGAGCCTGTACATAGACAAGGAGCACGCTTTCCAATTCTTGAAGCACCTTCAGTAATGCAGCGCAATGTGACCGAAGCAGTCGTCCGCCTCCCAGACCTTTCGAGTACACCTGGAAGAATTTCTCGGCCCCCAGCATGAGCGCGCTCTCTGCAAGGTCCTTGAGCAACCGGCTCAGATTCTCAGACATGGGCTCGTCCGAGTCTCCTTGCTCCAACACCACAATCGGGATGGTTGCGGTCAATTGGGCTGCAAACGTATTGACCAGATCGTTATATTCCTCCAGCCCGATATCCAGTTTCTCCATCGTTTTACGTTTGGAGCGCAGCACGACCGACTGCGATCGGACAAGGGCCTCCACTCGCTTGATCAGCTGTTGTTTGTCGATGGGTTTCACCAGGAAACCTTGGCACTCTACAGCCTGCACCCGTTTAACGGTTTCAAGATCGGCATGCGCCGATGCGACAAGAATGGGAACATCGCGAAATGCCGGCAGGGCCTTGACCTTCACGATAAACTCCAGCCCATCCATTTCCGGCATCATGTAATCGGTGATGATCAGCTGAAGGTCTGGCGTTTCAGCCATAACCGTCAGCCCTTCTTTGCCATTTCTGGCCACCACCGTCTGATACCCCTGTGCCTTCAGCATGAGCGCTAACAGTCTTGCATTGACCGGATTGTCCTCAACAATCAAAATGGCCATCGTGCTCGTTCCTTTCCATCCAATGTACTCTTGTTGGCAACAAAGTCAGCGTTTTACCACGCCTCTCGGGTGATCAGCAGGCCGTCCCGCCAGAGGTGCTCAGCAGTGGATGGTCACCTGTTGAGCCGGAGATCGAGGCCGGTGCGCCGATCCAGCGTCCAAGGATCTCTGCCAACACCTTGGATTGCACGGGCTTACTCAGGTAGTCGTCCATGCCGGCTGCGAGGCACCGGGCTCGATCCTCCTTCAGGGCATTCGCCGTCATGGCAATAATGGGAAGCCGGTGAGGGGTAAGGGGTAAGGGGTAAGGGGCAGAAGAACTCGCCTCACCCCTCACGCCTAACGCTTCTCGCGTCTTTCGCATCTCATCTTGCGTTTCACGTTTCACGCTTAACGCTTCACGTTTTCTAATTTCTGCCGTCGCGGCAAACCCATCCATTTCCGGCATCTGGCAGTCCATCAAGACCGCGGCATAGGGGATACGCCGCAGGGCGTCGAGGGCCTCCAGGCCGTTGGCTGCAACATCCACACGATACCCCAACTTTTCCAGCATGCGTACGGCGACCTTCTGGTTGATGACGTTATCCTCGGCGACCAGAATCCTGACGGTGGCCCGCGCGGTCGCCTCGGCCAAACTATGTCGCGTAACCAGCGCGGGTCGCGCAGTCCGGCCAGCGGATTGGCCCTCGCAGGCGGTGGCCGGTGCGGATGGTGTGAGCACGGTGGTGAGACAGGCGTACAGTTGCGCCTCACGCACCGGCCTCCTGAGATACGCGGCATATCCGGCTGTATGCGCCGCCTGGGCATCGCCACGCTGCCCCTGAGACGTCAAAAGAACGAGCCTGGTCGGCGCCAGCACCGGATCGGCCTTGATCGCCCTGGCCAGTTCCATGCCGTCTATCCCTGGCAGCTGCATGTTGATGATGGCGAAATCGCACGCGCCCCCCTGTGCCGCCGCCTTGCGCAACACCGCCAGGGCCTGCCGACCATCCTCCGCGATGAGGCACCGGGCGCCCCAGTTCGTGGCATAGGATTCCAGAATGCGCTGGTTGATGGGACTCTCATCCACGATGCAGAGTTGCAGTCCGTGCAAATCCTGAGACGCCATGGCGCTCGCCGAGGCAGTTGCCTCCGACTGTTTGCCGAGCTGAATGGTAAACCAGAACGTACTGCCTTCGCCGAGCCGGCTGTCCACACCGATGTGGCCGCCCATGAGCTCCGTGAGCTGTTTACTGATGGCGAGCCCCAATCCTGTGCCGCCGAATTTGCGCGTCGTCGAGCTATCGGCTTGAGTGAACGACTGAAACAGGTGCTCTTGCGCGTCAGGGGACAGGCCGATGCCGGTATCTTGCACCGCAAACCGCACCGTGGCCTCAGTCTCGGTGTGGTGCAGCAGCGTGACGGACAGCACCACATCCCCCTGTGCGGTAAACTTGATGGCGTTCCCCAGGAGATTGACCAGGATTTGGCGGAGTCGTCCCGGATCGCCGCGAAGGGCAGTCGGCACATCTGCGTAAAATAGGCAGGCCAGGTTCACCCCCTTGCTGGATGCACGCTCGGCCAGCAGATCCACCGATTCGTCCACTGCAGTGCGAAGATCGAAGTCGATGATTTCAAAATTCATCTTGCCGGATTCAATCTTGGAAAAGTCGAGGATGTCGTTGATGACGGCGAGCAGGTGATCACCGCAGTTGCGGACGGTCTCGGCGAACTCCCGCTGCTCTGACGTGAGGTCTGTATCGAGCAGGAGGCCGGTCATGCCGATCACCCCGTTCATAGGGGTGCGGATTTCGTGACTCATGGTGGCCAGGAACTCGCTCTTGGCGCGGGCGCTCGCTTCCGCCAGCTCTTTCGCCTTCAGCAGTTCTTGTCGCGCCTGCTTCCGCTCGGTGATGTCGGCAAAGGTCACCCCCGCCCCTTTCAACACACCTCTCTCATAGAAGGGACGCGATGCAATCTCGCACGGAAAGGATGTCCCATCTCGCCGCCATAACATTTCACTCTCGATCTGGCATCCCTGCCCGGCCTGGCACGCGCGGTAGACGGGGTTCTCGTCAAGGAGATACGGCGAACCATCTTCATGGGAGTGATGAATGAGCTCATGCAGATTCCTGCCGAGCAACTCGTCCGGCTGATAACCGAGCAGTTCTGCACCGGCCCGGTTGATAAAGGTACAGAGGCCCTGAAGGTCGACACCACAGAGCCCTCCGCTCGTCGAATCCAGTAAGAGACGAATGTCACGACTAAGGCGCTCCCGCTCGGCCTCCTGCATTTGTTGCTGAGACATATCGCGCACGACCGCCATCGCAAGCGCGCCGCCCGCCGTCTCCACATAGCTCAAGCTGGTATCTATCGGAAACAAGGTCCCATCCTTTCGACGCCCGGTCAGACGGAGGCTTTTCCCCATCGGTCTGGTCTGGGGCGACTCGTGAAAGCGTGCGCGGTGCGCGCGGTGTATGTCCCGCACAGACTCAGGCACCAGGATCTCGATGGCTTGGCCGAGCAACTGGCCTGCTGGATAGCCGAATATCAGATCGGCCTGCCGGTTGGTCAACACGATGGTGCCTTCGGCATCGGACATCACGATGGCGTCCGGCGCCATCTCCAGCAGCGCGTGAAATTTGCGTTCTGCCGCCTGTGCCCTGGTGCGCTCCTCCTCCGCCTCCGCCCACGAATGCGTGAGGCGGATAATACTCCAGATCAGGACACCGACCAGCGGCAGGAATATGATGCTGCCTGCAGCCCCGACCCTCCACATGAGGGTCCTGATGGAAGCGAGGATGTCGCTTCGGTCCACGCGCACCAACACGCCCCACCGCAGGCCCTTCAGCCCTTCTAGCCCCTTGGTCTGCGCATACCCGGTCACGACCGCGACCTGCCGGCGACCATGCTGCTCTTCAACGAATCCGGCCGGGGCCGTATCGAGCAACTGTACCGAGGGGATTCCCATCTGCTTGAGGTTGACCCGCCCCTCTTCTCTCAGCCACGAATCGACAAAGAGGTTGCCCTCATGATCCAAAAACTGATACTCGATGCGCGCTCCCGTTCCCCATTGCGCCTGCAACGCCATGACAGAGCGCGCGAAGGCATCCTCCAGAACCGGCAACCCCACTCGACTCATCACCGTCCCGACAAACGCGCCGTGAGCATCGTGGATTGGGCTCACAAACATCACTGCGAGGATCCCCTCCTCATCCGGTGCCGCATCCTGGACAACTGCGCGTTGTCCCGCCCGCACAGCCAGGAAGCCCGGCTCCCCACTCAGATCGCGGCCCTTGCTGGTTTCCTCGGTCGCAACCAGAACCCGACCTTCGGCATCGGTGACTCCAGCCCAGAGATACACGGGATGGGTCTCCAGTAAGGCGATAAGCCGTTGCTCCATCGCCGCACGTTCGTGCCTCTGAAACACTAATGATTTCGATAACATCTGAATGTCGCCGTAGCGCTCGATCATCAGCAGATCCAGCTTGTCCGCGATATCGACTGCGGCCAGCGAGAGGCTCTTGCCCGAAGAGGTCACGAGGCTCGTTTCGACATAATGGATGGCAAGGCCCCCAATCAGGATCGTGACCAGCGTCATGGCGACGATTAGAGCCGGCAGCCAACGAGCGTAGGAACGGATGTGCTGTTTCACCATAGTGTCGCCTCGTTACGATGCCTGCTCGCGTGAGCGACCCCTAGGGGTGAGAGGGGAACAATCGCGCTCGCACAGCCGACATTGTGCATTCCTTGCTGATCCTGAAGGAATGTTTGTCGGCAGGCAGCGTTGCCCCATCTGCTCCCCTTGAGATCGGCTACTACGTCGTTGCTGCTGAGTTGCCTACAAAGAAGACGTCAGCCGTGTGGACAGGCGTCGTTGTATGACGTTACTCGTCACCTATCTCTTCGGCTTGCTCGTTCTTGAACTTAACAGGGGTGAAACGTGATCAGGAAAGGAACGACCCCGTAGATCTGAGAGTCCGTTGGCGAAACTGAGGGAGGGAGGGAAAGTAGCGGCCCTATTGAGTCGTCCTGCCGAAGAACCGGCTGTTAGACCGACGGTCGAACGAGGGAGCGCAGCCGTTCCATGTCGGGGATGATGGTCTCTCGCTGGGTTTCGAGAACATGTCGCTGTTGCTTAAGCTTGGAGATCACGCGGCTAATGGTTTCCGGAGTAGTCCCGACAATCTCAGCCAGCGACGATCGACTTAATTTCATGGGCAACGTGACAGCCTTGCTGTGCTCCAACCTGTAAGACTGGGCAAACCCCAATAGCGTATGGATGGTTCGGCTGGCAGCATCCAGGGAAAAGCGAACGACGTATTGTTCTTCAAGCGCGTGCAATTGCCTGGCAACGAGCCGGAGGAGCTTGCCGGAAAATGTCCGGTCTGTCTCCAGACGCCTCGTAAACTCATCGCTCCTGATAAACGCCACGGTCGAACTCGTCAACGATTTCACGGCGCTGGAGTATGCAGGGAATGCGGCCAGGTTATCGCTGACGTCCAACAGCCCCCCCGCTCCTACGATATGTATCGTCAGATCGTCCTGTTCCATCCTAACGCTTTTCGCCACCACCGCCCAGCCGTCGCAGAGCACATGGAGACCGATCACCGGTTCTCCTTCGTCGATGATATGCTGTCCGGCACGATACCTGGTCTGGATAATAGGGGTCGCCCTAGAGCCCCCAGAGCCCTTGGCCACTGTCGGCAACGGACAATGGGATTGCAGCGGGCAGGCCGTGCACTGGGCGAAATGTGTACCACGAGGGATCGTCTTCGAGTCGTTCATTCCGCGTTTCATTGGACGCTCATGGGCAGCATAGGCACCGTACACCTAAATCTGACAGACCTGCGGCAGGATGCCCCTGAACATTCGAGCACAGTGCGCAAGAACAATCATTGTAGCGGGCGATGGCCATGTATCACAATGTCTCTGCGGTCCATCATCTGCAACCATGATCCTGGATCATGGTGTTTTTGAGGGCGTTCTGCTAAAAACGTTCGCTCTATACATACAGGACACTATCCTCCTTCATCATCGGCTGACACGTATGCGTTCTTGAATGCAGCTGGCCCGCCTGCCATCTATAACCTGGTATCGAGGGCTTCTCTCCATAGAATAGAACAGGAGTATCGGTCGTTGTCATTTTTGGCACCTCTAGCCCCACGGGTTCGCATATGACTCGCTTCCCGGACCTGATCCGCCAGAGCCTCCAGGTTCGCCTCATCATATTGCTGCTGGTGGCGTCGGTTCTCCCCTTGGCGCTCACGATATGGTTTGCGCAGCAAGAGTACTCCCACCTAAAAAGCGCAACGGAAGAAAACGCGCGAACCCTGGCAACCCATGTGCTCGATACCCTGGACCGTGTGCTCTATGAACGCTATGGCGACACCCGTCTCATCTCTCAACTGCCTGAGGTGCGCACCATGGAGGCGGATCGCCTCACGGCCATCGCGGGGGCGATGATCACCACCTACAAGCCCTATTACTCCTTGGTGGTGGCGGCAGATGGGAATGGAATCATCAGGGCTGTCAATGCCATCGATGGAGATGGACAGCCTATTCCCACCCGCCAACTAGTCGGACAAAGCGTCAGCGGCCAATCGTGGTTTGAACAGGCGCTCGCACACCCAGGGGTCGCCGTATTCGACTTCCAGACTGACCCGCTGGTCCAACAGGTGTACGGACCAGATGCTCAACGGACGATGATGTTTACCACCAGAATAGAAGGATCTGCGGCGAAGGGAGAAGAGGGAAGGACGGTCGGTATCTGGTCGACCAGGATCCCGGAGTCGGCCATCGCACAAATGTTATTGCAGGCCGAAAGGCCGATGGAACAATACGACAGGGATCGCATCGCGCTATTTGCCAAGGACGGCCACCCAATTGGAAAATTCATGGGCCACGATGGTCGGTCTTCGCTCGACTCGATGCCCCAGCCGCTGGCCTCAAGCTCGTCCTCCGGCTTCGGCGCCTATCAGGGGCTTGGCTGGAGGGTCAGCGTCTATCAGCCGAATGAGGGAGCCGCAGCCCGGACGCCCTTCTCGATCCCGGCTTCCGCCGGCATCATGGCCAGCGTCCTTCTGGGACTGGCGCTCATTTGGCGGCACACGAGCCGGCAGGTCCTGCAACCGCTGAAAGCCTTGGCAGACGCGGCTCAGCAGATCGAGCAGGGACAGGCGGTCATCATCCCGCAAGACACGAATCGTGCCGACGCGATCGGAGTACTTCAAGGAAAATTGGCCGGGATGGTTGAAACCCTCAAGGCGCACGAAGCCAAGGCCCAATCGACCTCAAACGCTCTGAAGAAACAGGCCGACGCTCTGCACTTCTTAGTACTGAGCATCAAGGAGATCACGACTGAGTCGGATGATCTGGGGCGCTTCCTCCAGCGCCTTGCCGAAACAGCCTGCGCCCTCACCGACGCTCGCTACGGCGCGTTGGGCATCTTCAACCAGGAGGGAACGCACCTCACGGAATTTATCACGATTGGACTGGATGAGACGGCCAAGGCCGCCATCGGCACGCTCCCCGAGGGACGTGGTGTATTGGGAGCGTCGGCTCACAGCGAGAGTCCCCTGCGGCTCAAAGATCTGACGGCCCATCAGGCTTCCGTGGGATTCCCGCCGCACCATCCGCCGATGCACTCCTTCCTCGGCACCTCCATCAAGACCCATGGTCGTCTTTTTGGCCGCCTCTATCTCACGGAGAAGCAGAGCGGCGACGAATTCACTGACACCGATGAACAGATCATTGCAGCCCTCACAAGCCAGGCCGGCGTCCTCATCGAAAACACGCTGCTGCTGCAGGACGTCCGCACGACGAAAGCTTCCCTCATGGCCAGCAATCAAGAACTGGAGAGTTTCGTCTATGCGATTTCTCACGACCTCCAGACCCCCCTCCGCGCAATCCATGGCTTTGCCGACCTGCTCGTCGGTCAGTCCAAGGACCATCTGAGTGAGAAGGAGCAGCATTACCTGAACCGTATCCAGTCCGGTATCAAACGGATGGAGAGCCTCATTCAGGATCTTCTTGAATACTCCCGCATCGACCGAATGGCACAGGCCTTTGCGTGGGTCTCGATGAGCGACCTCCTCAACAAGATCCTCAATGACTTGGCCGATGTGATCCAGGCATCCGGCGCCACCATTGACCTGGAAGGCCAAATGCCGATGCTCTGGGCGGACCGTACGAGGCTGACCCAGGTCTGGACGAATCTCCTGACTAACGCGCTCAAGTATGTCAAGCCTGGCACAGCGCCGCACATCGTGTTGCGATGTCGAGAGGAGAAGAACCACTTCGTCTTTGAAGTCCAGGACAACGGAATCGGCATCGCACCGGAGTTTCAAGAACGCATCTTCAAACTCTTCCACCGCCTGCACCCGTCGGGGGTCTATGCAGGAACCGGCGTGGGACTGACCATCGTGAAACGGGTTGTGGAACTCCATCGGGGCAAGATATGGGTGGAGTCGGACGAAGGACAGGGAAGCAGGTTTTGCTTCACGATTCCCAAGCCGGCCAACTCGCACAAGCAGCATGTTCCCGCAGCAACATTCACCAAACAGCCAACGCATGAAATCTGAAGGCTGTTGCCGTTTAAGGGAGTACGACAAATGAGCGTGACGCCGATCGACATCCTGCTGATCGAAGATAACGAAGACGATATTGAATTGACCCAGACAGCTCTGAGTATCGGGAAGGTCGTCAACAGCCTGACGGTGTTCCGCGACGGGGACGAGGCGCTGCGTTACCTGCTCGGCGATGGAACCACAGCGAACCCTCCAGCCACCATCCCTGGCCTGATCCTGCTGGATCTCCGGCTGCCGAAAGTGGACGGTATCGAAGTCCTCAAGCGAATCAAGCAGGAACCCACCCTCCGCCGGGTTCCAGTGGTCGTGTTGACCACCTCACAGCGGGATGAAGACATCGTGCAGTCGTACGATTTGGGAGCGAACTCGTTTATTCGAAAACCGGTCCTGTTTGAAGCATTCCACGCGACGATGAAGACCGTGGAACTGTACTGGGTCCTGACCAATACCCCACCGCCCATGAGCCGGCCGGCCCCGCGGACCGGCAGCAACGGAGGAACGCGATGAGAACGGAACCTCACGAAGAGCGCATCCTTCTGATCGACGATGATCCGGACGATGTGGAACTGACCAGCGGGGCTTTGCGGAAGATGAACGCCCATGGCTCGATCACCATCGCAAGGATGGCAGAAGAAGGACTCACCCTGGCCGGCCAGCAGAACTGGACCATGATTTTCCTGGACCACAAACTCCCTGGCAAGAACGGGATGGAGGTTCTTCCTGAGATCCGGCTTCTGGCTCCCGAGGCCGGGATCGTGATGCTCACCGGCCATGAGGACACGGAGATCGCCATCGGGGCTCTGCGCGCCGGGGCCGACTACTACCTCAAGAAGTCAGCGAATATGGCGCTGGAGTTGCCGTTGGTGGCCCGCGAAGTCTCGGAAAAGCGAGACCTCCGTCGGACGCTGGCGCAGACCACAGACCGGTATCGCCGCTTGATCGAAAATATGAGCGACCTCGTGTATGAGTTGGATGAGAAGGGATGTTTCCGCTATATCAGCGTCGCAGTCGTGAGCTTGTTGGGCTATACACCGCAGGAACTCATCGGCATGCCCTATTCCCAGATTCTCTCCAAGAACCATCTGCAGCTGCATGGACGTCAATTCCATGAACGACGCACGGGGCTCCGGGCCACCAGGGAATTGCCGGTATACATGAAGGCCAAAACCGGCGCGGTGAAGACCTTTGCGGTGAATGCATCCGGAATCTATGAGCGCCACCGCCGGTTCTCCGGCACGGCCGGTATTGCCCGCGATATCACGGAACGCCGGCAAACCGAAGAATCGCTCCAGCGAAGTCAACAGATGCTACGGTGGACACTGGACAAGCAGGAACGTCAGGCCTTGGACCTCCACGACGGAAGCATTCAGTCTCTCTACGGCATCGGACTAAGTCTGGAATATATGCTGCAAATTCTCGGGAACGATCACAAAGAAATCACTGCTCGCCTCACAGAGGCTCGAGACGGTTTGAACAACGTGATCGCTGAATTGCGCAATTTCATTATTCGCACGCCCCCCGATCTCCTCCTGTCAATAGATCTGGAGGATGCGATAGAATCGCTGGTTCAGGCAGCCCAGCAGACGACGCCGACCCGTTTCAACCTGGCCGTCGATCTCGATGCAATCGCGCAACTGAAGGCTGAAACGGGCACGCAGATCCTCTTTATCCTGCGTGAGGCGATCAGTAATATTACGAAGCATGCCCAAGCGACCAGCGGTGTCATCCGGCTTGGAATGTCCGGCGGTCGCGTGCGACTCGACATTGAAGACAACGGCGTCGGGTTCGACCTGGAGTCTCGCCAGGGTGCAGGACATGGGCTGGTCAACATCCTTACGCGCGCGCAGAAGCTTGGCGCCGCGCTCGACATCCTCTCCGCACCAGGCCGCGGCACCTGCCTCACGCTCACGCTCCCGAATGAAGACGAGTCTGCCGAAGACTAGCAGAATGCTGAGAAAGTCCACCAGGCTCTCAATCGCGCGACAGACGCGATCCGAAGTTCGGGGTTCGAAGTTCAAGGTTTTCGGAACTTCAAACTTCTGGTCGCGCCTTTCTCGCTAGTCCCGCTTGTCGCGCGCCCCCTCATGAATGAAGCTCCCCGCAGCAAGCTGCGGGGTATCTTGCGAAATTCTCCGAAGCCACTACCCTCCTTTGCCAAGGCTACGGAGGGTTCCCCTCGCCTTCATCCCCGTAGCAAGCTACGGGGTATTCGGCGAAGGAGAATAATGCGGATTAGGATGCTTTCAACATGTGTATCGGCTGACTCGTCGCTTGGGAAGGTATCCCATCCGATGAGCCTTCCAGCTTCATCGGAAGCAGGACCGTGAACGGCTCTCGGATTCCGCCGGACTTCGTGAAGTTCTGGAGTCTCAGGATCATAGATTGGGTTACTTGCTGACCCTTTGAGGCGAGAAGCACGTACTGACTTGATTGAATGTCCTCAGCTAGGATCATGCCTTCCAGAAGGCCGGCTACGACCGTCGTCTTCACCTCATACTTGATCTCCTTGGCAAATGCGGCTTTCATGGCATCGATCACTGCCGGATCGTACCACCCTTTTCGTTGTTTCATTTCGTTGAATGCCTCAGCTTTCGACTTACCTGCCGATTCGAGCGCGTCGAAATCCAGGGCCACCTTCAGAATCCTGGCCTCCATCGGAATGGTGTTGCCTTGTTGCGTGTCTCCTGGTACGCCGCACCCATCGTAGTACTTATCCTGAAACTTAATGATCTCGGCCACCCGCTTCATGCGTGGGATCTTGACGATCAGGTCGTAGGCTACGAATGGATGTTGATTGAAGAGCTGGGACTCCTCACCCGTCAACACCTCTCCTCGGTACACTTTCTTGAGGACCGACTCCGGCAGAATGACGCAGCCGATCTGAGACAACATGGCGGCGGTCTTGATGGACCACAGCTCAGACACGTGAAGCTGCGCTGCGATCGACTCCACGTACCGGGTAATGCGAGACGATCGCCCGAACGCTTCAGGATTGACTAAGGCTAAGACCTCGCATAGCACTCTGACGCTGCCGCTGAGCGTTTGCTCCAGGAGTTCGCGCTCCGCTGTAATCAAGCGATGCTGCGCCAGGCCCGCCGTCAATGCGCTCATGAGCGCCTCCGGCGTGCAGGGCTTGGTGAGAAACCGAAAAATCTGTCCTTGATTGATCGCATCGATCGCCGCATGCAGTTCGGCATTGCCCGTTAATAGCATGCGCACGGTGTCAGGCTCGTAGGCTCGGACTTTGGATAGAAACTCGACTCCATTCATCCCCGGCATTTGGAGATCGGACACCACGACGGCGAAGGGGCCCTGCTCGGTGATCATCCGAAACCCCTCCTCAGGTCCAACGGCTGTGTCCAACTCAAACTCTTTCCGAAGCCGGCGCTTGTACCCCTCTAAGATGTTGGGATCGTCATCCACACAGAGAATCCGGTTAGCCATTCGCCTTCTCCTTTTCCGCCGCCTGCTGAACCCTGCCGGCCACTTCGCGCCAGTGCGGCAGCCGGTCGGTCAGGTGAATTGAATCCAGGTATGTGAGATCGATCTGGGACGGAACGCCCCCTGTTGCCTGCTGGGACAGCTCCTGCTGCAACACGTTCGCCACATGCACAGCCGTGAGGGGGCTGAAGGTCGCTCCCACACACTCTGCCGGACGGTGATGGAATGCCACCGCTTCTATGATGGGATCGCTCAGACCCCAGAGTCCCAGCAGATAGGCCCCGACATCCGCATGGGTGGCACCGAACTCCTGTCGTTCTACCTCCCACAGTGGGATCCCTTGCTCATACGCCATCGTGAGCGTGGCGTCGTATCGCTTCAGCACATTGGCCGCGAACACCAACATCCCCACGTCATGGAGCAATCCCGCCGTGTACGCCTGGTCGATCACCAGGGCCGGAGCTTGTTCGACCTTCGCAATCGCGCGGGCAAGCGAACCGGTCTCCGTACTCGCTTCCCACAGACGATCCATGTTGAAGCGTGAACCATGAGTTGGGGCAAATTGCGAAAAGACGTGCACGGTCAACACCAGCGCCTGAACCGTATCCAACCCCAATAGATTCACCGCTTGCTCCGCCGTCGACACTGTGCCGCGCAACCCAAAATAGGCGGAATTCACCAGCTGGAGTATTTTCGCGGTCATGCCCATATCCTTGGAAACGATCGCGCCGATGGTCCCGATCGAAGCGTTCTTGGATTCCGCCTCCCTCCTGATCTCGGCATAGAGGGCCGGCTGACTGGGGATCTGTTGCATGCCCGTCACCAGCCGTCGCAGCGAGCCGTTCCCGAGAAGTTCTCGTAGGGCACAGGCCCGCATCACGGCGACTCTCAACAGCTCACTCTCGCAAGGTTTGGCCAGATATTGATGGGTAGCGGCGATGGACTGATAGATCATCTCCTGATCCGAGTGGCCGGACAGCACGATTCTGACGATCTGCGGGTAGCGCTGCTGGACTTCGTTCAATAGTTGGGCGCCGTCCATCCCCGGCATGCGCATGTCCGAGACCACGACATCGAACGGCGCCTGTTCCAGAACCCTCAACGCCTCCGCTCCGCTGGTCACGAACGTCATATTCCATTCGTGCCGCATAGGACGGAGCGACCGCTTGAGCCCGTCAAGCAATTTCGGTTCGTCATCTACAAATAAGAGTTGCTTCATAGTGCTCCAGTAGAAGGGATAGCGGGATAGTCGGGGTAGCCGGATAGAAGTTGCAGACACCCTTACCCCGTCCCGTTGTCCCCTTGCCCCCATACCCCCTTACCCCGTCCCCTCAGGCCGCGAGCGCCTCATCAGTGAACCGCCCGCGAATCTCTCGGAGGGCGTCGAGAGATCGTTCGAACACCCTGTACACGGACGGATCGAAGTGCGACCCGACCTTCTCCTTCATGATGCCGAGGACGGTGCATTCAGGGAACGCCGGCTTGTAGGGCCTCGCCGAATGCAGCGCGTCATATACGTCGGCGACCGCGACGATGCGCGATTCCAGCGGGATGGACTCCCCCGACAATCCTTGCGGATAGCCGGTCCCGTCCCACCACTCGTGATGCGTCAGGGCGATCGAGGACGCCATGGCCAGGAAGGGATTCTCTCCGCCGGTATTCCTGTCCAGCGATCCGACCAATGAAGCCGCTAGCATTGGGGACACGCGCCACACGTCCTGCCGGAGGATATCGGCCCCCATGACACAGTGCCGCCTCATCACGTCCCATTCCTGCGGCGTCAGTGTGCGCGGCTGCAGGAGGATGTCGTCTGGAATGCCGATCTTGCCGATGTCATGCAAGGGACTGGTGAAACAAATCATGTCCGCAAAGTCGCGCCCCATGCCCAACGCCTCGGCCATCACCCGGCAATAGGACCCCACTCGAACGACATGGTTACCCGTCTGCTCGTCCCGAGACTCGGCGACCCGGCCAAGCCGCCAGATCAGGTCGAGCCGAGAGGCATTCAGCGCCTGAGTGCGT
>ERZ1292630.3386-Hain-H41-02um-R3-3386-length-14052-cov-9_pt1 | contig 14052 bp, 4 predicted proteins | sample MGYA00564408_ERZ1292630 | MGnify/ENA primary metagenome ERZ1292630 (study PRJEB36523, sample SAMEA6512641) | groundwater metagenome | collected 2019-01-08 | study: AquaDiva: Metagenomics assemblies of 32 groundwater samples | reverse complement strand
CAAACTTGTAGTTGACGCATGTGGGGCAGTCGCAGTACGTCGTTCCGTTTCCGCAGTAGCCAAAGTTGGAGCAGCAGGTCGCGAACACAGGGGAGTTCTGGTCACACTGGGCAATGACGGCACCGGGCGCTGAGAAGCCTGGGCCACAGCGGCCGTCGATGCGGAAGGGCAGCCGTGAACCGGAGCCTGGAGCGACGCACTGCCCCGCTAGCCAGCAGCAACCAATGTAGAAGCACTCGTCCTGCGACGGCGTTTGGCCGGCGATGCACGCGTTACCGGCGACGGCGTTCGCGCATGTGTCCGCATACTGCCCGCTCTGTCCGTTGGCCCCAGGCAGAAAGAAGGCCCACGAGAGGCCCTGTCCCTGCACCGCGCGCACTTGCATGAAACTCGTGTTCGTGACCTTGCTCAGTTTCAGCACCATCTGATGCCACCCAGCGCTCAGCTGAATCGTGGATGAGATCATCACGTTGCCACCGTTCGGCGCGGATTGCTTTACCCATAGTGCCCCATCGAGGTAAATGCGCAAGCCGTACCAGTAGCGGAAGGCGAGCTGGAAGGGCTGCGACGAGGGTGCGTAGATAGCGAGCGAGAAGTACTGCACCCACGTGTTGTCCGGCGACTCCACTCCCCAGAGGCCGTCGTCGGTCGTAATGGGCGTCCAGAACAGCGTGTACGGCCCGGACACCGCCCCGCTAACGGTGAGGTTGCTGCCGAACGCGGGCTGGAGGTTGGCCTCGCCGCCCTGGCCCGCGAAGACGTCCCCGCTGATTCGCGCATTCGACACTACGTCGGTGAACAGCTCGCCCAGGTGCAGCAAGTTGTTCCACCAGAACGGCGTGATGACCCCTTGCGCATTCGTCACCGCGCCCGTCATGATGAACGTGTTGTTGACGAGGCCGGCGATGGACGCGGCCGCGTACGACTCCCCGTAGCCCCCATAGTCGTTGTTGGGCGGGTTCACGCAGAGGTAGACGGCCTGAAGCGGGGCCTGCGTCGTGACGAAGCCGGTGGTCGGAATGGTCATGGTCCAATAGACACCGCCCACTGCGTTGCTCCGCTGGGGACTAAGGGGCGCGTTTTGGCACGCGGTGGTGGACAGCACCGTCGTGGACGGGAGGAAGTTGAACGATGTGGGCAGGGCCGTCAGGCCAGTCTCGGTGAGGACCGTCGCGAACGAGTTGTTCATGATCGCGGCCGCATTGCCGCTCGGGGAGCCGCCATTGACTTCCAGGATCGGGACGGGGGGCTTCCCCGCGGCCACGAGGGACTGGATGCAATATCCAGGGCGATCGAAGACGAAGGTGAGCGGCACATCGGCCGTCGTGGGGAAATTGACGACGACGTCGATGACGACGCCATTGCTGACTGTGGGACTCAACGAGACGATCCGCGTGGACGCGTTGTTGACGTCGGTGCCGCGGAATATTTGCAACGACGATGTTTGCGAAACGTTCGTCGCGAAGGTCACCTCGACGTACCAGGCAACGCCCGATAGCGGATTCCATGCCATGCTCGGGGCTTGCAGCACGAAGGTCTGTTCCGACACGCAGTTCGCTCCGGTGGGCAGCAACAACGGCGAGGTCAAGTTATAGTGGTAGTCCACGTCGTACCACTGGAAGACAGGGGTCTGAACCACGACACCGCCGTCAATGTAGGCCACAGGGTCCGCAAGCGTGCCCCCGAGCGTGGACTGTGTTTGACTGTTGAACGAAATTTGGGTCAAAAGGCCCATTTGCACCGGTTGGCAGTTGGAAACGTTTTGCGGATTCCATGGCGCGATGTACGCTGGGTAGCACTGCTTGTAGTTGTACATGCGACGGATGTCAGACATAATGAGGGGCCGGGAGAAGGCGAGGACGTCGTTCACGAGGCCGTTGATATTCCCGCTGCCAAAGTCAAGGCCGCCAATACGGAGGGGTCCGGTCGCGTTGACGCCATCCGCGACGAATGCGGGAAAGATTGATGCAAATACTTGCGCCGCGTCGACGTAGACGTTGATGCTGCCCGTCGCACCGTCCAACGACACCGAGATGAGGCGCCAGTTGCCGTTATCGGCGTTGATGATCGCGTTGGTGTTGCCGAGCGACGTCGAGAGGACGCTCCCCTTGGACGTGGTCATGTCCAAGGCCAGCCGCTGATCGAGCGCGTCCCAGCGCAGGCCGAACCATGCGACATTGTTGTTAGGTTGTGATGGTGGAGGCCAAGTGGGGAACTGCTTCGAGAAGAGGTAAGCGCCGTTCTTCTGTCCGGGGCGCAGTTGGAACCAACCGGCGACGGAGAAGGACGCGCCAGGAAGAATCGTGCCGATCGAGCTGTTCGTTAGCTCGATGACGGCCAGTTGCGTTGTGTCAAACGACGAATTGACCGACGGCACGTTGCAGCACGCAGGTGGCGCCTGCGCCCGGACTAAGAGTGAAGTGGTGGCGAGAACGCTGAAGATCGTTGTGACCGTTAACAGCAATCGCGAAAAGGAAAGCGCCATCCCCTCGTTTATTTCTCACGTCTTGGACGAATGATGTGACGAGCTGCGCGAAGGCGTTGTGTGTTGTGTAATGCGTAAGGATGATGTTGTCAGAAAACCCACGCGTCGAGGGGGATGGTGTTTCTGCAGCGTCCAGGGAGCCTCGAAAAGTTGATATGCCACGTTAGAATCACTGCGATACCGCAGCGATCGAGTGAAAAGGGAAGAGCGAGCGAGCGAGATAGAGGGATAAAATAGAACCTTCCGGAACTGGATAACAAAAAATATAATGCAACGGAATGATAACTCCCGAGATTTGGCAACACGATCATGCGCGCGCGCGCTTCACCCCGCTACCCGGATGCTGTCAACAAAACACACATAAAAGCGACGTGCCGAATGCAGTCGCCAAAGCCAAAGGGCGTACTCTAGATGCCGCACTCAGTGAGTGGTTCGTCCCCACCCATGATTGCTCGTGGGGGGGAGGAGGGGGCGTAACCCTCTGCGCGAAGAAAAGAAACTTTTGAAACGAAGAAAGGAAAGCGTGCGATGGACCTCACATGTTGTTCCCATTAATGAGCGTCGTCCGTCGCCGCGCGGGCTGTCGACACTTCTGCTTCCTCATCAGAATCCAATTCTCTCGCCGGGGGCACAATCCAACCCTCTTGCGGGGTCTTCATCCGCTCCGTGGACTCCAGGCGACGCATGACGACGTTGGAGCGAGCGATTTCAACCATTTCCTGCTGCTTCTCCATCGCCTCCTGCGCGCGCTCTTGCAGGAATTTCACGCGCCTCGCCTCGTTCACAAGCCGCTTTCTGCGCTGGCGGCGGAGCCAAGCCCAAATGCCAACCGCGTACGTGGCTCCAAAGAACAGGCTCCCCACCACGATGACGCTCCCTTTGCGATCGACGGCTTTCGCTCCCGACGTGTCCTGCGTTTGCGGGAACATGACCATGCGCCATGGCGTGCGGCCGACGCTCACGCCGTTTATGGTCACGAAGATGCTATCTTCGGTGCGGCGCTTCACGCCAAGGGGCGCGATGTAGTCAAATGTGATCACCCTCCTCGTCAAGAGGAACGGATCGGCGCCGACAACGCCGGTGGCGTTATAATACCGAGCTTCGCTAACGAGGCCGGAGGCGGCCTGAATGGACAAGAATTTGGGATCGGCCGTGGCGGAATCCGCGACCACAAGATAGCATGTCGTGGAGAGCCCGCTCGTGACGAAGCTAGAGAGACAGCGGTAGAATTGCACATCGCCCGCGACGGGAGGGACGCCAATGGTCACGATCACCGGAGAGCCGACAATGTTGGACGGTACCACCGCACTCGGCGACGGCCATGTGCCAACCGACACGCGACACAGAAACACTTCGTTGGGCACCACCGCGTCGTAAGCGAGCGTTTTAGCGTTAGCGAAAGGCAGATCAACCCACTTGTAGGCCATGCCGGAGTTGAAATTGATCGAAAAAGGGACCGACGACGCGGCGCCGTTCCCGGCACCGGGGACCGTCGGCACCGTCGACCGATCGAAGCTGACGGAGAACTGGGTTGCGTTGAACGTCACGGGCCCGAAATCGTCAAACGCCAATACGCTGCAGGTGCCCTGCGTCATGCACTTGACGATCGATTTGGGCGACGGGGCGAGCAGCGGGAAGCTGAGGGGAAGCGAGATGGCTTGCCCGTTCGACGCGGCGCTCATTAACGTCGCACGGAGCACGAAGACACCAAAGGTGCTGCTCAAAAAGTTCGGGGCCGTATACGTGAAGACGACGCTTCGGCTGCCACTTACGAACGTGAACTGGCCTTCGCTATGGTCTTCCGTGAACAGAACGTCTCGAGACGTGGCGACGGCGGGCCGGTTGTCAGGACCTTGCAGCGGCGCGGCGCATTTCACGGTGGCGCGCAAACTCAGCACCGTGGCGTTACATGTGATGGCGCCGATTTGCACGGGGCTCGTCAACACCACGACGGCGACGCCTGAGCCACGTAGGGGACCTCCTGTGGCGGCCAGCATGACGTCAATGCGCAAGTTGGTACCCAGCCGCGACGAAACGCTGAAGGCAAAGACCATGGCGTCATCTGTGGGCGTCACTGGCGTCACCGTTACGCCGGCGTCGTCGCGATCCACCGTGACTCGGACGGCAAAGTCCGCCGCCCGACCGCCGACCGTGGGGTCCATTTGCTGATCGCGCACATAGATCCTGCAGTTCACACGGTCCCCCGGTACAGTTTCAGTTTTGTCACAGTCCAGAAGCGAATTTTCGGAAGACTGCGCCGAAACGAATAGACCACCGCCACTTGCGAACGCTAAGACGACGAGGAGCACGACGACGAGACGTACGAACCGCCGAGAGCCCATCATCGTTCTATCGCGGGTTCTGCAGGTTCGCAAAACAAAGAAGAGAAGAACGTACCTAAGAGTAACTATGGGAAAGACAGAACCGCAATAAGTCAAAACGAATAATCGCGAAATGCCGCCATGACAAGGCAATTTTTCCCTCTAGCATACCGGTAGAGCGAAAGAGAGAGAGAGGGGGGAAAAAAAAACAGATTGAGAATTGATGGGTACAACGACGACTCAGATCACGGCATGTCGCTGTCGAGCTCGAGATGCAGCACCGACGCCGTTCGCGGGCGGTACACGTCCAGCTTTAAGTGAAGCCGATGACAGTTGACCATCGCGGACGGTTGCGCTGCGGTCGTTGCGAGCGCCGTGGGCGCGGCATCATTCTCACTGCGCAATGCAACAGCGGGTGCGTCGTGGTCATCAAGAAGAATGGCCCCTCCATCCGTCCACGGCGAGCGACCCTCACCGAAAGAGTTGCGATCGCGTATATCCGAGCGGTCTTCTCTCCAGCCGCCACCGACACGGTCAGAGACGGATGCCGGTGCCGTCTCGGAGAACCGGTTGTTGGTGGCCGTCGGCCCTGGGTGCACGTGGTGATGGTGTGCGTCCGGGAGGCGTGCCCCTCCTTGCTGTGAAGGGGCACCCAACACATCGAGCAAATTTCCAGAAGGGGGTGCGGTCGCGGTCGCCACGAAAAAGCGGAACTCTCGACGGGTCGCGATGGGTGTCCCGTTGACGGATACGATTGTATCGCCGGACTGCAAACCGCAGCGGTGGGCAATGCCACTCGGTGCGACTCTAGCGACATCGACGCCGCCGAACACAGGGCCTCCGTCGCACAGTTCAACCCCTAGCGGCGGCGGCCGCGACGCAAGGCCTCGAAATATGGGTAGCGTCAGCAGATACGCCGCCCGATTCATCGCGGCGATAAGCGCTGACGATGACTGCTCCTTCTGGGTCGACTGGCCGCCGGCTCTCATCGACGAGGAGGATGCGGCGGCGGGCCCCGCTGCCCCTTTCGTGTCTCCTCCCCTTGAGAAATCGTCGTCGACCCCCCCGTCTGGCGGTGACAGCGCCTCGTCCAATTCGAGCATTCGAAGAAGCGTGGCTTCGTGCAAGCCGAACACGTGCATCACCGACCGCACTGACCGTTGAATCAAATCGAGCCGATCGACAATGGCGTCGCGGATAAACGATGCCAAGTTGTTGATGCCGTGCCGATCATCCGCGAGAGACGTGCGTAGATCGGCCATTTGTAGCTCGACCGCATCGACCCGATCTTGCACGCGCGCGGCGACGTGCGTGGCCGCCATGGTTGATGCCGCGACCACGTTCTGGTCGCTCGCCGAGGAGGCGTAGTAGTGGCTGTTGCGGCCGGTCACTGGTTGCATTTTTTCATCCCACGCACCGTTTCGCGGAGGGGAGAGCCTCTCTCCGTCGCCTCCGAGGCGGCGAGACGCACTCATCATCATGATCTCGCGCGGATCCATCGACGTTTGTGCCTTGTGGAGCCGCGCAGGGGGTGCGATCATCGACGCCAGAGGGGGAGGGGACGCGCCCGCGTACCGCGCGCCACCGCCACCACCCGCCGGAGGAGGCGATGGTGTGGCGGTCGTCGGTCGGAGCTCGCGCACCGGCGTTCTCTGGCCACCACCGTCGCGGCGCTCCCCGTTCTCGCCCCCACCGTACGAATGACGTAATGATGCTGCGGGCGCCACATCGACTCCACCCCCGCTACCCTGACGAAGGTAGTCCCAGCCCTTCCGGACCACGTGCAAGGTCCTCCCTTCAAACCCTTCGACGAACTGTTGCAGTTTGAGCGCCGTTTTCGACGTTTCGTGGCCGATGCGAGCCATCTCCCGCCTCCAGTCGGCTCCCGCACCGCCACCTTCGCCGCCGAGAATATCTCCCCCTCCACCTCCCCGCAGTTCGAGCAGCTCGACGCGATTCTCGAGAAACGACACGCTACCGTCGAGACGATGGCATTCCAACAGGGGCAGCCCGTTGAGCGTATCCATGGCCTGGTGCACCAGCCGCGTCTGATGCGCGGCCTTTTCGAGAAACCGGGTCTCCGCGTCGCTCACCGTCGCGCGCAGCTCCGTGCGAAACTGGGTGAGGGAGTCTTCGAACTTCTCCTGTACGCCGTCGACGACGGATTCCAGCCGGCGGGTCAGCTTGCCGCACTCCTCGACCCCACGCGCCGCGATGACCAACGCACTCTGTCTTTCGCACCCTTCGCGCACGGTCGAGATGGCCGCCGTCGCTTTCGCGGAGGCCGCCTCGGCCGCCATGTACACGCGTCGTTCCGCGTCCTTCGTCACTTCTTCTAAAAACACAGCCGCCCCTTCGAGCGCCGCCCGATGCTCCTCGCGCATTTCAGACACGGATCGATTGAACCGCATCTCCTTCTCCTCCAGTTCCACCATCATGGTTTGCACCTTTTGCCGTAACGACAGCTCTAATTGTAACACATTGGATTGGATTTTCTGAAGTTCGGTGACCGTTTCGTTCCGGATGGCGCTCAGCTCGTTGGAGGGTCGCACGGCCACCGTTTCCATGATGCTCACTCGGGTGCGAAGATCGTTGAACACTGAGTTGTGGCCGGTCACGTCCTCGACGATCCCCGAAAGCACATCTAGAAGGGGACGGGGTATGTGCTGCGAGCGGCGGAGCACCTCGAATCGTTGGTGGATGGTCTGATTGTGCTTTTGTAGTCGCTGCTGCTGGACGTGGTGGGCATGCAGGGAAGCCGGAAGGCCAGCAGCCGCACCGCCGTCGTGAAAGGTAGGTGCCCCCATATCCCCAGCAGCAGCGTGATGAACGTTTCTTCCCGGTGGCGACGAGGTTTGCCTCATGGAAGTCGGCGGAAGCGACGATATCGATAGCGGCGGCGTCCCGTTACGATTGTGATAGTTTCCCTTTTCACTGATCATTGAGGTGTGAGGCAATGGGGGACTCGTTGCCGCGGTACTACCACGCGGCGTCCAGTAGAATTGGTTATCCGATGGTGATGACCCCGCGGTGGCCTCCCATGGCGACTGCGGCCGGCGATGCTCGCTGCTTTGCGTCATAGTGGGACACTCGTTTGTCGAAAGTTCTTCCTCGGACAAATTTTTCGGTGCCAATTTCCTAAGAAGCCTTGTCAAAATGGGGAAGTCACATAACGAAAAAATCTACCTCATGTTGGAGGAAGCGATGTCCATGGCATCTCATCACGCTTGACTCATCGCGGGACGCAGCATATGGGGGATTCGCGCTGAGCGCCCCACCCCTCTCAAGGAACCTAAGGATACAACAGCACGTCCGTCCACGAGGGCGACGCAACCTCCGTTGCCATCGTCGTCATCGCCAGTCGCCGTCGCTCTCGTTCCTGTCGCAAGCAACCCTCGACCTTGTAGAGCAACGGCGGCAACTGCCGCATCACTTTGCGCAACTTATTGCCTCCGCTTTCCTGGGTCAAGACGGGATGGGTTCCCAGCCCTTGGGGCAGCACCTCACGGACGAACCACCTCAGCAGCCTCGCCACAACGAGAGCGTCGCCTGGTGGCGTCGTGGCGGTAGAATCTACTTCCGCCGCCGCCGCCGCATCACTTTCCCTCTCTGCACTCTGAGCCGCGCCGTTTTCGGTGGTCGCCGCCTCCATCAGCTGATCCTTCGCCGCGGCACTCACTAGCCACTTGACACGATCCACGAGAGGTCCGTAGAACATGCAAAAGTGGTTGTTGTGCAATTTGGCGATCGGATTGTGCGCCTGCGGAAAACCGTAGAGGGACATCCCTTGGTCGAGGTGCACAAAAGCGGCGGCGACGTGAAAGTCTCCACGACGACGGGAGGCCGGTAGTTGGGAAGGGGGCGGCTGATGGCTGTCTCCGTCGACGTCAATCCTCCCACCCGAATCATCGTCTGTGTCTTCGGCTTTCCCGCCGCCGTTGCGGGATGTCGCACAATGAGTGGGTCCCACAACATGGTGGTTGTTACCCCTCTTTCTTGGAAAAAGTCGGTCGCGTCGCCATTGCGGATCCGTTGCCTCGGGGTCCTCCCGCCAGCAGCCTTCCAAAATGAAGTTGTTCTTATTAGGCGACCGATCCGCGTTCAGCATGATAAAATCGAACATCGACAGCTGTGAGATGGCAAGCAGCATGCGCCTCTGCAGTGGCGTGGTGATGACCTTGTCCCTCTCCGGCCACTCTGGGTTGAACCAGCGGTGCCAACCGGGCTTCGCTTTCGAGTAGGGCACCTTCAGAGGAGAGTCCAATAACGGGACGACGCCAAAAAGTTTCAACTGCACTGACACCCATACGTGTGTGTGATTCACCATGAACCTGTCCCGTCGAGTAGGCGAAGTGACGAAATCGAGAAAGTCCTGCTCCGCCCACTGAACGAAACTGAGACCGCCGCGGTTGAACTCGTCCACCATCTTAATGGACGGCCCGTCGCGCGCAATGGCGGCACGCAACCATTCGAGCGGAACGGCCACGAGCCCCGTCGGCGGCACGCGGCGGATGTCCAGCACGTCGTGGTCCATGTGGGCCGCGACCACCTCGGAGAAAGGGTCAATTGGAAACATCGTCTGGGGCACCTTGACGATCGCCTCAACGTAGTATTGCTGCGGTGTGACGATCGCACTCAGTCCAGTTTCCATTGCCTCCGCCGCGAAAGGCCCCTCCCGCTGCCGCTGCCGTTGTGGTCGAGGCGGCTGGTCGTGGCGGTCGACGAGGCGAGCTTTGCCGCTGACGTTCACCCGCACGTTGAACTTAATCGTCCGCTGCTCGAACTTGGGTTTCATGACGGTGACGTTTATCCACCGGCCCACATCGACGAGCACGTCGCGACAGCCCATCCACACGGCTGTGGGAAACGGAACCTGCAAGGCCCACGGATCACAAGAAGCTACCCACTCTCCGCTGGCGGAGCCATGGACGGTTGAGGTAGGGGGAGCCCACCAGAGGTCTTCCAATGTCCGTTGCGCGCGAGCGATGGGCGCGTAGGGTGCCCACAGCCGGTCTGGCACGGGCGTGCCGTTCGGAAGATCCCACCATTCACGATTCACTACGCCGAACGCGGCGGCGGACGATGAGGATAGCTTTCCCTCCCCCCTCCTCCTCCATTGTCGAGGGGTTCGGACGGCGGCAGGAACGAGGACGGTGTCGGTGGTGCGGCTGGATCTGGACCGCATGGTGCGCGGCGGGAGCGAAAATGAGGAGAAGGGAGCCGCCCCGCGATGCGATATGGCACGGCTGGGCGCATAGGGTCGAATCCGCCTCAGCCGCCTCACGGCAAGCAAAACCACAGCGATGGTCGCCACCACCGCGATCACTAGGGCCATCCACGACCACCGTCGGCGGGGAGAAACGGCGCTCCCTCCTCCTCCTCTTGCCGTTGCTGTGGGCTTCGTCATCACTTTTCACCCCGGGGTAAAAAAAAAAAACTAACCTCCGTTCCTGCCGCCGTTCGAAGCGTACCGCAGCTGAAGAGGTGGCTGTGGAGTGCGGAGTGGGGCTCTCCCCCTTTCGCCTATCCCTATGGTTCCGTCCGGTCGCAACGTCTAGAAACTGCTGCGCCACATTTGAGAGCGTTGCAGAGAGCGTCACTTTCACTACAGAAAACGCCTTTTTTGATACAACCTGGAAAAACAAAAGTCCATCCATAAACAACCAAACTCCGAAACGACATGTGACTGTCCAGTCAGAACCACAAGACAGAACCATCAACTCGATTCCTCCTAGCCAGACACACCACAAACGAGTGGAAAAACTTGAGAAGGACAACAGCCGCGATCCCCCAACGGGGGCCACACGGTCGAGACAAGAGAGAAACAGTTCCATTGGAGAAGGAACGTTTGCGTGTGGAAATCTCTTTCGCTTCGGTCCTTCACTGAATCCAACATCGACATACCGTGAGAGGGAGGGAGAGAAACGAAGGAGGGAGCGAGAGATAGAGAGAGATAAAGCGAAGAGAAAGTGGGAGAGAAAACAAGCACGCTTCGACCGACGTCACACGCGTCAAACATCTCCCGATTTGCCGTTGAGTTCGTGCTCCCACTCCGACAAGTGGCTGTCCTTCGACACGGTCGAACCCCGGCGCTTCTTCAACGCGATCAACACGCCCGCGACGATGACGATGACCGCGGCGAGGACGCCCACGCCGACACCAATCAATATTTTCCGGTGGTTGCCGTCGTCCGTCGCGGCCGCGGCATTGGGGTCGATGGCGGCGGACTGCACGTTCGAGATGCCCAACGCGGCCGTCTCGGTGACATTAGTCGTCAAGAGGAGCATCTTCGCCGACGTGGCAGAGGCCGTCGTACCCGAAAATGTGATTTCGATCGTCGCTGTTTGCGGCGATGATGATGGTGAAGGGCCACCCGCTGCTGTGGTCATAGTCGTCCCAAAGATGACGCTAATCGACGTTCCATTTGCCACTTCGATGGCCGTTGATGCCGGGGAGGAGGTCGATGAGCCGGCCGCGGACGACGTTGGAGCGGCCGTGACGAAGCTCACGTTAATGTCGCTCGCGCTGATGCCTAACTTTTTCGCAAGCGCTTCCTTGAACGCGGTTTCATTGAACGTCGCGGAGTTGACATCTGCCGTAAACTTTCGAGGCGGTACTTCGGTCGTGGTCGGTACCGACGTCGTCGTTGTTCCTTCCCCTGTTGTCGTCGTCATGGAGCCGTTGCTCACCGTAGTGGCGGACGACGACGACGTTGCGGTCACCGTGGTACTGTTCGTGGCGGTCCGCGAGGTGGTGTTGGTACGCGGAGGCGTCGTCGAGCCGTTGCTGATTCCTGGATTCGAGGTCGACCCAGTTGGGGTGGTCGTGACCGTCGGCGGGCGTGTCGATGACGTTTGCGCCGACGACGACGAGGTGGTTGCGTTGGATGTCGTCGTCGTGATGGCCGCCGTGGTGGTCGAATTCGTCGCGGTGAGAGTTCCGGTGTTTGTTCCGGTGGGGGTTCCCGTGGATGTGATCGTTGAGGTTAGGGGCTTGGTCGAGGTCGAGGTCAACGTAGGGGTCGCCGTCGGCGCTTTCGTCGTGACGGACGCGACTGATGAGGTAGTCGTTCCCGCGGTGGTCGTTGTGGCGCTACAGAAAGTCGCATTGATTTTGCTGTTCGCCGTTTGAAGCGGCGTAAGCACGATAATATTCGCGAATTGGACAATGTCATCTCGGAAGGCGCGAACAATGCGCTCCGGAGGTGCGTCTTCCGGCCGTTCGGAGCCCCCAGAGTGCATCTGAGAGCCAGAATGGTGACTCGCGTTGCCCGAATGGCTGCCGACGCCGGAATGGTTGCCCGATCCACCAGAGTGGTTGCCGGATCCACCGGAGTGGTGACTCCCATTACCGGAGTGGTGGCTACCGTTTCCCGAGAGGTTTCCAAATAAGCCACTCAGACTGCCAAAGAGGTCGGAGAAATTGGCCATGCTGCCTGAAAAGTTGCCACCCCCCATCGATCCCGAATGGTTGCCGCCTTGGTGATCGTCACCGCCTAGTTGAAGGTCGTCCAGCTCCTGTATGGTTCGACTCGTCCAATTGAGCACTTGAAGGGCATTTTCGTACTCTGTTTGGATGAGGCCAGTACCATACTGCGTGCCCTTGTAATCCCTGACGTAACTACGCAACGTCGTCAGGCCGGTGGTGTTGGCGTAGTAGGCGAGCAAGGCCCTGGAGGACTCCAGGGTGTAGTTTGGGCAGCCGGGGAACGACTTGGGATGATAGAAGAGAATCGGCTGAAACAACGTTTGCGTCTTCATCGTGTCGTTGTAGAGCGATGGGATCTCCAGTGCCGGCCACGTCTGCGGCGGGATCGTCGGAGCGGCGGTGGTCGGGGGCTCAAAACATTGCGGATAGCTCACTTCCGTGAGATTGTACATAATGTCAATCTTGTATAGGAGGGTCGCGGCCGTGTCGAATTCCATTCCGAGCTCCGGAGGTTCGGCCGACTCCCGATTCACGAAGCCTTGCACGAAGAGCGTTACGTTCAAGGAGCCAAACGACGCAGGTGACCGAGTCTTTAACCGCTGTGCCGCCCAGGTGAGATTGAGACTCGTCATCGCGGAGGATGCTGGTATCGCGTTGCCGAGGTAGCTGGCCAAATTTTGCCCATTGTTGCCGAAAATGGGACTCGGACAAGACGCTGGCAGCGTGGTCATGGGCTTCACGATGCGGGCATCGTAGATGGATGCTTCGGCTTCCCAAACAGGCAACACGGGTGCGAGCGCTGCGGAGGGAGGCGCCGAAGGAACTGGGGCACTCGTGCCGGTCGAAAAGCATGTGGGGCTGTCGCTGTACAGTTTGGTGACGGCGGTCAGGTCGACGAACATGGACGCCACCGAGTCGTAGTAGTTCAGTAGATCCTCGCCCAGGGCCTCTCGGGTGACCCACTTCGACGCCCAGAGCGCGGCGTTTAGCTGCGTGGTAGGCAACTCCGCGGCATAGGAAAGCTGGCAATAGCCAACAATTTGTGCGACGACCGTCACATTGAGCGACAACGTTAATGCGGCCACCACATTCCCTCGGTACTGCTCAAACGTTGCCTGATCTGCAAAGATACCTTCATCGCACGCGGACGGTTTGGGACTCTTGACTTTGAGCGAGTTGTAGCGCATTAACAGGCCCTCGAGCACGGGCGGCTGTGGAAATACGGCCGCAGCGGCTTGCGCCACGACACAACTTGAGGAAAGCATCGCGGCCGCCAAAATGGTGAGAAGCGTTACAAGTTTCGGCATCGCGTTGTCGTCGTAGTAGCGACAAGTGGCACGTTCAACGCGGCAATGAAAAAATACAATTTGAAGTGATCCAGCTCTTTGGTTCGCAGGTCCCCTGTGCGGGAAAAAAAAAACTGTTCAGCCTCCCCCTTCAATCAGCGAGCGCTGCCAATATAGACATTAAAACCGGCAAAGCCATTGATTCGACCGTTGCCGAGTTTGTGAGGGGCGTGAAAAAACCCCGACCGACAGTTGCGTACGAAAATAATAAGGGGCAGCCAGGAAGGAAGAACATCTGGCTGTGGTAGCAACGAACGTATGATTCACAGCTCTCGCACGGGAAACGAAAAGAAAAGAAATCGAATTTGACTTAGGCAGTGAGGGGACGGAAGGGGATCGACAAGGCACAGGAAAGGAGGAAATTCGAACGGCAATGTCCACTCCGTCGACCAAGAAGGTGTATGGATAAGGCAATAAAACGCCAACGGGATCCGGGAGAGAGAGAGAGAGAGAGAGAGAGAGAGAGCGAGAG
>ERZ1292630.1164-Hain-H41-02um-R3-1164-length-26414-cov-10_pt1 | contig 14053 bp, 10 predicted proteins | sample MGYA00564408_ERZ1292630 | MGnify/ENA primary metagenome ERZ1292630 (study PRJEB36523, sample SAMEA6512641) | groundwater metagenome | collected 2019-01-08 | study: AquaDiva: Metagenomics assemblies of 32 groundwater samples | reverse complement strand
GCCATCCGCCTCTCCCGTTCGAAGGTGATGAAGATCCGGGTGTGGGACGACCTGCAGAAGGCGTTCGACGAGGGCACGCCGGTCCAGGGGGCGATCGTCGCCAAGGTCAAGGGCGGCTACACGGTGGACATCGGGGTGAAGGCGTTCCTCCCGGGCAGCCAGGTGGACCTCCGGCCGGTGCGGGACACCGACCCGGTGATCGGCATCTCCGGGAAGTTCAAGATCCTCAAGTTCTCCCGCAAGAAGGCGAACGTGGTCGTCTCCCGCCGCGCGTTCATGGAGGAAGAGCGCGAGGTCCAGCGTTCCGGACTCCTCGACCACATCAAGGAGGGGGACGTCATCGAGGCGCGGGTGAAAAACATCACCGACTACGGCGTCTTCATGGATCTCGGGGGGCTCGACGGCCTGATGCACGTGACCGACATGAGCTACGGGAAAGTGGGGCACCCCTCCGACCTGTGCAAGGTGGGCGAGCTCTACAAGGTGAGGGTCATCCGCTTCGACCGCGAGCGCGGCCGCATCTCCCTGGGCCTCAAGCAGACGAAATCGGATCCGTGGCTCGATCTCGACACGAAGTACCAGCCTGGGATGCGCATCCACGGAAAGGTCACCAACACGACGAAATACGGCGCGTTCGTCGAGATCGAGGAGGGGGTGGAAGGGCTGCTCCACATCTCCGAGATGTCGTGGAGCAAGCGGCTGAAGGACCCGTCCGAGGTGATGAAGGCGGGCGACGCGGTCGAGGTGGTGGTCCTAAAGGTCGACAAGGCGAACAAGAAGATCTCCCTCGGGTACAAGCAGCTCCTCTCGAACCCGTGGGACGAGCTCCGCGCGCTGCACCCCGAAGGCTCGATCGTCGAGGGCGTGGTGAAAAACGTGGCCGACTTCGGCGTCTTCGTCGACGTCGGGAGAGACATCGACGGCCTGGTCCACGTCTCCGATCTTTCCTGGAACACGCGGGTGAAGAACCCGTCCGAGCTGTTCAAGAAGGGGGACCACGTCCGGACCAAGGTCCTCAAGATCGACCCCGAGGCCCAGAAGTTCTCCCTCGGCATCAAGCAGCTCGCGGAGGACCCGTGGGCGGGGGTCGAGAAGCGGTTCAGGAAGGGCGACATCGTCACGGGGAAGGTGACCCGCGTGGCCGACTTCGGGGCGTTCGTCGAGATCGCCGACGGGGTCGAGGGGCTGGTCCACGTCTCCGAGATCTCCCGGGAGAAGATCGAAAGCCCGGCGGCGGTCCTCAAGGTCGGCGACGAGGTGGGCGCGGTCGTCCTCGGTGTGGACCGGACGAACAAGAAAGTCTCCCTCAGCATCCGGGGACACGCCGACGAGCTCGACCGGAAGAACATGGAATCGTACCTCGGGAAACAGGCCGAATCCGCGACCGAGAACATCGGGGCCCTGGGCGAAGCGCTCCTGGCCAAGTTCAAGGCCAACGGAGAGCAGAACCACTGATCCCCGATGGCTGACACCTACCTCTCCGCGCCTCCGCGCCGGAAACCGTTCCTGCGCGGGTGCCTGACCGTGCTGCTGGTCCTCGGGGCGTTCTTCGTCCTCCTGGTGATCATCTCGCGCATGGACGACCTCCCCCTGGCCCGGGGGGAAAAGGTGGCGGTCATTTCGGTCTCCGGCCTCATCTCCGACTCCGAGCCGACCATCGAGCAGTTGAAGAAGTTCGGCAAGGACGACTCGGTCAAGGCGATCGTCCTTCGGATCGACTCCCCCGGGGGCGGGGTGGGTCCGTCCCAGGAGATCTACGAGGAAGTGAAGAAGGCGCGGGCGAAAAAGCCGGTCCTCGCGAGCATGGGGGCGCTGGCGGCCTCCGGCGGCTACTACATCGCCTGCGCGGCCCAGCGGGTGTACGCGAACCCCGGTACGATCACCGGCTCCATCGGCGTCATCATGCCGTTCATGAACGTGAAGGACCTGGTGGAGAAGATCGGCGTGAAGGGAATGACGGTGAAAAGCGGCGCCTTCAAGGACATGGGATCGCCCCTGCGCGACATGACGGCCCAGGAGCGGGAACTTCTCCAGGGGGTGGTCGACAACGTCCACCTGCAGTTCGTCAACGCCGTGGCGGCCGGCCGGAACCTCAACCGGGAGGATGTCCTCCGGATCGCCGACGGGCGGATCTTCACCGGGGAGCAGGCCAAGGGTCTTGGGCTGGTCGACGTCCTCGGGAACCTCGAGGACGCGATCTCCGACGCGGGAAAGCTCGGGAAGATCTCCGGGGAACCGAAGGTCGTGACCGCCCCGAAGAAGAAGATCTCCTTCCTCGAACTGCTCCGGGAGGAGACGCGCACCCTGATCGACGAGAAGCTTTCCGGAAATCATCTTCGGCTGGATTTTCTTGCCCAATAAATCCTTAGGAGGAATCCCTGGCATGACGAAGAGCGACCTGGTCGAGAAGCTGTCCGAGTCACTGACGAACCTGACCAAGAAAGAGTGCGAGGTCATCGTCGACACCGTCTTCCTCAACATGAAGGACGCCCTCCACCGCGGAGAAAAGATCGAGATCCGCGGGTTCGGCAGCTTCACCGTGCGGACCCGGCGGGCGAAGGAGGGCCGCAATCCGAAGACGGGCGAAAAGGTCGCCATCCCCGAGAAGCGGATCCCCTTCTTCAAGGTCGGCAAGGAACTGCGGGAAATGGTCAACGGCTGAGTCCGGTGGACCGGATCTTCTCCCCGTGGCGGATGGAATATATCCGCCACGCGTGCGCGGGCGGGGGGACGGCGCCGTGCGTTTTCTGTGTCCGGGACGGCGACCTCGAAGACCCCGGTCGGCTCCTTGTCGGGCTGTACCCGAACACCGTGGCGATCCTGAACCGCTACCCCTACAACAACGGGCATGTGCTGGTCGCGCCCCGTCGACACGTGGCGAACCTGTGGGACCTGTCGAGCGAGGAGTTGCGCGAGCTCTTCTCCCTTGTTTCCCTTGGGACACGGGGACTTGCGCAAGAATATCGAGCCGAAGGGATGAACGTTGGAATGAACCTGGGCAAGGCCGCCGGCGCCGGGATCGCCGACCACCTCCACGTCCACCTCGTTCCCCGCTGGGCCGGCGACACCAATTTCATGACCCCGGTCCAGGAAACCCGCGTCCTGCCCGAGTCGCTCCTCGAATCCCGCCGCCGACTATCGGCGGTCTTCGGCCCCTTGAACCCGTAGCCGGGCGCCGGGTCCTCCCCGTTCCCGATCCGCGATGAGCCTTCCGCTGACCCCCGCGATGCGGCAGTACGTGGAGATCAAGTCCCGCCACCGGGACTGCATCCTCTTCTTCCGCATGGGCGATTTCTACGAGATGTTCTTCGAGGACGCCCTTCGCGCCTCCCGTCTCCTCGACATCGCCCTGACCTCGCGCGACAAGGAGTCGAACATCCCGATGTGCGGGGTGCCGCACCACGCGCGGAACGCCTACCTGTCGAAGCTGATCCGGCAGGGGTGCAAGGTGGCCATCTGCGAGCAGATCGAGGAGCCCGGCCAGAAGGGGATCTTCCGCCGGGAGGTGACCGAGGTGGTCACCCCGGGGCTGGTCTTCAACGAGGAGTGCCTTGACTCCCGGGGGAACAACTTCCTGGCCGCCGTCCGGTTCGTCGCCCCGTTCGCCTGCGCCGCGCTCGACGCCACCACCGGCGAGTTTTTCCACGAGGCGTGCGACACCGAGGAGGCGCTGGCGGACGCCCTGTTCCGGATCGCGCCCGCGGAGTTCGTCGCGCTCGAGGGGGAGGGAAACCCGACCACCTCCCGCGGGAAGCGGCTCCTCGAGGGGAAGCTGCTCACGCTGCTGTCCCCGGCGGCCGTCGCGGCGTTTCCGGCTCCGCCCGGGATCGATGGGATCCCCCCCGCGGACCACCCGTCGGGGGGCGTCGTCCGGGCGGCCCTCTACTACCTGTTCCTGCACCAGCCGGCCGCCCTCTCCGAGATCGGACGGGTGGCGGAGCGCGAAGGGCGGCGCTACCTGGCGATGGACGAGACCGCCGTGCGGACGCTGGAGATCTTCTCCACCATGTCGGGGGAGCGGAAGGGGAGCCTTCTCTGGGCGGTGGACCGCACGCGGACCCCCATGGGGGCCCGCATGCTGCGCGCCTGGCTCGCCGCGCCGCTGCTCGACGTCGAACGGATCGGGGAGCGGCACGACGCGGTGGGAGAGCTCCTCGAGGCGCACGCGATCCGCAAGTCCCTTTCCCCGCCGTTCGACGCGATGGGGGACCTCTCCCGGCTCGCCTCCCGCCTGGCGCAGGACCGTTCCGGCCCCCGGGACGTGGCGGCGCTGCGCGACCACCTGGCGGCGATTCCCGCGATCGGGGCCGCCCTCGGGGAGCCGTACGCGAAGCGCCTCCGGTCCGTGAAAGGGCTTCTCGGGGACCACGCCGCGGTGGTCGACCGGATCTCCTCGGCGCTGGCCGATCCGCCGCCCGTGGGGTACAGGGAGGGGGGCGTCTTCCGTCCGGGGTACGACGCCCAGGTCGACGAGCTGACCCATCTCCTGACCCACGGCAAGGGGATGCTCGCGGAGATGGAGGCGCGGGAGCGTCGGCGCACCGGGATCGGCGGCCTCAAGGTCGGCTACAACCGCGTCTTCGGCTACTACATCGAAGTGACCCGGACCCACCTCGACAAGGTCCCCGCCGACTACATCCGCAAACAGACGCTGGCCAACGCGGAGCGGTTCATCACCCCGGAGCTCAAGGAGTTCGAGGGGCGGGTGCTGCGCGCGCAGGAGGGCCGCGCCGCGCGGGAGGAGGAGCTCTTCCTCGCCCTGCGGGATTCGCTGAAGGGAACCCTCCCGGCGGTCTACGCGGCGGCGGAGGGAATCGCCGAGCTCGACGCGCTCCTCTCTTTCGCGGAACTCGCGGCGGAGAACGTCTACGGGCGTCCGCAGGTGAACGGCGGGCGGGAGATCCTCATCGAGAACGGGCGCCACCCCGTGGTGGAAAAGATCCTCGGGCGACACGCCTTCGTCCCGAACGACTGCCGCCTCTCGCCCGAAGGGACGCGCCTCGCCGTCCTCACCGGCCCGAACATGGCGGGGAAATCCACCTATATCCGCCAGGCGGCCCTCATCGTGCTGCTGGCGCACGCCGGCTCCTTCGTCCCCGCGGACCGCGCGGAGATCGGCCTCGTGGACCGGATCTTCACGCGCATCGGCGCCTCCGACGATCTTTCCCGTGGGGACAGCACCTTCATGGTGGAGATGCGGGAGACGGCGCGGATCCTCCACGGCGTCACCGACCGGACGCTGGTGGTTCTGGACGAGGTGGGGCGCGGGACCAGCACCTACGACGGGCTGAGCATCGCCTGGGCGGTGGCGGAGCACCTCCACGACTCCCCGTCCCGCCCCAAGGTCCTCTTCGCCACCCACTTCCACGAGTTGACCGACATCGTGTCGACGTGCGCGAACGCGCGCAACTTCCACGTGGCGGTGCGGGAGTGGCAGGGGGAGATCATCTTCCTGCGGCGGATCGACGAGGGGAGCGCGAGCAAGTCGTACGGGATCCAGGTGGCGCGGCTGGCCGCCCTGCCGGCCTCCGTGCTGGACCGGGCCCGGGATATTTTGAAAAACCTCGAATCCGCCGAGTATAATGAGTACGGGCTTCCGACGCTGGCGGGCACGCGGGCCGCGAGTGAATCCGCCAACGCCCAGATGGAGCTGTTCTCCCGGCGCGCCCGGGGGGACGAGGACGCGGTCCTGGACCAGATCCGCCGGTGCGAACCGGAGCGGCTCTCCCCGCTGGACGCGTTGATGCGCCTCGCGGAATGGAAGGGGAGGCTGGGGAAAGGGTCGACTTGACATTCCTGCGGCGACACCTCGGCGCGGCGATCCTCGCCGTCTTCCTCTGCGCGGCAGGTCTTCCGCTCGCCGCCCCGCCGGCCGACGCCGTCGCTCCCGGCGTCCCGCGCGTCTCCGACATCCGGGCCTGGACGAACGAGATCTACACCCGCGTGGCGATCGACACGGGGGACGAGGTCTCCTGGCAGGCGAACACCCTACGCGCCGACCCTTTGCTTGGCCTTCCTCCCCGGATCTTCATCGACATCCGCGGGGCCGGCATCCGGGACGAGATCCTCCGCAAACCGGTCGAGGTCCGCAACGGCCTGCTTCGGCAAGTCCGGGCGGGGCGGTTCGACCGCGACACGGTGCGGGTGGTGATCGACCTCGAGCGGGAGAGCACCTACCGCGTCTTCGCGCTCCCGGGCCCGTTCCGGATCATCGTGGACATCGACGGGGAAGGGGAGATCCCCGTTCTCCCGACCACCCCCGAGGCCGTCGCGTCCCCCGGTCCCGTCGCCGCGGGGCCCTCCCCGGAGGATCCGGCGCCGCCCCCGGTGACTCCGCCCGTTTCCCCCCCGGCGCCGGCCGCCGGTTCGGCGGTCCCTCCCCCGCCTTCGGCGATCCCGCCGTCGGCGGAATCGCCGCGCGCCGTCGCTTCGCACCCCTCCCCGGCCCGGAAGCACCGCGTGCGGGTGATGATCGACCCGGGCCACGGGGGGAAGGACCCGGGGGCGATCGGCCCGACCGGGCTGAAAGAGAAGGACGTGGTATTGGCGATCGGCCGGAAGATCCGCGAGAAGCTGTCGCGCTCCGGGGAGTTCGACGTGCGGATGACGCGGGACAAGGACGTCTTCATCCCGCTGGAGGAGCGCACGGCGATGGCGAACAAGGCGCGCGCGGACCTCTTCGTCTCCATTCACATCAACGCCAGCCGGAACCGGAGCGCGGAGGGGTTCTCCACCTACGTCCTCTCCCGCGGAGCGTCGAACCAGGAGGACCTCGAACTGGCCGCCCGCGAGAACGGCGTGCCGATCCGGAAGCTCCAGGGGGTCAAGTTCATCATCGACGACATGTTCACCGGGGCGCGCAAGAACGAGTCGCTGCGCCTGGCCAAGACGGTGAACGACGCCGTCGTCCGCCACGTCTCCACCCGCTATCCGGGGGCGCAGAGCCTCGGGCTGAAGCAGGCCCCGTTCTACGTGCTCGTGGGCGCCCGGATGACGGCCGTACTGGTCGAGGCCTCCTTCATCAGCAACGCCCGCGAGGAGGCTCGCCTGCGCGATCCCTCGTGCCTCGACGGGATCGCCGACGGCGTGGTGGAGGCGGTCCGCTACTACGGGCAGAACGGGATCCTCGCCCACTCGGATTACTGAGTGGCCCTTCCATCCCTTTCACAGGACGTCCTGCGGACCGACCTCCCCGACCGGGACTTCCTCGACCGGCTGAAGGAGTTCCTCGCCGGCACCCACCTCGCGGTGCGCGAGGAGCAGCGGCAATGCCTGTGCGGCGGGGCCGAGGCGTGCCGGAAGATCTCCGGCGCCATGGACGCCGTCCTGTCGGTTCTCCACGACCGCGCCCGCGCGCGATTCCGCGCCTCGGCGCCGGACATGTCGTACCGGATGTCGGTCGTCGCGGTGGGCGGCTACGGGCGGCGCGAGCTGTGCCCCCACTCCGACGTGGACCTTCTTTTCCTCCACGGCTACAAGGTCGACCGCTTCGTCGAGGCGATGACCGAGTGGATGCTCTACCCTCTGTGGGATCTGGGCCTCGAGGTGGGGCACAGCGTCCGCAGCATCAAGGAGACGATCCGGCTCGCCGGCGCGGACGACTCGATCCGCACGGCGCTCCTCGACCACCGGCTCGTCGCTGGGGACGACTCCCTGTACCGCGAGTCGGCGCGGGAGCTGGACCGGTTCCTCTACTTCCACGGCGGCGACAAGTTCATCGGGAAGAAGATCGGGGAGATGCGCTCGCGGCACGCCAAGGTCGGTTCGACGGTCTACCTGCTGGAGCCGAACGTCAAGGAGGGGCGCGGGGGGCTGCGCGACCTGCAGACGGCGGTCTGGGGCGCGCGGATCAAGTACAAGTGCGACGACCTGGCGGAGCTGCGAAAGAAGGGCGTGGTGGGGGCCCGGACCGTCGAGGCGATCCGGCACGTCCTCGACTACCTTCTCCGGGTGCGAAACGAGCTCCACTACCTGCAGGGGAAGAAAGCCGACGTCCTCGGCTTCGAAGTGCAGGAGCGGCTGGCGGAGCGGTTCCGCTACCGGCAGCTCGGGTCGAACCAGGCCGTCGAGCGGTTCATGCGGGCGTACTACCTCCACGCGGCCTCGGCGGCACGGCTCTCCGACGAGGTCCTCGAGGAGGTGGGGCGGTTCCTGCCGGAGGAGGGGAGCCGGAAGCCGTTCTTCTTCCTGCAGCGGAAGCTCATCGGCGAGGGGGGGATCCTCTACAAGGGGAAGCTGCAGGTCAAGGACCGCGCCTCCTTCGAAAAGGAGCCGATCCGGATCCTCGAGTTCTTCCGGTCGATGCAGAAGACGAAATCGGCCCTCTCCCCGGAGGCCCGGCGGAACGTCCAGACGGCGTTGCCCGCCGTGGGGGCCGCGTTCCGCGAGGACCGGGAGGCGGCGAAGCTCTTCCTCGAGATCCTCTCCGACCCGGTTCACTTGAGGGAGACGCTCCTCGCCATGAACGAGAGCCGCTTCCTCGCCCGGTACATCCCCGAGTTCGCGCCCCTCTACTGCAAGGTGCAGCGGGACCTCTACCATGTCTACACGGTGGACATCCACTCGATCCGCTGCGCGAGCGTCCTGGCGGAGATCGAGGCGTCCTCCTCGCGCACGAAGGAAGAGGCGGAGTTCCACCGGATCCACGCGACCGTGCGGAACCGCGGGCTGTTCCACCTCGCGATCCTGTTTCACGACATCGGGAAGGGGAAGGGGCACGGCCACAGCAGGATCGGCGCGGAGATCGTGGCGCGTATCGCCGCCCGGTGGGGGCTCGCGGAACAGGACGTATCGGACCTCGTCTTCCTCGTGGAGCGGCACCTGCTGATGGCCAACGTTTCCCAGCGGCGCGACATGCACGACATCGAGCTGATCCTCTCCTTCGCCGACACCGTGGGAACGTCCTCCCGGCTGGACCAGCTCTACCTGCTCACCTACGCGGACATGAAGGAGGTGGCGCCGGAGGTCTGGACCCAGTGGAAGGCGATGCTCCTGGCCGAGCTGTACGAGAAGGGGCGCAACGTCCTGGACCAGGGGGCCCTCAAGCGCCCGTTCGAGGAGTGGGCGCACCGGCGGCGGGAGCAGGTGCGGGAGATGCTCCGGGAGGAACCCCGGGACGCGGCCGAGCGGTACCTTGCGCGCGTGGACGACCGGTACCTCCTCGCCACGCCGGATGCCCGGCTGATCGGCCATTGCCGCACCCTCGCGGCGTTCGACGGGAAGACGCCCATCATCGTGGCGATCGACTCGCCGGAATCGGGGACCACGGAGTTCCTCTTCGTCTGCCCCGACGAGCGCGGCCTCTTCGCGAAGATCGCGGGGACGCTGTCGGCCAACGGCATGAACATCCTCAACGCCTCGATCGCCACCACCGTCGACGCCGTGGCGCTGGACACGTTCTACGTCAACTATCTCGGCAAGTCCCTCCGGGGGGACCCGAAGAAGGAGCGCGTCATCGCGGACCTTTCGCGCGTCCTCCGGAGGGAGACCACCGTGGAGGCGATCATGGCCGAGCCGCGGGCGGGGAAGTACGTCCGGGACCGCGTTCCCCGGTACCGGCCCACCCGCGTCGTCTTCGACAACTCGGTCTCCTCGCGCTGCACCGTGGTGGACATCTTCACCTACGACCGGATCGGGCTCCTCTACGACATCACGAGCACGCTGACGGCGCTGGGGATCGACATCGCGCTCTCCAAGATCTCCACGAAAGCGGACCAGGTGGCCGACGTCTTCTACATCGTCGACCGGGACGGGCGGAAGATCTCGTCCCCCGATCGCCAGGAGGAGATCCGCCAGGCGCTCCTCGCGTCCATCGGCGCCTAGTGGCTGCGCCCGTGAAGGTGGGGATCCTCTCAGACTCCCACGACCACCGGGGCGCCGCGGAAGGCGCGCTCCTCCTTTTTCGCGCCGAGGGGGTGGGGATGGTGCTCCATCTCGGGGACGTCTGCTCGCCGGCCGTCCTTGCCGGGTACGGCGATCCGGCGATCCCCTTTCTTGGAGTCTTCGGGAACAACGACTCCGACCGCGACGGGCTGCAGGAGGCGACCGACGGGGCCTTCCGTCAGGGGCCGCGCATCGAAACGGTGGACGGGCGGAAGATCCTTCTCGCGCATTCCTACGACCAGCTGCGGGGGGAGCTCTCCGGGCAGGGGCGGTTCGACCTCGTTCTCTTCGGCCACACGCACCGGCCGCTCACGATGCGGGTGGGAAAGGCGCTGGTGGTGAACCCGGGGGAGTCGTGCGGCCTCCTGCGGGGGAAGAACACGTGCGCGATCGTCGACCTGGCGACGATGGAGCCGCGGATCGTGGAGATCCCCCTCCCGGGGACCGGCTGATGGACAACGACGCCCTCCTCGACGCCTTTCTCCTCCACCTGAAGACGGAGCGGCGTCTCTCGGGGAACACGCTGGCGGCGTACGGCGCCGACCTGCGACGCTTCTCCGTCTTTCTCGCGGACCGCGGGATCGACGCGAGGAAGTTCATCCGCCCCGACTTCCTCGACCACCTCACGGGGCTCCGGGACGGGGGGCTCTCGGCCCGTTCCACCGCCCGGCACGTCTCGACGCTGCGCTCCTTCTTCCGGTTCCTCGTGCGCGAGGGGGTCCTCGCCGCGTCCCCCGTCTCCGGCGTCAAGGCGCCGCGGCTCGGGCGATCCCTGCCGAAATACCTCACCCTCACGCAGGTGGATCGGCTGCTGGCCGCGCCGGATGGGCGCACCCCCGAGGGGATCCGCGACCGGGCGATGCTGATGATCCTGTACGCCTCCGGCCTGCGCGCTTCCGAGGTGGTGACCCTCCGGCTCGAGAACGTCGACGCGAACGCCGGGTTCCTGTACGTGCTGGGCAAGGGCGGCAAGGAGCGGGTGGTGCCGGTGGCGGACGTCGCCCTGACCGTTCTCGGGGAGTACATCGCCTCCGCGCGGCAGGCGTTCCTGGGGAAGCGGTTTTCGAGCGACCTGTTCCTCTCGCGCCGCGGAAAGGCGATCACCCGCCAGACGCTCTGGAACCGGATCCGGCGCTGGGCGCTGGCGGCCGGGATCGAGCTTCGGATCTCCCCCCACACGCTCCGCCACTCGTTCGCCAGCCACCTGCTGGCGGGGGGCGCGGACCTGCGCGCGGTCCAGGCGATGCTCGGCCACGCCGACATCGCCACCACCCAGATCTACACGCACGTCACCCCGGAACGGCTGCGGGACGTCCACCGCAAGCACCACCCCCGGTCGTAGCGGCGCCATGGACGTCATCACCACCCACCTGAACGCCGACTTCGACACGATCGCGTCGATGCTGGCGGCGACCAAGCTCTATCCCGACGCGGTCTGCGTCCTGCCCGGGTCGCAGGAGGAGACGGTCAAGGGGTTCCTCGTCCAGTCCGCCTTCTACAATCTGCCGATGCGCAAGCCCCGCGAGATCGACCTCGACAAGGTGACCCGCCTCATCCTGGTGGACATCCGCAGCCGCTCCCGCATCGGGATCTTCGGGGAACTGATCGGCCGCCCGGGCGTCCCGGTCCACGTCTACGACCACCATCCCGACGAGGACTCCGACGTGAAGGGCGACGTCGAGGTGATCCGGCGCGTCGGCTCGACCACCACGATCCTCGTTCAGATCCTCAAGGAGCGGGGGATCCCCATCACGCCGGACGAGGCGACGGTGATGATGCTCGGGATCTACGAGGACACGGGCTCGCTCGGCTTCCCGTCGACCACGGTGGACGACTACTTCGCCGCGGCGCACCTGCTTTCGTGCGGGGCGAAGCTCTTCCAGGTGTCCGACATCCTCGCCCGGGACCTGACCTCCGGGCAGATCTCCCTGCTGTACGACCTGATCCAGGGGTCGCGGACGTACACGATCCGCGGGGTCCAGGTGGTGATCGCCGAGGCGCGGCGGGAGGAGTACGTGGGGGACCTGGCGCTCCTCGTTCACAAGCTGCGCGACATGGAGGCGGTGAGCGTCCTCTTCGTCATCTGCCAGATGGGGGATCGGGTGGTGCTGGTGGGGCGCAGCCGGAAGCCCGATGTGGACGCGGCGGCGGTGATGCGTGAATTCGGCGGCGGCGGACACGCCTACGCCGCCTCGGCCTCCGTGAAGGACGCGACGACGTTCCAGGTCCGGGAGCGGGTCCTGCAGGTGCTGGATGAGAAGGTGATCCCCAGACGCACGGCGGCGGACGTGATGGCATCCCCCGCGCGCACCGTGGACGCGGGGGAGACGATCCACGAAGTGCACCAGGCGCTGACCCGATCCAACATCAACGCCGTGCCGGTGACGCGGGGCGGCACGGTGGTGGGGATCCTCACCCGGCAGGTGGTGGAGAAGGCCGCCTACCACGGCCTGGGCGAGGAGCGGGCGGGGGAGTACATGAACGCCGACTACGAGACGGCGGCGCCCGAGACGGAGATCGAGCGGGTCGAGGAGATCATCATCGGAAAGAACCAGCGGCTGGTCCCCGTGGTGCGGGGAAAGGAGCTCCTCGGAGTCATCACCCGGACGGGGCTGCTGCGCTTTCTCTACGACATGCGGGACGTGGAGCTTCCCGGCGCCGGGGAGGATGTCGAAGCGGAAGGGGCGATGGCGCCCCGCAAGAACGTGGCGAACCTGATGCGGGATCGGCTCCCGGCGCGCGTGTTGGCCCTGCTGCGGGCGGCGGGGGAGTGCGCGGAACGGTCGGAGATGAAGGCGTTCGCCGTCGGGGGGTTCGTTCGCGACCTCGTGATGCGGGTGGAGAACCTCGACGTGGACATCGTGGTCGAGGGGGACGGCATCCGGTTCGCCGAGACGTTCGCGGAGGAGCAGGGCGCCCGCGTCCGGCCGCACCACAAGTTCGGCACCGCGGTGCTGGTCTTCCCGGACGGCTTCAAGATCGACGTCGCCACCGCGCGCGTCGAGTATTACCTCAAGCCGGCGGCGCTCCCCACGGTGGAGTACAGCTCCCTGAAGCAGGACATGTACCGCCGGGATTTCGTCATCAACACCCTCGCCGTGCGGCTTTCCCCCGAGGGGTTCGGGGAGATGATCGACTTCTTCGGCGCCCAGCGGGACATCAAGGAGAAGGCCATCCGGGTGCTCCACTCCCTGTCGTTCGTCGAGGATCCGACGCGGATCCTGCGGGCGATGCGCTTCGAGCGGCGCTTCGGCTTCACCGTCGGGCGGCACACGTTGAACCTCATCCGGAACGCGGTCCGGTTGGATCTGCTGAGAAGGATTCCAAAACCAAGGTTATACAGCGAGTTGGAGCTGATCCTTAAAGAGAAAGATCCGGTCTGGATCGTACGGCGTCTCTCCGAACTCGGCCTCGGGACGTCGATCCATCCCGCCTTGGTGCTCGACAAGCCGCACCTGGCGCTCCTCGGGGAAGCCCAGGAGGTGCTCGCCTGGTTCTCCCTCCTCTTCCTCGAGGAGAAGGTCGAAAAGTGGGCGGTGTCGTTCCTCGCGCTGCTCGACCCCCTCCCACCGGACGACGCGAAAAAGCTCGCGAAGGAACTCGGCGTGCGCTCCCGGGTGCGCGAGTGGGTCAGGATCTGCAAGGACGAGGGGGAGAGCGTGATCCTGCGACTGGTCTCGACGTCTTCCATCTCCCGGAAAATGATCCACGATGTCCTGTCTCCCTTGCCGACAGAAGTGATTCTTTACTTGATGGCACGCGCGAAACACCCCGATATAAAAAGATATATCTCTCTCTATTTCACCCAGTTGAAAAATGTCCGCCTCCAGGTGAACGGGCAGGACCTCCTCGAGCTCGGGTACCGTCCCGGCCCGCGCTTCAAGGAGATCTTCGACCTCCTCCTCGAACGGAAGCTGGCCGGCGACCTCCGCAACAAGAAGGAAGAGATCGCCTTCCTCCTCTCCCGCTTCCCTCCAGCCCCGGATTCGATGGTAGAATAGGCGCTCCCCAAACAGAGAGGATGAACGGTTGCCCGACATAGCGCAATTCCTGCACAAGCTGTCCATTTATGCGATCCCCGTCATCCTTGCGATCACTTTCCACGAGGCGGCGCACGGCTGGGTCGCCTACAAGAAGGGGGATTCCACGGCGAAGATGCTGGGGCGGGTGA
>ERZ1292630.3383-Hain-H41-02um-R3-3383-length-14058-cov-8_pt1 | contig 14058 bp, 5 predicted proteins | sample MGYA00564408_ERZ1292630 | MGnify/ENA primary metagenome ERZ1292630 (study PRJEB36523, sample SAMEA6512641) | groundwater metagenome | collected 2019-01-08 | study: AquaDiva: Metagenomics assemblies of 32 groundwater samples | reverse complement strand
AACGGAATGGCGTGCTCCGGCGGCGAACGGTCACTGCTGAGGTCCAGCGACGTCATGTTCGCCCACGCGGATCCCCACTCTGCTGGAAGTGTCCCAGTCAAGCAGTTTCCTCGGAGACTGAGTTGTTGCAGCTGGCCGAGCGCCGACCACGATGCAGGGAGCACCGTATTCAGATTGTTGAGCGAGAGGGATAGCGATTGCAAGGCGGACATGCCACCACCACCGCTGCCGGTTGTAGTTCCATTCGTCGGCGTTGGATCACCGACGGCCCACTGGTCCGGCAAGGAGCCAGTTAAGTAGTTACTTTGCAGATCCAGAGCCTCCAATGTCACCCACGCACACCAAGAGGTTGGCAGCGTCCCTTCAAACTGGCAACCACCAAGCGCGACGTATTTCACACTTGCATTCCAGGTGGACCACTCACTCGGCAGGGAACCTGCCAATTGCGGATTGTCGCTTAGGATCAGTGTTGTCAGACGCTGCCACTGAGACCAGTTGGAGGGCAGCGTTCCCGCCAAGGAAGCCTGCTGGACGGCGAAATACTGCACGCTCGGGGCCCACGCAAGACCCCATTGAGACGGCAAGCTGCCGCTGATGCCGGTGAAGGACGCATCGAACGCCGAGATGGCTTGCCACGTGGACCATTCCGGCGGGAGCGTGCCGGACACGTCCGTTTGGTAAATGTAGAACTGCTCGACTGAGCGCCAGGTTTGCCACGACGGCGGTAAGGAGCCGCCCGCGCGCGTGTTGTAGACGCCGAACTGTTCGATTTGCGTCCACGACGACCACTCTGTGGGGAAGGTGCCACCCACATTGGTCTCGAAGAGGTAAAAAGACGCGATCTGTGTCCACGCCGCCCAGGTCGTCGGCAACGAGCCCGAGATGAGCGTTTTTTGCATGGCGAATTCCTCGAGGGACGTCCACGCGGCCCAGGCCGCCGGCAAAGAACCCGAAAGGTTGGTACGAAATGCTGCAAACCTCGTCAATTGCGTCCAGTTTGCGTATTCCGCGGGCAGCGTGCCGCTGACGAACGTCCCGCTCGTGTCAAACTCCTGAAGCGCGGTCCAGTTGCCCCAAGCCAGGGGCAGCGTGCCCCCAATGTGCGTGGCTGTCACCGCAAACGATTTGATGCTTGGCCCCCACTGCGACCACGACGTAGGTAACGTGCCCACGATGTTGGTGGCCGTGACGTCGAATACGCTCAGCGACCTCCACGCAGACCACTCGTGGGGCAGCGTACCCGTCACCGTGGAAAACATGACATCCAATTCTACCAGCTGCGTCCACGTTTGCAAAGCAGCAGGGAGCTCGCAGCCCAAAGCCGTGAACCGCGCTTCGAATACCGTGAGCGCCGTCCACGCGGACCAAGAGGTGGGAATTGGGCCCTGCAAAGGAGTGAAAGAGATGGCGAATCGTTTTAACGTGGTCATGCTTCCCCATTCTGAAGGCAAGGTGCCTTCCAATTCCATGTTGCCGGTTAACGCCAGTTCCTCGATGGCGGTCCAGTTGCTCCAGGAGGAAGGCAGAGTCCCTTTTAGGTTGGCGTTTTGAGCCGTGAATGTCGTTAGGCGGTTCCACGATGCCCAGGCGTCAGGCAATGTGCCGGTGATGGACGTCAGATGGACATCGAACGCGACGATGGTCGAGGCCCAAGTCGACCATGCATCCGAACCGGCGATGCTCGTTTGCGCGACCGAAAAATGCTGGATGGACGTGCCCCATCGACTCCAGCTGGGAGGAAGCGACCCACCGAGTCCGGTTCCATCCGCGTAGAACGTCTGCACCCGCGTCCACGATGCCCACGCCTCGGGCAGCGATCCCGTGAGGCCGGGCACCGAGGACAGGGATACGTACTGAACATGTTGCCACGTCGACCACGTCGAGGGGAGCGAACCTTCAAGATAGGGGCAGCCCCAGGCCGCGAAGGTCACAATGGTACTGCCCCAAGCGCTCCAGGACGCCGGTAAGGAGCCGTTCACGTTGGTGCCATTGACGTAGAAACCGCCGATTTGAGCCCATGTGCTCCACGACGCAGGCAATGTGCCAGTGATACTCGCGCCGGCGACTTCGAACGTTTGCAGTTGCGTCCACATCGACCAGGAAGAAGGCAGCGTTCCTCGCAAAAAAGGATCGCCACTCGCGGCAAAACGCTGCACGTTGGACCACGACGACCAGGAATCAGGTAACGACTGACCGCCGATGGTCGACCCTCCAATGTCGAAGTCTTCCATTGCACGCCAGGCGCTCCAACTGTCAGGAAGTGGACCGACCACTTGGGTGCCGCGGACATAAAAGAGCGTGATCAACGCCCAGGTCGCGTACGCCGAGGGTAGTGTGCCCGAAATACCCGCGTTGTCACAAAGCTGAAAAACAGTGATGGTGGTCCATGAGGACCACTCAGAAGGAAGGGTGCCTTGCACGCGCGTGCCACAGCCACCAAAGACCGACATTTGCGTCCACGACGACCAGGACGTTGGAAGCGAACCGGTAACGGGGCAGTCCGTCATGTCCAAGTATTGAATAGAGGTGCCCCAGCTGCCCCACGCGCCAGGAAGGGTGCCACGGATTCCACTTTCCGATGCATCGATATAGCGAATTTGCTGCCACGAGGACCAAGATTCCGCAAGCGTGCCACTCAGCTGAGGCGCGGAATGGAGAAGTAGCGTGTCGAGTTGCGTCCATTGGGACCACGAGGCATCGCACACGGTGCCGCCCAGGTTGACGTTGCCGCTGACATCAAACCGCGTGATCGATGCCAAAGGCGCCCCGAGCGCCTCGCACGGCAGCGATCCCGCTACGTTGTTGCTGCCAAGGTCGAGAGCCACGACGGCGGTCGAGTTGACGGCGCAGGTGACGCCGAACCAGCTGCAGTAGTCTGGAACGCTACCGGGAGCCGACGACGTTGAGCTTGTTGAGGGCATCGTGGTTGTCGGGCTGCTTGTGCCTGTTGGAAGGAGGGTCGTGGATCCGTGTGTCGACCAGCCGCTCTGGTTCGTCCACTGAAACCCATTCGTAGCTCGGAACAGCTCGGTGAGCGCAAAGTATGTCGCGGACGCGTCGGGATTTGGTGTGGCACGCTCTCCTGTGACGGATGGGACCGCGGCGGCGGCGGTGGGGCTGCTCCTGAGGCAGCAGTGCCGACTCTCGACGTAGACCGAAGTGCTTCAGCGAAGCAGACGACGCCCACCGCAGACGACGTCGCCAGAGCCGCCGTCACAAGAACGAGCGCAATGAGATAGCCAGTGCCAAGTCGATGACGACAAGAAGTATCCTCTTTCATTCCCTGCTTCCCCGAGGATAAAATGTATTTTGTTAAAAATTATTGGCCACGTTACGAAGAACAAGATTGCGAAATATGATGGCCGCTGTGTCGAAGCGCTGAATCCCCCGCTCTGTGTCGCTATTTTTGCTCGAGGGGGCAATGTTAGTTTTGTGCCATTCCAAAGGTCAACACATCATAAACGCAGCTTTTTTCATATGCATGTCGTGTCACACACGCTACGTCAAAGGTACCACGGTCAAGGCGTTGACTCATGTGTCGCTCAAAAAGCATTGGTTTTTCTGTTTCGATTCTCTCTTGGTAAAAAATCTGGTACGCCCTCTTTTTTCGGTCGATTTCTACATTTCTGAGCGCGTTTTTGACATGTCCCACGACGCGGCGAAGTCCACCACCAAACGGTACAGCGAGAGAGAGAGGGAGGCACATAGAAACAGTGAGACGGAGGAAAGGACGCGAGAGAGAGAAACCATGAACAGACCACCCTATTGACGTTTGAGCTTTAACACGGACTGCTGCCACGCCGAGTCCCACTGTTGCTCGCTGGTTTCAACCGCGGCGAATTTTTTCGTCACGGTATCCACGAAGCGACCGGCGACGGCGGCGAAATGGTCGACGGCGCTCTGTCGCGTGAGCCACGCGCTCTGGTGAAGTCGGTCCTTGGGGGCAACGACTAGCTGAGCCGCGGCCGCTGCGAGCAGTTGAAGCGCGTCGTCTTGCACACTTCCCGCTGACCCGTCCACGGGCAGAGCCTGGGCAGCGGACACTTTTGCTGGCGGCGGCTTCGCCGCGGCTTTGGCCGCCGCGGTCGTTTTCCCACCCGACTTGCCTGCCGCAGATTCCTGCTGCTCAGAGGAATCGGCGCCGGGTCCGCCCACAGGCCGCTCGTTTGGCGCGTAGGTTCTCAGCGCAACGTCGTGGTAGCCGCTCTTTCTCCAAGCGTCGAAGACTTTTGCCTGCGCGGGCAGTTGAGCGGCAGGGTACTCTTGTGTCGGACGTTCCAACGGGGGCAAGGAGCCGCTGTCGTCCGCCGCGCTACCATCTTGCTCTCCTTTTTTCCCACCCGGTTTCTGTCCCGGCTTTTTGGGTTCGACTTTGGTGGGCGGGGGCGACGATGCAGTCGCTGCTGCCGCGCCCTTGGCGCCCCCCTTGCCAGCGGCCGCCGTCGGCGATGACGAGCCGTTTTGTTGCTCGAGCGCACGAGCGGCCATTTCACGTTGTCGAAGACGGAGCAATTTTTTGATGGAGCGGTGCTCCCCGACGATGATGTCTCCGCCCGCGAGGACGTGCTCCGGCGTGATCGTTGACTTGGTGAACGCGAAGAGAACGGTGAGCACGTGACCGCAACGGATGTACATGTTCCGCACGGCGTCTTGCACTTCCCATGTCAAAGCCCCCCACGATCGCCGCACGAACTCCTTGGTGACTCGTCCACGCAGATCTTCCTCAACGAGGAGCTTCTGAAATTGCGCGGCGTGCGAAGGAGCACTAAGCGTGGCCCGAAGCTCATCTTGGTGTTGGCGCTTGGCGGTGGCGCTCGACAAGTAGTAGGCTGTGAACACGGCGACAATATCGGTGGCCTTCAAGTTGAGCGTCTCGAGACAAACGTTGGCAATCGACGTCATGATCTCGGCGGCCGCACGATGCGCGGCAAGCTGCAGACGGCTTAACTGCTCGCGGTACGCGGCTGCGGCGGCCTGCATGTGCTCCGCGACACGCCCTTCCTGTTCCGTGAGACACCCCTGCACCGTTTTCATCACGGCCGCGGCATCGCCACCGAGCCAGTCGGCGCGATGCAGCGTCGCCGAGCCTCCACCCGCGGCGGCGGCGGCGGCCTTGGATAAACTGGCGAAAAATGGTGTCACGAGTTGCGCCACTTGTTCTTTCCCTGTTTGAAGCAGCCGGTTAACGTCGGCGTCCAGGCGTGATGCCTTCATGAAGCGGTAAGGATCGTCGACGGCATGTGTCGCCGACGCTGCGTTGGGGGCGGGAACGTCGGACCCCTTTCCCGCTGGAATCTTTCCGCCAGCGGCCTTTTTGTCTCCAGACTGAGCGGCGGGGGCCGGGGCACCAGCTTTCCCTGGTCGCTGGTTTCCCGCTGGGGTTCCCGGACTCATTTCGAGTGTTCCCATGGCAGAGCTGGAAGCCATGAGCGGGTCGAAGAACTGCTCCTTGGGTATGAGAGGAAACTCCGGCACGCCGCTAACGAGGCAACCGAGGACCAATCCACGCGTGTAAAGCAGCTGGCGCAGCTCATCCCAGACGAGCAGGATGCGATTGGCCTTGCACTGGCTCCATTGCGTGGCTTCCACGGTGAGCCGTATGCGGCGCAGCAACTGCGAGCCGACCACGTCGTCTCCCTGCCAGTCGTCTGGCACCGGGACGGCAGTGCCGGAGCTAGGTAGCACAGGACGAGCCAGTGGGGATTCCAAATCCGTGGCCAGCAAGGACTCGCCCGCTGAAAGCAAATCCTGTAGGGGTGTGGAAGGCGGCGCCGTCAACTTTTCGAACGCGGCCAAGACATCTCCTACTTTGACGCCGGCGGCGGTGGACTGCGAAAGCTGCGTGGTCACCTTGCCCCTCAATTGAGTCAGCATGTCCGACACACGACGCAAGAAGGCAACTTCAGCCTGATGAACCGAAAACGCTTTCTCGTACACCGATTTTTCCTCGGCAAAGCGACTCAGGGTTTTCTGACGCGCGTCGTCGACGAGCTGTTGCACCTCCTCCGCAGCTTTCTGCGCCAGCATCCGGATGCGATGGCACTCGGCGGACGCTTCCGCTGCTTCGGTGGCGGACACGGTGCCTCCTTCATCGAAAGTCTTCACGCGCTCGGATAGGTAAGCATCACATTCCCGCGTGACGCCGGCCAATGTTCCAGCCGCCGTTTTCGGTATGCTTGCCAATCGCTCCTCGGCCCTGGCGAGGCACGATGTGGACGTCTCGGCGAATGTCCGTTGATGCGTCTCCAAACCGGCGTTTGTGTGGATGGCGGGCAAGTCTTTCGTCATGTCGGAGCAGCGGCCAAGTGCGGCCACGACCGCTGGTTGGGTCTCGCTGATCGCGAGCGTCGCGGTACGGATCGTCGCGTCGACCCGTCCGGTGAGCCACGTGAAGTACTTGTCACGGGACCGCGATGCGTCCTCCAGTTCGCGCACACGCACATCGTACACATGAGACTGCAGCGCGGGGGCGCGGCGATAGTGGAGACGGATGCGGTCGTTCGTGTCACTGTCCAGTTGCGTTTTCAAGGACGCGTGGAACGCCTGGAGTCCCGTGACGGCCACGTCTTGGAAGTCCAAAATCCAATGGAGCATGGCACGTCGGAGACAGCTGAATAGGTTGGACTGCGCCTTGAGCGGAAGCAGGCATCCTGGATAAAAGAGCTCTTCGGTGAGCAGCTCGCTGCGCAGATGCACGATGAATCGCTGGCGGTCTTCGCTCAGCGTGGAGAGGTCGAGCGTGCGCCACGGCCCATCGGCACCGCCTGCATCACTGGTCTTCGGCCGGTCGGCGCCGTCCCCCGTGGACGCCGCCGCCGCGTCGCCGCCGCCACCACCTTTAGCCGCGCTCCCTCCTCCTGCTTTGCCGGGTGGCTTCTTCGGCTCTCCACCAGTTGCGATGGCAGAAGGCTTCGATCCAGCCGCAGCTGTCGTCAACGTTGCCAATCCGTGGGACGGCCCACCTCCTCCTTCTTCGTCGGATAGTGAGAACGATATGCACAGCGGCTTCTTGACGTGGAACACGCGACCGTTGGGGAGCGTGATTTTTTCGAGTGTTTCCGCGCCCGAGGACGTTGGCCGCGCCGTCGGAGCCAACAGATCGGAACCTCCTTTCCCGCGGTGGCCAGTGGCTGGAGAACGCGTAGGTTTGTTCGTGGGCGATGTCGGGGCGGCGAGCATTTGCTCTTGATGTTGCTGCGCTTCCAACTGCTGCCGGTAGGCGTCTTCCGTGATGACGTGCAGCGCCGACATCAAATAGGCGACGGCGGCCTCTAACTTCGCCGCCAAGTCGGTCTGCGTCTGGGGCATCATCGACGTTCGTGATCGATGGTTCGTCACGTACAGCTGCTGAATAGCTTTTAAGGACGCCATCGCCGCCTCGAAGTGCTTCCCGCAAAGGGGCACGGTGCCAGCATGCGCCGTCGCATCCTCGGACGCGGAGAAGTCTAACTCTAACCGGAACAAGGCGTCGCGATAGTCCCGCTCGCAGCAATCCTGATGGACCTTGCTGCCCCTGTAGAATGCGACCGTCGTCGAGGCCGTGTCATACAGATACGTCGTCGCGCCGCCTAACACGGGTAGAATACCCTGCGATCCCGTCAGAAACCCATTCGCGAGTTCTGTCGTGTGCTGAAACAGTTGCATGGCCATGGCTTCGATTACGCTGCGGGCCTCAAAATCGATGCTGTCTAAAGGGGCGTCGAGCGCCGCTCGGGCGCTAGCGACGTGTAATGCGACGCGTTGAGCATCAACGTTTAGAATGGAATCGAATGGAGTCAGAAGAAGCAGCGGTGGCGGCGACGGTGTCGACGCCGCGATGACGGCAGAAAGGTCGCCTCCTGCCCTGGATGGCGGCTTGGTATCAGCCGTCGTGGTAGGGCAGGCACACTGCGTGAGGCCTTCGACGTCAGCCTTGCTTAACGCAAACACCCCCGCCACGTCGCGGAGCATTGCATCCACTACGCGCCGAAAGCTGCCGAGCATCTCGTCTTCGCCCGTTTGCGCGTCCGACAGCAAGCGCTCGGACGACGACCGGATCTGGTCCACGAGCACCGCTAGCGACACGTGGAGCCGCTCTTCGAAGGCGGCGGGCGTATCCATGAAGATGATCGTCGCGTTGTTTTGCGGCCTATGGGCTTCGTCAACGGTGACCGACTCGTCGTGGTTGAACGAGCGCAACCACCCGCCAGCGTCGGTGCCTCCAGGAGCCACAGGCGGCACCTCCTCGCGGCCCGCCGTGCGCTGTCGCACGAGAGTGTTGACCATGACCTCAAGCCCTGCCAGCGCGAATCCGACATCCTTCCGAGCCTGCGCGACCGCTTTGGACAAGCAGTCCTTCACAGCGAGGCGATGCGGCGGTCGGCGGTACGCCCGGCACCGAGCGGCCTGACTCGTCCATTGCACAATGTGCGCCGTCATCCATTCCTGTCGCTCATCGAACACCGAACAAATAGCCTTTGCGAACTGCCGCTGCCTCAGATACTCGTGGCTGGTTAGCTGGGCAATCAACGTTTGACCTTCCACCGCATTCGACAGAAGCTGCTTGTTGGCACTGAGGGCGGCCCGTTGCACGAGCACTTGCGCCTCGGTGACGCCAACGTAAGCAATGGTGGAAAGTTCGACCTGCAGTGCTTCGAGGCGGCGACGGAGCTCATCGCGCCGTCGCCGCTCCATTTCCGCTAAGTACACGCCCGCGGCCACGATGAGCTCCAGACGTCGCTGGTGCAAGCCGTGTAGCGAGGTGGCGACACGCGTGACTCGCAACCGTTCTGCCGCTATTCGCGCCGGTCGTTCATCGCACACGCGCTCGATGTCCAGAGCCGTGGAGGCGGGCTCGGTGTGGAGGCAGCCATCGGGGGTCACATGGTTAAGAAGCCAACACGACTCGTCCGGGGAGGCGGCGCCGTCCGTGAGCCTGGCCGTGGCCTCGCGGCGTCGTTGGGTCAGCTCGGTCTCGTCGTCGATCAGGCGGCCGCTTTCGGCGCGACAATCGGTCAGTGTGGTGCGAAGGTTCACCAAGTACGATGTCACGTCGCGGTCCAGGTTGGCACTCGTCTGGGTCATGTCTGTCTGAAAAGCGGCAACGGCCTCCACGTGCCGTGCGCGGAGTTTGTCTTGCAGCGGCATTCGGTTTCGAGGGGAAGAAAAATGATAAAAGATTGCTACGAATGGTAACTATCAGCAACACAAAAAAAAAAGGTGTCCAACACTCTTTTATTTTAATCGAAAACGCCCCCAAGCAAAGGGTGCGGTTCAACGTGCGCGGCTCTCCACGGCCTCGGGGTACGCCACAGCATAGCCATCGCCGTGGCACCGCCTCCTCCTCGGCTGCCGCCCCCGACCTAGCCTTGCAGCCATCCGCGATGAGGCGGAAAGAAAAAGAGATGCCACGCCCCCTCTGCTCACGATGGTTCGTCCACCTCGGCGATGACGGCGGGAGTGTTGAATCGGTGGATGACCCCAACCGTGAACAAGGCGACGACCAGCAGCGTCACGAACGCACACGCTGCCCAGAAAGACGCAGAACGATCGCGAAACGACGACCACCGCGGCATTGCTTTGGGGCCCCGATCCCCCTTTGCAGCCTCCTCATCCCGCAGCAGCTGCCGCGCCGCCTCGAGGTCTTCCTCGCAGCCGCTGCCCCACTCCTCATCGCTATCGAGTGCTTCGTCGATCAAGCGGCGCCGTTGCCTCCGGCGAGCGGTCACTTCCATTGGCGTGGCGCCTGGCCGGCTGTAAAGCGACTGCGCCCATTCCACTTTCGCGGCTGGCAGGCCAATGGCCGCGGCACGCTGATACCAGTGATCGGCCGCCCTGTGGCCATCCTTTGTTGTTGGTTGCAGCCGGAACAGTGTCCGAGCTAACTCGACTTGTGCCCAAGCGAGGCCCGCGTCCGCCACCGGCGTGAGAACGCTGACGAGCGCCGCATCGCTAGTAATTTCGCCAGCAAGGCGCGCGACAACGATGTCTATGAAACACCGGAACGTTGAAGACTTTTGTGACGACGCAGCGGTGTTCCTCGCTGGAACGTCTCGGAGCTGATCGCGGAGAGAAGCAACGGCCGCGGCGTCGGAACCACTCTGTTGCTTCCCGGCACCATTCCGCGTCCCCCCCCTCGTCGTTGCCTTCGAGACCCTTTCGATGACGCGCAAGGCCCGAAGCAGCGCGTTCGCTTCATCGGCGTCTCTGCTATGCAGGAGGGCATGCCGCCTCTTCCGCGACAGTTGCTCGTTGTGTCGCGAATCCGACATCATCGCCGCAGAAGCATTCTCAGCCGCAGACGTCCCCATTTCGGCACCACTCGTCGTCAGGGCCGATTTGGATTTGTCGGATTGGGCCTGGGTCGCCTTCGCCACCATGTAGCTGGCGACTTGGCAGCCAAAGAATCCCCGGAGGGGAAGGAGAAAGCTTTCCATGTGCTTCTCGCCGTCGGCGTGCGTCCGCATCGCAGGGAAGCGGTCAAAGATGTCCGCCACGACATCTCGCCGATCGTCGGCATCGAGGACAACTTCGTCGCTGCGGACGACACGTTGCGCGAGCCGCTGGAGTCCATCGAAGTCTACTGGAAATACACTGGCTTTCCCGGTGGGGGGCAGCCGGCCTAGGATGGTCAACGTGTCCCGGAACGCCGGAATGTGACCAAAGTCGACGCTCAGCGACGCCCTCAGCGCGGCGACATCCGCCTCGATCGCCCCTGGGACGGCCGCCCACAGCTGCCATTGCAGCTTCACCATGTTGGCCAGGACGGCATCGTTCCACGTGGCCGCCACGGCGGCCCTCAGTTCGTACAGCGCCGACGCGATATCCGCGCGGTTCATTGGTGGCGTACTCTTGTCTTTGAATTCGAGAAGTGCCTAACCGGGGGGGAAGGAAGTTAATTAAGCTCCCTTTATGCGCGAGAACAGAAGGGTGCGCGCAACGACTCCGTCCAATCAAGGGTGATGCCGTTGCGACGGGGCTTCGTTGCTCTCTCGCAAGTCGATCCTTTTGCCCCCCCCCCGCCCTGTTTCTGTTGTCCAATTGTGTCGAGAGATAGATAAAAATCGCGCGATATAAAAACGTCGTCACACCACGAAAAAGAAGAAGACGAAGGTTTCCAAGCACCCACCACGAGCAAAAAACCCCAGACATGACACCGCGAGAAGCAGCAGAGCCGCGGGTCACGCGATGCGGCCGATAGCCCTTTCAATGGTCCTCCTTCGACGAGCGGCTTCTCTTCCGAGACGGTGACGGTGAAGCAGCCGCACCACTCGGAGGGGCGGGGGATGCGACGGCACTATGGTGCCCGCCGACAAGGTCGGACTCGTGCAGCAAGGAACTACAGCCACCTTCTGGGATCACGCCCCGAGCAAGCGCCGCCGCTGCCTGAACAAGGTCGAATGCGATCTCCGGGGTGACGCGAGAATCATGGCGGTACTTTGCATGCCGGAGCACCTTGCTCCGAAGAAATTCGGCTGCTGTTTGCAGTCGTCGCGCGGCTCTGTCCGACACCAACGCGATGTATCTCTCGACGAGAGCGGGCATGGGTGTGCCCTCGTCGGCGATATAGCGTCGCACGAGGGACACGAAGCCAGTCATGCCTTTGGCAGGACTGCCGTTGAACAATTCGTCCAGGGTCCATGCTTCCCACTGAGATGGGTCCGGCGTTTCCGAGAGCGGCGCCGTCCAGTCTCGGCGGAAGTGAAAGTGCTCGTTGCATGGTTCACGAATGTGCGCGCGACCCGTGTTGATGTCGACGAGGGACATCGGGATGTAGAAGTTGATCTTGTACTTGACGATCGCCGCGGTCAACAAGGCCACAAACACCGAAAACGCAGCGTTCTCGAAGGCGCTAAGCTGCACTTCCATCGGTCGAAACTCCACGCGCCATCCAATCGTGCTATTGAACGGAGGTGGTTTAAAGCGGACCGTCTGCCAGTTGGTAGTCTGAATGCTGTCAAAGTGGTCACTTTCGTGCGTGTCGTCGAGCTGCTCGATTTTAGCGTCGTAGATCACCAGCGGGTCGCGGATGAACAAGTGCGCGACGTGGCGGGCGAGTGCCGCATCGACTCCTTCGCTGATCAGGCGGTCATAAAAGCCTTTGTGCACTTCGATGGGATTGTCGTTGTAGACGGCAACGTGTGGATTGGCACTGGACATGAAGACACTCACACTGTCGTAGCGAGACTTGAGAATACGCGGTACTTCCGCCTTTTGCCGGTCGTCGACGGAGGCCGCAATCGTCAGCCATCGCACGTCGCTGTCACAGAGAATCCCTTTTTGAACCGGCGTCGCCGACGTGAGCGCCAAGAACAAGGGCGATAGGATGGCGAGCTGATCGTAAGCATATGTGGCGTCCCGGAGGTTCGGCATCTGCATGGTCACCTGAAGGCAACAGCAGCCCATCCCAAACGCCATGGCGTCCATATAGATACATGGATGAAGAACCGACGGGACGGGGCACGGACACGCGAGAAACCGCTGCTGCACGCTCGGGGCACGCAACCCTTTCGGCGTGTACTGCGCGTAGTAGTAGTCGGTGGCGGGCGTGTAGAGGTGCTCCATCCCCTCATCGCTGGCGGCCGCCGCGGCTTGCGAGGCCTTGGCGTTCGGAGGGGGGATAGACGAGGAGGAGATGGAGCTACCTTGGGGTGGTGGCGCCTTGGTTGCGTCCCCATCGTCGTCGTCGTCGTCACCGAAGCCCTGAGGCGCAACCGGGCGCCCATTCGTCGCGCAGTCAATGAGCTTGTTCATCGGGTGCCGGTCGATCTTGAACACCGGATCCACCGTCTGCGAGAGCGTCTCCCGATCTAGGTACATTGGCACCTGGATGCACACCTTGCGACCCCGGCGAAGGCGAATGTTGCGAGTGAGGGTGCCAAACCGGGGATGGGTTTGGTTGGTGCACTCGTCGGGAACAAAGATGGAATCGGCGAACGGGCCGTTGATGCCTTTTGTTGGCTGCAGAATGAAATCGCCCACTCCGAGCAGAGGAAAGGCGACCAAGGTCACGCACACCAAACCCCTCTTGGCGCAGACCGCATCGACGGCTGCGTAGCGACGACGCATGCTCGCCTCGACGTCGGCAAGCGACCCACCTGCCAATGTGTACGGCGTGCCCGGTGTGGATTCCACCATGAAGCTGCCGTATTCTGGGTGCCAGATGTCATCCGGGTCTTCGCGCGTGCAGGCCTCCAAAATCTCGTGTGCGTTCAACGACAGCTTGACGGTGTGCTTCTGACCGTCCATCGCAATAAGGAGGCTCTCGATCTCATCGCCCCACGTGAACGGGTAGCCGTCGTAGTCTTTGCCGCGCTTGTAGAGCTCGAGAAATTGACGGATACCGTGCTCGAGGATGTACGGGATGGCGGCGGTGTTGAGGTCCTCCCCCCAAGTGAGCGGACGCCCTCCGATCGTCAATAGGCCCATTTTCGTTGGTTTGTGGGGCTTGAAAATACTTCCACACCAGCACCGCACCAGCAACAGGCATTTTGGTCTCGATGACCAGAAAGCACAGCATTTCAAATATCGGGTCTCCTAACACGGTGCGTCCGATGTTCGTACTGTATCCAAGCGATCGTACCAGCGTTGACCAGGACAGTCACGCTAAGGCAGCACTAAGGAGAAGGCCACGGCGCGAAAACGCTTCGCCCGATCGCAGCTTCAGCCAGTAGTGCCGTCGACGTCCGGTTGCAAGCAAATCGCGAACGAACTAGTTTTCTGTGCTCTTCTGGCAGCGTTGTAGGAGGCGGCGGATGCCAGCGAGCGCGAAAGCAAGCAGCAGGTACATCCACGCGGCGATGGCGGCGGCGAGCGCGAGGACGGCAGCGTCGTAGGTCGGCTCGCGTGGCGCGGTCGCGCTCAGGATCGCGAGGCCGAAGACGAGCAACGCGGTCGTGGCGCTGAGCGCGTTGTCGAGCGGGCGGGCGGCGGGACGCACGAGCGCTGCGTGCGCCAGATTGACCAGGCAGGCGACGCAGATCAAGACGCCGCGGGTCGAGCACGCTAGCCCGCCCGCACCAGAGAGCGCGCCGACGGCGAACGCGCACGCGAGGTCGACGGCACCGTAGACGCGCACGA
>ERZ1292630.3382-Hain-H41-02um-R3-3382-length-14059-cov-5_pt1 | contig 14059 bp, 12 predicted proteins | sample MGYA00564408_ERZ1292630 | MGnify/ENA primary metagenome ERZ1292630 (study PRJEB36523, sample SAMEA6512641) | groundwater metagenome | collected 2019-01-08 | study: AquaDiva: Metagenomics assemblies of 32 groundwater samples | reverse complement strand
GCGTGGGCTACTTCAGCTTCAACGGCAATCTGGACACCTGCATCACCATCCGCACAGCATTGCTCAAGGACGGCAAAGCCTACGTGCAAGCCGGCGGCGGCTGGGTGAACGATTCTGAACCGGAAGCCGAATTTCAGGAAACGGTGAACAAGAGCAAGGCCATGCTCAAAGCCGTGGCCCTGGCGGAGACGTTTGGGAAAAGTTAAGAATTTGGCAGTAGGAATTCGTCGTAGTAATCAGGATTTAGGTTCACAAATAGGTTGCTTGGCAAACCCATTAACCACCGATGACACACACGCTGTTTGACCTGCTTGAAAATACCGGCTTACTAAAAGGTGATAAAGTCAATCGTGACGCAGTTTCTAGCACGAAACAATCAGAGCTTTTAGACATAGCCACGCAGGCTGGTGATCTCACAAGCGCTGCTTCAATCGGCACTGCAAATTCGATCTATACCCATACGGCATCCCTTTCACTCAGCGGAGGTCCGTGGCCTTGTTCTGGAATGAAATGCAGGCTGAGTAAAGCCCACGAACTCGCCCAGTTCGCAGCTTTTTATAGTGAGCGTGTGTTCATTAACAATGGGCTGGCAAGCCTCGCAAGAGGCAGCAAAAATAGCCCCACCTCGAACATCCAGCGTGGTTTTCTTCGTGAGCTCGAGATCATCGCAGTTTTACGCCCATTGATTGAGGCGGGGATAATTGTCCCTGTAGCTACACCGCCGCGCCTTTGTTTCCATTGCCTTGGTAAATCTGCTCTATCTGAGGAGGATCGTTCTAAATTTGACCGCTCCCTCAAGAAGTTGAGCCGAAGGTTTGCAAACGAGACAGAAATCACCCTCGAATACGACAGCGACAAGCGTCTGCAGCTTCATATTACGGGAAACGAGGAACTTGTGGAGCACGGTAGCATGTGGCGTAACAGAAAAGATTTAGCGAAACAGGTTGCTGAAAATAAGGGACTCCTGAAGAAACTCACCGCCAACGGAGTGGCAAAATTACCTCGAAGCTTACGAGAGCGGCTAGAGGTCGATAAAGAGTTTGCACATATTTGGTTTAGCAATATTGGTTTTGAAATGGGGGTTTCACAGTGCCTGAAAACAAGTGTGGTCACGAGCAAACCGTTAGAAGTTGACATACTTAGTGATTTTTTCAGCAGCAGCAGTATAAACAGGAGAAACGCATTAATCCAACGCCACCTCACTTGCATGGTTCCATTTCTAGATGCGATTACCCCAACAGAACTTCTCGCAATGCGAAACGGTGAGGCCGATGCCTTCATTTCATTTAGGCATACATTTGCCAAAGCTATTGATGAACATTTGAAATCAAAAGCAGGACAAATAACCGAAGCAGACGCCAAGGCAATTTTTCATGATGTCATCGAACCTGAATTGGCTCGGATGAACCGAAAGGTTGTCTCTGCAAGCAAATCCATTTTACGGAAATCGGGCGCAGGTTTAATGGGGTGGGCAGCGGCGATTTCTGCCGGACTTTATTTTGGCGTCGTAGAATCGAGTTTAATCTCAGCTGCAAGAGCATTGGGACTTACCAAAGTAGCTGCAGATTTGGCTACTGGACTTATGGCGTCCTCTGGAGAGGAAGCCATCCGCAATGAAAACATGTACTTTCTTTGGAAAGTGCGACACCGCGCCGGGCAAGACTGAGAGGCGTCCGAAGATCCGCGCGATGCAGATCATCGCCGACCTCGAAGGCACGACGCGCGGGCCGTATGGCGGATGCGTGGGCTACTTCAGCTTCAACGGCAATCTGGACACCTGCATCACCATCCGCACAGCATTGCTCAAGGACGGCAAAGCCTACGTGCAAGCCGGCGGCGGCTGGGTGAACGATTCTGAACCGGAAGCCGAATTTCAGGAAACCGTGAACAAGTCGAAGGCTATGTTGAAAGCTGTGGCCCTGGTGGAGACGTTTGCGAAGACGAATTCTTAACCACTAATCTGCGCTGATCCACGCTGATTTGTAGGACACGACGTGAGGAGTGTTTGCCTCGTATTCTTGGAACGACTCGTCACCTCGCCGCCTACAAATTGGGGGCTGGCCCGTTCATCTTCCTTCTCCCTCGCCCGGATAACCAGTAAAGTGCGCGCCCTGTGGCCGCGACACTTTACGATTTGATTCCGCGTGACGAGAAACTGAGCAACGATGTGTTGCTCGGGCGCTTCCTTGATTACGCCGAGGGACGGAAGCTCCAGCTTTATCCTGCGCAGGAATCCGCGATCCTGGAATTGTTCGAGGAGAAGAACGTCATTCTCAACACGCCCACCGGCTCGGGCAAATCACTCGTCGCTACCGCGCTGCACTTTCAGGCCATCGCCAAGGGGAAGCGCTCGATTTACACCTGTCCGATCAAGGCGCTGGTGAACGAGAAGTTCATGGCGCTTTGTCGCGAGTTTGGCCCGGACAACGTCGGCCTCAGCACTGGCGACGCATCGGTGAATCGCGATGCGCCCATTCTCTGCTGCACGGCGGAAATCCTCGCGAACATCGCGTTGCGCGAAGGCGCGGCCGCCAATGTGCAGGACGTGGTCATGGACGAGTTCCATTACTACGCGGATCGCGAACGCGGCGTGGCGTGGCAGGTGCCGCTGTTGACGTTGCCGCAAACGCGTTTTCTCCTGATGTCCGCGACGCTCGGCGACACGGCCTTCTTCGAGGAGGAACTCACGCGGCTCACGGGTCGCGCGACTGTGGCGGTCACTTCCACCGATCGGCCCGTGCCGTTGGCGCATGAGTATTCCGAACTGCCACTCGCCAAGACGCTCGAAAGCCTCGTCGCTGATGGGCGAGCGCCGGTGTATGTCGTCCACTTTACACAACTGGAAGCGGCTCAGAGCGCGCAGGATTTCACGAGCATCAACGTCTGCACCCGCGACGAGAAAGCTGCCATCGCGAACACGCTCGAAGGTTTCAAGTTCACCAGTCCCTATGGGCCGGAAATCAAGAAGTGGTTGCGGCACGGCATCGGTCTGCATCATGCCGGGTTGCTGCCGAAGTATCGTGTGCTGATCGAACAACTCGCGCAGAAGGGTTTGCTCAAGGTCATTTGCGGCACGGACACGCTCGGCGTTGGCATCAACGTGCCGATCCGCACGGTGCTGTTCACGCGGCTCTGCAAATACGATGGCCAGAAGACCGGCATCTTGAGCGCGCGGGATTTTCATCAGATTGGCGGTCGTGCGGGGCGCAAAGGTTTTGATGACAAAGGTTGGGTCGTCGCGCAAGCGCCGGAACACGTCATCGAAAATCTCAAGCTCGCGGAAAAATCCGCGCGCGATGGCAAGAAGTCCGTGAAGCGTCAGCCGCCGGAAAGGAATTTCGTCAACTGGGACAAGAACACCTACATCCGCTTGATCGCGGCGTCGCCGGAAAAACTTACGTCCCGATTTCAGGTCACGCACGGGATGCTGTTGAATGTGCTTAGCCGCAAAGGCGATGGTTGCACCGCGATGCAGAAGCTCATCCGAGATTGCCACGAAACGCCGCGCCAAAAACAGGCGCACATCAAGCGCGCGTGGCAATTGTTCCGCTCGCTGCTGGATCGGAAGATTGTGGAGTTCATTGAGCCGGGACGCCGCCTTCAGGCGGCAACTCGCGATCACGGCGAGGGAAACAAGCTGCCGCCTGAATGCGGCGTTCCGATCGAGGGCGAGCAAAAGCTTCGCGTGAACATCGAGTTGCAGGACGATTTCTCGATGGATCAAGTGTTGTCGCTCTACCTACTCGAAACCATTCCGCTCATGGACCCGCAAGCGCCGGATTACGCGCTCACCCTGCTCACGCTCGTCGAGTCCATCCTCGAAGATCCGGCTGCCATCCTGCGCAAGCAACTCGACAAGGTGAAGGACCAGAAGATGGCCGAGATGAAGATGGAAGGCATCGAATACGATCAGCGCATGGAGGAACTGGAAAAATGCGAGCACCCCAAGCCGAATCGCGAGTTCGTCTATTCGACGTTCAACGCCTTTGCCGCACGGCATCCGTGGGTGGGCGAGGAAAACATCCACCTGAAATCCATCGTGCGCGAGATGTTCGAGGAGTTCCGCTCGTTCGCGGATTATATCAAACTTTACGAATTGCACCGCGCCGAAGGCGTGTTGCTGCGACATCTGAACAGCGTGTTCAAAGTCCTCGCGCAAACCGTCCCCGACTCCGCCAAGAACGAGCAGGTGCGTGAAATGGAACTTTATCTCGGCACGATGATCCGGCAGGTGGATTCCAGCCTGCTCGACGAGTGGGAAAAGATGCGCGACCCGAATTATCGTCCCGGCGAAACCAAGGAAGTCCGCCCGCCCGGGGCCGAGGAAGCCGCGCAAGACATCACGCGCGACACCAAAGCCTTTACCGCCGCAATTCGCAATCGCATCTTCACGTTCCTGCGCGGGTTGGTGATTGAGGATTACGAGCAGGCCATCGCCAATCTCAGTTCACCGCAGGATACCGAAGGTCAACCATGGACTCCGGCCCGACTCCAAGCCGCGTTGGACGCGTATCACGCCGACCACGAACGCATCTGTCTTGAACCCAACGCACGCAATGCGCGACACACATACGTCGTACCCGCCAAGGACACACAATCCTGGCGCGTGCAACAGATGCTCGTTGACCCGGCGGAGCACAACGACTGGGTGGCCGAGTTTGAAGTGGATCTCGCCGCGTCACGGCAACAGAACGAGCCGGTGCTGCGCTTGCGACGCATCGGTTCGCTGGCCTAAAACTCCATCCGCACAGCACCGGAGCTGCGCCCCCGGGACTTCCCCTGTCCGTTATTACCGGGCCGCCCGGGAATCGAATCCGGTTCGTTCTCATGGCAGCCCTGCTCCCTGCGGGTATGGTGATGGCAGAAAAGGAACATCGCCATGGACGCCGATCAAACAGCCATCACCCAATTCCTGAAACAGTCTCCGGACGAATTCGTTTCCCGGAAGGAAATCTGCCGCCGCGCGGGTGGCAAGTGGCGCTTTCGGGAGGATGAATTCTGGGCCGTGCCCGTGCTTACGCGCATGCGCGAGGAGCGGATCATCGAATCCGACGACACCGGCCACTTCCGGCTCGTGAAGCAAACGAAAAATTCCGGCAACAAGCAACGCGTCTGGATGTCGCCCGCCATCCGTTCCATGCTCAAGTCGAGCGGCCAGAATTTTGCAACAATTGATTTGGACAAAGAGCCGGAGACCGCGGCTCAAATGGCCAGCGCGAAACCCTTGCTCAAGCAGGCTGATTTTCTTACCCAAGGTAACACCACGATTTAATCGCTGGGGGGCGAATCTTTCCTGCTGTAGCAGCGGTCAGTGACCGCCGTGACTTCCAACCGTAAACGTCGGCGCTCACAGAGCGCCGCGACAGCAATACCGGACCGCGACTGTGTCTGATTCGTCGCGCCGAAATCGGATGAAGGCGGAAGGACCAATCGCAACCGGGGTGAGGCGAGGCTACTGACGGGCCGGCTCGCACACGACTCTGCTTGAAGTTCGCGAAGTCGTGAACCGGATGCGTTGATCGCGGAAGTTTGCTCGGTGCAAAACCAAAACATTCAACCATTCGGATGTTGCAGGCATTACCCGACTAATTCGCTTGAAATTCATCAGACAGGCTGGGAGATTCGAAAGAATTCGACCGCCCAAAATCCAAAAGCTATGGCCCAATACCTGAAGTTTAAGTGCGTTTATTGCGGGCAATCCATGGAATGTGATCCCGCACATTCTGGCCGGCAGATAAAATGTCCTGCGTGTGATCACAAGATGGTTATTCCACAGGACCCCATCCATAAACTCGCCAGCGGCAAGAGTCCTAAGGATGATACGTGGATGACGGACGTGCCATCGCCAGATGTCAGCACTCCCACAAGATACAAGTCGCCGAAGGCGCCGCCGAAAAATCTGCCAGAGAAGTAAGTTGCTGGGGAGCGGATGGTTTTTTGCAACTGCGGAAAATCGGTGATCAAGAAAGGTGGGAACATCGCACTGCCATGTCTCAAGCCATCGGATACATCGCACTTGTGGTGCGCGACTATGACGAGGCAATCACCTTCTACACGGAAAAGCTGGGCTTCACGTTGGTCGAGGACAAACCCATTGAGAACAAACGCTGGGTGCTGGTCGCGCCGCGCGGACAAAACTTCCCCAGCTTGCTGCTGGCGCGAGCGACCACGCCCGAGCAGGAATCCCGTATCGGCAACCAGACGGGCGGGCGCGTCTTTCTGTTCCTGCAAACGGATGATTTCTGGGGCGACTATCGCGACTTCACCGCGCGCGGCGTGCGTTTCGTGCGGCCACCGAAGGAGGAAAACTACGGCACGGTGGCAGTCTTTGAAGATCTCTATGGCAACCTTTGGGATCTCCTGCAACTGCGGGATCAGGGATAAGGTGTGGTGAGTATTGTGATTATTCGGTCACCGTGAGGTCATCGAAAATCAAACGATTGTCGCCCGTTACAGTTTCCCGTTGGCCTTTCCCACTCCACCAGGTTACCACCATAGCGCCGAGGTTCAGTTGCAGCCCCTTCATGGTGATGGGCTGAGCGGGTAGAACATTGGTGCCGATCATGGCGGACCATTGATTGGCTGGAAAATCGAAGCGAACTTTGATGGCGTAAAGTCTCTCTCGCATGAATTCGCTGCCTGTGTTCATGAGGCCGTTGTCTTCCTGCCTGCGGCGGATGCCTCGCGTGTCGTTGCAAAACAACAAGCCTCCGAGCATCCGGCCCTGGCTGTTTTGGAAAATCCACTCGAAATAATTTTGGGCTCCGTTGGTCGAGTCGGTGATGAGTTGGTTCCAGGAAATCTCAACAATCCCATTGGTGTCCGTTGTGTTCTGAAAAAGGACTGCGGGCGGTCTGACGCTGGCAAACATCAAAACACCAGCAGTATTGGTAAAGCCCGCTACTCCCCCGACAAACGCCTGCTGGGACGAGCCAGGGAGCAGACCGGTGGCGACACCTTGGCCGCCTGACTGCATTTGCCCGGCCCAACCTCCGCGTGACCACCCTTGCTGGCCTATGAGAGACTGGTCTGCGATGTAACCTTCAGCCGCCTCGAAACCGATCTTGGTCGGGTTGGTTGCCACAGAACTTGGGGTCGCAGATTTGGCTGTGCCTGTGTTGCGCTTTTGAATGAGTTGCACTGTGATGAACACCATGGCAAGAACCGCGAGCGTCACGCCCGCCACCCATGCCAGATGCTTGGATTTACCCGGTGCGTCTGAGTCTGCGGCAGGCTTTGCGCCGCCTTGAGCGCGCAAACGAGCGGCGAGCTTTTCCATCGTCGCCACAATCGTCTCGATGTCGGTCTTGACCTCGCTGGCATGTTGATAGCGCCGGGTTGGCTCCTTTTCCAGCGCGCGGAGAACAATCTCATCCAACCGCACGTCCACTTGAACTTTTTGCGAGGGCGACGAAAAACGGCCGATGGGCAGTTCGCCGGTCAGCATTTCATAGAACACGACTCCCACAGAATAAATGTCCGCGCGGTGATCCACCGACAGCGGATTTTCAAGCTGTTCCGGCGCCATGTAATGCAACGTCCCCATCACGTCCTGTGCACCGGTGAGCCTGCTGTCTTTCGATTCGCGCCCGGCAATCTTGGCCAGGCCGAAGTCCGCAATCTTTACGCGGCCTTTTTTACTGATGAGGATGTTGCCGGGTTTGATGTCGCGGTGGACCACGCCTTCCTCGTGGGCATATTGGAGGGCCTCGCAAATCTTGGGGATGAGCGTCAGGGCCTCCTCGGGCTGGATCCGCTTCTGGACCTGCACCAACTGCCGGAGATTCATCCCATCCACGTACTCCATGACAAAGAAGTAAAAATTCCCCGCCTTCCCAAAATCATAGATGGCCACGATGTTGGGATGGTTTAATTTCGCCAGTGCCCGGGCCTCCCGCGAAAAACGCTCGGCGAAGGCAGGATCTTGACTCAGCAGCGGGGAGAGAATCTTCAGTGCGACAAACCGGTCGAGCTGCGGCTGACGGGCTTTATAGACCATGCCCATACCGCCCTCACCAAGCAGTTCTAAGATTTCGAGCTGGGGAAAACTTTTGGCGATCTCCTCGGGCGACGGGGCCGAAGGCGGCACGATCAACACAGTCTCATTGCCCGAATTGTTTTTACCGGTATCGCGTCCGGCCTTCGAAACGCACTTGGGGCAAAGCCCCTCCGGTGCGTCGTCGCTCATCGGCGACCCGCATTCTGCACATAGGCGACTTGTGTTCATACTTCGTTCGTTCCTTTCACCTGTGACAAAACGAAAACTTGGCCCGTGTTACAGGAAACCGGTTTGAGTTGCCAGTGAATTGCTCACGAACCAGGTAGGGCGGGCAGTCCCTTGCCCGCCGCCTCGCTGGAACGGACGCGTTCGGCTCTGCTACGACGGCGCGCAGGGCCTGACGCGCGAAACGACGAGGCAACGCCGGTGGACTTCGACGGAGCGCGGCTCTGTGAGCCGCAGCACCACGATGGGTCAAACGATTCGGGCAATTCCGAGAGCGCTGGATTTGCGAAGCTGCTGCGTGCCACAGACCCGCGCTCCGTGGGAAAGCGGCAGTGAACGCGCCGACATGTCGCGCCGTAGTCTGACGATGGCGGAAGTCCAGACGCTGCGCGAAGTTTGAAGGCCCTTGGCTGGTGCAGGCGCGTCTTGGAGTGCGGGGGCAAGCGCAGCGCGACACCGCTTTGGGTGAGGCATGACTCAATGGGGAACCGTTCGTGCCAGGCGAAAGCGCCACCGCCGCGATGCTCCAACCTCCGCCAAGGCTTCGGCTCGGCAGGTTGCCGGCGCAGTCCAAGATGATTGGCGAGGTGCGAGGACGCCGGGCCTGCGCGCCAGCGTTTGGAGTGCGGTGGCTTTAGTACTGCACCCGATCAAAATTAAACTTGAAATGTGTGCCTCAGAGGCACACATTAGGCCCGTGCCGGTCGAAACAAAAGAACTTCGTGAGGAACGGTTGGTCGCCCGCGTGAGCGGAGCGGACAAACAACTGTTCCAGCGGGCTGCCTCGTTGGAGGGACGGTCGGTGGCCACCTTTGTCATCGCCCATGCCCGTGAAGTGGCCCGCCGCATTGTCGCCGATTACGAAACCATCGAACTCGATGCGGTTCAATCGCGCCGCTTTGTAAAGGCGTTGCTAAATCCTGACCCTGCTGCGCCGACTCGTTTGAAAAAGGCTGCTGCTGCTTACCGGCAACGCGTGACCGATTGAATCACGGCTCGTCTTTCTTTTCCAACCCGAGCCAACCAGGGATTGCCTTCATCGGCAGGAACATTTTCTGTCCGTCCAACGGCTGAAAACCAAATGTGCCGTAAAACTTCGTGGCATTAGCATCTTTAGGATCTACCACGACGGCAACCGACCCAATGACCGAACTGTTTTCGTAAGAACGCTTCAGTGCGTCCACCATCAGCAAATCGCCAATGCCTTGTCCTTTGAACGCAAGGGCGCGGGCCAGTCGCCCCAGCAACGTGGCCGGAAGCCGTGGGTAACGCGGTAATTTCTTGGTAAGCTCGGAAGGTAGCTTCTCCAATTCAACGGTGGTTGCTGAGAGAGTGTAATAGCCCGCGATTTGACCTGGATCAGCCGCTGGCACGAGAACGAAACAAGCCGACGTTCGCGACTTCGCCTCCTTCCGCGCCCGCGTGCGAATGAACTCAGTCAATTCCGGCGACTCACACGAGAACTCGTCCCGACGGTGAGCGGCAGGATCAAGAATCTCAAATTTGAATTGTGGTGTCGCAGGCATTTGAACGGGATATGGATTATCAAGCAGTTGCTTCCGTCGGCAGCAATTGCTTAACAAATTTTGCAGCCTCGTTAAGTCCTGGGTTTGTCAGTTTCCAGCCGGAATCCTTTGTTCCGCTCAACAAATTGCCGAACGCCTTCCTGTAATTCGAATGGTTTGCAACATCATAGCAACCAACTTTGCTGCATAACTCACGTGCTTCCGCATCTGTAAAAGCAGGTTCGCCGGTTTTCAAGAACGACTTCAGACCACAAATTACATATGCTTGCACCGTTTGTTGTCGTTTGCCATTTGCTGGCATTCTTGCAGCAATTACATCAACCGAATCCACCTCAATGCTAAAGACATGGTCTAATTGCTCCCGCGTTATCCCATACTTCTTCATCCAAGAACTGGCTTTTGCAGAAACACCCTCCTCAGACGTAACTTGCTCTTCACGAACTGGAGGTTTTAATAGAGCAACTTGAGAAGGTGCTGGCTGGCCGAACAGAATCATTGTGGCCGAGATTGCCCGATGACGATCTTCCGGCGAAAGCGGAGTTAACACTTGCACCAGCTTAGGAACGGCTTCCAAAACCGCCTTCGGCACCGAATTCGAGACTGTGTTTTCAGGGTCCATATAGTTATTGGTTTTATGGCTTTCAACTCAACCAAGTATGAGTTTAGTGATTTTGTGATTGCCGTCAATATAAAATCACTATTTCCATATTCCAATGCCAAAGCTCCTGAAATAACCCGCTGGTCCGTTTACAGAGTTTTTGCTCTGGCCTCACAACACCGGTCGTAGGCGATCACTTGGCACTCATCACCGCCCTCGTCTCCCACCAAACTTCGAGCGCGAGTGGGAGGACGGAATCTGCGGGCGCGCTGGGCCAGCTTGGAAATTTCCGCCGCCGGATTGCGGACGCGCCGGTTGTGATTTGGCATCGCGGGACGGGCGGTTTGGCAACGTCGGTCGCGACTGCGATTGCGTTTTGAATTTCCCAAACTTCTTTTGCGGCGAGCCTTGCGGCTGGCGTTCGGGGCGCGGTGGCTGACCCGGTTGCGGCCGGGATTGCGGGCGCGGCTGTTGCCGATCTTGAAAGCGTTGCGGTCCGCGTTGGGGTTGGCCCTGTTTAGGACGCGACGCGCGGCGGTCTTGCTGTGGCTGCGGGCGCCGGTCGTCGAATCGCTGTTGCGACCGTTGTGGGGGGCGGGAGCGGGCGTCGCGGTCGTCACGGCCTTTTCGTTCTTCGCGGGCGAGACGAAAGTCCACTTGTTTCTTGAAGCTGTCCACCTTGGCGATCTGCACTTCCACCTTGTCGCCGAGACGGAACACGCGGCGATTGCGCCGACCGGTCAACGTGCCGCGCGCTTCGTCGAATTCGTAGAAATCGTCCGTGAGGCTGGAGCAATGGATCAACCCGCTCATCGCGAGGCCGGTCACGTCCACGAAGAATCCGAAGTTGCGCACGTCAATCACCAGCGCGGGATACACCGGCGGTTTCGCCATCGCCAATTGCGCTTTCAGGAACGCATACATCTTCACGTCCTTGCTGTCGCGCTCGGCGTCGGCGGAATTGCGTTCGGTGTCGGAGATGTGTTCGGCGGTTTCCTTGAGGGAATGCGTCGGGCCGTGGCTCGCTTGAAACAGCGCGCGGTGGACGACGAGGTCGGCGTAGCGGCGGATGGGCGAGGTGAAGTGCGTGTATTTGGCCTTGGCCAGCCCGTAATGCCCGAGCGGTTCGACGGCGTAACGCGCGCGCATGAGCGAGCGGAGAAAACCAATCTTCAGCGCAGCGCCGATGGGGATGGTGTCGAGCTTTTGCAGGAGCTTCGAGACTTCGGGGCGCTTGGTGAGATTGCCGCACGGGATGTGATGGCTGAGGACGTCCTCGCGAAATTCGTTGATACGACGCGCGTCCGGTTCTTCGTGGACGCGGTAGATGGCCTTTTGATTCTCGCTCATCAGCCGCGTGGCCACGGCTTCGTTGGCGAGCAGCATGTATTCCTCGATCAACTGATGCGAGACGTCGTTCTCAATCTTCTCGATGCGCAGGACGCGGCCTTGTTCGTCGAGACGAATCTTGGTTTCCGGAAAATCCAGCGCGAGCGAACCGTTTTTGAAGCGCAGGCGACGGATCTTCTGTGCGAGTTCGTGGGCGTCGTGCAACATCTGGACGATGGGGGCTGGAGCGTCGATCTCCGAATCGGCCAGTTTCGATTCCGTCTCAGAGCCGAGCCGATGCGGTGATCGGCGCTCCTGCAAAATCGCGAACACTTCCTTGTAGGTGAAGCGACGCTGGGAATGGATGACGGCGGGATAAAACTTTGTGCTCAACACGCGGCCATCTTCCTCGACGAGAAACTCCACGCATTTGGTGAGGCGATCCACGTTGGGCTTGAGCGAGCAAAGTTCGTTGCTCAAGGCTTCGGGCAGCATCGGGATCACGCGGTCCACGAGGTAGGTGGAGTTGCCGCGTTTGCGCGCCTCGACATCCAGCGCCGTGCCGGGCTTCACGTAATGCGACACGTCAGCAATGTGAACCCAAAGCTTCCATTGGCCCTGCGAGGTTCGCTCCAAGCAGATGGCGTCGTCGAAATCCTTCGCATCATCAGGATCAATCGTGATGACCTGATGCGAGCGGCAATCTTCGCGTCCAGCGACTTCATGCTCGCTCACCGTCGAGCCGATGGCACGGGCTTCGGCGAGGACGGGCTTGGGAAAGTGCAGCGGCAGATTGTATTGGCGCAGCACGGACAACATGTCCACGCCCTCCTCATCCGGCGCACCGAGCACCTCGATGATTTCGCCTTCGGGATTGGTGTTGCGCGATTCCCACTCCAACAACTCGACCACGACCTTGTCGCCAATGTTCGGCTTGCGGCCCACGTCGCGCGGTTCAGTTACATAGATGTCCTGCTGCATGCGCGGATCATCAGGCCGCACGTAAAGAAACTGCCGCCCGCGTTGCAACGTGCCGACAATCTGCGAGCGCTTGCGTTCGAGGATGCGGATGACCGAACCAGTTTCCTGCTCAATGCCACGATCCGGTCGCAACCCGCGCGTGCGGACCTTGCGCCGAACCAAGACCCGATCCCCGTGCAGCGCCGTGCTGGTGTCGCCTTCGGGAATCATGATCTCCTTCACGGTCGAATCGTCCGGGCGTAAAAATCCTTTACCCTGGCGATTGATCTGAATCGTGCCCGGGATGAGATCGGCCTCCTGCGAGAGGATGTAGCGATTGCCCTTGGTGCGCGTGATCTGCCCGGACTGCTCCAGCTTGCGCAGCACCGCCTGCAACTCCTGTTGACGATTTGGTTGCCAGCGCAGTTGTTCGAGCATCTCCGGCACGTTGGCGGGAAAATAATCTTTCTGACCTAGTAAGCTTAAAATTTGTTCTTCCATAAAATGTCGCGCGACCACAGCCGCGCATCCTTCACCACGACTATGACTGAATTGCGGCATATTACCAAGAGCCGAACCGCGTAAACGCGGAACTCCGAACCTGAGACCCGTTTGTTTCAAATCTGCGGCCAAGATTCGTGGCTTGTGCGAGCGCGGGCGGGCTTCTTAGGATTGGGGATGATGATCAAACACATTTTCAGTCTGGCGCTCGGCTCGGTCTGCCTCTGGGGTTCAGCGCCATCCGCAGTGGCGGCGTTCGAGGATGATTTTTATCCCGAAGGCGTTTACGGCTGGTACGAGGCCGGGCCGGCGCTCGTGGAAGACGCGGAGTTGCGCGACTTCTTCGGCAATCCCGTGAACGGCAATGCGGTCGAATTGGAGCCCGGCTTTCATTTCGGCATCGGTATCGGCCGGGAATTGACGCGCTACCTAAGTGTCGAGGTCGAGAGCGGGTTCAATTACAACAAGCTCAAATCCATCGCGGGGGCGACGGCGAGCAGTGGGAATTTTTATCGCGTGCCGGTGATGGGGAACGTGGTCCTGCAGTTGCCGAATCGCACGGGTTTGGTGCCGGTCATCGGGGCGGGCGTGGGCGGACAATGGACGATGTTCGACGCGCAGAACGTCAGCCTCGGCGCGACAACGGTGAACGAGAGCAGCGAGACGTGGGTGTTCAGTTATCAAGGTTACGCCGGCGTCCGCTACGAATTCAGCGAGCGCTTCAGCCTCGGACTTTTCTATCACTACAACGTCGCCGATGCGCCTTCGTGGACGTTCGACTCGATTCCGGCGGGCAATCTCAAACTGGATAGCATCCGCACACATTCTTTGTCACTGACGCTGGGGTGGTTGTTCTAAACCTGCCGCAGAGACGCAGAGACACCGAGACTGGGAATTTTTCCAATTAGGTGGCGCGGAAGC
>ERZ1292630.3381-Hain-H41-02um-R3-3381-length-14060-cov-7_pt1 | contig 14060 bp, 5 predicted proteins | sample MGYA00564408_ERZ1292630 | MGnify/ENA primary metagenome ERZ1292630 (study PRJEB36523, sample SAMEA6512641) | groundwater metagenome | collected 2019-01-08 | study: AquaDiva: Metagenomics assemblies of 32 groundwater samples | reverse complement strand
CGTCAATGAACTCCACGGGTTGCGCGATTAAAACGGACGAATTTTTGTCTGAAAGGCGAACGGTGGAACCCTTCCGCCACGGCCATGCGTCAGCAAAACTCCTCCACGAAGCGACGTGTGATGGCCACGTACATCATGGGGTCGGCCGCCGCCGGCTTCGCATGATGGGTGCGGCCACCACCCCGGGAGGAAGCGGAGTCGTAAGTTAAATAGGGAAACAGGTCGGACTCAGAGGACCGCCGATCAGGGGGATTGGACGCCGCCGGTTCGATTTGCGTCCCTTCGTGCCACTCGTTCCACGAAGTAATGGCCACGAACGACGGCGACCACGTGGCGATCGACGAAGGCGCAGCCGGCCTCTGATCCCCGCCGCTGCCGTCGGGAGCTTGTTCTTCTAACCTACGGCCATCATGCCGCTCGGGGAAAGCGAGCGCCGCGGCGTGTAACGCGTCGCGGTAGAATTGACCAAATTGCCGGTCCTTCGAGTTTTCTTCGTTCCACGGTCGAACGGGCCGGTCCTCGTAACCAGGGCCTGCACAAGGCACAAAGAACCTGGCAACCGTAGCATCATGGAATTCACCGCGCTGATCGTCACCGCTGCGTGGAAGCAGAGCCACCGAGCTACTACGACCACTTGACACGATGCCTCGTCGGCGCGCCTTGCGTGACGCCGCTCCTCGCACCAATCCGGACCAATGCGGGTGCCCACTGGCAAAGGTGAACGTGTCGCTGGCGAAGTAGTTGTAGCCACCGTCAAACCCCGCGACGTCGAGGTACTTCGAGGTGTCCTCCGCACCTTGTAGAAACAAGGCGATCGCGATCGCGTCGAAAGCAGTGCCCCGAATGGTGCCGTCACCGGAACCGATCGACGACGGCACCGACGATGAACGAAAGGTTTCCGCCCACCTTTCCGCCGGTACAGAATACGGATCGTAAACATAGACCACTGGGAGGGCGAAGGGGCCGGCGCGGTACAACCCTGGGTGCACCCCGTACGTCTCGTGGATGTATTGGATGTCGCGTTTGACTGCCTTGGCATCGCGTCCCTCATAGGGCTCACTGTGAACGGCAACCCGTAGATCGTGCTGAAACGCGCAATCCAGGATGAGTGGGAAGAGTTTGTCCAACTCGCGGCCGTTTCCTTCGTGCTGCTTCGGTGGAAACCAGCTGACGACCATGACGCCGATGCCCGCCTCCGCCATCCACGCGGCGTGCTGACACACCACGGTGCGGTTCGCGCTCGAGTAGGGGCCCAAGAACGGGTAGTACGCCGACCCAATGTCGCATGGCGGTTTGTGCCGCGCTTTGGGGAACTGATCGGTGACTTCCTGCGTCCAGTGGGGCATGCGCGGGTGGTCCCAGTGGGCCCAGGCCCCATCTACATCCGGCGTCCCGTACCAAGGGTAGTAGAAGGCATGCAACGCACGGCACAGTTTGCCTCTTCTGACAGTCATCGACGACGCCAATGTGACGTCATGTTGCGATGTGCGTAGAGATGGCGGGTGCATCAACTCGGCCTGGGTCGGGGTTTCGGCCACGTTCCTCGAATCAGTGTTTGTTTGCGGCGTCGTCGTTCCGCCTTGCTCCCTTTTCTGTCGATGTTGTCCTCTCGACGACGCGAGGAGGTGCTTAGGCGGCCGATTCGGGAAGTGCACCCGGTGAGGCACTTGCGACGTCACCCTAGACGGCTCGTCCGACGACACGTGCGGCCGGTGTCCTCGGTGTTGTGGCGGCCCGTCACCCCCCCTGCGATGCCACGGATGCGGCAGGTGCACGCTCATGATGAATTGACCAACGCCGGCGGCGAAGACAAGGAGCGTCAAGAACGCAAACAGCATCGCCGTACGACTCAGAGATGCGCCTGGGGCATCAACCAGACGTGGCATCAGCCTTCCACTCGACGCGGGAAGCGTTTGCGAACGACTTGGTGATGGGTATGAGGCATGTGGACCGGCGGAGCTGCGCACGATCGAAAAATCTTTGCGACTGCAAAGATCGCGAGGGGGAAACAATACGAAGTGATCGCCGTGGGTTGTGCCGTGGCGTCTACTCGGACTGGCGCCCAGTCGTCTCACGTTCGCAAAGTGTCCATGGAAGTGGTTTTCCTTGCCCGATTGGACGCAGGAGAAAAGGAAAAAAAGAAACATTCTTGTGCGCGCAAATAGAACGGAAAATGTCGCGAAAGTGGCATCACTCGCGCGAAATCCTCTCAGCGGCGTCCCGGAGGCCTCCTCGTCGGCGTGGATGCCCCTCCTGCGGATCCGTCGGATGACGACAACCAAAGGCCCAGCAACAACGCCAACAGGCACGCCAGAAGCATGGTGGTGGTGGACACCCCGGCCGCCGCCGCCGGTGTAGGAGCCACGACCGGTTTTCCCGATGGTGGCGCTGTCTCGCCACTCCTCGCAGTCAACGGTGCCCGTGGCGAGGTTGGGGCCGTTGGGGGTGATTCGGCGGACGCTGCGGGGGCGCATCGTGCTCCCGTCTGTTCCTGCGGCGACCCGAACATCACGTCGCGGTGCAGCCGATCTGCCTGCGGCGCTCGGGGGAGCGCCTGCTGCTCATCACGCACCTGCTGCAAGTGTGCGAGCGCCGCGAGCACCGCGGAATCGGTTTCTCCGCTCAGGGCGCAGGTGCCGCGGCATTCTTCCATAGCCGCCGTCGCCTCCCATGAGCGGCCGCGACGTTGAAGGACCGCTGGGATGTATCCGGAAGCACCGGGGCTCAAGTGTGGAGCGTTCTCGGAAGCGACTAGCAGCCGGCGGGGTGCTGCCGACGGAGTGGCGGTGCTGAGCTGAAAAGTCACGTGCGCCAAGTTGGAGATGGGCTGGCCATTGGAATCTTGCACCACAAACACCAGCGTGTCCACGGTCGTGGGAAGCCGACGCAGCTCTACAAGGACCCGTTCGGATCCGGAACCGTATTCGCCGCCGCTGGGTTTCTCACCGCCCAGGTCGTCGTCCTCCAGGACAATCGCCCCGTCAAAAATTGCCGTTTGCCCCCAAAATGCGCGCTGGAGAATTGCGCGGCGTGGACGAGGCTCACTGAGGGCAATGCACGACAAATCCAGGTCGACGGGAACCGAACCAGAGACCACACGCCATTGAACCTCGGCCACCACGGTGACATGTTCACTGGCAAGCGACGTGGTTGCCGACGAGGATGACCGCGTGCCGCCATCACACCGCGGAGCCGAAGGCACAGAGGTGAGCGGAAGAAGCGTACTTTGCCCCGGCTGCGTCAACTTCACGGCAACGTTTGGGAAGGAGACGGCACCGCGTGCCGCCGGACACTTCAGCGCGTCACAGAAGGAAACGGGTGCTTGTGACACCGCCACCGCCACCGCATCCACGAAGACACCGCCGTCGATGCCTTGACCGAGTTCGATCACGTCCCAGTCGTTCCATCCCAGGTCGCTATCATCCTTTGGACATTCCAACAAACTGAGGGCAACCACGGACTGAAGTTCGGACACACGCCCGGTCGTCATCGCATTCCACGATGCCAAGTAGTCGCCCGCAAAGCCAACGCCAGAGCTCGGTGCGCCCCGTCCACCCGCCGACGACGATGAAGCCGACGGCGGCTGCAATTCGCAGGTGACGGTGAGCCCCTCGACGCGTTTGAGCGGCACAGAGTTGCCAACCAGTACAAGGACAATACCACGGACGCGGGCCGCCCGCGTGGCAGCACGCAGATTGCTGAGGCGCAGGACGTCAAAATCGATGGTGAGTTCTTCGTGAACGGTGGCACCCGAACTGCTGCTGCTGTCGCCGGTGGTGTGGACCACGCTTCCGTCCTTACTCGTTTGCCAGCCGGACTGCCCGAGCACCGCTTCCACCGCGCGGCCGTCCGCGTCGATTAAAACGGCGACGAGGTCTACGTCGACCGACGCCGAAGACGCGGAGGCAAACGACGAGCTTCCCCAGACGACGCTCACGACAAAGCGACCTTGACCGAAGCAACGAAGGGCGGAACGATGCATAAAAGTTGTCTTTTTTGGTTGTTGTTGACTTCACGTTTGCGGCAAATGAGTCCCGTCACGAATAACTGACTGAGGCCTCAGTTGACGATGATGGAGGGGGAAAAAATCAACAAAAAAACGGCTTCATCGGCTTCTCCAACCGCAGGTGGTCCCATCGCATCAATCGATCGAGGGGGGAAAGAGCATCACCCGTCCCTCTCCCTCACACGGTGACCCCATCCCCCGCACCGCCCCCTGGCTCCGGCTGCTGCCAACCCTCCCAGACACTCATTGCGACTTCCCCACTCGCAGTGGGGGGGTTTCCTTGCACGTTTTTTCCTTGCACGTCTCCTCCTCCCACGAATGGTGCCTTGCTCTCAACGCCCCCTTCGTCGTTGGCTGCCTCCGCGCACGTGAAGCGGTACGTCGATCCATACTTGACAAAGAGTTCCTCATCCGCAACGTCGCGCACGGTGACGACGGCGTTGGTGCCGTGAGATGAGGCGAAGCGGCAATTGGCTTTATAGCGCGTGCCCCGTGGGTCGTTCACCATGCACGCCACGCAGCGCTCGACCCTGGCATCCAACACGGCGCCTCTGCGGCTGCCTTGTAGACGGTAGCCATTCGACGCGCGGTGCAGCGGTGCCATGAAATCGTCGTCGGCCTCGCCCGGAGCGTCCACGAGCAAAGGTGATGACGACCTTGGCGAGTTGTCCTCGTGATGCAGTGGGTACGGCTTCGTCTCAGGTACCTCGTCTGCCGCCGATGCGCAATGAGACGTCACCGTCCGCTGACGACGACGGCGGTGCGACAGGGGAGCATACGTGATCAGCGCTTCGCGAACCCCGCTGTAGATCGCCACGCGCGACCCTTTCGGCAGCGACCCTCGAAGAAACAACCCATTTCCGGCACCCTCGATTTGCGACGGCAGAATCACCAGTGCTGGGCGCAAGCCTTGGCGACGCAGCTGACGCGAAAGATCCTGCGCGCGCGAACGAACCTCCGCTGAGAATCGCAAAGCCGCGGACAGCGGCATCGGCTCCGCGACACATCGTTGTTGTTGCCCATCTCCGCCTACGATTTTTCCCACGGCGGTGCCGATCAGGGATTCCATTCGGCAGAGCCACGCCCGACTGCTTAGCACGGCGGTGCGGTGCAACATGTCCAGAAGGACCAAAGCCTGCATCCACCGGAGCGTCATGGCCGCCTCTCCATTTACCGCTGCCGAGGTGCCCACATTAGCTGCACCAACGTCGGAGTCGCAACCTCGGTCGAGGTCGGCGGCTGCGCCTCCTAGCGGACGCCACGGACCGCACACAACGAGGTGGAGCAGCCACGTACGCAGCCACGGATGCTCTGGCAGGTAGCCGAGCAGCCTCAGCAGTACGAGCGTCCGTGGAAGGTAGGCGACCGCATGATCCGAGCCTACCGCCGGGCGAATGTTACTGTAGCTGCTGTTCATGCCGGGTGTGTCGGGAGGACAACTGCCACCAACGTGTAGCCAAGGAGCAGAAGGAGCAAGCGCGTGGTCCGAGCCGTCCACCACGGTGTTGGCGGCGTCCATCATCGCCTGATGGTGACGGTCGATGTCGTCGGTGATTGCTTCCAGCGATCGCAGGCAACGCGGCAAGCGTAAGGACACGATGAAGGCGCTCGGGATTGGCGGTGGAAAGTCCACGGAGGAAGCAGAGGCAGATGGGCTGGTGGGTGCACGCGGATCATCGTCGTCATGATCATGAACATCGCTCGTTCGCAACTCCTCGTCGTCAAAAATGGCTATCCTCTGCTGTCCTCGCGAAAAAAGCTCTTCAAGTGGCGAGGGGACAGACGACGACTGCCCGGCGTCCAATGGATCTTGGCGCCTTCCCGCTTCTCCTGCCACAACATCACACGTCGCTTCCCCTTTGTCGCCGTTAAGGTGTGCATCGCCTGCGTGGGTGTCCCATTTGCGGACGGACACATGAGCCACCGTCGGGGGCAGACGTCTCCGTTTTGGCGGTCGTCCTCTCGGTTTCTTCACGGCACGCATTTTGCGAGTTTTAGCGGAAAGTGGCATCCTTTCCGACAGCTAAAGAAACCTTGCGGTGCAAGAAGTTATAACGACAAAAAGAGCCTATCGGTTTCAAGTCCCCGCTCATCGCTCACAGCGGCCGGGCGACGGTGTAATACTCCTTCAACCAGCACCGAACGACCCCATCGCAGACCGTTCGTCCCCCTCTCCGCGTTTTAGTAATCTTCGGCTAAAACGAGTGTGACCAGCGCCGTCCAACCCGTAAAGGGAGCCGTGCCCCGCCCCTGCCCGGTGGACCGATCGTAGTTCTCCCACAGCCGTCCCGTCCGCGCGTACTCCTTGGCGATGTTTGTGACCACGTCGGCACGGAGGTCGTCATAAAAGTTGCGTGCCTCCAGCCCTAGCATCGGGACGTACTTTTGACGCAGTGCTCTCAGCATCAGGAAGTTCACGTTGATCCAGATGGGCCCAGTCCAGTAGTCGTCATGCTGCCCTGTCGGAATGCTGCGGCGCGTGGCGTTCGAGACAGACTGAAGGCCATATCCTGACCACAACTGCGCTCTGGCCATACGAAGCACTGCCCGTGCCTGCTCTGGATCCTCGATCGTGCCGGTCAGCAGCGGAAAGAGGTTGACGTACCCCTCGTAGGGCGCGAAGCCACGGCCCACGCAGTTGTCTGAGAAGCGCCCAGCCGCCGCGTCCCAGTGCTGCGCCGTGAGGCGCGGTCCCCAGTTCGCGGCCGACAGCGGATCGTCGCGGTGCACGCCCATGGCTCGCTCGATGTCCGACAGCGTCGACGTCATCAGGTGCACCCACGAGAAGAGGTCGACGTGCCGCTCCGCCTCCTCCGGGCAGCGCCGCAGCCGCGGGTAGTCGTCCAAGCCGCTCGCTAACAGGTGGTACCCGTTGCGGCTGCGCCACCGGAACGACAAGCTGGTCGCCGTCTCGTTGCACGACCCGCCACACTGCGTCGCCACGAGCCAGTCGCGCCACAGCCGCAAACGCGGAGCGATGGAAGAAAGGAATTGCGTCGTGGAACCGGACGAAATGCGACCATCGCCTTCCCGGGCCATATTTTGAACGGCTATGATGAGAGACGGCGGGTTCGCGTGCGTACGATGTTGCGGCACAAATTCGGCGGGAATTCGGGTGCGCGGCTCCGGTCCAAGAACTTGTTCTCGGGGAATCCATCCTGACGCCGGATCCATGGCGCCGATGAGCCAGTGACTGATGACGTCCTTCGCAATCTCAGCGTCCCACTTGGACACGAGCAGCTGGTGAAACCCCTCATCCCACAAGAATCCGCGTGGAAATTTCGACCTCGACGGGACGCATGAAAACAGCGACGAGGGGCCTTGGCTCGCATGGAACCGCCGCGCTGGGGGGCAAGTCGCGTCCGTGGCTGGGTCGCATGCGATGTGGTAGTGCCCGTGCCAGTACCCCAGGCCACCTAGCATGTTGCTGAGCGCCGCCGCCGCCATCGCCTCGAAGCGCGTGGCTGCCGCGGCGCTGACGCCCGAGAGACGATTCGAAGGTTCATCGTTCGCGCGCGGCGGGGATTGCAACTTCGCGGCGATGCCAAACACAGTGGCAAAGCGAGACTTGAAACGTCCTTCGAGCGCCGCTTCCAACTGCCGAACCACACAGCCGTCCAGGACATCGTCGCTGTGTTGGTTCCCTATAGCGTTGTCATCGGTGTCTCCATCGACTATTTTCCCGCCGCCCCGAAACTCAACACGGACGCGAAAGCCATCGGTAAACGACTTCATCACCAGTGCCACGTTTTGTGCCGGCGGGAAGGTACCTCCGCCACTGCCACCGTTGGTTAGGGACGACGAGGAGGGAAATGACGACACGTTTCTCGGCGTTTGGGCACCCGGAAACGAACCCTTCGTTTGCAAATGAGTGAGGTCATTGCCGATATTCCACGGCTGGGACTTTTTCGTCGCGGCCATCGCGTACCATGGGGTCGATGAGGCGTGCGATGGTGAGGGACGGTCGTCCACCAGCGTGGCAACGAAGCCGCGTTTCTGGCCGCCCTGAAGGAAGGTGCCTGAGAGCTGAATGTGGGATGAGTCGACCGGCGTGGCTGCCTTGGGAATCTGACCCCGCCAGCCTGGCGCGACGATCATAGGGGTGACGAGCGTGAAGCCTTCTCCGTTCTTTAACCCCGCGTCTTCGGAGACAAAGTACATGGCGAGCGCGACGGGATGATCCGAATGGAGGTGGCGGACACAGTGCACATCCGCCGACCAGCCTTCACCGTCGGCTGCCTTCATAAAGTAGACCGTCAGCGACAGGCCGTTATCGCGATCGGTGATAGTCTGCCGTCCGTACGTTCTCCCATCGTGCACTTCCCAGAGGAACGTCACGGATTCGCCATCCGCTGTCGTGTGCCGCACCGGGGACATGCCACGTCCGTCCCACCACGCAAGACCAAAGAGCAGCGCCTGCGGTTCGCGGGAGCGCACACCGAAGTACAAATGGGGTCGATAGGTGCCCCAAAACATGGATTGGTTGTAAGCGGGAGAAAAATACGGCGACGGTTGCCTCTTCGCGGCAGGGGTGGCTTCGAGCCAGTCGGAGGGGGCAACGATGGATAGGCCAGCCGCCGTTCGTGCGGCGCACCATGCATCCGCGAGCGCGAAGTCGACGGTCGCCACCGCGCGGCGCAACGTGCTGACGAATGCGGTCGCGAGACAAGTGAGAAACAGTAGGATTAAAAGCCGAGCATGGCGACGCAAGAATCCTTGAGACGTCGGTCGGTGCGCATGTGTGTGGGTTGTATCATGCGGCGATGGTCGGTGGTTGGAAGGATGTCGCATCGTATCGGGGGGTAATCCAACGATCGGCGCGGCGACTGGGCGCTGTGTTTTGGTGCCCATTCGCGGCAGAGAAATTAGCGGCCTTGGAGCTGAACCACGAGGGGGTATTTGAGTGGGTGGGTGGGTGGTGGTGGAATACAGTGGATGGTAAAAGCTCGAAACATCCACATCGGTTCACCCAGGACGGCGAGCTGAGAAACACCCGCAGGGGAGACAACCACGGGCAGGGGAGGGTCATCACTGTGTCGCGAGCAGCAACGCAGCGGCCGCCGCATCCACCATCATGAGACCGCCTTGCGGTCCGATGCTGCCCATCGACGGCGCGGCACACTGCCCAGTGCGGGCGTCGTAGTCATTGCACACCCTTCCGGTTTGGTCATACTGTCTCACCAGGTTCACCGTGAGCCGAAGAAGGAGGTCATCGTGCAGTTTCTGAGCCTCTCCCTCGCCAGGATCTGCCTCGTCCTTCGCGTCCACCAGCTTGCGACGCGTCCCATCCACCAGGGAAATGTACTTGCGCCGAAGCGATCTGAGAAACAGCCAGTTTATTGGCAGCGAGACAAGGGTGCCAGGGCTTTGAATCGCCGAGGCGGCTGATAACTGGGCACGCGTTTCGTTAGACAAGGACTGCAGTCCGTAGCTGCATAATAGCTTTGTCCGCGCCATATTCAACACTGCCCGTGCCTGCTCTGGATCCTCGATCGTGCCGGTCAGCAGCGGAAAGAGGTTGACGTACCCCTCGTAGGGCGCGAAGCCACGGCCCACGCAGTTGTCTGAGAAGCGCCCAGCCGCCGCGTCCCAGTGCTGCGCCGTGAGGCGCGGTCCCCAGTTCGCGGCCGACAGCGGATCGTCGCGGTGCACGCCCATGGCTCGCTCGATGTCCGACAGCGTCGACGTCATCAGGTGCACCCACGAGAAGAGGTCGACGTGCCGCTCCGCCTCCTCCGGGCAGCGCCGCAGCCGCGGGTAGTCGTCCAAGCCGCTCGCTAACAGGTGGTACCCGTTGCGGCTGCGCCACCGGAACGACAAGCTGGTCGCCGTCTCGTTGCACGACCCGCCACACTGCGTCGCCACGAGCCAGTCGCGCCACAGCCGCAATCCGGTGACTGCGACCGCCGGCCACGTCCACCGACGCAGGTCACCGACGGCAACAGCATGCATACCCCCTCCAACCCATTCTTGCATTTCAATCAGGGCCGACCACGGTGGGCCAGCAACAACGGAAACACTTCGCTGCAGCGTCGGCACAGGTCGGCGCATGTCGCGCAGCACGCTGTGCCTCGCCATCGCGGAGTCCCACATCGACAGGAGCACCGCGTCGAGCGATCCCTCGTTGACCGGCACCACGTCGTCCGATACATGCCGTTCGACGGCCGCCGTCCCACCGCGGTCCTCTGTCGTCGCGTCTTCGTCGCTTGGGACGCTCGTCCTCATGATTGCGTCAACGCGCTGGGCTAGCGCGGTGCTCATACTTTGCGCCGCAAGTGCTTCGATCCGCGAAAGGGCGACCCCAGTCGCACTCGACGTGGCCTCCAGCATCTTCTCCCGTCGCGAGACATTGTGCAGCGAGATCCCACCGACGGTGGTGGCCGTGGGCTCCCCGATGATGCGAAACCGATCCCTGAAGCGCTGCCAGAAAGACGCTTCGGCGCGCGCGAACTGCGCTTGGAACCCACAGTAGCTCATCGCCCGGGACAATGCATCCGAAAACACGTTCTGGTCGGGAAACGCGGCATCGTCTGAGGCGGACAATTCCCGAAACGCAACGTGCAACCGAAAGTGATCCGTGGTGAAACTCTTCTCGGCGACGACGATACTGCCCGTATGAGCAGATCGGCTGTACTGTAAGTGGTCCCTCACCCGCTTGACGTGAGATCCCCGTTGCTCGATCAGCCGCGTGATGTCGGAGGGGCGAAACGGGGTTGACGTATCCTCTTCCCGATTCGTTTCGGAGCCACCATCGTCCTTCGCTGCGAGTCGCTCGTGAACACTCTCCACGTGACCCACAAAGACGCGCCATTGCGACTCTTGCGACGAGCCTGCCACATCGCTGAGGTACGCCGCGAACCGCCGTCGCGGCCAGCGCGTTGCCTCTCGTTGGGGCGATGGCTCGCCAACGATGGCACCCTTCGGAGGACGCGTGCCGGTGACCATGATGGTGGGCCCCGTGGCAAACGCGCCTTCATCGAGATCGAACGGCGCTACGGTCGCTTTTGCGCGAGGAAAGGAAGCGACGCTCATGTCGTAAGGTTGGTCACTTTCCGACGTCGTGGGGCCGTCGTAGCCAGGTGAACGACGGCCACCGCGGCGCGAGGCGGTGGTGAAGTGAGCCTGGGATGCCATGTCGACAAAGTAGAACGCGATGTGACAGCGTCGATTCGAGCGCCGAGCACCGCGTTGTCGTGCGTTTTCGGGGCTCCGCGTCGCTGCGGAGCTCACGTCGTATCGTGAACGCTGTCCGTCTACTTCGACTGACCACCCTTGCCCGTCGGGGGATTTCAAGAAACGGATGACCAATTCAATGCCCAATTCTCGGTCTCGAATAAACTTCCGTGCCAGTTGCCGTCCGTCATGAACGTCCCAGCGTGCTTCCACAAATATTTCCTCCTCCTCCACCTTCCATCTCCTAGGTTGCTCCGCAAGGCTGTGATGCGTTGTCCGCCGAGCGGGCGGCGAGCGAAGGTGGTCGGCACGAAGTCGCGGACGGTTCGCTTCGTGGCGAATAGGAACGTATCCCATCCCATCCCACCATGCGAGGCCGAAATAAAGAGGTTGCGGCTCCTGCGAAGCCGTGCCGAAGTATAAATCGGGCTGATAGGTACCCCAGAAAAGTGATCGGTTGTACTCGTCGCTGAACACGCGGCTATCGGACGTCGAGTCGTCCACTCCAGAAGACGACGACGACGGATCGACGTGTTGGCGGAAAAGAAGCGTTTCCAATTGACACTTGGCGTCGCGCCACTGCAGGGCTGCTGCCGTCGTGGTCCACGCGAGCAGGAACCACATGCCAAACGCGACGAGACCGCAAGCTAAGGCGGAAATGAGGAGCACCTTAGCCGAACAGAGTTCACTCCAGGCCTCGTAAACGTCGGACATCCTCCAGTTGGACTTGGCTTTCCGCGCAGCATCACTCCCCCGCATCGGCGTTCTTCTCGCTGCGCCTCGTGGCGGCGGTGGCTGGCCGTCGAGCCGTGAGAGGTGTGCCTTCAAGTCGGCACGTTGCCGCTGAAGTGCGGCCGCGAGACGTGCTGTGTCTTCCCCTTGTCGTTGTACCGCCTCGAAGAATTGCCGTGCGTTTGATTGACCCGGAGGAGGGGATGCAAGGACGCTCCTGGGCTCCGTGGCCGGGATGTTGGCGGCGGGAGCGGCGCGACGCTGGATGGGCCGTGGCCCTGCGAGCTGGGCGAGCTCCTCTTGGATGAGCAAGTCTGTGACGGGAGGCGGGTGTCGTTGACGCATGGCGGCGGAAAGCGACTACTTTTGTCGCCGGAGGCGGGACAAGGCGTGAAATGGCTCTTTCTACAGTCAAACGCCGTGTGTGGCAAAAAAAATGAGCGACACAAGACCACACATGATGTATACCACATTGACAGCGAAGGAGGAAACAACCGGCTTTGCTGCCGGCCGACAGTAAGGTTTAAAAAAATGGTTCCGGAACCGTCTGTGTCGGTTCATAAGTGTCCCCCCAAACACCGCAGTTCGCCTACCCGTCCGCATCGTCGTGGAGAGCCACACGCGAATTGTCACCCTTCTTGAGAGTTATTCCCGCAGCGGCGGCCATTTCCTCGGCCGGCGTGACACCGCGCTGCATCATCGACCTCAAATCGCGAAGAGCGTTGTCGATGGCGTCTCGGGTGGATGGCGGGCGGCTGTGGCCATTCGTCGGGTCAGGTGGTGGTGGTTCCTGTGAGCTGCCTGGAGTCGCCAGAACGTCGACGTCCGCACCGTACACATTCGCTCGAGCGCGACACAAGGAGGTAATCACATCCGAGTCGCAAAGTCCGAGTCGTCGAACCGCGAGGGTGGCGGTGGCTAGCTGTGATTCGGACATGGAGGGCGCCGCGAGCACGACACGGCGGCCTAGTGGCTCCAGCACATCTGCCGATTGAGTGCCACACAATGACGCTACGCGAAGCAACAGCACTGTGTCTTTGACGAACGACGCGTCGTCGACTCCTCCGGCATGACCGGATATGTCACTTCTGGTCACGACAAGTTGAGAACGGCTGGCGGCTTCGTGTGCTGAATTAGCGCTCGGGCCACCACATCCGGACGCGAGAAGCACGCGTTTCATAAGCAACACGACGACCCGGCGAGGAAGCGAAATTCGGGCTGGATGACACGTCCGGAACAATTCCCAACTGCTCCGGGCATCAAACCCGTCAACGGTGGCCGCGCTCACGTCCAACCACTCTACAACAAGCGCGATCATCGCGGCGCTTGCGGCGGGATGCACTCCGCCGATGGAAACCGCGAATCGCAAGAGAATCACGAGTGCCTGCGGCGAGCAATCTGGCAACACGGTGTGCATCCGTTCGACGGCTCCTGTTACGAAGGCGGCTTCCAATTTCCCACTCAGAGAGAATCGGAGGATGCCATTCAGCGCCGAGGTCAGACACCGCGCATCCATCGTCGCCACGGCCGTCTGAAATTGGGGCACAATAAAGCGTTCAACGAATGGACGGCGCATGTCTATGACCACCGCGTCGGCGCCTTGCGCCAGTCCCCGCAAGACTGTGGTTAAACCGACCGCGGACATTCCACGAATCTGCGACTGCACGTGCTTCAAGATAAGAATTTGCAGCTTTTGGTTCTTTTGGCCCAAAACGTTGAAGGAGGCAAAGAGCTCGCCGAGCATTTGGCCGTTGAAGGCCGCCGGTGAGGACAACGACGAAGGAGCGACTTGAGCGTCCGAGCGGCCCACTGTGGTCCCACTAGGCAGTACTGACGACTCGAGCAGCGTTTCAACTCTTAGCGCGAGTGCCGCGATTAACCCCGCAAACGGCGGCGGGCCATTTCCTTCCGACGAAAGCGTCGAGGAGGTTTCCGCGGGAAACGAGCCATCGGACCCGTCCCTCAGGCGAGCCAACGCCGCAAGCGTGTTGGCAATGGCGATAGGGGAGAGTTCGAACACATGGCTCTGAAGGACGGTCACTAACATGTCCACGGCGACCATTAACTCGGTCGCGCGATGGGTGCCGACCCGGGCGGACGTGGCGGCGGCCAAGCTCACCACTCGTAGTAAATTCACCGCCGACTGGGG
>ERZ1292630.3379-Hain-H41-02um-R3-3379-length-14062-cov-6_pt1 | contig 14062 bp, 12 predicted proteins | sample MGYA00564408_ERZ1292630 | MGnify/ENA primary metagenome ERZ1292630 (study PRJEB36523, sample SAMEA6512641) | groundwater metagenome | collected 2019-01-08 | study: AquaDiva: Metagenomics assemblies of 32 groundwater samples | reverse complement strand
ACCTGCACCTCGTTACCCAGCGCGACCGCGCGCTGGTGCGCCGCGTCGAACTGCTCAACGACCAGATCATGGGCACGCGCACGCAGCTCGTGCGCCTGCGCGGCGACATGGAGATCAACCGCGAGCAGAAGGCGGAGGAAGAGCGCCGGCTGCGCGCCCTCGATGACGCGCGCGGCCGGTCGCTGGCCCGCGCCCAGCAGTCGGCCCGGCAGACGGAACAGCGCCTGCAGCAGATCCAGCGGGACGAGAAGCGGCTGGCCGACCTGCTGGCCACGTTCGAGGCGGAGCGCCGCCGCACCGTTGCCGCCCGTCCCGGCGCGGCGGCGGCGAGCACGCTGAAGACCAGCGACCTCGGCCGGCTCGACTGGCCGGTGGAGGGTGTCATCCTGTACAGCTTTGGCCGTGTGATCAGCGACAACAACACGACGACGCGCTGGAATGGCGTCGGCATCGGCGCGCCGGCGGGCACCACGGTCAAGGCCGTCTCGTCGGGGAGCGTGGTCCTCGCCGAGCCCTTCGGGACCTACGGCCCCACGGTGATCGTCAGCCACGGAGACGGCGACTTCTCCGTGTACGGCTCCCTGGCGCGGCTCGACGTGCGCAAGGGGCAGGGTATCCAGAAAGGTCAAGTGGTGGGAACCGTCGGCCGAACCGACCCGGACCTCGACGCCCACTTACATTTCGAGATGCGCCCCAAGGGACGCGCGGTCGATCCGCTCCAATGGCTACGCCAACGCCGCTGACCGCGAAGCGGTGCACCGTCTGCGGACGCTTCCGCGCCTACGAAGCGGACGACGTCTTCTGCATCGCCTGCGGATCGGAAGCGTTGGAAGCCGCCTGCAGCTGCGGGCGCACGTTCACGTATGCCCTGCACGAGGGCGGCGACCTGCTACACTGCCCGCGCTGCGGCAAGCGGTTGCGAGGACGGGATGAGGAGTTTGAATAGTCGATACTCGACAGACGATAGACGATGGACGACCCAGGCGGTACCATGACGGCGAAGAAGAAGACCCTGAAGAAGTCGGCAGCGGGAAAGACGGTCACGAGGGGCGCGCTCGCACGAAAGCCAGCCTCGAAGGCGGCACCCAAGCCTGCAAAGAGGGCCGTGAAGAAACCGGCGCCAGCCAAGCAAACCAGGCCGGCCAAGTCAACAAAGCCAGCCAAGCCAGTCAAGCCAGCCAAGCCAGCCAAGCCGGCCAAGCCGGCCAAGGCTGCCAAGCCAGCCGCGCCAGCCGCGCCAGCCGCGCCAGCCGCGCCAGCCAAGCAGCCGGTCGCGAAGCCGGCCAAGCCGGAGAGCAGCCGCGCCGTCAAGATGCCGAAGACCGGCGTCATCCCCGAAGGCGCCGGCCGGTCGCCCTACGACATGTCGTACGATGGCGCCCCGCTCGGAGCGCACGTCTCCACCTCGGGGGGTGTGGCCACGGCGCCGCCGCGCGCCGTGGACATCGGCGCGATTGCGATGCAGCTGTTCACCAAGCAGCCCAGCCAGTGGAAAGAGCGCTTGTGCGACGCCGCCGAGGTGAAGGCCTTCAAGGCCGCGCTGGCGGCCACCCCGGTCGCGTTCACCAACGCGCACGACAGCTACCTTATCAATTTGGCGTCTCCGGACCCCGCACTCCGCGCCAAGTCCATCGAGTCGTTCGAGTGCGAGCTGCGACGCAGCAACGCGCTGGGACTCGATGCCGTCGTCTCACACCCCGGCAACTTCATGGACGAGCGCGCCAGCGGCATCGCGCGCAATGCCGACGCCATCGCCGAGGTGCTGGAGCGCGTGGCCGGTCCCACGCGGCTGCTGATGGAGCTCACCGCCGGCCAGGGCACGGTCATCGGGTCGACGTTCGAGGAGATGGCCGAACTGCTGGGCCGGCTGCCCGCCGCGCTCCAGGAGCGCGTCGGCGTCTGCCTCGACACGGCGCACGTCTACGCGGCTGGCTACGACCTGGCCAACGACTTCGATGGCGTGATGACGCGCTTCGCCGACGTGATCGGGTTCCATCGGCTCGGGATGCTGCACCTCAACGACTCCAAGGCGCCCCTCGGCTCGAAGATGGACCGCCACGAACTGATCGGATTGGGGTCCATCGGCGAGGGGGCGTTCCGGCGCATCATGACCGACCAGCGCTTCGCCGCGATCCCCAAGGTGCTGGAGACCCCGAAGGGCGACGACATGATCACCAACGACCGGCGGATGCTGCGCAAGCTGCGGGGGTTCTTCGGAGGGCGGTAGGCGGGCGATCCCGGATTGCGGATTCCGGAATCGCTAGACAAGCTCGCCTCGCCGCACGCTCACGGCGATCGTGACCACGATGAGTGCCAGCCCGCACGCGCAGACGATCGCGGCCCCGGTCGGCAGGTCCATCACGAACGAGGCCCACAGCCCGAGCAGGCTCGCCGCCGCGGCGATGCCCCAGCCAACCAGCAGTCGTCCCATCCATTTCTGCGCGAGCATCACGCCACAGACGGCCGGCACGATCAGGTACGCGAACGTCAGCAGGACCCCGGCCACGCGCACGAAGAACACCACGACCACGGCAAAGGCGGCATAGAACAGGAAGTCCCACAGCCGCACGCGCAACCCGTCGGCCGCCGCCTTCGCCGCGTCGGCCGAGATCAGCGCGAAGCGCCGGTGGAACGCGGCAAAGAACCCCGCGAGCACCGCGAAGATTGCCGCGCGCTGCGCCACGTCGCGCGCCGTGACGTTCAGGATATCTCCGGTCAAGAGGTGCTCGAGCTCCTCCTTGCCGCCGGCGACCCGGCTCAGCAGCAGGATCACGCCGGCGGCGGCGACGACAAAGGTGATGCCGATGATCGCCTCCTGCGGCACGTGCTGCTTCACGCTGTTGCGCGACCAGCTGAACAACGCCGCACCGAGGAATGTCACCCCGAGCGATATCCAGAAGGCGATGCGGTCGTTGAAGCTGTAGCCCATGATGAGCGCCACGCAGGTACCCAGCGTCGCCAGTTGCGCGAGCGCGAGGTCCACGAAGATCACCTCGCGCTCCACCACGTGCAGGCCGAGGTACACCAGCAGCGGCGGCAGCACGAGACACGCGGCCAGCGGCCATCTCATGACCTGCCAGGCGACTTCGAAGTCGACGTGCATCATCTCTTCTCCTGAAGGGCGGTGGCCAGCGTGTGCACGATCGAGTCCATCAGGTCGAAATACGTCGCCGTGTTCTTCAGCGCTCCGGGTTGCTGCGCGACATCCAGCACCACGGCGTCGGTCTGCCGGGCCACTGTCTCGGCCGTCTTCCGGCTCTGGAAGGGCTGGACGAGGATCACGCGCACCTTCTCCGAGCGCATCCGCGAGATCACCTGGGCCAGGTGCGCGGGCGACGGCGAGATGCCCGGCTTCGGCTCGAGTGTCTCCACCACCTCCAGCTTGAACCGTTCAGCCAGATAGACGAAGTCCTTGTGGTAGGTCACGATCTTCGCGCCGCGAAACGGCTCGAGCTCCTTCTGCCACGCCAGGAGCTTCTGGTCGAGGGTGCCCAGGAACCACTTGAGATTGGCGTGGTACAGCGCCGCGGAGGCCGGGTCGACTTTCGTCAGGCGATCGGCGATCTGCGTCACGATCACCCGCACGTTGAGCGGGTCGAGCATGAAGTGCGGATTGCCCATGGCGTGCACGTCACCCTTCGCGCGGTCGAACGACGTGGGGACGTCGAGCAGGTGTATGCCTTGCGAGACCGAAATGCGGCCTGGCGCGCCCGCGGCGATCTTGCTGTTGCGCGCGCTCTCGAGCAGTGAGGGCAGCCACCCGAGTTCGAGTTCCGCGCCGCCGTCAATCAGGACGTCGGCCCGGTTGAGCGTCACGATGTGGCTGGGCTTCGCATCGACGAAGTGCGGATCTTCGGTCGGCTTGGCCAGCGCCTTCACGTCCACGGCATTGCCGCCAATGGCCTTGGCCAGGGCCGCGAGGTCGGGCGTGGTGGCCACGACGATGAGTGGCTTCGCCGCGCGGGGCGTCTCCGCCCCGGCCGTGGTGAGCAGGGCGCCGAAGGCAACCACCAAATGCGTCAGGGGTGTCATGTTGTTCCGCGTGATTCCTAGAATTTGTGTGCGGCGTGTGCGCCGAGCAGGAACTCGAATTGCAGCAGCAGCGAGTGGTCGTTGCCGATGCCGGTGCGGTGATCGTAGTTGTACTGGAACCGGAACTTCGAGTACTCGGATGGAAACCAGGTCAGGTTCGTCGAGTAGCGCGACCGATTGACCCCCTCCGGCGCATCCAGGACCGGGTAGCGCGCGTGGTCGCCGTTGGCGTAGTCGGCACGCACGCCGGCCACGAGCATCGGCTTGATGCCCCACAGGAGCTGGGCATACACGCCGCGGTCGCGCAGCGACTCGGAGGGAAGGGTCAGCGACGGGTTCGCTTCCCCGTCGCGCGCCGCCGCGTCGTACCGTCGCACGAGCGCTTCGCTCTGGAACGCGACGAATGGGAATCCCTGGTGCGCCGTCGGCGACTTCCACTTCCAGTACAGGTCCGTACCGAAGATCTGCGTCCGGGCGCTGGATCCCGAGTTGTTCGGGCCGAACGCCCCCGACACTCCCATCAGCAGCGTCTGCGTGTCGGTCAGGTCCACCGACGTGGCGACGCGCGGCACGTACAGCATGTCCCCCGCACCCCCCACGGCGCGCTCGATCGGCAGGCCACCGTGAATCGCCGACGACTCTTCCGAACGGAAGCTGTACGTCGTGGTGCCGGCACTGTTGAGCACGGCCATCGTCGCTTCCGTGTAGAACGACGTCGGCAGGAGCCACGAAATCCGCAGGCCCTGGCTGCGCAGCCCCTCGGGACCGAACATGCGATTGAGCGCCAGCGGCTGGTCGGCAAACGCCCATGAATGCGGGTGCTGCACATTCTGCCGGCCGAATTCGGTGAAGAACTGCCCGCCCTTCACCTGGAGGTTGCCGGGCAGCGACGTCGTCAGGAAGAACATCTCCTCGAGTTCGACGCCCGTCTCGCCATTCGAGTCCAGCTTGTAGACGACGTTGGCGAATGCCTTGAGGTACGGGTCCACCGTGCCGTCCAGCGCGAGTTCCGCGTTCGGAATGGCGAAACCGCGAACGTGCGGCTCGTGGTCGCCAACCTGCAGCGCACCCACATCCTTGCTGGTGGACCAGTCAAACCCCGTCAGGCCGACGAAGCTGACGTTCATGTAGGCGCCTGACGCGCGCATCGGGGCCATTGGGGCCATTGGGGCCATTGGGGCCATTGGGGCCATCGGTGGCGCCGGGGGCTTCGCCGCAAGGCTGTCGAGCCGCGCGTTCACCGCAGCGAGCGCGGTGGAGAGCGAGTCCAGCGTTCGCTGCTGCCTGCGGGCGGTGGAATCGGGAATCTGTTGGGCGCCGGCCGTGCTCGAGACGCAAAGCAGGGCACCCATCAACAAGGTGGTTCGCATGGCGGAGACAAGATGTGAACTGAGGTCGGGCGCCGAAAAATCACGCGCCACGGGGAACACCACCGCCGCGGCGACGCCGCAGCGAGCTCAGCCCAGTACCGGCGGTGCCCGGGGGTGATTGTCTGGTGTCGCTCCGGACGGCAGCACGACCGTCGCGTACGCGATTTCGACCTTGCCGCTCGTGGCGGTCACGACGAGCGCCGGAGACTCCGCCGGCGCAGCGCCCGACGCGGTGCGCACCGCGCACACGGCGCACGTCGACTCGTCGTGCGCGAAGAGGTGCCTGCCCCCCTGCGCTTCCACGTGCGTATCGCGCCGCACCTCGTCCCGTCGCTCCAGCACGGGCGACACCGCGATCACGGCCTGCAGCGCGATCAGCGCGGCGGCGGCCGTGCGACGCCACGAAATCAGCGCCAAGCGGTTTCCCTGAGGAAGACGGAGCATATCTGGTGAAGATTAGGCGCTTCGACCGTCTGGCGCTAGGAGCGGCGTCCACGCGTCGATCATGGACCGAGCCAGTGCTACCCCATTCAGACCGCAGCGATCCATGTTGGCCGTGGCGGCGCCCCGCTCTAGCTTTCCGGTGTGCGATTCTCCCGACCCCTCTCGGTGATCCTGCTGATCACCGCTGCCTGCTCCGAGCCGGCGGCGCCGCGCCTCGATCCGCCGGCCTACGATCCGACTCAACTGTCGGGCGTGCTGTATCGCTGGCCGACCGGACGTACCGTCGCGATCTACACCGATCCCACGGCGGTGCCCGCCGGCATCGACCTGGCAGGGGCCACCGGCGCGGCGATGGTTGCGTGGAAGAACGCGCTCGGCGGCAACCAGTTCGCGTTTCGTACGGCGACCTCGGCGGCCGATGCCGACGTCATCGTTCACGTGAGCGCCGCGCCGCGCCTGCTGGGACTTGCCGGCTGCGCCGAACCGCCGACCTTTGCCGGCGGTGTCACGTTCTTCTGCCCAGCCTCCGACAGCGCCCTGACCCTGCCGCTCGCCAGCGGCGTCAAGGGGCGCGTCAAGGTCGACATCAGCATCAACCCGGCGGCCACCAGCGCGGCCAACCCGCTCGCGGCACTCGTCGCGCATGAAGTCGGCCACGCGGTCGGCATTGGCGGCCACAGTCCCGAGGCGCTCGATGTGATGTACGGATCGCCCGCAGTGAGCGCGCCCAGCGCGCGCGACATCACCACGCTGAGATGGATGGTGCGGCAGAAGATCGAACTGAGGCTGTAGGCGGGTTTCCCGGACTCCATTCGGCGAACGTTCCGGCCGTCCGTCGCGTTTTTCTGTTATCTTCATCCTGCACATCATTCTTCCTCATTCATATGAAACGCGAAGAAGCGCTCGAATACCATTCTCGTGGCCGCCCGGGCAAGATTGCGGTCGTCCCCACCAAGCCACTCAGCAACTCGCGCGACCTCTCGCTCGCCTACTCCCCGGGCGTCGCTGAGCCCTGCCTCGAGATCCAGGCAAACCCGGAAGACTCCTACAAGTACACGGCACGCGGCAATCTCGTGGCCGTCGTCTCAAACGGCACGGCCGTGCTCGGCCTCGGCAACATCGGGGCGCTGGCCGGCAAGCCGGTCATGGAAGGCAAGGGCAACCTCTTCAAGCAGTTCGCCGACATCGACGTCTTCGACCTCGAAGTCGACTCTGAGGACCCCGAGGACGTCATCAGGTTCTGCCAACTCCTCGAGCCCACCGTGGGTGGCATCAACCTCGAGGACATCAAGGCGCCGGAGTGCTTCTACATCGAGGAGAAGCTCAAGGCGACCATGAAGATCCCGATCTTCCACGACGACCAGCACGGCACCGCCATCATCTCGGGCGCCGCCCTGCTGAACGCGCTGGAGATCGTGGGCAAGAAGCTGGACGAAGTGAAGGTCGTGTTCAGTGGCGCCGGCGCCTCCGCGATCTCCACGGCCGAGCACTACGTGCGACTTGGCGTGCGGCGCGACAACATCACGCTGTGCGATCGCAAGGGCGTCATCTATGCCGGACGCGACACCGCAATGGAGTCGCACAAGGAGAAGTTCGCGCACCCCACCACCAAGCGCACGCTCGCCGAAGCGATGGTCGGCGCTGACGTCTTCGTCGGCCTCTCGGCCGCTGGCGCGGTGACCGGGGACATGGTGAAGGAGATGGGCGTGAATCCCATCGTCTTCGCGCTGGCCAACCCGACGCCCGAGATCCTGCCGCACGAGGTGAAGGCCGTGCGTCCCGAAGCCATCACGGCCACCGGGCGCAGCGATTACGCCAACCAGATCAACAACGTCCTCTGCTTCCCGTTCATCTTCCGCGGCGCGCTCGACGTGCGCGCCACACAGATCACGGAAGAGATGAAGATGGCCGCGACCAGGGCGCTCGCCGACCTCGCGAAGGAGAGCGTCCCCGAGTCGCTGGCGGCCCTCTACGGCCTGTCCAAGGTGCAGTTCGGCCCCGAGTACCTGATTCCCTTCCCGTTCGACCCGCGCGTCCTGCTGCGGGTCGCCCCGGCAGTGGCCTGGGCGGCGGTGGCCGGCGGCGTGGCCAAGGATTTCATCGACCTCGACTCGTACCGCGAGCAACTCGAGGGACGTCAGGGGCAGGCACGCGGCATGATGCGCGGCATCGCGATGCGGGCACATCGCGATCCCAAGCGGGTCGTGTTTCCCGAGGGAGAGGACCCCAAGGTCATCCGCGCGGCGCACATCCTCGCCGAGGAGGGCACCGCTCATCCCATCCTCATCGGGCGCGCCGCGCAGATGCGCGAGGCCCTTGATTCGATGGGCATCGAGCTCAACGGCATCAAGATCATCGATCCCGGCACGTCGCCCAACCGCGAGAGCTACGCCGAGGCCTTCTGGCTGCGCCGCCAGCGCCGCGGACTGTCGCGCGACGAAGCGCACTCGTTGATGGGGCGCGGCATCTACTTTGGCCTCCAGATGGTGGCCAGCGGCGATGCCGACGCGGTGGTGGCCGGACTCAACAAGCACTACCCCGAGACCATTCGCCCGGCGCTCGAGGTGATCGGCGCGGATCCCAGGATCGGTCTCGTGGCCGGACTGTACATGCTGGTGCTCGACAACCGCGTCGTCTTCTTCGGCGATACGACGGTGAACATCGAGCCCACCGCGGAACAGCTGGCCAGCATCGGCCAGTCGGCGGCGCGCCTCGTGCGCACCTTCGGGCTGGAACCGCGCGTCGCCATGCTTTCCTTCTCCAACTTCGGCTCGGTCAAGCATCCGGAGGCGGCGAAGGTGGCCGACGCCGTCCGCCTGCTGCGTGCCCGGGACGCGACGATCATCGTGGACGGCGAAATGCAGGCCGACACGGCGTTCGACGAGGCCGCGCTTGCCCTGCGCTATCCGTTCAGCACGCTCAAGCAGGCCGCGAACGTGCTCATCTTCCCGAACCTCAGCGCCGGCAACATCGCGTACAAGTTGCTGGCACGGCTGGGCGGGGCCACGGCCATCGGCCCCATCCTGGTTGGCATGAACCATCCCGTGCACGTGCTGGAGCAGGGAGCCGACACGCAGGAAATCGTCAACATGGCGGCAGTCGCCGTCATCGACGCGCAGGAACGCGTCCGCTGATTCACGGTGGGGCGCCGCCGGCGTCCTGCCAACAACACTCTGAGGAACCGTGATGTCCGTTGTCGTCCCCCGCACGCCTGCCGTCACCCGCGAAGGCGCCGGTGCTCTCGCCGGCCAGGACCTGGCACCGGCCGGCACGGTGCACTGGAATCTCGTCGCACCCGAGCTCATCGAGGCGGCGATTCGCCGCGGCGAAGGTCGCCTGGCCGACATGGGCCCCTTCGTGGCCGTCACGACGCCGCACACGGGCCGTTCACCAAACGACAAGTTCGTCGTCCGCGAGCCGAGCACCGAGGGTGACGTCGACTGGGGCAGCATCAACCAGCCGATCACCCCCGCGCACTTCGCCCTGCTCCTCGCCGACGTGAAGGCGTACCTGAACGGGCTCCCGGAGCTCTTCGTCCAGGACCTCTTCTGCGGCGCCGACCCGGCTCACCGATTGAGCGTCCGCTACATCCTGCCCAACGCGTGGCACGCGGCGTTCGTCCGCAACATGTTCATTCGGCCGGACCAGGAGCACCTCGCCGCCTTCGCGCCGAACTTCACGGTGTACCACGCCCCCGAGTTCCAGGCCGACCCGGCGCGGCACGGCACGCGCACCGGCAGCTTCATCGTGCTGAACCTCGCGTCGCGCGTCATCATCATCGGCGGCACCCGCTACGCGGGCGAACTCAAGAAGGCGATGTTCACGGTGATGAACTACCTGCTTCCCAAGGCCGGGGTGCTCTCCATGCACTGCTCGGCCAACATCGGGGAGGCGGGCGACACCGCGCTCTTCTTCGGCCTTTCCGGCACCGGCAAGACGACGCTGTCGGCCGACCCGGCGCGCGGGCTCATCGGCGACGACGAGCACGGCTGGAGCAGCGAAGGCACGTTCAACTTCGAGGGTGGCTGCTACGCCAAGGTCATCAACCTCTCGGCCGAGAGCGAGCCCGACATCTTCCGGACCACGCAGATGTTCGGCACGATCCTCGAGAACGTGGTGCTCGATCCCAACGACCGGCAGGTGGAGTTCGAGAACCAGAGCATCACCGAGAACACACGCGCATCGTACCCGTTGCCGTACATTCGCAACCACGTGCCAAGTGGACGCGGCGGGCATCCGAAGCACGTCGTCTTCCTGACGGCCGACGCGTTCGGCGTGCTGCCGCCGATCGCCCGGCTCACCCAGGAACAGGCGATGTACTACTTCCTATCCGGCTATACCGCAAAAGTGGCCGGGACGGAGCGGGGCGTCACCGAACCACAGGCGACGTTCTCGGCCTGTTTTGGCGCTGTCTTCCTGGTCTGGCATCCCACCAAGTACGCCGAGATGCTCGGACGGCTGCTGCACGAGCACAGCGCCGACGTCTGGCTGGTGAACACCGGGTGGAGCGGTGGCCCGTACGGTGTGGGCAAGCGAATGAAGCTCGCATACACCCGCGCCATGGTGAGCGCGGTGCTGTCTGGCCGCCTGCATGATGCGCCGACGGACGTGGACCCCATCTTCGGCCTCCACGTGCCGACGGACGTCAAGGGCGTCCCCAACGAGGTGCTGAATCCGCGCGGCACCTGGAGCGACCACGCAGCATACGACGCGCAGGCGAAGAAGCTCGCCGAGATGTTCCGCCAGAACTTCAAGAAGTTCGGCATCGTCGGCGCGGCGATCGCCGGCGCCGGCCCGAAGGGCTGATCCGCTGCGGTGAACAGACATGCGGAGGGCCGGCGATGAGCCGGCCCTTCGTCGTTGTCGCGGCAATGCGTCAGCGTGTGCCGCGCCCGGCGCTCCCAGTCTCGAGCACGCACGATCCTGCGTACTCGGTTCGGCGCGTCCTACTGCACAACTCCCGATTTCGCGGATTGCGCGGATAGGTTCCCCTTGGCAGCAGGACGCATCGCGATCCCGGCCACCCTCCGGAGAGAATCCGCGCAATCCGCGTGATCGGGAGTTCCGCAGCAAAACTCTTCGGACCACAAAACCGGCGCGAGCGCTGGTGCCAAAGTCGTCTATCGTCTATCGTCTATCGTCTATCGACTATCGACTCGCCCATGCCCTTCATCCGCGACCCCCTCTGGAACAACATCCGCATCGACGGGCCCTTCCTGCGGCTCGCCGATACGCCCGTCGTCCAGCGGTTGCGCTACGTGCGCCAACTGGGGCTCGCGCACCTGGTCTACCCGGGCGCCACGCACTCACGCTTCGAGCATGCGCTGGGCACCTTTCACCTCGCCAACCGCACGCTCGCCCGGCTCGATGACGCGGGGATGCTCGACCGCATGGCTCCCGACGAGCCCGAGGTCGTGGCGGCGGCGGCGCTGCTGCACGACATCGGCCACTATCCGTTCTCGCACGCGCTCGAGGAAATCGGCGTCCTGCACCACGAAGCGGTGGCCGAGCCGATGATCACCGGCGGCGTGGTCGCCGACATCCTGCGCAACGAGATTGCCGACGACGCCCCGGAGCGCATCTACGCGCTGATGCGCGGCGAAAGCGACTCTCCGCTACAGGGGCTCATCAGCGGCTCGCTCGACCTCGACAAGACCGACTATCTCAAGCGGGACGCCCTCATGTGCGGCGTCCCCTACGGCGAGATCGACGTCGACCGCCTCCTCCACGCGCTCGTCGTCGTCGACGACCCGCACCTGGGGCACGCCACCATCGGCGTGCTGGAGAAGGCGCTCAGCGCGCTCGAATCGCTGCTGTTCGCCAAGTACCAGATGTACCGCAACGTCTACTGGCACCACGCGGTGCGCAGCCCGACGGCCATGTACAAGCGCATGGTGGACGACGCGCTGCGCGCCGGCGCACTCGAGACCAGCGAGCTCGTCGCCCACACCGACGAAGGACTCCTGCACGCAATGCGCGAACGGGCGCCGAGCGCCCTGCTCGAGGCCATTCTCTCGCGCCGCCTCTACAAGCGCGCCATGGAGTGCCCGGCTGCCGAGCTCGACGGCGTCGACCTGGAGTGGATTGCCGAGGACCGGGAGCGCTCGCGCCGCGCCGAGGATGCCATTGCGGCGCACGTCGGGCTCAGGCCTGGCGAGGTGCTGATCGATTATCCGCAGAAGGAGCAGATGCTCGGGCTCGACATCCCCGTGCTGACCCGCGACGGTCGCGTGGAGCGGCTCACCAGCGAAGGAATGGCCGGGGCCATTAACCTTCCGATGCTCGCCGACCAGCTCTATCGATCGGCGCGCTGGCTGCGGGTGTTCACGGCAGAGCGGGTGGTGATCCCGAAGGACGAGGTGCTGCGGTTGCTGGAGGGCTGAGACTTGCTGCACACAACGGAAGCACAGAATTCACGGAGTTCGCACGGAAGAAACACTTCACGGGTTTCGGTGGACGGTCCTGTCCGCCAAGCCCCTTGGAATTCATACTCCGTGTAAACTCCGTGTATTCCGTGATTCCGTGGTGTGCAGTTCACAAACCCCGCGGCGTGAGCAGCAGCCACGACTGCGGCATCGTGCGATTTTCCTGCAGCAGCGCCTCCATCGTCCGCGGCATTCGCGACCGCCACGGCTCGGCGACAGCAGGCGGCAGGTGCGCCAGCACGCGATTCTCGGGGGCGATGCGCTGCACGTCGTGCGTCGGCAGGAAGCGCATCACCATCACCGGCTCGGTTGGCGTCTCGGCGGGCCCGTGACACTCCACCAGAATGGTGGCGCGCGAAAGCGCCGGCACCGGCACCGGGTCGAGCAAGTCCACCTCGCCGCCGTCAATGTCGCAGAGCACCAGTACGCCGCCCCCCTCACCCAGCGCGGTGCGGAACTCCGGCAGATCGGCAACGCCGCCCGCGCGAACGCGGTCACTCACGCCGTTGGCCGTCACCGCATCGGAGAGGACGCGGTGCGCCTCGGCGTCACCTTCGTATGCCAGCACCCGCACGCGCGGCATCAGCCGCGCGAGCCCGATCGCATAGTAGCCGTAACGTGCGCCGACGTTCACGATGGTGTGAAAGGGTCGAGTGGCGAGCTCGCGCACCAGGCCGGACAGCTCGAGTTCATAGGTGCCCAGCAGTTCGGGAGGGGCCGGGTGGCCCGTCAGCCGCATCCCCTCAAACGGTCCGCTGAGCACCACGTCGCCCGAGAGCGCGCGCACGCGGTCGTAGAGAAACTGGCGCTTCGGGCGCAGCACCCAGCGCACCAGTTCGCGCAACGGCGCCGGCAGCGCGATGAAGGCGAGCAGCCACGGCCCGCCGTGTTCGATCCGGCGCCGGCCGATTGCCATCTCCCATAAAAGCCTCACCACCCCTCACCCCTCCCCGAGGCTGAGGCTCACCCGGTCTTCGATCGCCCGTGCGCCTCGGCGAGCTTGCGGGCGATGCCCCGGTAGAACGCCGCGTCACCAGGCTTCCCCTGCTGATCCAGCGAGAGCGCGCAACTCTCGAGCGCAAAGAGAATGTTGCCCAGGTAGAGCTCGGACAGGGCGGCGACAGTCTCGGGCTGGTCGCTCATCTTGCGGCCGGCCTCAATCGGTCTCGTGCGTGTCGAACGCGACCACCTGCACCACGATCGCCGTGATGTTGTCGAGGCCCCCGCGTCCGTTGGCGTCGGCGATCAGTGCATCAACGATGCGCCCCGGCCCCGACCGCGACAGCAGGATCTGCTGGAGTCGCCGGTCGTCCACCATGCCCGTGAGGCCGTCCGAGGCGACGAGGAAGACGTCGCCCGGCTTCACGTCGCCGGCGTACAGGTCGGGTTCCACCGACTCGCCAGCCCCCACGCAGCGCGTGATCACGTTGCTGTACGGGTGGTAGCGCGCCTGTTCCGGCGTCAGCAGGCCGGCATCCACCTGCTCCTGCACGTACGAGTGGTCCTTGGTGAGCTGCACCAGCGCGCCGTCCCGCAGCATGTAGATGCGCGAGTCGCCGATCTGCCCGATGAGGTACCGGTCGTCCGACAGCACCAGCACCGACGCCGTGGTGCCCATGCCCTGCTTGTCGTTCTCGGCGAGCATGCGGTCGTAGATCGCGCGATTGGCGTCGCGCAACGCCTGCGCCGTACGGTCCGCCGCCTCCGGCGCAACGACGCTGTCGATCTGCAGCAATGCGCGCGAGACGATCTGCACCGAGGCCGACCCTGTGTACCCGGCGGTCGCGCTAT
>ERZ1292630.1747-Hain-H41-02um-R3-1747-length-20866-cov-7_pt1 | contig 14066 bp, 13 predicted proteins | sample MGYA00564408_ERZ1292630 | MGnify/ENA primary metagenome ERZ1292630 (study PRJEB36523, sample SAMEA6512641) | groundwater metagenome | collected 2019-01-08 | study: AquaDiva: Metagenomics assemblies of 32 groundwater samples | reverse complement strand
GGTGTCGATCAAACACCCGGCGGCATCTATAACAATGCGCTGGCGGTTAAATATACGCGCTTGCTGACCCAAATGATCCAAGAGGTATTTTTCAAGTACCGCACGCACCGTGGCGGGCGCTATCTGACCGGCTACTGGAGCATGACCAATCATGCCGGGTTTGGCATGCTAAGCCGAGCCACGCCAAACGGCCGGATGAATAACGCGTCGTTTGCCAGTGGAATCACGCCGTGTCCCGGTATCGTTAAAGCCAACGGCGATGCGGTAATGCTCCTCGATCATATGTTGTCGGTCGCCAGCGTTGACCCGGATACAGTACAAAACGGTTATACCTATAATCTCAGTCTGACGCCGCGCGGGAAAGCGTATTTCAATGAAGACACGGAGCTATTCGCCGCGCATATGAAAACATTCATGGATCAAAATGGCGTGCTGGTGCAGCTGTGCGTGACCTCGATCGAGGATTTCATTGCGGCCAATGCCGCCGCGACCGCGGCAAGCCGGGAGGATGCCGGAGAAGCCGAGCAAAAAGCGCTGGCACCGTATAAAGATCTGATGATACGGGTTGCCGGTTACTCCGCTTACTATGTCACGTTGAGTCCGTTGATGCGGCAGGAAATCATCGATCGCGCCAATTTTGATATGAGAAGCGGTATTGAACAGCATGAAACCATAGGAGCGTAAAAATGCACGCAACCATTCCCGTGCTACCGAACGGTATCCACTATATTTTGAAATCCGGCATCAAAGCGGGTGAATCAACCGGGAGTCTTGCCGGATTGTTGAATCGCATGGAGGGGACAATGCTAGCCACGGGCATGGCCGTACTGATCAAGCTCGGTTTCGGCTTCTTGATCAATCCGGGTTTAAGTGAATCCCAAGCCAAGAAGGCGCAGCGTTTTTTTGAAAAAAATTTTGTTATCAAAGATCCCAATGTTCCTGGCGGTATTCGTTATTACCAGGGGAAAATCTTGGTCCGTACCCGGAAACCGCAAGATGATATGAATGTACTGATCAAATTTTGTCCCGATCCAAAAGCGCTGTTTATCCAAACACCTTTCGGCAAGCAATTGAATCCGGTTGCTATTGTTACCACGGAAGCGCTCAGTGAAGCGCACGCTGAGCAGATTGAGCACGATCCAAACAAGGTCGATTTGGTGATTCGCTTTAAAGATACCCAGGCTATTTTGGGGTTGGCTGAGCGCCCGGATGCGGATGTCGTGCAATTATTGCTAGAAAACCTGGTGCAGATTACCGGCAATTTCGGCCACATGTTCAAATTTGGCGCCATTGGTAAAAATGTGCAGATGGCCATGAAGGATATTTTATGAGCGATAAGGGGCTTATTTTCGACATCAAGCGCGATTGCAGCGAAGATGGCCCCGGAATCCGCACAACAGTTTTTTTTAAAGGCTGCTCCCTTTCCTGTATCTGGTGCCAGAATCCGGAAGGAAAAGCAGTCAAGCCAGAAACCGATATTCACGGCAAACAGATTGGCACGTGGTATACGGTGGATGAATTAATGTACCGCTTGCTGCAAGACAAGCCATTTTTCATTTCAAGCGGCGGCGGGGTGACGCTGTCGGGCGGTGAAGCGACGTTGCAGATGGACTTTGCCAGTAAACTGCTGCGGGCGTTGAAGCGCGAAGGCATCCATACGGCGATAGAGACTAGCGGGTTTTTCGATTATCCACATTTCAAAGACAGAATGCTGCCCTGGCTTGACTTGATCTATTATGACATCAAGCTAATCGACGATAAGGCCAGTAAAAAATATTGCGGGCAATCGAATCAGCGTATTTTGGACAATTTCTCCCGATTGCTTGCGGATGCGAACATTCCGGTTATTCCGAGAATTCCACTTATTCCGGGAATCACAGCGACAAAAGAAAATCTCCAGGGAATTGCCGCATTTCTCGATAAGCATGGCGTTAAATCGTGTGCTTTAATGCCCTATAATCCGCTGTGGAGCGACAAGCTGCAAAAGCTTGGTTTACCTATTCGCTATCAATACAAAGGTTTTATGACACCTGCCCAACAAAAAACTTGCATTGACTATTTTACAAAATCCACTTACTCCACTTAAAGGAGCGACCATGCAAATAGACTTTCATCATGCGACAACTTACGTATTGGCGCGACTGGCCGGTTTTGAACATCCCGAGGCAAATATCATTGCCTATTCAGCGCAGTATGTCGATGATGCAACAAACTTTGGTGTAATTCACTTTACTAACAATGCCATGTATAGCCACTTAAGCTCAGCACATAAAACGGTTGATTACAGAAATTTTGAAGAATTGGCTAATCATCATGTCTGGATACCTTTTCATTTTTTACCTGGTAACAATGGATGCACATCGGAAGAAGATCCGACTGATAATTTTGACGAGAAAATCATCTGTAGACCCGACAGCCCTGTTGCAAAAGATATGGTAAGCGCATGTATCAAAAATAAAAACAGTCCATATGGTTTGCATAGACTTGGTATTACGATGCACGTCTATGCCGATACATGGGCTCATCAGGATTTTGCTGGAGTCAATCATAAAAACAACGATATCAGTAAGCTCAACGATGAAGATAATCCCGGAAATTCTCTTGCATCAAGATTGAAAATATTCTTTGGCGATAAGTTCGATGACATCACCAGCAAACTGGTTAGCGATATATTACCACTGGGCCATGGAGCAGCGCTCTCCTATCCGGATCGCCCCTATCTCAAATGGAGTTATAAAGATCATAACAAGAAGAAAGTCATTAGAGATAATACTGTGAATTTTTTAGAAGCCTCCGACAAATTGTGCATGGCTATGCAACGTTTTCGAATCGGTGACGCGAATGCCAATGTTCCAGGCTTGAAAGACGAAGATAAACAAAAAATTGAGAAATTATTTCGAGATATCCGGGAAGAGGATGGCGAGAAAAGACATAAAATGTGGCTGCAACATATTTCAAACGGTTATTTCAGCTTCTTACCCGTGAATCTGACATATATTGCAAAAGGAGTTGGTTCCTGGAAATATGAAGCACTTGGCACTACGAAAGAAACCGATGATAAACATGAGAAGTATGGATACAGTCCCCTGTTTTTGAAAAGCAATTGGAAGCTATTCCACGATGCTCTTCAGGCGCATCGCTTTTACGTCATTCATGAGCTACTTCCACAATATGGTATTTGCGCAGCATAGCAACCTTGCTGAAAATGGATTGACATCTTTGTTCTTTATAGATCCAGTTCTCCGCTTCTTCAGGCGAATGTTATTTGAACACCATTATAGTTCAGCAAGCATTCCGCAGCTTGTGAAAAGCATTTACTTCTGGCTGATTTTATCGTCGAGATGTTCAACTTTTACTTTGGCCACGCCATGCAGGCCGATTTTCTTTGCGGCGCCATGCGATAAATCGATGATTCGGCCTTTTTTGAAAGGGCCTCGATCATTGACGAGGACATCAACATGGCGGCCATTGTGCAGATTGGTGACTCTGACTTTGGAGGGCAACGGAAGCGTTTTATGGGCTGCGGTTAAACCGTGAGGAACGAAACGCGTACCCATAGCAGTGCGATTGCCCGATTCTGAACCGTACCAGGATGCATGGCCGACTTCCCGGTATCCGGCTGCTGAGCGTAATGGGTAATAGGTCACCCCTTGTACTTTATAAGGCTTGTTGTAAGGAGCGGTAAGTTTAGGCGCTTGATCACCGCGCATTTCTGTCGACCGCTGCGAAGTGCCGGAAAACATGGAGGCACAGCCGCTTATCAAAGCGGCAAGTAGCATTACACTAATATGTTTGCGATAGACTGATTGTTGCATAGCGTCTTTAAGCTAGCTCTGATTAAGTCCTTCGACAGGCTCAGGACGAACGGTAATATATTGATTACGTTCGTGGTGAGCTTGTCGAACCACGAACGTAATTAACTTAATCAGACTTTCCTTAATATCAAAGTTATACACGCAGATCATTATAACTACATCCTATTGCAAATATCCAATGGGCAGGGCTTTGTCCTCCATCAAAATCTTGAATCTGTTCCAGTCAACCATATTATCATGTTAGATTGGTGCTTGAGATCGCCTGCAACAAACGATGATCAAGAAAAATACGGCACGGCCTACCACTGAAGGACAGAAATATGACAAATGACAATCACATTAAGATCAATGGCGCCATAGCGCGCGAGAATCCCTATGGAATGCTGCGTGAACCGACCTTTTCGGGCGTCAGTTCTTTCATGCGGCGTAATTACAGTAAAGATCTTACCGGTGCCGAATTGGTGATCAGCGGCATCCCGTTCGATCTGGCTGTAACCAACCGATCGGGCGCGCGTTTCGGTCCGCAGGCAATCCGGCTTGCGTCGGCAGAGGTTGCTTCATTAAAACCTTATCCGTGGGGTTTTGATCCATTTGAGAATCTATCAGTGATTGATTTTGGCGATTGCTATCTCGACGTGCACAACCCGATGACAATCCATGAAACGATTGCCGATCATGCCCGTCATATTTTGGCGTCCGGTGCCCGCATGCTGACTTTCGGCGGCGACCACTATATTACTTATCCGTTATTGAAAGCGCATGCTGAAAAATTTGGCGAACCGCTCGCACTAATCCATTTCGATGCACATAGCGATACCTGGCCAGACGATTCGCCCAGCTCGCTGAATCATGGCTCAATGTTTTATAAAGCGATGAAAGATGGATTGATTGATCCCAAACATTCTGTGCAAATCGGCATTCGCACCTGGAACGATGATTTCATGGGCATCCACATCCTGGATGCGACCTGGGTGCACCGGCACGGCACGGATGCAGTGATTACAGAAGTTGAGCATATTGTCGGTGACCGTCCAGCCTATTTCACGTTTGATATTGATTGTCTGGATCCAGCCTTTGCACCTGGCACTGGCACACCGGTTTGTGGCGGACTGTCTACTGCGCAGGCATTAGCGATCATTCGTGGCTTTATCGGAATCAATCTGATCGGCATGGATATCGTTGAAGTTGCGCCTGCCTATGATCACAGTCAGATCACGGCACTGGCTGCCGCACATATCGCTTGCGATCTGATCTGCCTTTACGCAAAACGTAAAACTTAACGGTCTGTTAAATCTATCCGGTCACTGAAAAAATGGAAAACGAATATCAACTGGCGCACCATTAATTAATGGTGTTTCTACCGGATTGATAAATTCCAGGTGAGCCAATATGGCTGATCGAGGGTATTCTAGTAAATTAATGCCGTCTGCCGGTGATTTTTGTGTCACGCCTGGAATAGAGGTAATTCGAGCTTTGGCAGTTTCTCCGTTAGGAAAAATTACCGTAACGATCTGATCAATTACCACATAATCCTGATATTTCGGCGGAATAAACGCGCTGATATGTGCTTTTTCAGGAAAGATGATATCTAAAAACGGTTGGCCTTTCCCTAGATATTCTCCGGGCTGCACAAATAATTCTGTGATTAATCCTTCTGCGGGCGCTGTAAGCAGTAACTGTTTCTTCTGCGCTTTAATTTGCTCCAGTTCTAAATTTAATTGACTAATCCGGTTCGCCATCTGAAAAGTATCTGCAGGAAACCCTTGGTCTCGTTGTTGCGACCTTTCATGCAGCGCTAAACTCTCAAGCGCACCATGATATTGGTTACGCGCTGTTGCAACTTCAGCTTGTGTGGCTGCGCCCTGCTTAAATAATGATTCATATTGATGCAAACGATTTTGATAGAATTTTTCTTGTTCCTGGGCAAACTTCAACAGTGGCGCAGACTGCAACGTCGTATTGCCTGATTGGCGTTGTAGCTTATTTTTTTCCCCATTCAGAAAATTAATTTCGGTTGTTAACCGCTGAAAACTATCCTCCAGTGGCAAATTCTCCAATATGGCCAGTTCTTCACCTTCTGTCACCTTATGCAGCGATTTGACAAATACTTGCTTTACATAGCCATCAATCGATGCGCGCACGATGATATGCGGTACCGTGATGCGCCCGTCCGCTTTGACAATTATCAGTTCTTGCAATACCAATCCAATCAGATACAACAAGGGAAGGCTAGAAACGATTAAAATCAAATACCAACGCCAGGGTTTTCTAGGGCGTTTTGCCTCGCCATACTGAATACGTATGCCCCGATCATCATTCGGCATTCTTTGCTCTGGTTGATTAAAGCGGATTTTCATGAATATATTTTTCCCAATCTTTCAATGATTGAATGATAAGTCCATTAAAATTTGAGTTGCGCAAATGATTATCAAGCTGTTGCATTGCGTCTCTAAAAAATGCTTGCGGCTTGTGTGCATAGCTGTTTTCTACAGCTAATTCAGGTTCTAGGCTCTGAGCAAGGCTAAACATGAGTTCTGGATACTGTTGCATAGCCGATTTCATTGTCATTGCAACGCTGTTTAAATTCATAGAGTAATACATTACCGTGATTTCTTTTACACCATACTCTCTCAATTGACAGGGTATACATAGGTCAAAGGATGTTTCTTTCGCCAGATAGCGGGGATGAATACTAATCGCAACCGGCCAGGGAGAAATACGAGCGGCTTGCCGAATCGTTTCTATAAACTCTTCCAGCTTATTTTTTCCAGCCAATTCTCCAGAAAGTTGATCGGGTTCGATATCAAGATGTAATCCATCAAAACGAATAGATTTTAATTGCTTGATAATTTCCAGTAGCCGCACACGCTCTTTCGGGAGAATCCAATCCGGATCACCCAGCAATAATTCAATTTTTACACCCTGATCCTTGGCTTCCTGCAAGAATTTATTTAATGCGACGGGATGAGAAACAATTGATGCGATTTGCTTCTCATTTAATGAAAGCAATAGGCGGTTTATCCCCATCGACTGGCTTTTTTCCCAAAATCCAGATTGGCTTATAATATCGTCATAATTCCAGACATAGACTGAGAAATCTACCGATGGTGAATTTGATCGGCTTGCTGTCGATGGTTCGTTCAAATTGGTTAATTTCAACGGTTTTGTTTCTTTTGCACTTCGCCTTTCAAAAAACTGGTCAGCTTTTTTCAATGGTTCAAGCATTCCAACCAGATCTGTTTCTGAACGAGCGATTTCACTCCTACTGCCAGGTGAGGAAACAAACTGACGCAGACGAACATGCAGTTTCCACTGCTCAGCCTCCGCTTCCACGTATTCAATGGCAGTCCGGTAATACGTGTTAATAGCTTGAATATATTTTTCAAGCACATCTCCATCCAATGATTGCAAGCGTAAATACCGCTCACGCACAGATTCCCGAGCCGCGTCAATCCGGGTTTGCTGAAATTTAATTTGTTGCATGAGCTGCTGATAACGGCCTAGCATAGAACGAAACTCCAGATTTAATTCCTGATCCCGACGCGTATATTCAGCTTGAAAGCTAATGAGCTGACTATTTAAACGTGATTGTTCATTTTTTCGATAGCTAACGATTTCAAGTGGCATCCTAAAATTGAACCCCACCGCCCCCCCATATCCCCATTGCATTGAATCAGGAGAAGGATGTGGTATCGCGGGGCCACCAAATGCAACGACTGATAAATCGGAATCAATCCCTTGCCAGTTTTGTGTTTCCCTGACCTTGCGTAAATTATCTATTTGAGTTTGCAGAATCTCCAGATCAAGTTGCTTGATATCATAAGTTAAGTTACCTGTTATTTCGTTTAGCCCGGGTTTAATTGCTTCAAAAGGTGTGACGGAGGTACTTGTTAAATGTGCCAATCGCATTAAAGCTTGTTCTTTGTTGTTTATAAACTCTAATCGCATCCGCTCTGCTTGCTCAAAAGCAGATAAAAACTCGAAATAATCTGACATGAGCAGCAATCCCGTTTCATGTCTATGGCGCAATGTTTTTTCGATGCCTGCATTTCGCAGATGGGTGTAGGCATGATTTAGCGCCAGCATTTTCTCAGCGCTCCAATAAGCTGCGTAATTCTCTTCTATAAATAGTGCAGCTAATTTTCTGCTCCATTCATGACGGACATTCTCAATTCTGACTTGGGCTTCCGCATCCCCAATCGCGCGATCTTGTCTTTCTGCACTGCCCAATAAAGGGTAACGCAAACCGATGCGGGCCATAGGGTCAAAGAAGTTACCGAAAGGCTCTCTTGCAAATGGACTTTTTTGGTAACCTCCTGATATTCCGCCAAATACCTCCCAACCCTTCTGTGCTTCGTTAGCCCGCAAATGAAATTGCTGTGCTTCAAGATCTGCTTGTGTCTTCAGAACGGAAGCTGCTTGATCCAAATGTAAATAAAAATCCGCAAGTGTTCTGACTTCAGCACCAGCACTGATAGGTAGCAAAATGAACAATATCTGTAACAGGTAGCAATGAATCTTCATTGTTTACCCTTTTTCAGAACCCACCAGGGCGCCATGGCAGAATCTAAGTGACCTTTGTTGAACATTTGATTGAGAAGAGCAACCGCACTCCAGAGACGCGCTATGAACAGAAATAATGGATAAATTGGCAGCACCAAAAAGGCGTGACAGTCTTCCAATTTTCTATCAGAAAGGACCGCAAGGTATAAAGCAAATTGAACCAGTATCAGACAGAAATAGAAAAGATAGACTAATACCATGCTGGCTAAAAAGAACGGCAAAGGTTGCGTGATCGCCATATAGATCATATAAAGCACAATGGTAAATGGCATGACGATCTGAAACAGGATGCCGTACCAAAGTATAAATAGGAAATTACCCCAGCCCATGATTGCTGCAGAAATCCCGTGCTTGTGCTTATTCGCGTAGGTATACCAGAGATCTCCATCCCATCTTAATCGTTGTCTTAGAAAATCACTGAATTTTTCAGGCGCATCAGTATGCGATACGGCACCAGGCTCATATTCAAACCGAAGGTGTGGATAGCGCCCTTGATATTGCTTGATACGTAACGTTAAATCGAGATCTTCGGCAGTACCCGTATTCCACCCCCCAATTTTTTTGAGAAAAGATTTTCTGAAAATACCAAAAGCACCGGGTATGTTATTAATTGCATTCAGATTCGTCAAACCCAGCTTGCCGACTTGCAAACTTAACATATACTCTAAGCTTTGCAGCCGGGTTACTAAAGATTTCTTGGCATTACGCACACGCATGGGTCCCGTAACCGCAACGACATTGTCATCTTGAAAATGCAAAGCAGACCGGTAAACCATTTGATTATCGAATGAGGTATCGCCATCTAGCGCAAGAAACACTTCACCACTTGCACGACTCAATCCTGCATTTAAAGAGGAGACACGGCCACCACGCTGAATCTTTGCAATAATAATAAATGATCGTCTAGGATAGGATGAAATCCGTGGGATGAGATCTTTCAGCGCTTGATAGGTCGCTTGGTTTTTCTGGACGCCATCGACCATCGCGATGATCTCGATATGCCCCGGATAAGTCTGTTCCAAGAGTGAGATAACCGTATTCTGCACTGCCTTTCCTTCCGCATAACAAGTAATGGCACAAGTAACGCGAGGAGTAGCGGGTGAAATAAAAGGCATCTCATAGGTATCTTGCGTAAGATAACGAAAAATTCCCAACCAGGTCATAAAATACAATGGCAATTCAAGGAATAACACAAACGGGACAAATACAAGCAAATAGGATATTGTGCCTTGATCTTGTAGCAGAAAGACCAGCAGAATCTGTCCGGTTTGTGTCAAAGTTTGCATGATTTAAATTAACTCACCATATAATCGAGCAAGCAATAATTCCGCAGTTTCTGACTTTAGTATTTGAGAAGAAGCGACGCTTATGAAGCGGCACTCTAGTTTCATATCACCCTCTGCTTGCAATAATTGCATGCTATTTTCGATACGTTTTTGGAAGCTGCTGAGACCTTGTTCGTCGGTATGCGGCAATAATAACCACAGCATATTTTCAGCCGTGCGTGTTGATAAATCAGGTGTACGAAGCATACTGCGCAGCCGCTGCGCAAAGGATTCAAGCATTTGCAATAGCTGCGTATGCCCGATGAGATCTATCAGATCTGTCAAGTTTATAAAATAAATACCAAACAGGCTGAATGTTATATCCGGATAACGCCGGGAGGAGATCAATAACCAATCAAGATCATGAATGAATAGGTCTTTAGGAATAAAATTTAATTGATCAAAGCTCGTTGCAATGTCAAAGACTTCGCCACGCACAGCTATAATCCTTCCCCTATCGCTCAGCTTCCAACTTTGAATCCGGTTTGTAGCGAGATCATTCGGCATCATTTCTTTTTCACATACAGTGCAACGCGCTAATACATTGGACTCTACAAATGTTTGATGGCAGACATGGCAGCTGTGGTTTTCAATCGGACGGTCGTAATCACTCCCAATGTGCCGTAATTGAGTATTGCATTTTGGACAAATGAGCGCGCCACTATGGATAAACTTTTCCTGCACATCAACACACCCGCAGGTAAAGCAATGTAAAGATGCCTGCAGATCAATATCAATTGCATGACAGCTCGGGCAAATATCGATAAAGCTTATATGAGAGGAATGACAAAAGGTACACTCCCTTTGCCGATCTATCAGCGCGACGGGTTCCAATAACTTAGAAGCAGAGAGACTCTGTAACCATTCAAAAGAATCAGATTTATCCTGACTCAGCGCTTCTAATAAAGGATAACGGTACGAACGTAAGTGCTGCCATTCCTGGTAGGGGTGGAGAATGAAATTCGGCCGCAACCATAGGTATTTTATTAATCGCCCTAAATGTGAGATATGCACTTCACTATTATTGTATGCACTGAAAAGATCTAAGAATTGACTAATGATCTGTTTTAATTGTGGCGGTTGTGGTAATTGCCCATCGACAAGACTGCTATAAGATGCAGGGATTGATTCCGTTACGAAACATAAAGATGCAAATAGATCTTCGTCTCTTCGTATTTTGTCCAAAGTGGAAGTAATGTAATTTTGATCACCCCCGGTGATTATTACTACCGGCGAGTGGACATTCTCTTTTTTCCACTCAACATAGTCGTGAAAAACATGCGTGCTAAAAGAATCGCTATATTGATCTAACAAATTGGTTTTTTCATGCGAGAAGAATATCAGCTCATCACTCATGTCGAGTGATCCTAAACTTGATGATTTATTTATCATTTATTCCCTCAGAAATATTTGTAGGAATTATAGCATCAGAAGCTATCAAGTTACCTCTAAATAGCTACCTAAATACCTGGTATTTATAAAGTAAATCTGATTACGTCGGTCTTTCGAGCGAAAACCCCCAAACAACGATACTCATACTAGGCTACACATATCGCCCGCGATCTGATTTACCTTTTACCAAACATAAAAAGAAGTATTGCCGATATTCAGAATACAAAAAGCTATCCGGAATCTATCACTGACCCGGTGTGATAGATAGAACGTAAGATCCCTGCTGTCTTGCAGTCTCACCGATGATCGTCCTATATTGAAGTTTGTCCCGATTGTTGAATCCGACGACGATCGGCAACTCATTCCCGCGGCACCGTACAAGACGTTATGAAAAATAATACCGGATGGACTACCCAGTATCCGATAGCCAAAAGTGGCATTAAATCTGAATTTGGGCATCGTTTTAAACAAATCCCCTGAACAGCATAATCAACCTGTCTGCTTACCAGATTCTGAAAACGCTGGCTGTCGGGATTTTTAAACGCGCTGTGATATCAAAGACAATGTCAGAGGAATTTGACTCACAACCGTCTTGTAGCTCCTCCGCTTGTTGCTCTCATACAGAGCCTAAATTATCTGTCTTCCCTCATCTTTAGAGGAAATTGGTATGTCACTCGAATGAGAACTGCCGCCTGTATATCCACTGTCATAGCTTTGATTATTTTCGTTTCTTGGAGAATATTTAACGTCCGATCCATTTCCTGAGCTATCTTTATTAGCATTGTTACCGCCATCCATTTGGCTACTCTCAATCCTTTCCTGAATTTGCACTGGCAATTCTTGCACCAGTTCAATGCGTTCAGCACTAATGCGCTGATCCGCATCGAGTCGGCCACTGATTTGGATAAGTTGATCCAGTTTGAGGTCACCCGTTGCATCGCCATCAATCTGAGTACTCGGATCCAGTATGATAATCCGGTTACTCAAATTTAATTCCTTACCTGTGGTTGCATGAACATATCCTTCAATCACTACATGTTCCACATTCCCAATACTTAGTCGAGTTGGCTCCGTCTGGATATGTCGTGCATTCAGGCTAACGCCATCCCAATGACCCGCAACCAGTACTTCCATACCTTGGGCTATGCCAACTGGAAGTAAATTAGCGTCATGATTGATACGCGTCCCATTGACTTCAAAACCCTGCGCATCAATTTGGGTCACATAGCCGTTTATTCTGGCTTCTGCAAGTGGCAGAATTATTTCAATACGTGATGCGACAATCGTACCATTCGAAAGTCTATGACCACTGACTTGCACCCAGTCACCGGTTTCCAGGTTTGAAAAATTACCGTGATCTCTGGATGGATCAACTTGTATGATTTGACCTAAAATGCGCATTTCTCTCATTTCAGTATTAAAGCGGCTGATCGGTCCAACAGCAGCATGGATTATCGCAATGCTTTGTGCCGTGAGCTGATGACCTGTCTCAAGTGAGCGTGCGGCAATTACCTGTCCCACGGCAAGATCGCGGGTTGTAGATAGACGTCCATCTACCGAAACAAGTGTATTGTTGCCATAGTGGAGTTCAATACCATTGACACAAATACTTGCAAATCCAGTGATGATGCCGATAATTCCTGTGCCACCGATACCACCGTCATTTACGACAATCCCAGTTCCGCCTATTCCACCTTCCAGATTACCGACACCCCTAGTTTCACCATCGTGAAACCCCGTGCCTCCAATGCCAGATTGCGTTGTACCCGTACCACCGATACCAGAATTTGCAAGGATTACAGGATTTATCGTTGAGGTATCGTTATCGCAATAATTTTTTGCGAACGCACTTACTGAACATACGAATGTCAGCGCGATGAAACTTAATATAGGTAAGCTACTACGATATATCGCCGTCAATGAAATTTTTTTATCCAGATTTACAAATATCCTTTTTATAACTTAGTTATGCGGATTTTCTTTTATATCAGCAGGCATTTCAGGCTCCACCGGTTCACTATAATAATAAATACCAAAAGTCATGCGGTAACGTGAGCTGCTTTTCAAAGCATCATTTTTTTCCAGATCCATAGCCGATTTATTGATGGCAAGCAAGGATTTCATCCCCAAGCGTTCAGACTGCTCGGCAAGTAGTTTGACGGAATCCACGCTTAAACCATCATAATAAGCGCTCCGTTCCAGGAATGGTTGATTTTCACCCAGCAGATTACTGGTGGCTGCTGCCGCATGATCATGCAAATTATGACCAAAGTAATAGACCTTTTCATCAAAGCCATGGGCAGGAATAAATGCGGAAGTATTGAGACACACACGATTCTCGTCATTAAAATGAGCAACGCCGAGTCTTAACCATTCATCAAGCACGACACGCGAGCGAATATCACAACTCACACTGGCGACCAATCCTTCAAAAGAAATATCCCCCCCCTCTTTCACAAACCTTGGCAATGGTTTGGGCTGATTGTTCTCGTCCAGGTACCGTGCATCACTTGTCCAGAGGCTGACGAGCCGAGCTCCCAATGAAATGTTTTGTGGAATAGTTTCAGTTTCGGCGTCGAGACCATGACGTAATCGCTTAATATCTTTGCGATGAATACCAGTGAGCAAGCTCAAATGACTGTCGGTCAGAGGTTTTTTACCGATCTTGAATTCATTTTCTGCTATGTCTACAAATAAATCTTTAAGCATCTCCGACAGAAAGGGATAGGTAATTCCTTTTGCCAACATTAACTTAATTAATGGACGTAGCACCCAGCGCAGAGCATTAACAAGCGTAGGAGGGAAGGTTGAATTAATTGGACGGACAGCGTGCATAAAAATTATTCACTGGTTAATTTACAGCATTAATATTAATTTAAAAATTCTAACATAGTGCGGGAAAAAATCACACCATCTATTTTGCACGGGATTATTTCACATGTTGCGCGCGAAAATCTATTAATACTGCTTA
>ERZ1292630.3378-Hain-H41-02um-R3-3378-length-14068-cov-7_pt1 | contig 14068 bp, 6 predicted proteins | sample MGYA00564408_ERZ1292630 | MGnify/ENA primary metagenome ERZ1292630 (study PRJEB36523, sample SAMEA6512641) | groundwater metagenome | collected 2019-01-08 | study: AquaDiva: Metagenomics assemblies of 32 groundwater samples | reverse complement strand
GGTAATTTCCACCCCCCCCCCCTCCGTGAAAGCCCCTGGGATCCAGACTTTTCGTTCGACCGGAACCCAATGACGCTGGTCGACCCTCGCACTCAATTGACGATTTTGGCAACCATTCCGCGGCGTCTAGCCAACTTCACAGCACTAGATAACGCGATCGTGCATTGGATCGGCCCAGTCAACAAATGCGGTGCCACCACGCGCGAGTCCACGCGCGTTGCGATCTTGGGCGATGTGGCACTGTACGTGTGCGACGACGACGGCACCGTTCGACGGTGTATCGCGTTCGCCGAGCTCAAAGACCTCGTTGTGCGCGACGATCGGGTGGATGACGCAATCGGATTTCGGACGGCAGTCAAAGGGGAATACGATTTGCTCCTGAAGTTTGGCAAGGACCGCGACGTGGTGATGTCCACCGTGGCCAAGATTTATTTCACACACATGGGCAAGGAGCTCCATGTTGTGAAGCTCGGCGCCGCCGATCCCATTCAGCCGCACATGCAATTGTCAAGGCCAGCCCATTGGACCTTGCGCGTGGAGCCCTTGAGGCCAAAATCGTTCCTCGACAAGCTCGTATTGGACCACACGGTCACAACCAACCGGTCGCTTGAACGTGTGCAAGAGGAATTCATGAGGCTGAAGAACGAGTTGCGTTTTGAGCTTGAATCGATGCGGAACGATCAATACGACCGGATGGTGTCGCAGACAGCGGTGTACGCCGCGGAGCTGACCCGCAAGGATGATGTCATTAATCACTTGTTGGATCACTTGGATGCGGTTCGACCGTTCGTGTTGGACACCAAAGCAGCCAACGGCGTCGGGGCCGTCTTGAGAGCAGTGGGGCGTATGGACGTTCCGCCCCCTACGACGGCGGGAGGGGCCGCCGCGACGGCGGGAAAGCCATCATTCACTGGAGCATCCCCACCCATGTCATCGCTAGTGAAAGCCGTCGACACGATGCCGTGTGGACAATGCCAAGATTTGCGGAATTTGCTTGAATCGCACCCCAGCACCGACAAGAGGCGCATCTTGGCCGCTGAGGAAGCGCTGCAGGCAGCGACGCGGCAGTTGGAGCGGCTACGAAGGACGTCGGCGCCTGACAAGGAAGAAATTGTCCTTCTCCGAAAAGCCCTTCGCGCCACTGATGAGTGCCTCCGCGACCAACGCAAGCCATTGCAGGAACGGGTGCGCGCAGCGCTCCAAATTTCGTCGCCGTACGTGCCTCCGGTGAAAGCGATAGGGACGAGTAACTCAGGTGGTGCCACGGATGCCCGGCAGGCTGGGAGTGAGGCCGGCTTGCCCTCCATGTCCTCCGATCCCCGTGCCGATGTCAATGCGCTCATCGCCGAGGTTCTCACGCTCCGCGGCGTCATTCGGGATGCAAGCGCCCTGCACATGGGCGAACTCGCTCGTATTCGGGGCGAATTTCAGTCGTACGATTCGTATATGGTGCATGCCGTGCGTGAGCGGCTAGAAGAACTGGCTTCCACCGCGGGCCAGGCAAAGAGTCTCGCGACACGGCTTGTCGACGACTCCAGGCTTCACGTGCCGGTTTCAAGGCTATTTACGCATTCGCCGTCACAACAACGCGGTGAGACGTCGCCGCGTAGCTCACCCGACCGACATGCAGCCTCAGCAACGGCGAGCCCAAGGCGAATGCAAGCCTCGGAAATCACCAGGCCCAGTGTCACGCCAACTGTCGGGTCGCTGGTTGCGGCGAGCCAAAGCTCATCACGTTTTCCGCCGGCCAATGAATTCGTAGCGGCAACTCCGCAACGCTCTTCATTTTTGAAGATGCCTGTTGCACAGTCCGCCACGACGACCGTGGTGCCGAGCATTCGATGGACACCGAGGTAATTCGGCACCAATGGGGGACGCCGTTTGTTCTTCCAAAGTTCTTCTTTTCTTCTTCGTCTTCACCGAACGAAGTGCATTCGTTTGCGAAAAGCACGAATAAAAAATCCGTTTCCATCAGTTCCTGCTGCCCACGTCGTTGACAGCTCCCAATTTCTTTACACCCGTTGTTCTGTTTGTTTTTCAGAGGATGGCCGCCGTTTCGACGACTGCGGGAAGGGCTGCCCGGTACCAAACGATCAAGGAGATCGGCGTAGGTGGCTTTGGCGTCGTCGAAGTGTGCCTCGACCGGCAAACGAACTCGTATGTCGCGGTGAAGCACATATCTTCCGACAAGGTGCATGTGGAAGCCAAGCGGCTCGTCAGAGAGGTGGACATTATGATCCGATTGAGGGACAAGCACCCCAATGTGATGAGCTTGCTCGATGCGTATATCACCCCGCCGGCGACATCGCCCCATCAGCACGACCCAGACACGTTTGATGTCCACCTCGTCATGCCCCTTATGCGCGGTGACTTGCACTGCTTCACTCGGGAAATGCGTCGGTTGCCGCTTCCCGTGTCAGTCGCGGCGGCGGGTTCAGGAAGTTCCGCGGGAGGTGCCGCGGCATCATCGCCACAAGGTCACTTCTACCGTTCCATTGCCGTCGTTTTCGCCTTCCACGTCGCGTTCGGGCTTGACTACTTGCACAAGAGTGGCGTGGTACATCGGGATCTTAAACCCGACAACGTCCTCGTCAACGTCGACGTCAACGACCCGTACAGGAGTGTGGCGATGATTGCCGATTTCGGCTTGGCCCGAGCCGCGAGTCCTACGGAAACGTTTTACATCTGTACACGGCAGTACCGGCCCCCCGAAGTCATCACGAACATGGCATCCGGCAATCCGTCGCTCGATATTTGGTCTCTCGGCTGTGTTCTCTATGAACTTGTCACCTCCCGCACCTTGTTTCACCTCCCCACGTCGCTGGAAAATGGACAGTGGAGCGGGGCGAAGGCCAGTTTTCAGCTCGAAGAGGTCCTCAACGTGGTGGGAACGCCTGATCCGGAGAAAATCGCCGCCATGCCGAACTGCAACGTGAAGAGCTACCTTCAAAAAACGAAGGTGCGCACGAGCCAGTTGTCACGGCTGTTGAACGAAAACTTCCGGTTGGAATGCGATGAGGTCGAAAAGGACATGTGGCGGCAGCTCATCACTCGCTGTTTGGAGTTTTTTCCAGAGTACCGCCCCACCGCGGAGCAAGTGTGCAAGTGCCCGTTGTTTCAGCGCTACAACGTCAACTACGGCGTCAACGTGCACCAATTTCCAGCCATTCCGTACCGTGGCGGTGCCACGTCGGAGCTCCGGGCGCAGAATAAACAAAAGGTACGATCACTCATAGAAAACACCAATTTCCAGATTCCCGTGCCGCCGGTGGAAGTGGCACCAGGAACACCGACGGGGGGTGGTCCGACTGGCAATGCACCCGCGGATGCGTCCGCCGCGTCGATCACCGGATCTCGCGCAGGGGCTTTGAGCTTTCCGGTGCTTCAAAACCAAGCTCTGGCATTAAAGTACGCCGCGGTCGCCGTCTCGTCGCAATCCGACGTGGCCGCAGCCGCGCGGGAGATTCACCAACTCATCGAGTCGCGAACGGTAGTCGCGGCATCTGATGGGAGCGATAGTGATCTGCGCCTTCTGCTTAATTATTTTGTCGCCCTCACGCAGATCGCTCCCACTGGTGAGGACGATCAGGTGACCATCGCGATCGACGCCGACGCGGAGGATGATGATGAAGTGCAGGACGGGGTCGTGGAGGACGATTGAGTTGACATGATGTCTCGTGACGATTTGGCAGACACCGTGCGCCCCCGGCTGCATTCTTGCCACCGAATCACTTTCACAAACGTTCATTGTGTCGATCTGTTTCCGAAAGCACTTTGCGCCGCCGAGTGACCTGCTTGATGATGTCTGCATTTTGGGTTTGGTGGCAGCCCTACAGGGAAATCCAACATGTCGCGGAGTGCGGCGAGCTTCCGCAGTGCAGAGAAGGCTGCAGCGGCGGCTTTGCAACAAGAGCAGACATCTCGGCGTGCCGAGGTCTATGCCGTGTGGCTTGCCGGCCGCAACGGCTTTGTGTCGCAAGAACAGGACGGTCGCGACGACGTAGTGCGATCGTATGCCACGGCGACTCGAGATGCGCGAGCCTACGAAGAGCGTCTGCGTGCTGATGTCGAACGGCGGCGCCAGCGAGAGCAAGCCGTTTTGCAGCGGCTGGCTGACGTCGCAGCGATGCGACTCGTCGATTTGCCTTCCGAGGAAGACGAAAGCCGTCGGTCAATTCGTGTCGTCGAGGAACGTTGCCGCGCGGCCATTTCTCGCCTGTCTGAAATTAGTCTTGCCGACGTCGAAACAGGTCTGCGCATGCAGCGACTCTTCCGGGCCGAGAATGCCAAACGCTATTGCAGTGAGCGCCATGAAGTGCAGGAGTATCAAACCATCCTCGCGGCCTACATGAACACCCCGTGGAAGCCGACACTTAAGGTGCTGGGTCAGTGCCCCTTTGTCAGAAAGGTCGACTGCCCGTTTTCTGAGAAAATTCGCGTGTCGGCTGCGGCTGCGTCCGTCTTCTCCAGGCGGCACGTACCGTCGCTGTCCATTCATTCCTCACATTACGAACATAGTGTGACGTCCACGTTGGATTCCAACCAGATTTGAGTGTATGATCATCGCTCAGTCATCGTTTATGAGATGGACCAGTAGTCAGTTGTGAGATGGGCCCTTTCCTTTGCACTTCCATGAGCACCGTGAGGACCCTATTACTACTAATGGGTTGTTAACTCAATCAAGAGGGGAACGCACGCACAACAGAAAGGTTGTTCGGAAGAACCGAAGGCTGATATGGTTGAAGTTTTTTGTGATAGACTTGTGAAACGCCGTCGCGCTGTATTGTTTTCGACTTGAAATGATCCGGATGGCCCACGATGGCGGGATACCTGGCGATAGGATTCAGAGGGGGAAGCGTTTGCTTCAGGCATTTTGATGATACCACGTCCCTCTCGGCTGGCCACATCCTAAATCATTGACTTTCGGACCGGCTGCTGGTCCGCCCAATCAACAACCAAGTGGCAACTCTCAACAGTCAAGAGGTGAATTTCCTATTCTCCAGTGTCTGGAGCGTCCCCTAGTGGAAGTCCCCCCACGATCTCCCAACGCTCCGACTGACTGCTCCTGCATCTCCGAAGCAAAGCGACACATGCTGTTGCGTTCCTCTGGGGCTTAAACGTTGCCCGAACACAGACACTTTCTGTCTCTGGAAGTTAAGTTTCGTTACATGTTCGACGTAGGAACGTCCGGAAAGTCCCTGTTGACGAGATCGTGTTTCTTACCCATGTCTCTCTCTCGTCTTGACCCGGGCCAACTTTTTCGTTATTTCCTTTACGGCGTTCATACAGTATTGTACCAGTTTTCACTCTGCTCGAAGCGAATGTCAACAACGCGCCAATGACGTGGCAATTGCGGATGCATTGTCACGTTTTGCTTATTGGTCTACTGCTATTCGCGAGGTCTCTACGCGGCGACGAGAGTTTGGACATTGTCCCCTGCAAGCCGCCCCAGCGGGTGGTGTCCCTGATGTTTAATAGCCCTGCGGATTACTTCAATTTGCGTGAAGTGGAAGCGTACAACGAACTTGGGCGCAACGTTCTTCTGGGTGTAAACGTCACGTCGTTCGCGCCACAATCGGAACATCCACAAACATGTAACGACGGATTCATCTCAGATTCGACCAGCTTCGAATGCCACAGCCAATCGACGAGCCATGCCTATCTAGACTTCACCTTGAACGCGCCGGAAGAAATCCGTTTCATTGTCATCTACAATCGCGGCGAACTATGTTGCATCCACCGTGCGCTGGGTTCGCAGCTGTCGATGCGCAACGAATTCAACGAAGTCGTGTTCAACTATACCATCAAACCTCCGGCTCTGGTCATTTTCAACATTTCCGCCACTAACTGCACCGCGAAGGAGAGGCATGCGCCATCCGGTTCGCGGACTCGAAGTGAAAAAACACCGTCTCGTTCGGCCCTTGTTTCCCTTTCGTCAGGCACATGGTCGCTTTCGCTGTCAAGTTCGATGCGCCGAATGAACCTCCACTCGTTGACGGTCGATGGCGACATCACATCGACCGTGGCCGAGAGCCCTTCTCAGCTCTCAGCGTCGCCGAGTTCGACGACGACGCGCCCGGCCCCGCAGAATTCCCCGCGGCGACCCTTATCGAGCGTCACGCACAGCGGATCGGTGCGATCCATGAGAGATCCGGCAAACCCCGTAGTCGCACCAATTCTTTTGCCGCCGGGCGTCGCTATATCCAATGGCGTTAGTATTGCGTTGACTAGCGTCGTCAGTCCTGCCGCGGCGGCAAGGGCGTCTTCGGTAGCGCGCGTCGCGGCGCTGTGGCAGTGCCGGTTTCTCCCGGACGATGTGCAGCCATCACCCCTTCAGTTCATCTACACCGGTCCTGGCTTGCGGTTTCTCGCATCTTCCGACGCTTACGCGGCGGCGGTCGGCGCGGTCCTTTCGACGACGATTGGTGTGTTCCTTCTGGCAGGGGCAACGCTGGTCTTGGTGCACAAATCCAATCTTGCTATCCGCGATGGGCCGAGAGCCCCGGAATGGCTTCGCGGCTTGGCAGTCGCGATGAGGTTACTCTTCGCGGCCTCCGTGTCGTTTTTGTCGCCCAACGTGATCGCGTTGGGCACGTTGCTCGCCGTCCACGCTCACGGCGCGGATAGGGGCATCGGCGTGGTGACCGCTGGCTTGAACGCGACCCTCGTGTGCGGTATCTTCACGATGATTTGGCGACCCATGGTCCCAGTGACACGCCTCTCGCTACGCGTGCTGCGACGCTTCGTTGACGGGTGCCGAGATGAATCGTCCCCCATCGTTCGTGTTTGCGGTGCGGAGGAAATGCTACTGGCGGCGCTCGTTGCCGCGATCGCCGGTTTGCGACCGGTGAACTTCATCGGCTGCCTCACCGTCTCGGTTTCACTCCTTTGCGTTGCGCTGGGCCACACGGTCTATATCGTCGCCGTCCGACCGCACGACAGTACGGCGTCGTTTGTCGTTGCCGCGGTCGCATCATGGGTCAACAATTTTCTGTTCGCGTTTCTCCTCGTTGCGCAAATTCGCCCGGGTCGGTTTGATGCCCCGATCGAGGCCATGATCATGGTCGCCTCGGCGTGGTTTTATCTTCAGCTCGTTGTCGTGGGTGGTATCGAGGCAAAACAGTGGTGGACTAGACAGCATAAGTCGATGCCCGAAGTCACTGACCCCGCCAAGGACACCGGGTTGACTGAGACTGGCGCGCTGGAGGGACGCCTGATGGTACCATCGGGGCCTTCCTTCCTTCCATCCTCGTCGACACCTTCTCGACGACTATCCAACCCTTTGTTGTGACAAAGATCCGTCGGGGGGTTATCCAACCTACTCCGCCACGATCCAACGGCCGTATTCCGTTACAAAGCGGGGATTGGAGAGTTAGCCCGGACAGGTGCGCCTGGCTGTCGAATGTGCCTATACTTTTCTTCCCTTGTGTCTTATGTTTCATTTGTTCTCATTTCGGTTTTGTCTTTTTTGTTTAAATTTTTTTGGAGTCAGACGATTCCGCGGCCATCACTTCTTTTCTTTTTCTTTCAAACTTTCTTTCCCATGTCAGCCGACACGATCGCCCTGGAGGCTCGTTTACGCTCGCTGCAGGAGGCCTCCGCGGTGCGATTGCGTGAAACGACAGACCTTCGCACCCAGATCAAAGGCAGTGGGTTCAAACAATCATCCATCCGTGCCCAGCTCACGAGCTTGATGGCTCAGGCTGCGTCGGATGATCTCACTCATCGCGTCGTCACCGCGCGTGTTCATCGATGGCGCCATCTTGCCGCCCAACTGGAGCAGCAGCGCGACAGCTTGTTGCGCTTGTTGGAGTCGTTTCAACGGTTTGAGGATCCGGCCAGTTCTCACCACCATCGCCACGCCGATGATCCTGGGTCGCATGAATCCGCAACGGTGCTTGTGGCTTGCGACGACAGCTTTCTGGTTAGTGCGTGGATGCTTGGGGCGGGAAAGCCCTGGGTCGATCAACTTGTTCGCACCGTTGCCAACCTTCACGCCGCCTTTCTCTCCGCTCAAGAAGGGAGCAGGGCAGCCATCGGCACTGCATCCGCGCCCGCCGGGCACAACGGGCAGCTGCCGGACTTGTCACGGCAGGGATATGCAGAGTCAGTCGAACTTGCCTTGGCGGCGCACTGGACAGCGATAAAGGGCGGAACGACGTCGCAGAGTTGCCCCTGGCAGCAGCTGGAGTTGTCAGCGTTGGACACGCTTGCCCAACTGGAGATGGCGCTGTGATCAAAGCGCCTCCCTCGCTCTCCTCATCTTCACACATCATCACACGCATCAACACAGTCTTCCGCAGTCAAAAAGGCCCTCTCTCGTGACATTGAAGGGACGGCGACGCACTGCACACGGGGATTGGCGCACCTAATGGGCGATTGTTGGGATCCGGTGGGTGAGGGGTGTCACGTGTCTTGAACGGTGAGTTGTCGTGTTAATTTACTCACACACACAGGCAGGGAACCCCGGAACCTTACGCTCGCCGGACAGTTTGCGACGCTTCGCCACCCTCATGCAGCAGGGTAGGGACATGATTGAATCGGCGCGAACGCTCATCGTCGTCGTGACCTACGTACCTTTCTCAGCGAGTCTATCTCCATCCTGTGCGAAGCGACTCGCCGATGTCATCAAGGCCGTTGTCCCGGGGCACGTCCCGGCGGATCCTTGGTACCACCAACGGCGTCCTCCTCGCCGATTGCCCATGAGCATGGCATCGCCAACCGCACCGTGGGCCGCGGAGCTGCTGTCCTCCACATCCTGTCCCTTCATCGACGTCGACGTCGCTCGACATGCCGTGAGTCTGGCGGTGTTGTGGCCGTCGCAGCGACGACCACTGAGTCAGCAATACGCCTTGGTTCACGCGGCGGATGTCGTGGTCGCCGTGCTGTCAAGTGATGCCCCCTCCGCGGTGGCGCCGTCGGTGGAGGCTGTGGAACAGGAGTGCGAGAAAGAAAACGCCGCCAAGTGGCTCGATGCTATCGTTCTAGCGGCCGCTTCTTCAGCAGAGTACCGTTCCGGAGTTCTCGCTCGTCAGGCGACTGTGCCGGTGGTCGTCGTCGGTGGCGCGAAGGGGGAGCCAGAGGACTCGAGATGCGTTTTGGATTGCGATGCCGCCGGCATCCGATCTTTTTTGATAGATCACCTGCAAACGTCCGACAGCGTTCGAAGGGCAGCGATCAATGGTGGCGACTCGACGGGATCGCGACCCGGGACCGACGGGGTTGCACCGTTGCGATTGCTGTCATTGGGCGCATGTATGAAGAGCGGTGCCACCATCGTCCGCGTCGTGTCGGGATGTGTGTCGCTCGGCGACGCAACAAGCTTCATGAATGCGGTGTCGCACCGAGGAATCGTCGGTGCGCTCCAAAGCTTCCCACAGGGCACGTTCCTTGCGTCAGCATCCGCGGGGCAAACTGTCCGTCTCCGCTGGAAGGACGTAGATACCAGACTGCACCCGACCTTTATTTCACGACCGCCTCCATTGTTTTCGTGGGGAGGCCACGCGTCTCCCGACGACGCCCCTTTGCCATTGTACATGTGTCGGATCTCCCTGGAATCGGGTCCGATGGCTACGATGCTGTTGGACCGGGTCGGTCGCAGTCTGCGCCGAAAATGCTCGTCTTTCATCGACACATCCCTGCAGTTGTTCACGCCGTCGGGTGGCCACGGAGCAAGTGTGGTGGACATCCTCGACGATCAGTCGTTGGTGATCGTCGCGCAGAGGCCCGTGGCCGACAACCACGGCTGGCCAACGTTGCATGGCAAGGGACGACGAAACTCGTTTTCCGTGGGACACGGTGGCGCAGCTCTGCAGCAACGTCCGCCGGAACAAGAGAGACCCCGTGAAAGCGGCCCTGAAGCCGACCTTGACGCAAAACGACGCCATCGTATGGATACCCTCACACGATGCGGCGTGTCGCTGCCCAACGAGCGGGAGACTGTCGAGTCCTTTTGTCCCGCGATCGTGTTGGCCGCGTGGCATCGTGGTGGATTGTTGCAACAAGTCACGCGGCGCATTGTATTCCATCACGGCGCCTTCGTGGAAGGCGCGTGGCCGCTGCAGCCTGCCGGTTGCCGCGCGGAAGGTGCTGCGACCTTGCCTCGGTATCACGCCGCGCCTGACATGTGTCGCATCCTGGCACCGTTTTGGAACAAACTAGCCGATCAGGTGATGGTGCCCTACGTGGCCGATTGCCGTGCGAATTTTGGATGTGGCAACACGTGCGGGGGGATCTCGATGATCCAAGGCGACAATGCGTCGTCGTCATCGACAGTCACCAGCACAGGGCGCGATGATGTGCCACGGGGTGGTCCCACGACGCAACGCGATGATGTCGGCGACGTCGCACGGGACTTAGTGGAGTCGGGTCTGTGCCACGAGTTGCTCTCAGATGTGTCGACGTTGCCGCTACAGCTGCCGATGACCGGAGGCATTTTCGCCGTCATTGATTCCACTTTGCCGATTTCCGTGGTTGGTTTGCTCAATCGATTCTCTTGCTGGGCTGCTGACGAAGCGTCACCGCCGGCAGATTGGGACCGGTGGCTCGCGTTCTCTTGGAGACTCTTGGAGCGGTTGATCACGGCTGCAACCTATCGACACAGCGCGGTGTTCACCTCTAGCTATTTCGCCACGCCCGCGCAGTACGTTTCGTCGGCCGAGCGAGGTCGCATCGATGACGGGGCGGCCTTGCTGGGCGGTCTCATCCGAGCGTTGGCCACCAGCCCGGAACGTTTGCGCCGACTATGGAGGCTGGAAAATGATCGAGACGTTCGTGGCGCAGCGTCTCCTCGTCCTGATGCGGAGGTGTCGCTTTCTCGACGCCTGTTGTCCCTCCTGCACGCTCGCCGGGTTGCCGGCTTCGTCGAGTACGCCCACAACCCGGAAGGACCCCATCGTGACGTCAACGAAGCCTCGAGAGCCGTTTGCGTGCTCAACGCATTAGAAGCTTATCGTCTCGGCATTCCTTACACGGCTCCAATACACGACGCGTTGTTCCGAGCCGCTGTATTTCACACCGGCTTTTTCAACCCGACGCGAAGCGGCTCAAGCCCCCGAGCTGACCACCAGGTCGCCACTGCATTTCACGCTCATTTCTTCAATCCGCCCGTGAGCGGTTCACCTCTCCCCCAGGTCGACGCCTTTACGATGTGGTTACGTTCCCAGCTTTCGGATGTGCTGAAGAAGTGGGCGTGCCCGGTTTCCAATCCAATATCGTCGCCCACTTCGCATTCGTACGTTTCTTGGCCGCGTCCGATTCTGCCGCCTGGGAGCAGCGTCGTTGTACGAATCTTGTATCTCGTGACCACCGTGCAGCGCGGGCAGCTGACTCGATGCCATCCTTCGTCTCAAATCCTTCCGCATCGACTCATCACCCTGTGTCGCTCCTGGCCACTACTCGCGTCGATTTTGTCATACGTTGGATAGAACGGTTGCGACCGAGGTCCGAGCGTTGGTCGTGCGCTGAGTTTTTTCTCTTTTCTCTCTCCTCGTTTTGCACCGTCAAATATTCTTGCTGATGCCTCGTATTCGCCGATTCGGAGAGTGGTCGTTTCTCTCGCTCCCGCTCTTGCACTGGTCGAAACTGCTGGTGCTTCTCTGGCACACTTAACCGGTGCTTTTTGTTGCTCGGCTGTCAATGGCTCATGTTGAAAATTTTGTGGAATTGGTTGAACTTCGCAATATTGATCCAGGGCGAATAGAACGTCAACTTGGCGCTCGCTGTTGCAAAGCTTTTCTTGGCAAAATGTCCGGTCCCGATGATGCTAGCGCCGCTGAGGTGGCTGCACTGTCGGCAGCACGCGATACCTGGAATCTGGAACAAATGACACTGGCCGCACGAAAAATCCGCCAACGTTTGTCGGTTCCCTCACCACGACCTTCTCAGCTGACCTACTATTGCACGAACGCATTGTCGTTGATCCGCGACATATTGACGTCACTGCAAAGTGGCGCACCACCTAGTCCTTCAACTGCGACGACAGCTACTGTCGCTGCTGCTACTGTCGCTGCTGCTGAGGAAGGGACGCCGTCGACCACTGCTTCGGCGACGGCTGCCGCTGATTCGGTGGAGGTGGACAAGCTTGCCGAAAAAGGGAACGATAATGATGAACATCCAAGTCATCGTGTCACGGTCCATCAAGACCCAACCGCCGACGGTGGTGGCAGCGTGAGTGCCACTACAACACCACCCGCGGCGGCAATGGCTTCCATCGCTCCACCTCAGAAGGAGCTGGCGTGTAGTCAAACATATTTTACCACGTTGCAGTTTGAGCTCTTGTGGGTCTTGACCAACATCGCCTCGGGTGCGAGTTGTCACTGCGATGCGCTCGTCAGTGCCCGGCTGTTCGAACCGCAGCTGCTCCGGTGGTGGCTTCGGCAGGCCGATGTGGACCTCAAGGTGCAGGCACTTTGGTTCATCGCAAACATGACCGGTGACAGCGCCGCTATTCGCGACTACTTCTTGTCGACACCGGATGTCCTATCACTCGTGGTGAACCTTGCGATGGACGACGCAGTGGACCTGCGCATCCGTGGCAAAGCCACATTTGCGATGAGTTCGACTTGCAGCCAGAAGCCCGTGCCTGATATCACCAAAGTCGCCTGCGTGTTGCCAGCGTGTGCGAAAATACTCCGGGAACCCTGGACGTGGAAGCGTCTTCAAAAGGCAGCCGATGAAGATGTTCTCCTCAACGCCCTATGGTGCGTGGCGTACTCTAGCGACGGTCCCAACGCTCGGGTTTCTGCCGTCGTGGACAGCGGCGTCATGGAGCACGTCATTCGCATGTTGAATGGCGTCCCACTGCCCCCGCGACCTGCGGACGAACGGCCGCATGAATACGTGCAGCCGATGCGTGGGCGCCTCCCGCTCCACGCAATCTCGGATGTCATGGCGTTCTTACCGGCCGCACACCTGCGTCGAACCTCGTTTGCGTGCAAGGATTGGTGGTATGACACGATCTGCTGTGACCTCACGCTCTACAACCGCGTGCGGGACGCGGTCAAGGCCGACCCGGCGCTTCAGAACGCGGCCCTGCGCAGCTGCGGCAACATTGTCACAGGTAGCGATATCCAGACGCAATACATTCTCGACCTGGGCTTCGTGCCGTTCCTCTCCTATCTGGTGAGATCATCGTCCAGTGCCGCCGCGCTCAAGGAAGGCGTCTGGGCCCTTTCCAACATCGTCGCGGGCACCCCTGAACAGCAACTGTTGGTCCACACAGACCGCGCGCTCGTGTCCCGACTGGTGGACCTCGTTGACCACACGGATTCGCGCGTTGGACACGAGGCGGTGTGGGTGATATCGAACGCCTTTGATGGATCTGCGGAATGTCGAGCCGCCTTCGAGGACGCAGGCGCGATCGTGGCGCTGTGGTTAATCGTGGCCCGCGCCCCCAGTTTCACCAAACTGCGGGAGAAAGCAACGTCAGTGCTGGGAGAAGCGCTCAATCGCCCTACGGCGGATTACGACTCAGAGCTCTTTGTCGATAGCGACACGGAAGTACTTGCGGCCCAGGGACAGAAGCCGCCCTCTGCGAGTCACTTTCGCGCTTTGTTCATGTTGCGCCGGAGTCGCGGGGCCATTGCCATTTCGTCTTTGGCGTACATTGCTCATTTTATCCCGCAGGTCGTGCGCGGTGGCAAATCAACTGCTGACGGACAACAACTCCTACAGGGAATGCTGCCCGGAATTGCCGGATTTACGGCCGCACACAGCCGCCTCACCAGTGCGTTGGCGGGCGCGGAAGGCGAAGACGACAGCGACGACGAAGACGAAGGCGATGCCGACGACGACGATAATAAAGAACACAACAGTGACGATGGCGACGATGAAGGAGACGAAGAAGAAAACGATGACGATGCCGATGACGATGACGGCGACGGTGACGAAGACGACGACGAGCACGATGACGAGGAGGCAAACGATCCTTTCGTCGTGGAGCCGGGGCTAAAGGAAACGAAACCCCCACAGGGAGAATCGTAGCGTGTTAGTTGATCGATCGCAGCATTGAGCATCCTTCGCCAAGGCGGCCCAACAAGTGGTAGTGTGTGGGGGGGGGGGGGGGGGG
>ERZ1292630.3376-Hain-H41-02um-R3-3376-length-14070-cov-10_pt1 | contig 14070 bp, 20 predicted proteins | sample MGYA00564408_ERZ1292630 | MGnify/ENA primary metagenome ERZ1292630 (study PRJEB36523, sample SAMEA6512641) | groundwater metagenome | collected 2019-01-08 | study: AquaDiva: Metagenomics assemblies of 32 groundwater samples | reverse complement strand
AAGATGAAGTAGGAGAAAAATTAACTAAAGGAAAAGAAAAAGTAAAGAGAGTAACTAAGTCAGTAAAAAAATCTTTAGATAGTGCAATAAAGGATGTAAAAAAAGCAGCGAAATAAAAAATTTCAATTGAAATTGAAAGGCGGTGAATAAAATATGACAACAGTAGTAAACAATCCACCTTCCTCAAACGATTCAAATGGAGGTATGGGAATGATTGTTGGGCTTATAGCCCTGTTTGTTGTAGCGTATATATTTTTTGTGTACGGATTTCCGGCAATAAGACAGATGGGTAGTCCACAGATAAATATACCAAGCAAAATTGATGTGAATGTTCAGCAGGCAAAATAAGAAATTAATTATTAAATTGAAAGGTGGTGAATAAAAAATATGGGAATAATGCTTTGGATAATTTTTGGAGCATTGGCCGGATGGATTGCATCGGTGATAATGAAGACTGATTCCAATCAAGGAACAATGATGGACATTATTATGGGTATAGTTGGAGCTATGGTTGGTGGTTTTCTTATGAATTTTTTTGGTCAATCAGGCGTGACAGGATTTAATTTTTATAGTCTTGTTGTTGCCGTAGTCGGTGCTGTTGCTGTTATTTATATCGGTCGCGTAATGCGAAAAGGGTGAAACCTATGGAAATAAACTGGCAGGATGTTTTTTATATTACATCATCAATCGCGATGATTACCGCTTTTTTTGTCTTAATTTGGCTACTATGGTTGTTTTTTGTTGCCACAAAACTAATAAAAAATTTTACTTTTAAAATTCAACAGTGGGATCATAATGTTGATGAAATAAAGTATTTGATAACAGATGTTAAATTAAAAGTTTCAAAATTTTTGTTAAAAATTTTAGATAAAAAAAGTAAAAAAATATGAGTATTTCTTTTTCAAATCTTAGCCCACTGGCTTCACTAGTTTTTGGGATATTAATATTAATGTTTCCAAAATTTCTTAACTATCTAATTGCTATATATCTAATTCTTGTTGGAATTATTGGGTTAGGTATATTGCAGTAAAAAAATAATTTTCTTCATAAAAAAATTCAGTTGCATTATTCTAATCAATGTTATTATAATAACTTCATTTATGATACAAAGTGCCCTTGATAGACTAACCAAAGTTCATCCGGAAATGGAAATTTGGTGGGATTCTTCTCCTCTTATTTTTAAGTCTTGGGTAAAAAAGATGGTTGATGAAGCACCTGCAAATAAAAAAGCGATTTTAAAAGAACAACTTAACCGCATATATAATGTTTCCGATCCGGCAAAAAGTATGATCCGCGGTTGTACAACTAATCCTCCTTTGTCTCTTGCCGCAGTTAACAGCGATCTGCCTTTTTGGAATAAATGGGTTGACAATATGATCCGTTCCAACAAAGGGTTAAGCCGGTACGAATATTTTTTATTAACCTATAAGGAAGTAATTCGCAGGGGAGCCGAAATGATGTTGCCGATCTGGAAAGCTAGCGATGGAAAATACGGATACATCTCCGGTCAACTTGACCCTCGCCTGATAACTGAGACGGATAAAATGATTAAAATGGCCAAAGAAATCCGGGCAATCGCTCCAAACGTCATGATCAAAGTTCCCGCAAGCTCTCAAGGAGTCGAAGTGGTCAGGGTTTTATCATCGCTTGGTATTCCAACTAATGTGACTACTTGTTTTTCTTTACCGCAAATCTGGGCAGTCGCCAAAGCAGCTAAAGAAGGGATGGAGTTGGGATTAAAAAATAAAGTTGACATGAGTAAATGGCGGGCTGTCATTACAATGATGATTGGCCGTCTAACAGAGCATCCAGTTTTAGATCAGCAAGCGGAAAGACGGGGGATAAAATTATCCTGGAGTGACAAACATTGGCTCGGTATTTACGTCTTTAGAAAAGCATATAAATTACTTGAAGAAAATGCCATGCCAAGTAAAATGTTGGCGTGTTCTATGCGCGACGGTCCGATGGTCAACGGTAAATATCATTTCTGGGATGTGGAAAAAATTGCCGGTAATATAGTTTATACAATGCCTCCGTATGTCCTTGAGCCGCTCTTTAAACGTTGCAGCGACTTGAATTTCAGTGAAGAAATTTTACTTGATGATGTTCCTGAAGAAGTCTTGTTTAAGATGAGCAAAATTCCATACATCAGACAAGCTTGGGATGAAAATGGAATGGAAGTCGATCAGTTTAACACTTTTCCGGCAACCGTTGCAACCGCCGAACTATTTTCCCAGGCCTCAGCAGGATTGGAAAATTATGTGGGCGAGCGAATGTCTAAATTAAAAATTAAAAGTAAATAAGTATGAAAAAAACAATGGATGATTATTACGTTCCTTGGATTAAACCATTAAAGATGTATGTATCAAACCATATTGAACTAGCTTGGAAAAAACCATCACTTCACCGAATGATGTCCAATGAAAACCCGATTCCTCCTTCGGCAAAAGTTTTAAAAACGATCAAAAAATATAGCAAAATTGCTAATCGCTATCCTGATCAGGGGTTAGTCGTTCGTGGTAAATTAGCAAAGATGAATGGTCTGTCTAGTCCGGAAAATGTCGTTATTGGTAACGGGTCAAGTGAAATTTTTGATATGATTTACCGGGTTTTTTTGAGAGAAGGGGATGAAGTAATACAACAGACACCCTGTTTTGGTATTTATAAACTTCGATGTGATTTATATGGAGGAAAAGTTGTTTCGGTTCCGATGGAATATAAAGATAAGCAAATGGTCTATGACCCAGAAGGAATTATTAAAGCTGTCACCAGTAGAACAAAAGTTATTGTCATTGCCAATCCTAATAATCCAACCGGTAATTTTATGGATGAAAAGGATTTTGTCCGAATTGCCGAACTTGGAATTCCGTTCATAATTGATGAAGCATATATTGAATACGCTGGTTTGAAGAAATCATTATCAAGATTAATTAAAAAATTTAAGAACGTTATTGTCACTAGAACAATGTCTAAAGCTTATGGACTAGCGGGGCTTCGACTCGGTTATTTATTAGCAGATAAAGAAGTTGCAATGAAGATTGCTGCTACTCTTTTACCATGGAATGTTGGAACGATTACGATGTGGGCGGCATTGGCTGGACTTGAAGACCAGAAAGGCTTAGCTCAAAGAGTTAAGTTTAACAATGATCAAGCGGCTTTTATTGAAAAAGAAATGGGTAAAATTCCTGGCATGGTTGTCTTTCCAACCCGAGCCAACTATGTTTTGTTTGATGCCGGTCCAACTGGAAAAAAAAGTGAAGACGTCTTGGCCTATGCTCAGAAAAAAGGAATAATACTCCGAGGCGAAAAAGCCAAACATGGAAGCGATGGTTGGTTTAGGGTAACGATCGGCACAAAAGAAGAGAATAAATTATTTATCAAGGTTATGAAAGAATTTTTTTCAAAGAAATAGAATTTCAATGAAAAAAAATATTTTAATCGGAGTCACCAGCGGGATTGCCGCCTATAAAGTCCTTGATTTGATTAAGCTTCTTAAAAATGAAAGGCATGAGGTTTTTGTTGTGATGACAAAAGGGGCAACCGAAATGATTTCTCCATGGGACTTTGAAAAAGCTTCTGGAAATAAAACCTACATAAATTTATTTGAGAAAAATTTTGATTATAAAGAAGTTTTGAAAAATAGAAAAGTCGAACATATTGAGTTGGCCGATAAAACCAATATGATGGTAATAGCTCCAGCTACTGCCAACATTATTGCGAAACTAGCTCATGGAATTGCTGATGATTTTTTGACAACTACAACCTTGGCAGTTACCGCGCCAATAATTATTTGTCCCTCCATGAACGTTAATATGTGGAGGAATCCAATTGTTCAAGAAAATCTTTCTAAGTTAAGGTCGGTCGGTTATCAGGTAATTGAACCGACGTCCGGAATGCTCGCTTGTGGATATGAAGGTGTGGGGAGACTGGAAAATGTAGAAATTATAAATAAAGAAATAATTAAATTGTTGAAAAGAAACGATTCTCTAAAAGGCAAAAAGATCATCATCACTGCTGGGGGAAGTGTTGAAAAAATAGATGAAGTGCGATCGATCACCAACAAAAGTTCCGGGAAAATGGGAGTAGCCATTGCGGAAGAATGTTATTTACGAGGAGCCGATGTTTTGTTACTTCGGGCAAAAAATTCCGTTAAACCACGATATTTAATTAAAGAAAAGATATTTGAAACAGCCGAAGAATTACTTCAATTAATTAAAGTAAATATCAAGAACACTGATTTATTTTTTCAAGTAGCGGCTGTTTCAGATTTTAAAGTCGATCAACAAGTGAAAGGTAAAATACCGAGTGATAATTTTGTTAATTTAAAATTAATTTCACAAATAAAGATTGTTGATCAAATTAAAAAACTTTCGCCAAAAGCAACATTGATTGCTTTTAAGGCAGAGTACGGTTTGTCAGAGAAAGATTTAATCAAAGAGGGTCAAAAAAAACTACAAGAGTCAAAAGCAGACTACGTCATTGCCAATGATATTAGTCAAAAAGATCGAGGATTTGAATCGGATGACAATGAAGTTTATGTAATTTCAAAAGATAAATCAGTTAAGAAAATTGCTTTTACTTCTAAACGTAAAATTGCAAAACAAATTATTGAGTTCGTGTCCATGTCCATGTCATCCCCGTGAAGACGGGGATCCATTCTTAGTCTGGATTCCCGCCGGAGCCTGCCCTCGACTCCGATCGGGGGCGGGAATGACATTGTATTTAATTTGTCTTTTTATATTTTCCTCTCCATCTTCATTATTAATAATAATCGAATAATCAATAGTCGGTTCATTAAAATTTACTTCCATTTTCCTCGCATATTTTAGATCAAGGGGATAGTCGACTCTTTCTTGTAAATGCTTTTCACGAATTTCCTTCTTTGTTTCAATCAAGATAAATTTTGCTTCGGGAATTTTTTTAAGGAGATTAACTCGATATTTTTCTTTGATAAATGTTTGAGCGATGACTAATTTTTTGTGTTTTTTTGTAAGTTCTTTAATATTCCCGATTAATTTTTTAAAAAACACATCTCTCATTTCATCTGTAAAGACAGTCTTTGTTTTGATTGCTTCCTTCATTTCTTCAGTCAAATCATTATCCCCATCATAAAAATAATAATTAAAATATTTTTCAAATATTTTTCCAACATATGTTTTTCCCGTCCCCGGCAGACCAAATAATATGATTAGTGACATAATAGAAATTATATATTAGAATATAGCTTGAGGAGGTGAATAATATGACAGGATATGTAGTTAATATTGAAGAAAAAAGTCTGCAAAATAGTTATTTTCGCGAAGTGCTTTTTACAACAAATAAAAGTCAGTTAGTTGTCATGGCACTGAAACCTGGAGAAGATATTGGAATGGAAGTCCACCCCGAGCACGATCAATTTATAAGAATAGAATCGGGGACAGGCAAGGCGATCATGAATGGAGAAGAGTATGAAATTATGGACGGTTCATCGGTTGTTATTCCAGCCGGAGCCCAACATAATATCGTCAACACGTCAGAAGTAGTAATGAAGTTATACACTATTTATACACCGCCAGAACATAAACAGGGGACAATTCATAAAACCAAAGAAGAAGCCAAAGAATAAAAATTTATATAATGTTAATGTATGAAAACTAAAGTTGAAACGACTAAAGCTCCAAAAGCTTTTGGACCGTATTCGCAGGCAGTAATAGTTGGAAATTTTGTTTTTACTTCTGGTAACATTCATTTAACACCTGAAGGCAAACTTCTTGAAGGAACGATTGAAGAAAAAACTCATCAGGTAATGAAAAATCTAAAAGCTGTTCTTGAAGCAGCTGGTGTTACTTTTACCGATGTAGTTAAAACAACTATTTTTGTTATTAATATGGGTGATTATGCAAAAATTAATGAAGTTTATAGTAGTTATATGAGTGACCCTTTTCCGGCAAGAGAAACAGTTTCTGTTCAAGCTCTTCCAATGGGCGCAACATTAGAAATAAGTATGATCGCTGTTAAAAGTTAAAAAATAAAATATGGAAATTTTATCAAAAGATAAACTATTGGATTTAAAAGGAAAAACAGCCGTTGTGACAGGAGGATCGTTAGGAATAGGATATGGAGTAAGTTATCGATTAGCGGAAGCAGGGGCCAATGTTGTAGTTACCAGTCGTAATATTGAAGAAGTCAATAAAGCAGTTGAGGAACTAAAACAAAAAGGATTTAAAGCGGTGGGAGTAAAAACTGATGTCTCTCTTGAAGAAGATGTAAAAAATTTAGTTATAGAAAGCATAAAGTCTTTTGGCTCTGTTGATATTTTGGTTAATAATGCTGGCATATATCCTTTTGTTCCGTTAGCTCAACTGACAAGTGAAGTCTTTGATAAAGTAATTGCCACAAATTTAAGAGGAGTATTTCTTACTACAAAATATATTTCTGAACAAATGATCAAGCAGGGAAAAGGCGGAAAAATTATTAATATCACTTCAATTGACGCTCTTCATCCATCAGCGATTGGTCTTGCCCATTATGATGCATCAAAGCATGGAGTTTGGGGGTTTACAAAAAATGTTGCTTTGGAATTGGCTAAAAACAAAATTTGGGTAAATGCAGTAGCCCCTGGTGGAGTAATGACTCCGGGAGTGGCAACTATGCAATCTCAAGGAAAAGCAGTCATAGTTGAACGCAATCCAGACCCTCCAAAAATGGAAATAGCCATGGGTAGAATGGGCGTACCAGACGACATTGGAAAAGTAGTTCTATTTTTGGCTAGCGAAATGTCATCGTACATGACCGGCAGTCAGATAGTCGTCGACGGTGGATATTTACTTAAATAATTTACTCATATCTTGAAATTTTATATCGGTTGGCACTGTAAATAATGAATCAGAAATAACTGTTGTCTTACAAGAATCTTTATATTTTTCAATCTGAGCCAAGACCGACTCCTGATCCTGAGATGCGCTTTTTTCCGGTGAATACATTGTATTATCCTCTTTGGCCGTCGGATATGGAGTGGCTTTGCTGGGATCCGGAACGGTAAAAACGAATCCAGTCTTGCTGATATCGTTCCACATATACATTTTTTTATCTTTCATAATAATGCTATTTGGTTGCTCTTTATCTTGCACTGTTTCCATCATAACTCTAACAGCTCCACCTTTGATGTAAGTTGTTGTTTGTGTTCCTTTTTCATCTTTGTAAACACATTTTAAGCTTAATGATTTTGAAAGGGCATCTTTAATTGAGGTAAAGACGTTTGAACCAGAATTATTAGAGTCTGTTCCAATTGATGCTTTTGGAAGAGCTCCTTTTGAACTCATATAAAAATAACCACCAACTCCGAGAATTAATAAGACCACCAAAACCGGTACTATTTTTTTCATATATTAATTATTAATAAATAATTAATCATATTATGGTTATTTCTTTTGTAAAATGCAAGGGTTTATTTCCCAAAAGCGATTCTGTCGAGAATAGTATTATTCATATCCATCATTAATCCTGGATAAATCACATATTCCCCATAGCGATCATTAATCTTATCGAGAGCCTTTGAAAGGGCTAGTTTTTTTTCCACGCTTGTCTCAAAAAGATTTAATGTCATATTTGACAGAGGCTGAAGATTAAAACATGAAACAGCCACTTTTCTGATTGTTTTTAATGAAGGTTGTTGGGAAAAAATAGTCATAATTTTAGAAAATAATTCTTGAGTTGTATAAGAATACTCTTTAAATTTATGGCCTTTGTGCCAATAAGTCCAATTATCATAAATTAAGCCCAAATGAAATCCCGATGCACAATTTTCCGATTCCCGCAGACGTCTGCCCATTTTTTCGGATAGTTTCATAATGATTCTTTTTAATTCGTTTACGTCTTTTGTTTTTTTAACAAGGGCATAGTCCTGGCCGAAACTTTTTCTCTCCGATTTAAAATCGTCAATCTCATGTCCTCTCAATCGAAGAAACCAATAGTGGCCGGTGATACCTTTAAATACAACTTTCCTCAAAATATGATCAGGAGTTTTTAAAAAATCCAATGGGGTATAAATACCCACCTGATTGAGACGGAATTCAAAACGGGTGTTAATTCCGGTCAGGTTCGTTAATATCAACTTTTGATAAGTTATCTCAAGATTTTTGTAATCTATTACATCAAGACCATCAGGCTTATGGAGAGAAGCAGCGGTTTTTGCTAGAAATCTATTAGTTCCAATTCCAATATTGCAAGAAATCCACTCACCAATCTCTTCTCGAAATCTTTTTTTAATTTCTGAGCCAATATTAACAAGTCCTCGTTTTAAAGCGGTAGTTTCAGAAAAATTTATCACCACTTCGTCAATTGATTTTGGAACTACATCAGGGCTGTAGTCAAGACAAATTTTTTTAAATTTTTTATGAACATCTCTTATTAAGACGGTATCAGCCGTCCTCACAATTAAGTCAGGAAAAAGTTGTTTTCCTTCCCCAACTCTCATTCCAGTTTTAATTCCCAGTTTTTTGGCCTCAATCGACGGGGCCAAAATACAACCACTATTGGTTGGGTAGGCGGCGATGACGATTGGCTTTCCTCGTAAATGTGGATGAGCCTGTTGTTCAACGGTTGCAAAACAAGAATTAAGATCAATATGCATGATCGTCGGTTTGGCTTTGTTATAAAACATTTCCATCGGAGACCTCCTCTAAAATCCAATTAAGATCTTCGGTATTAAACCGGATTCTAAAATCAAGGTTACCATCGGTGACGTGAAAGATATGTAATAATTCCCGACCTTCGCGGACTTTGTGATGATAAGCTAACTTTTTTATAAAATAGTCACGCAAACGCCAACGGATTTTATAGGGAATACTTCTATTTTTTTCGGCATTATAGGAAAAAATAACGCTAATTTTTTCAAACATTTTTTCTTGCATAGATTTATTGTAGTGAACGATAGTTTACTTTGCAAGACCTATTTCATTACAAATATAAAAATGTGATGGACTAGCATATACTAATGTAAGTACAGACAAGATTAAATGATATGAAAAAAATCATATTAACAATTTTATTAGCGTTTTTTTACGCTTTTTTTGTTTCTTCAGTTTTTGCAGCAACTTACTACGTCTCAACAACTGGCAATGATAATAATAATGGTAGTCAATCTTCTCGATGGAGAACCATCCAAAAGGCAGCCAATACATTAAATTCAGGCGATACCGTGATTGTTTCTGTTGGAACCTATGGAGAAACCGTTTCTGTTTCCCGTTCCGGCATAACCTTTCAAGCAAATGATGTGGTAACAATGAAAGGATTTAATATTACCGGCAACAATATGACCGTGTCCGGGTTTCGAATTGACGATTCACCAGGCTATGGAGTAGAACTGCGTGGATCAAATTCAACTATAAAAAATAACATCATAACCAAAGCAAAAAATGCCTGTATCTTAGCCGCCGGTCAAAATTTTCTTATCGAAAATAACGACTGTTCTCACACAATTCAACCAACTACCAACGGCGGGGACGCAGACTGTTTCCGATATTTTGGCGGCGGTCACACATTTCGTGGGAATTACTGTCATGACATTCCATGGGATGGTGTTCTGGTAAGGGATGCCCACACAGACTGTTTTCAAACCTGGGATTGGACTTCACTCGGAGGCGTTGGGCACGATATCTTGTTTGAAAAAAACGTTTGTATACTTCCTTTTAGAGGTGGAGGATTTGCGGCAAAGATCTGGCAGGCAGAAGAGGGTGCTTATAATTTGACCATGAAAAACAACATAGGAGTAGCCGGTTTAATGGCTTTAATTTTCGACGGAACCAATATATCTTTTCTCAACAACACTTTTATCGGGTATAGGAGCGATTCAGACGGACTACATCTGCAAAATACTGATATTACCCTCAAAAATAATATTTTTGCTCACCAACAACAACGGGTAATCGAAAATATAGGGTCAAGTTCGACGATTACGGCCAGCAATAACTGTTTACGGGATAATACTTCCCGCCGATCCCGGGGACGTCAGAGGAACAGACCCACTCTTTGTCAACGAGTCACTAAGAAATTATCATCTTCAATCAGGCTCTCCTTGCAAAGATAAGGGAACAACTATAGCAACGGTTATCGATGATAAAGACGGTATTTCCCGTCCTCAAGGTTCAAGTTATGACATTGGAGTTTATGAATTTGTTAGTACATCATCTACCCCAACCCCAGTTCCTGGTTGTACTTGTAATCCTGGTGGCACCTGTACAACTGTTTGCTCTTTTGATAAATTTACCACCCCAGTCACGTATATTGATCCGATTAAATGTTCTTTATTAAGCTCTCTTTTTACTGCAGATCCTTCTGCAGACAACAAAATATCATGGTGTCAAAGAAGTTTAAGAACCAAAGGTGACTCTGATGGCGATGGACTGATAAATTTAAAAGACTATTTTTACTATGTGACGGCAAAAGTTGGAGGAAAAATACCAATTACTGTCAATCCTGATTTTGACGGAAGTGGAACAATTGAAGCCAATGACAGAACAATAATAATTAAATCATTAAAACCATGAAAAAAGAAATTTAGTTTACAAAATAAATATTGTGTTGATATAATGAAGGAATGATTATTCTTTCTTTAAAAACCTATAAAGAATCAACAGGAGATGCTGCGGTCAAACTTTTATCTTGCGTAAAAAAGGTAAGCGAAGAAACAGGGGTAAAGATCGTTCCAGCAGTTCAACCAACTGATATCTATCGAGTAAAAAAAGAGTTAGGAATTGAAGTTTGGGCTCAACATATGGATCCAATCGAACCGGGAAAAAATATGGGCTGGCTATCACCATATGCTTTAAAAGAAGCTGGAGCAACCGGCGTTGTCATTAACCATAGCGAACATAAAATGTCAGACGATATGGTAAAAAAGACTTTAGATAAAGCCAAAGAATATGGATTTGCCAATGTTATTATTGGATTTAATCCAGAGATGATAATCAAATTTGATTCTTGGGGTCCCGACTTTGTGTCATATGAAAGAGAAGATATGATTGGAACCGGAGTTTCCATGTTAACTCAAGAAGAAGAAAATATAAAAAAATTAGTAGCCGTTTTAAAAAGTCCTCTTATCATTGGAGCCGGGATTTCAACTGGAGAGGATACTAAACAAGCGGTTCAATTAGGTGCAAAAGGAGCCATACTTGCATCAGGATTTGTACTTGTTAAAGATCCGGAAGCCAAACTTCGCGAACTCGCAGAGGGATTCAAGTCATAATTCTAAAATTGGTTCTTCGCCATCAGGTACTTTAAATTTTTCTTGATCAAAAAGCTTTATTTTTTTGGGAATAAGTTTATAAATTCTTCCTTTATAAAGACCCTTCTTCATATTTTCTAGGCTAATATCAGGTCTTTTAATATTCAAAAAATCTTTCCAATGTCTTAAAGCATAACGAACCTTATTTGCTTCAGAAACTTTTTCTACATAGCCATAAATCTGCAAACCCTTTTTAACATCGGAAGGTTTTTGATTCGAGTCAACAATAGTTGCAGCCACTTCTTTATTTTTTTCTAAATGTTGACCATGGAGAGTTGAAGGATTGCTTATAAAATATAAATTAAGCTCATTATCAAATGAAAAAAAGACACTGGCTATCCAAGGATGATCACCATAAGTTGCCAAAATCATCAACTTTTTAGTCGCAAGAAAATCCAGAACGTCATTTTTTGTTAGGATTGGTTTTTTGTTCATAAATATATTATATCAAGCATATTTTAATTTAATTCTATTATCTTATCGACGACCGTTTAAGATATACATATCGTCAAAATAATCCTTTCTTAACAATCTAAAAATATATTTTTGTAGGTTATAAGCAGTAGACAATTATCTCAATACATTTTATAACTAATATTATTAGTTAAATTTACTACTTATTATCTACTGAACGATCGCTCATAAGATAATAAAAAATATAATTTTATGAAAGAAAAAGAAATAAAACTAAAAAGAGGGCAACTTTATTGGTATCTACTAGAAATAATTGGATTGACATTAATTTCCGGTGGAAATCCACTTCGTCCGATTATTCCTTTGGCAATAAAAGAAATAATAAATTCACTTAAAGAAGTAAAAAATATAAATATTAAAGAAGAAAAAATTAGGAAAAGTTTGGAAAAATTAGAAAGTAATGAAATTATAGATATTGATGAGAAAGACGGGAAAATTTTTGTTAAATTAAAAGATAAAAATAATTTAACAGTAATAAAATATTCAACTAGAGCACTTTTAAATTTTAAAAAGAAAGAAAAAAAATGGAATAAAAAGTGGTTTTTAGTTTTCTTTGATGTTCCTGAAATTCAAAAAAATAAAAGAAATTATCTAAGAAGGTTTTTAATTTATATTGGTTTTCATCAATATCAAAAAAGCATTTATATTTTTCCTTACGAATGCGAAAAGGAAATCTTGCTAATAAAGAAAATTGTTGAAGGAGCAAAATATATAAGATATATAGTTGCGGAAAAAATAGAAGACGAAAAAACAGTCAAATCTTTTTTCAAATTAAAGTAATAATATTATCTTATGTACGATCGTTCACAAGATAATATTTAAGAATTTTTATGCAAAATTTATTGATGATAAATATCTTATGAGCGATCGTTTAGGAGATAAAAATCGTCGTAGGTTTTTTTGTTAGTTATTTATAATATTATGAAGAATATTATTTATCTATAAAAAGATTAAAGATAGTATTCCGGAAGATAGGCCGAGTAAAATTCCTCCAATGACATCGGTTGGCCAGTGCTCGCCAAGTGAAATTCTTGAAATCAACATGATTATATTTATTGTTAGCAACATAAAAATAAATAATATTTTTGTTAAATTTTTAATTTTCATCTTATTTATGATATGAGAAATTATTATTGAAACAAAAACAACTCTCAAACTATGCCCTGATGGGTAAGAAGAACCGGGTTGGACATAGGATGAAGGAAAAAGAAAATCCAAATTATATCTAAAAAATAAAAAAGGTGGCCCAGGGTGATTCATTAATGATTTACCGATTATCTCGACGACGTGGGCAATTGCGAGAGGAACAAAAATTAAAAAAGATAATATCTTTCTTCGGAAAAGCATAATAAAGAATAATAAGCCGGCCAGAATTTCAAAACTTCCAACGAGACTAAAAAAAGACAGGAAAGAATCATATTGACGTGGAATACGGTCTTGCAGTCTAACGGTTGTATCAAAATCAAAACTACTTAATAATTCTTTTTTGACAACAAAAGTGAACAAGATAAAAAGAACAAAGAAAATAAAAGATGGAATGATTAACCAGATTTTTTTCATTTGAGCTTTAATTTTGAATATACCAAAAGCGCGAATATTATAAAACCGGCAAAATAAAAAGTATTGTCTTTTCCAAAAGATTGAAAAATAATTCCACCAACAATAGGTCCAATGATCCTTCCAAGACTACCTGCCGATTGAAGGATTCCTAGTGTTCCTCCATATTCCTCGTGTGGAACATTTTCAGAAGCCAACGCCTGAATAGTTGGATTTGCTAGACCGTTACCTAGTGGAAGAAAAAATAAAGCAACATACAAGAAATTTGCATTTAGCGAAAATGGAATGAGAGATAAACCAATGAACATAGAAAATAAAGAAATATAAAGAATTGTTTTTTCACTGAATTTTTTTGTTAAAAAAGGTAAAACTCTAAGTTGTACGAGAACAGCTAAAATACCTATGTAGGCGAATAACCAGCCGTTTTCAGCAGGGCCATAATTAAAAGTTTTTTGTGTCCAAAGTGAGAAATTTCCCTGCATTATAGAGAAAGCAAAATTTAATATTAGGAAAACAAAAATGAGCAAGCCAATTGGCTGAATAGAAAAAACCCTTTTAAATTCACCAAAGTTTAACTTTGTTTTTGGAGAAACTTTGGCTTTTTTTTCATCAACAGTTTCTTTTAAGAAAAAGACTGTTGCAAAAACACTCAGTAGTGAAACAACGGTTGCAAAATAGGCGAGAGCAGAATAGGAAAACTTTGATAAAAATCCTCCAATTGCCGGCGGAAATATATCAATTGCTCAGGCTTATATTGCCGATGTGACCACAAAAGA
>ERZ1292630.3374-Hain-H41-02um-R3-3374-length-14074-cov-7_pt1 | contig 14074 bp, 10 predicted proteins | sample MGYA00564408_ERZ1292630 | MGnify/ENA primary metagenome ERZ1292630 (study PRJEB36523, sample SAMEA6512641) | groundwater metagenome | collected 2019-01-08 | study: AquaDiva: Metagenomics assemblies of 32 groundwater samples | reverse complement strand
CCCCCCCCCCCCCCCGTCGTTGTCACCAACTTTCGTGTGCGTAATGCCATGAATATACCGTGCTCCCGAACTTATCTGGGGGATGAACACCGATCGAATCGTCTCTTACAGCTCTGTGTGTTGCGTGTGATTCTCTCGCTCCTTTCTCATGTGTGCCGCGAGTCATTCAAAAAGAACTCCGTTGTTCGAGATCGAGTTTAAAAATGGAGGGTGACCACCGAGGCGCGGACGAGGGAGCGATGGAGCCGGAGACGTGGGCGAACCCCACGTCCCATTTCCGCGCTCGGCACAGGCTCTTGTCGCTGTATGGTGACCGCGACGCGCTGGTGGGCAAGCTGCTGAACTTCAAGACCTGGGCGTTGGACCGGTGGTACGTGCCGTGGTTCAGCCCAGTCTACTTCGTCGTCACGCACTTCTCGCAGCGAAACCGCAACCTCTTCCTGCTAGAGAACCACCTCAACTACCGCCCCTACAAGTTCCGCCGGAACGACGAGACGAGCAAGTACTGACGCGCGCGGACGTTCGAGTGTAGCTCGACGCAACAAGCCCCGATTGATCATCGTCGTCATGGGCCAACCTGGATGGCGACGGCGTCAGCGACACGGAGGGGCGTGTGTGTCTGTGTGTGTGTGTGTGATGGATGAAGGGCGTTGAATGGGGAGGGGAGGGGAAACGGCGGCGCAACAATATCGGGAAGCGGCAGTGCGACGGGAGCTGGGATGGAGAGGAGGATTGCCCGTTATCCTCTGCTTCGATTTCCGCTTTTCAGTGCTTTGTCGTTTTTCTGTTTTTGTTTTTTTTGTTGTCGATTGGGGGGGAGCAAAGTGCTAGCGCAGGCGGAATGGGCATTGAGGAAGTTGGCAGCAGTCTTATCTCCCCGGTCCATTCTGCACTCTTCCCCTCTCGCGAGAACACAACCGCCCCTCCGGCCGCAGGATTTTTGAACGATGGCGGCAGGGGAGGGCGTCAGCGCCGGTCAGCTGCGTTCGGTGGAGGCCATTCCCGTTGTTATCGTCGCCGGCTACCTCGGTTCGGGCAAGTCGACCCTCATCCGGCATGCACTCACGCACCTCCCACGACCGCAACCCCCAACGAAGGATTCGCCGCGGGGGTGGTCCGGCGTGGTGGTGCCCTCGAAGGTAGCGCTGATTGTCAACGATTTCTCGCACTTCAACGTTGATGGAGCCCAGTGGCGGGGCGACGATGGCCAGTCGGCGGGGACAACAACTTCCGTTCTCCTCGCCGACATTCAAGAAATATCTGGGGGATGCATCTGTTGTTCCAAGCGCGGCGAGTTCATCAAAGCGCTGGAGGCGAGCGTTCGATCGCTAGACGCGCAGCAGCGACGCGGCAGTCCGCAATTGCTGGATGGAGACGGTGGAACGGAGCCGTCGTGGCATGCGTCGCCTGCCGGAATTATCGTGGAAACCACTGGCTTGGCCGACGTGCAGTTCGCGGTCCACGCGGTGTTGAAAAGCGAACTATTTGCGCATGGACAAATACGCATTGCCAACATTGTCGTGGTGCTCGACGCGCCAGCATTTTGGCGCGCGTCAGACGCGGCCGCCGCGCCGCTGCGAGTGTCACAGGTGCTCTCGGCGACCACCCTCGTGCTGAATAAGATGGACCGGTGCGACACCACCAGTCGCGTGGACGGCACCATCGCCGACAGAGTCGCCAACCAGCTGCGACAGCTGCAATTACGATGCGCACCGCTGGCGGGGGAGGCTGCCATCGCGGGCACTCAGCCGCCGCTTGACGCCGGAGACTTGACGCACCGCTGCCGCCATCTCGCCATCGTGGAAACGCAGTTTGGGTCGCTTCCGGCCGAACTCTTCTGGGCATCGCCCTTCGACGTCGATCGGTTTAGATCGTGCCATCCCCCAAACGATGACGACGACGACGACGGCCCCACGGAAGCCGACATGTATGGCTTTTCGACCTTCACGCTCTTTTCGCGGTCACCGCTGACGGTGCCGTTGTCCACCCTCCTCAGCGCGATGGCCACCGGCACACCCCTCACTGGTGCCTGTCGGAGCAAAGGTTACTTCAAGGCGATCGACGACCTCCTGCCTCAAGTCCGGGGGCAAACGGCTTCAGGTCGAGCCGCCTGGTATTCCTGGCAGAGTGTCGATCGGCAGTTCGAGTATCGCGAAGTGCTTCTCGACGAACCGGGGGCCGAGGTGGCTTTCACCTTGGCGCTCGATAAGTGGGTCGAGGCGACGATGTCTCGTCACCAAGACGAGCGCGGCTTCGTCGCCATGGATCTGTCAAAGCGGATTAACGACTCGGATCGCGCGTTGTTGGGACCATCGCATGGGGTGCAGATGGTCATCGTGTTCATCGGCACCACCCTTTCCGACGCTGCGCGGCGGACGATCGCCGCCTCGTTGGGCCCGCTTCTCGGTCGGGCGCCGTGACTGATTGACTTAGGGCGATGGGTGCACTCGCGTTGAATCTGCTCCACCGGTCCCCACCGAGCAAGAAGATCGATTGTTCATTGTGCTGCCTAGGTGTGTCTTAGCGTCATTTTTCTTGCCACCGCGTTTCCCCCTCCCCCCCTCCTGCGACCAATCTCTCAGCACACAGAATAATATGGCTAGCCCTTTTTACGCAGTGACGGTCGATCATGCGAACCGCACGGTCGTCGCAAAGCCGTCGATGACTGGCGCCCCAGTGGGACTGCTCATGGTCGGCGGCGTTGCCATCGGCCCTCTCCACTTGAAGCAACTCGAGGCCAAGGGGAAGGCCGCTGGATTAGCCCTCCCTGACATTCTCGGCCTGTCGCCTTTTTCTACAGGTGCCAAAGTATTAGTCGAGTTCGAAGACCTCGACTCGCACGAGATCGATGAAGCTCAGTGGCCATGCACCGAGGCTAACTTCACCGCGCTCAAGTTGGAAGCCGCGGCAAACATTCTGGAAACCGGGGCGGCGGGATGCGCGAGCGACGAGCGATCAGCACCCGTTCCTGGGACCGGAGCTGAGCACAGCAGTGGCGACAAAGCGGACGGGCCGAACAAGGAAGAGAGTGGAAACGGCGGCGGCGACGACGATGAATCCGGGGCCGCGGGGGCAGCCGCCTTTGAGAAAATGAAGGCGGCGCAGCTTTCGCAGATGAAGCGGAAGAAAGTCGAATCTTCCTTCGCGCAGGGCGTGCTCGGCGTGGGCGCCATGGCCGTCGAGCTCGGGTTCAGCGATCGTGAGATTCGCGAGTTGTTTGACTCCGCGATGCAAGAGGTCGGCGAGAGCGCTTCCGCAGTGGGTGCCACGGCCGCCGGGGAGGATCACGAGGAAGGGGAGGAGGAGGGGAAGGGCAACGAGGAGGAGGACGATGATGATGAAGCTCCAGCAGGGCACCCTGGGCCCGGCATGCCGCCCGGCATGACCCCGGAGATGCTCGCCGCCATGCAGCAGGGCGCCGGAGGACCGCAGTGTCAGCAACAGTAACTCTCTCACCCCATCCCCGGCCCTTTCTGTGAAGTAGGGGGCGGAGAAAAATGTCTGCGATGCTGAGAAATCAACGTCGGATCGGGAGCAAGGAGAGAGCATGGGGGTGGGTGCCCGCGAGGAAACGCGCCCCCTCTCTTCGGTGGGCCCTCCTGCCCGTTTCAGTATTTTTCTTGCCTTCCAGGGCCCTTGTTGTTGTTTTGCGCCCGGCGACCAGCCGACTAACTTCCCGCGTGCCGCGAAACCACGACGATTGGATAATGTTCTTCAGCTCGGTCAACATGGACGGGATGATGTGTTGCGTGAAGTTCCCCTCTTTCTCTCCCTCTCGTCGTTGCGAGAGAGAGTGACACGGCCACATGAACCGCGCGGACATTTCCGCTCAGTGTCTGCGGCGCCTTCAAGGCGAATTGAGAGGGCTCGCCCACGCGCCGGACACCATCACAGCCGGACCCGCGGGCGACGACATCCGCGTGTGGGAGGCCATGTTTGAGGGGCCGGAGACCACCTGCTGGGAGGGCGGCATTTTTAGGCTGCGCATCGAGTTCACCGAGAACTACCCCAACGAACCGCCGGCCGTCAAGTTCATCTCGCCAATGTTCCACCCTAACGTTTACAACGATGGCCGGATTTGCATGGACATTCTGAAGTCGCATTGGTCGCCTTCGACGGACGTCGTGTCGTTGATCCTTTCGATACAGTCGATGCTCGCCGACCCCAATTTGGACTCCCCAGCGAATGCGGCGGCTGCGGAGCTGATGCGCGTGAACCGTACCGAGTATGAGGCGCGCGTGCGGCATATCGTCGACGCGAGTGTCGAAGCCGCGTCGGCCGCCTCGCCGACGGAGTGAGAGTAGTGTCCAAAAGGCCAACGCACGCAGAGCGTCATTACACATCGTCATTCCAGTATTCGCACTATATGCCCATCTTCCTCCTCCTGCAGCTCTCACCAATCCGCTGGTGCGACTCACTAGCGACCTATTCACGACGATTGCGTTGTGTCACTCTCTCTCTCCTCTCTCACTCGAAATGCAGCCGCAGGTCATTCATATTCGTTCACCCCTCTCTCTCTCTCTTTCGCATTGGGCCCCCCGATCGTGTCGCATCTCAACTTTTGCTTTCGTGTTCGTCCGTCAGTGGACATCTCGCGCAGCGTATGCAAACGGCGACATCGCATCCCATCACGCCGAACGCTGCTGGCGCCGTCGTCTCACACCACCAACCGTCGTCGCTCGCCGGGTCGCTGTGGAACTTGATGAGCAGCTCGCTCAACGCCACGGTGAGCGCCACGGGAGCGCAGCCACCCACGCCGTCGTCATCGTCGCAAGGGGCGCTGGACGAACAACGGTCATCCGGCGGCGTCACCGCGACGCAGGATACCCCTGTCGACCCCAGCCGCGACGGGGGCCAAGGATCATCCGGTCCTTCTTGGCACGGGGCCGCGGTGCGGCACGGCGGCGAACCCCCAACGGATGTCATCGGCGAAGACGGCGACACCGTTGAGTCTCTCGTCCGACTAGTTCGTGTGCTTCGGGGCGAAGATGTGCTCGACGCTCTGCACGAACGCATCAGTCTGATGGGTCAGTTGGTCGCCGACGAGTTGTCCACGACGCCGGACGGCATGGGAGAAGGGTCGCAGGCCTTCGAGGGGGGCACGCGACGATCGCTGGAGAGTCAACTTTTTCGCATCAACAAGGTGGCGATGGACAACGTGCGGGAGGCGAGTCGCCGGGCGCGGCAGGAAATGGAGACTGTCGATGATCTAGTCGCCTCAGCCGCGGAGCGTGTCCGGCGTTTCGCCGCGGCGTTTGAACCCGCGCGGAGGTTGGAGGATCGAGCGAACTATCTATCCACACAGGCGCGACCATTTTCCTTGTCCGGCGAGGGGCTGAGCCCGGAGTCGCGAGCCGCCGCCCTTGCTCAGATCGCGGCGGCGGCGAAGCAAGTTCACGAGTTGCAAACGGTGGCGACCAAACCCAGCGGCGCCGGCGGTGGAGTAAGTCCTCGATCGCCCTTCGCGGCTCCCTATCCAACCGAGGCTGCGGGCACGGGGGGTGCATCGTTCGAGACATCCTCGACGTCGGCTGTCGTCGTCGCGTGTGAAGTGCTGGTCGCGGACGTGCGGCACCGACTCATCGACATTCTCGGAAGCACCCTTCGCGTTCTGCGCGGCTTGTGTGCCCACTTGGTCGCCGGCCATGCGACGCTCTCAGCCGCGGAAAGGGCGTCTGTCAACGAACTCAACGGCATCGCGGGCCAGTGGGGCATGTCCGCCGTGACGCTGGCAGTGGGGCATCATCAGACACCGCCGCCGCCGCGGCGCGGAGAAGGAGGTCATCTCGGTCCTCCGAATCATGGCGGCGGGGAGCCAGGCCCCCCAGCTCGCAGCGTGCCGCGGCGGACGCCCTCCGGGGTGCCTGCCACCCCATCCGCTGGCTGGCTCCCCCCCTCCTCGCCGCACGTCGCCAAGCGAGGGCGAGAGGCCCCGGCCATGGCTGCCAGGCAGCCGCAGGCGCCGGCCGCCGCGGCGCCGCCGGTCCACCCCCACCAACAGGGCGCATCGCCTGGGACGGGCGAGATGGACACCGACGTCATCAAGGACGACGAGGACGACGACGACGAGCACCCCGCGACGGTGACGGCCGCGGCACGTTCATTGAACTTGGGCAATTTGTTCGGTCTGTTGTGATCCTTTGCGAGCGGAGTTGAGCATGCGGCCCGGGGCCCATCCCGATCCCCTTTGGCAGGGAAGAGAGGGGGCGGATGAGAGAGGGGAGGTCTCATTTATCGCGTAAAATGGAATGCGGCGAGGAGCCTACCGCGAACAATCCAAGGTGACGTGGGGCACCGGCCTATGGGGCGGCGGGGAAAAGAACATTCGCACAGACACATACAACCTAACGAAAACGGTAAGTAGGCGAAATGAACCTCGAGGACGTGCTGAAGTCGGTGGCGACGGTGCCTTTTCATTACTGCCCTGACTGTTCGAACGCGTATGAAAGCCTCGAGGCGCTGCGGCAGCACCGCGACGAGTCGCACGGTGCTCGAGGCGGGCCCAAGGCGTCCTCGCCGACCGTACGCGCCGAGGGTGCCCGGGGCGGGGGAGGCAGGGGAAGGAGCAGGGGATCGCATCCCGCGGCGACAAGCAGCAGTGGGACGGGACCCCCGCCGAGCCGTGCTCCACACCCGCACGGCGCGGTCGCTCATGTGCCTCAGGGGGGGCAGCACTATCCCTTCCCATCAAGCTACGGCGGACAGCCCTATCAGATGTACGGGCAACCGGGGGTGGTGCCGCGAGGGGGCCGCGGGGGGCCAAGCAACGCTCCTCATGCGGCCCACCATCAGCCGCCTCCTGGAAACCACTATGGTCATCAGCACGCCGCGCAGCATTCCTATGGAGCGCCGCCGTTCCACCAACCGCACGGGGCGTACGCAGCCTACCAGCCAACGGGGGGTTACCAAGCAGCGGTGGGAACGGGGAGCTGGGGGGGTCTCCCGCAGCACGCGTCCCAACACTATGGTCAGCAGTATGGCGCGGCGGGCAGGGGCGCAGCCTCTGCTCATAGCCACCAGCCTCATCAGGCCGCGGCGCCGCAGGTGGTCGTGGCACGGGGTACGTTTGCGAACAGCCAGTACGCACACGCGGCGCCCAACGTTGTCGCCCTGCCCCAGGGTGGCGGGCGTGGGAAGCCCGCGCCGCTACAGGAGGGCGCCGGCGTCAACGTCGGCACGCGCAAGCACTACGACGCCATCGTGAAGGAGTTCGTCGACAGCAACGAACAACAGCTGGAGTTTCCCTCCACGTTGACACCCGCGGAGCGGCAGCTCGTGCACAAGCTCGCCATGCACTTCAACTTAGGGCACAAGTCGTCGGGGCCAGCCAACGCTCGGGTCCTGCGGTTGTACAAGGAAGGCGGTACCGCGCCGGCGCCCCACGCCTCAGAGGACGTGCCAGCGGGGCCCCGATTCGCCAAGACGGTCGACATGTTTCAGGGGCTGCAGCGGCTCGCCGACGTGCTGCTCCGCGACCACATTCAGGACGTCCGCGCCGGGGCCGCGGCGGTGTACCGCGAGATGGAGCGCACGTTGAACGTCGCCATCCGGCGCACCCGTGACGTCCTTGCCCGGCGTGACGCGCGCGGTCACCATCACCACGGCGTGTCTGCCATCGACCGGAAGGCGAAGCCGCCCGGGCGGCCCGCGAACCTTCCGTCGCTGGACGCGTTTCGCCAGGCGCTGCCCGCCGCGCGGTGCAAGCACGACCTGCTTCGTCTCGTGAAGCAGCACCCGGTCGTCATCGTCGCCGGTGACACGGGCTGTGGCAAGACCACGCAAGTGCCCCAGTTCTTGCTGGACGAAGGCGGCTTCAACGCGAACGACGTGATTATTTGCACGCAGCCCAGACGCATCAGCGCCGTCTCCGTGGCGAGTCGCGTCGCGCAGGAGCGCGGCGAGGCGGTTGGGGACTCCGTGGGGTACACCATACGCTTCGAGAGCGTCACAAGCAGCCGAACGCGCCTCGTTTACGTCACCACGGGCATTCTACTGCGCATGTTGCACAGCAACACAGGGCTCGCGGGTGTCGCGGCCGTCGTCGTCGACGAGGTGCACGAGCGCGACGTGGACACGGACTTCGCGCTGCTCTTGCTGCGGGACATTATTCAAACCGGAAAACACCCGTCGCTTCGGGTGGTGGTCATGTCGGCGACGATCAACATCGAGGCGCTGCAGCGGTACTTCACGCGTGGCAGCGCCGCAGCGGCTGGAAGCGCTGAGATGCGGGATGCGCCCGACAGGAGCGGCCTCAAAGGTGCAAGCAAGAAGCACCGCGATCCGTCCTCGATTACCAGGACCCAGGAGGAGGCCGAGGCTTTCGCTGCCGTCGCGCCTGTCGTGAGCATCAAGGGAACACTTTTCCCAGTCACCGAGTATTTCCTGGAGGACGCTTGCAAGTGGGTGGGGCGACCGGCTCCCCGACCGACAGGCATCACCTCGAAAGCCCCGAAGCTCGCTCCCGCGGCCGCGGCCACGTCGGCCGACAACGATGACGACGAAGACGACGGTCGTCCCAGCCGCTACGAGCAAATGCGGGCGCAAGCACTGGCGGCATGCGACCGGGATGAGGGCATGCGAGTCGACCACGAACTGGTCGCCGCGCTGATTCAGTACTTTCACAAGAAGGAGGGACCGCAGCGCCGCGACGGCGCCATCTTGGCGTTTCTGCCTGGCTGGAACGACATCGACCGCGTGCAAAAGCTGCTGCAGGCCTGTCCCTTTGGCCGTGAGCTGAGCGTCCTGCCGCTGCACGGCTCGCTTTCCACCGCCGAGCAGAACCGCGTGTTCCTCCCGCCGCCGCGTGGCTTCCGCAAGGTGGTGCTCGCGACCAATGTCGCCGAGACCTCCATCACGATCGACGACGTCACCTTCGTCGTGGACTCCTGCCTTCACAAAGGAACCAACTATGACCACATCGGCAACACGAGCAGCCTGGCGGCGCAGCTCATCGCGCAGGCCAACGGAAAGCAGCGTCGCGGCCGCGCCGGCCGCGTTCGCGCGGGAGACTGCGTCCATTTGCTGTGTCGCACCGACTACGACGCGCTGCCCGCCTTTAACGTCCCCGAGATGGTGCGATCGCCGCTGGAGGAGGTTTGCCTTCAACTCAAGGCCATCGCCGGTGAAGCCGACTGCGCCGAAATGATGGCCCGCACGATGGACGCGCCGGATCCGGCCGCTGTGAAACACTCGGTGACATTGTTGACCGATCTTGGCGCCTTCGACAGCCAGCAACGCCTCACCCACTTGGGCCGCGTCCTGGCGTCCATGCCCGTGCACCCCACCATCGGTAAAATGCTGCTCTTCGCCGCGGCGCTCGGCGTGCTGGAGCCGGTCAGCGTTATCGCAGCGGCGTTGGGGGCGAAAAGCCCCTTCGTGAAGCCCATGGCACACCAGCTGGTCGAATCTCGGCGAGCCTTGGAGCAGCTCGATGCGGGCCAGCTGAGCGACCACTTGACGGTGCTGAAGCTTTTCCAAGAGTGGAGTGCGTCGCGAAGCCCTTCCGACTACGCCTTTCAACACTGGGCGGACAACACGCAGCTCCGCTCGATGGCGCGCACGAAGGATCAGCTGAGCCGCCTCGTCGCGACGAGCGGCTTCCTGCGCCACCAGTCTCGGGACTGGGCGTCGCGCAACAGCAAAAACGTCGAGCTCGTCCGCTTCGTGATCGCCTATGCCTTGTACCCGAGATTGCTCGTCGTCGAGACGAAGCGGGGCAAGCGACATCGAAACTGGTTCTGCTTCGACAACAAGCCCTGCGAGGGCCACCCAAGTTCAGTGCTGGGTGGCCGGAACGCGAAACACGATGTGGAAGGCCGCGAATACATTGCCTTCTTTGAGCGAATGCGAGTGGAGTCGACGCTTTTTGTGTTTGACGGGACAGCCATCTCGCGGTTGGCGGTTCTTCTTTCCGCTCGCGAACTTGACTTGGTTCCGGCGTACTCCATCCCACCCGAGGTCGCGGAGGACGCCGATTGCAAGTATGACGCCGCCCCATGCGACCCGGCGGCGCGCCCGGGTCCCCACGAGGACACCGTCTTGGTCCTCAGCAGCTGCGGTCACCACGGCATCAAGCGCTTCCTCGCGACGAGGGAGGAGGCGATCGCCATCGCTCAGCTGCGAGACGCCATCGAATTCTTCTTCGCTCGCAGCATTCTGCACGTCGACGCGGCGCTGTTTCCCAACCAGCTGATCGCGGTGCTCGCAAGAGCGCTAGGTGACCCGGTTGTGAATGACACTGCGGTCGCTACGGCGCCGAGCCACCCATCCACGGACCCCGCGAGCGGCGGCCGGCGAAGCGACGACGACGACGACGACGACGGCGGCGATGGCGACGCACGACAGGCGGCGGCACGCCGCAGGGGTGGCGACGACGACAAAGCAGGCGAGGATGAAGATGACGACGACGAGGGTGGTGTGTCGTACGACGTGGAAGTGGTGGCCGAGATCACGCTCGCCGAGGCGGACCTGCTGACCCGTGCCTTTGGTGATCTGTTGTGGGTTCACAAGCACACGGCGGTCGGGGCGACAACGGCTGCGTCGCCGCCCCGTCACGCTGTTAAACCGACCGACGCGGCGGATAAGGCTGCCGACGTCGGCAAGGCCGCCGACGTGGTTGACGATGTCCGGAAACCGGCCGCCGCGCACGGCGACGAGGAGGACGGCGCTCGTTCCTCCTCTGGTGAGGGCAGCGATATCGACGCTGCCGGGAAGTCGTCGTCGGATTCGGATGACGAGGAAGTGCTGTGGAACGGAGGGTGGCCGTCCGCACCCTAAAGGCATCAGCCCACTGGGGGTGGACGGCGTCGGTCAGTCCCGAACGGTAACGACTTGCGGCGTCAGAGGCGGGAAATAATGTTTTTTGGCAAATATGTGGTGTGCGCATCCGAGGGGGTGCGAGCAGCCACAGCTTCTTCTTCCGATGTCTCATTTCTATTCGGGATGTGGCCGTCGACGCATGATTCGAAGTGGAAGACAAGCTGATGGCTCTCTCTATCACCTCTCTCTCTCTCTCTCTCTCTCTCTCTTTCTCTCTCTCTCTCTCTCTCTTTCAAATCGAGCACCACCCACTCTTTTCTCTTCATTTCGCCTCTCAACCGTCGGCACATATCCTTATCATGACGTCTCCAATCGCCCGGGAGCCATCACCATCCGTGCGCGGTGGAGGCGGAGGACCCAGTGCCTTAGACTTGACGGTTCTGAGGCTGCGATTCGTTGAGACCACGGGCGATGCCGATGCGTGGCTCCAACAGACGAAGCGCCAGTGGGGCGGCGGCATGGGCGGGCAGGGCGGTCGCCACGGTGGGCCGATCCGACTCTCCGTACGAGTGTTATCCGGCGGTGGTTCACAGGCGCTCGGCACCAGCCCTCCGCAACCGGTGGCGTGGGACCAACCGGTCCCGTTGCAGCTCGAGGGGTTGCTCACCGTCCCGCTGCCGCTCGGCGTCGCGGTGCTGATATTCGAAGTCCTAGCGCACCACGCGCTTGGCGTGATCCCCGTGGCCATCGGCCACCTTGACGTCGGCGCCGTGATGGCGTCGACGAGCGTGTCGTGGCTACAGGAGACGCTGCACCTCATCCCCTGTGGCGCGCTGACGGACGCAACGGTGCACGGCATCCTCGACGTCGCCTTTCACCGCGCCGGGGCCGAGGAGCCTCCCCCTTGCACTCCGCTGGACTTTCTGTTTGGCGCGGTCCGCACCTCCTGCACCGACATTTACTTCCCTTCGATCATATGCACTCAAGGAGACGGCGACACGACGAGGGGAGCCGGCGGCATGTCCAGCCCAACCGCGGCCAAGGCGGATCCAGAGGGCGGCGGCGGCATGCATGTGGTCTCAAACGTCGTCTGTGTCGCGAACGCGACCGACCGCCGCCGCATCGCCATCTGCGTGGAGCGTCGCAGCGCAACGTCGACGGTCAACGCCATGAACCTGAAGGTGCTCCCGTCCGACCTGGTGTTTCTGTCCCCTGGTCAGAAGGCGTACATGAGCTTCACCTGGGACCCCTTTGCATCCAGCAAGGCGACGTCCAGCGCGCACATCGGACGCACGCCGTCGATCGAACTAGACGTCACCGACGTCGAAACCGGCGACCCGTTTCCCAGCGCGCCGCTCGTGGTTCACTTCGGCCCGCCGCAGGGCGACGGCTTGCTGCGGCCCTACCACTACTGGGTGAACGCCGCCGTCATGACCAACCACCCGCTTCCCCCTTTCGAGCTCCCGTTCGTGAGGTCCGTGTTGCCCGTCTTCCTCATCCAGCTCGCGGCCGACGACGGGGACGCTAGCCCGCCGCCCGACGGCGAAGGCGGCGTCGCGGGGCAAGAGCTGTCCTTATCCGGGTCCGGTTTTGCCCGGGACATGGACACGCACGAGGTGTATCGCGTCGGGCCAGTCACCTTCGGCCCACCCGTCGTCCAGATGGCGGCCCATTCGGCGGCTCAGCTGCTCGCGTCGACAGCCCGGACCATGGACCTGACAAAGCAAGGCTGCAATGTGACCTTTTCCCTCGGCGTCGTGCACGGCTTGCCGCCGACCGACGGATCGGCATTCCATGTGGTGCTGTCATCGCTCAGTCAAGGCTGGACGGTCACCCGCGGCGAGTCGGAGTTCGCCTACCAGACGCTGCCTAGTGGCACTTTGCGTTGGGATGGGCTGCCGCTCGCCATCGCGAAGACGGCGTCGGCGACGCCACGACCTCTCTTGCGCCTCACGCTTTTCGAGGCGTCCAGCCTGACGGATGGCGGCGACGAAATCCCAATCGCGGTGGCCTCCATTGAATTGTGGCCTCTTCATCACACGCGCATCGTGCGGACGATCCCACTCTGCTTTGCCGTTTTCGACTCTTACAGTCGGTTCGACGATTTGGAGTCTACGGGCCTCTGGGCCCGGGGCGCGCGTGCGACGCTGACGCCCGAGTAGTTGGCGGCGCACATGTGTTATCACCCAAGTTGGAAGGCAAGGAAACACCGTGCGCCGTTGGGTTTCGCATGACGCGACGTTTTTGGGTTCCTCCCTCTTGGCCGTGTCATACCGCTCCCCGTCGCCCGGTCCCGGCTGCGAATACAGCAGGTATCCCCCCTCCCCACTTTTGGACAGAAAGGAGATCATGGGGGGGAACAGTGCGTTGGAGGCACCGTCAAAATCGCCCTTGGCGCTGCGTCGCGTGCGGCTCGGACGCCGTGCGGCGGGAGTCGACCACCAACCGTCAGCGGCCAACCCGCATGACGACGATTTCTCTCTCGTGTCGTGGGTGGGACACGCGACCTTCGATCGATTGTTTTGCTCCGTTGTGTGGTACGTGATGTTCTTCGTGTTGCTGGTCGCCGGTGGGACCCTCGAAGTGATGGCCCCCGATATCGCGAACGAGAGTTCGCCCGCCCTCGGCATCGCCTTCTACGTGGCGGCGCAGTTCATTCACGGGACCATTCTTTGTCTCCAGACGCTGACCTACAGTCGACACGTCACCACGATGGTGCTGCGCTGCTTCGAATTCTGGTATTTGGCCATCCTGACCGCCGTTCTATGGGTGTGCGAGGCCGTCCTGCTGTGGCAGAAAACGCCCCACATTCACCCCGCGGTGACGGTGCTGTCGATCCCCCCTCTCGTGTTCACGTGCACCACCATCTTTGCCAACGACGCGAGTGTGGCGTCGCCGATGTTCGCGGCGGTGAGCAGTGTGTTTGGCCTTATTTACTTTGCCGGTCGGGGCATTCTGTGGAAGTACCTGGAGACCGCGGAGCACAATGGTTTCGCATTGGACATCAATATTTACACCTGGTACCTCGGCACCGTGGCGCAGTCGGTGTGCCTCAGCATCAGCCTGTTCAGCGTGAAGTACGCCGTGCGGCGGGCCGTTTTCCGGCATCGGCTCATCATGATCACTCTGCCCGCAACCTTGGTGGATGTGAGCAACAATGAGGAAGGGAGGCCACCACTGCAGGCGGATAGCCAGCCGACGACAGCGGCCGAGGAGTCACCCACTGCGGCTATCGTCGCCCCATGAAAATTGTCTTGTTCCTTGACAACAATCCTCTCCTTCATTGGGGGGGGGGGGGGGGGGGGGGGGGGGGGGG
>ERZ1292630.2311-Hain-H41-02um-R3-2311-length-17782-cov-4_pt1 | contig 14077 bp, 12 predicted proteins | sample MGYA00564408_ERZ1292630 | MGnify/ENA primary metagenome ERZ1292630 (study PRJEB36523, sample SAMEA6512641) | groundwater metagenome | collected 2019-01-08 | study: AquaDiva: Metagenomics assemblies of 32 groundwater samples | reverse complement strand
TCTGAACTGAAGTCGTTGTTTCGTCGTCGAACATAATCATGATCGTTAGGAATAAACTCATCCTTCCAAATTGAAGAACCTGCGAAGACTATCAGATCTGCTCACACCCGTCAAGGTAAACCTCCATGTTATTTTTTTACAAAAGTGGTAGTATTTTATAAATATGGACATTACTCTCAATAAACCAATGCCTGATCACCCGCGAAATATTTTGCAACGCGCCGGATATAGCGAACATCATGACCCGAACACTCAACAATCAAGTTTTTCATTACGACTTGGCAGTGGACGCTTCCCGCGTTTTCACTGTTATGTAAAGGAAGGCCCTACGAGCATTACATTCTCACTTCACATTGATCAAAAAGAGGCGAGTTACGAAGGCTCACACATGCATTCTGGTGAGTACGATAGCAAACTCGTTGAGGAAGAGATCGGACGAATTGGACGATGGGCAAAGTATAAGCCGGAGTAAATAAAAAAGACGGTTCATGGTTGAACCGCCTTTTTTATATCCTACTTCAATGCCGCGTCAATAATCCCCTTCAGCGTCTCATACGGCACCGCACCAGTAACCAATTGTCCATTCACGAATGTTGCGGGTGTGCCGTCCACGCCAGCGGTTGCTCCGCCTACTTGCTGTTGCTTGATGAACTCATCATATTTGCCGGAATCAATGCAGGACTGAAAGCTCGTCGTTTTGAGTCCAAGCGTGCCGGCCAATTCAACGTAATAATCATCTCCTAGCTGACTCTGATTCTCAAACAACGCGTCAGCAAACTCCCAAAACTTTCCTTGCTCGTTAGCGCACTCCGATGCCACGGACGCAGGGAAAGCGTTCGCGTGTGATGAAATTGGGAAGTGGCGATACACCCATGCAATATCATTGCTATACTCATCTATCAACTCTTTCATGTTTGGATGATGGCGCGCGCAGTACGGACACTGGAAATCGGAATACTCAATAAGAACAACTTTGGCATCCTTATTACCGCGAATGTGGTCGGATGAGGTGATGACTGGCACGTCGGATTTCGCGGTTGGTTGTGCTTCAACGACAGCCTGTGCATCAGCGACATCGCCAGAGTCGTCAACGACCGAGTCAGCTTGGGCGACTTTGAAACTTGCCCCGCCATTGAAGACCGTGAGGAGCGATCCGCTCACAAGCACCGCGACAACGGCAACACCACTCACGAGCCCGAAGATAAACATGAGTTTCGGATTCGCGTTCTCGAACAAAGGTTTTTGATCCATAATTTTGACATGATACATGAAAGCATATTGACGCGCAACCAATTTTTGTCTACCCTGTCACCGACCCCACAGGAGGAGCCATGCCAATCACCTTCCAGCCTCTGCTCAACCCAACCCTTGACGAACGGCCTCTCACCGTCTGCCTGCGCTACGAACACGGCAAGAAGGTGTGCCAAGAGGACATCATCCAAATTCGTGCAATCGTGCTCACAGTGCTCGACAAGGGCTTCGTCTATGTGACGAATGAGGGACGTGGCCCAATCCTGCCGGGGCAGTACCTCATCTACAACCAGTGGCTGACCGAAAAACTGCGGCGTGACCCGAACAATCCTGCCGAGCAGGTCTTCCTCATCTACGACGGTGTGGACGATGCGCTCGCCGGTTTCCACCGTGTTCGTGGAAAATACCGCTACATGAAGGTCCCCAATCTCGAGGCGTTCGGCCAGACGACGGAGAAACTCATCTGGTACGCCTACGACATGAAGCGCTTCCCGGAGCTCGTGTCAGCGCACGAGGAGTTGGTGGATCACTGGGTCATGAACTACCCAACCACGGAAGACGCCGATCTACTCGCCGCGCTCGATGAGATGATTGACGCGTCGGACCCTGACGACATTCTGGGACGTCGCAACCCGCGCCGCATCCCGCTCATGTGCTTCATGATTCAGCGCCTGCTCGCCAAGTCGCAATGCAACATTCGTGATGTCGCCATGCCGCGCGTAGAACGTACCCTACTCGTTCTCGCAGACCGCCACGACCAGATCGTGGAGCAGAGCAAGCTCATTCGTCGCGTGGCTGGCAATGCGCTGAGGTCGGCGCGGACGACCGGCGACGCATACGATCCTGCACGACTGCCGATTGAGGCAAGCTACCTTCGCCAGCTCGCCGAGGAGATCCTCTTCAAAGTTCCGGACAGGCCGATCTCACGTAGCTGGACCAATACTGCGCACAACCTTCTCTATGCGGCGATCGCGCTTGAGCAACAGGACATGGATGAGGCGGTCCATCATCTAGAGATCGTGGAGCGAATGATGACCCTGCAAGCCGAGATCGCACCGCGCCTGCTGACGCTACGACTCGACCTCGGACGCGTGGTCCACTTCAAACTGCCGATGACGAATGAAGTTCTGCGCGAAGCCATACGCCTTGAAGGGCGCAACATTCGCGTGGCACTGCAGGGCGGTGACTACGACGTGGGGTTGCGCGGTAAGTTGGTCGCGGCACCCGCGGTCGAACATCTCTACGTCTTCCATGACCGCATCATCGAAAACGATCTCACTGGCGCTCTCGCGGCGATCAAGCAGGCCAAGTCGGTGATGTAGTCCTTCTTCAACAACGAGCCTGTCCATGCGTGGACGGGCTCGTTCTCATTAGACCTACCGTGAACGCGAGTGTGTTTGTATACGATAAACGCATAAAATACCGATCACGAAAAGTCCAATTGAGAGGTATTGAGCTGGGGTTAGATTAAAGTAACGCGTATCGGCAATGCGCAAAAAATCCATAAAGAATCTTATTAGCGAATACCACATTGTAAAGGCCACAAGATACCACCCTTCTTGAACACGTTTTTTGTTCATGAACAGAAAAATGCCGAAGAGAAGAAAACTGGTGAGTGATTCATACAGCCCAAGATTATGACGAATAATACCGTCCGGGTATTTCACTCCAAGGAAAAAATCCGTCGCAGTGCCCTCGTGCAAATCTGTGAGGAAACAACCAATGCGACCTATGGCAATACCGAGCGGTAAACCAAATATCGTCGCGCCAGCATACTTCCAGATATCAAGGCGACGGCGACGCATTATAACGAGTGCTGTAACTGTTGCGGCGATTAAACCACCATAAATCGAAAGGCCACCCTCCCAAATCCGTATAATTTCAGACGGATGGGCAAAATAATAACTTGGCTCATAGACGAAAACATGCACGAGCCGTGAGACGATGAGCGCCCACAAGACCATCCAACCAAGCATGTCAAAAATAAGTTTGTGTTCTAGTCCAAGGCGCTTCAAATGACGTTCAGAGACTTTGGCGCCGACCAAAAAACCAGTCGCAACCAAAAGCCCCCACACTTGAATTGGAATCGGCCCGATATGGAATGTTGTGAGTTCAAAGTATGGGATCATAAGGCGCCGAGAAGACGCAAGGCTTTATAAAACTCTTTAAGCGCAGAATGCGCTTGCGCGCTCCGTAGGATGAAGTCAGGCTCATGGACAAGTTTATTGCGCAGTTCATGCGCCCAACGAACTCTCTTGAGCTGGAAATACTTACTTTGCGCAAACTTGATACGAATGGCAAATGTATCTCCAGGGATATGCATTTGTTTGAAAACAAAATCGAGTAGTTTGTCTGCTTCGATAATAGCGAGGCGATCTCCTTCGTGCTCTGGCGATCCTGCCAGCCGTTCGATGCGCTTCCAACGTTCACGCATCTCCTCAAGATTGAGTCCATGTTGTCTGCGCGCCCAATTTACCTTGAGCCAACGCCGAGCTCTTGAAACGAGCACCATTAAAATCAACCCAGCGACCATGAGGCCGATAAGTGGCAACAAATATGACTCAAGATTCAAAGGAAGCTGGGGCATGAGTGTGCCAATCTGTTATGGATTGAAAAAAAGAGCCGACGCGGAATAACGAAGCCTCATCAAATGCCTTGCCTACAATCTGCAAACCAACAGGTAGACCATGCGCCATGCCACATGGAATCGAGATGCCCGGAAGGCCAGCAAGATTGAGCGACACTGTAAAAATATCAGCGAGATACATCGCCAACGGGTCGTCAAACTTTTCGCCAATCGGCCATGCGACACAAGGGCTCGTTGGTGTAATAATCACGTCAACTTTTTTGAATGCCTCATCAAAATCACGGCGAATGAGTGCTCGAACCGCCAGAGCTTTTTTGTAGTACGCGTCGTAATAACCAGCCGAGAGTGTAAAGGTGCCAAGCATAATGCGACGCTTCACCTCCGCGCCAAATCCTGCACCGCGCGTTTTTTTGTATGTATCCGTAAGTGTTTTTCCGTTTGAGCGATGACCGTAGCGAATCCCGTCATAACGCTCCAAATTTGAGCTCGCCTCGGATGGTTGCAAAATGTAATAAGTGGCTAGCGCATACTCGGTGTGAGGTAACGAAATCTCAATGACCTCCGCACCGTGCGACTCAAGAAGCTGAACGGCTTCATGCAAGCGTGACCCGACTTCATGATCCATGCCGTCAATAAAATATTCTTTTGGCAAACCGATTTTGAGACCGTTGATGTTTTCAAGTCTCAGGAGCTCTGCAATTGTCGTTTCTGGAAGCTCGACGCTTGTCGCGTCTTTTGAATCCTTCCCCTCAATCACCTGCAACAGAAGCGCCGAATCCTCAACGCTGTGCGTGAACACTCCAATTTGATCAAGGCTCGAAGCGAGCGCGATGAGTCCATAGCGAGACACACGACCGTACGTTGGCTTGATACCAACAACGCCACACAAACTCGCTGGCTGACGGATTGAGCCACCTGTATCCGAGCCTGTGGCACCGAGTGCGAAGCCAGCCGCAACAGCGGCGGCAGAACCTCCAGAAGATCCACCCGGTACGCACGAAAGGTTCCAAGGATTTTGCGTTGTCCCAAAATGCGACGTCTCGGTCGAGGATCCCATCGCAAATTCGTCGAGGTTTGTCCGCCCAATCAAAACCGCGCCAGCTAACCGAAGTCGCTCAATCACGGTAGCATTATATGTTGCCGTGTAGTTCTCAAGGATTTGAGAACCCGCCGTGCACTTCTTCCCTTTTATCAACTGATTATCCTTAATCGCAATTGGAATGCCAGCGAGTGGACCAAGTTCTTCCCCTCGTGCGCGAGCTAAATCAATGGCCTTTGCTTGTTCAAGAGCCTCATCCGCAAAAACTTCCAAAAACGCGTGGACGTCCTTTTCTTTCTTTGCGATATTATCCAGACAACTTTGCACAAGCTCAACTGCTGTGAGCTCTTTTTCTTCGAGGAGTTTTTTCGCTTCTGAAATTGTCATCATAATGCCTCATCGTTCTGCTCAAACACGCCCTGCACTTTTAGGAGGTCTCCAACACGATCAGGAAATTCTGCGATGAGACGAGCGCGTGTATCGGCATCGCTTGCCTCCGCCTCATCTTCACGAAATACATTTTTTAAGTCGTTAATATACACCGACGGCGAAATAGACGAAGTATCAACCTCTTGCAATTTCCCAATAAAATCAAGAATTGACAGGAGTTGTGGCTCCATCTGTGTGAGCTCCTCTGCGGTGAGCTCCAATCGCGCCAAATCAGCCAAATGTTGTGCTTCAAACTCTGCCATAGACTAGACCTATTGCCAAATAAGCTTATAGACGAAAAAGGTCAGAAGCGAGCGAAAGCCGTTTGAGAGAACTGAAGGAGTGGCAGAGCCACTTCGAAGTTTTCGAAAATGGCTTGCAGCCGTTTCTGGCATTTTGTAGGCATAAGATTATTTGGCAACAGGTCTACTACGAAATCATACGTATAAACTCTGTCTCGGTCAATATCTTTACTCCTAACTTTTTTGCTTTATCCAGCTTTGAGCCAGGGCTTTCTCCAGCAACGACGTAATCCGTTTTTCTCGAAACAGACTCCGATGGATCGCCTCCGCGCGCGCGAATTTTTACCTTTGCCTCCTCGCGACTCATACGCGAGAGCGTTCCGGTCACAACAAATGTCTTACCTGTCAGTGCCCCACGATCTCGAGCTTTTGCCTGCATAATTTCTACACCATTTTTCTTGTACTCCTCTACAAGCTGGCGATGATACTGGTCCGCGAAAAACTCGACAATGCTTTTTCCTACCACCTCACCGACCCCAGAAATATTCGCAAGCTCATCTTGATCAGCAGACATGATCCTATCAAGTGAACAAAGCTCTTGTGCGAGTAGCCGTGCTGTTTCCTCGCCAACGTGTCGAATGCCGAGCGCAACAAGGAAACGATCGAGGGAAATTTTTTTGCACGACTGAATCGCTATAACGAGCTTTTGTGAAGAGATCTCCGCAAAACGCTCTAGACTCACGAGATCCTCGCGTGTGAGCGTGAAAAGCTGTGACGGACGCTGGACGAGCTTTTGGGCTTGTAGAAGCGCGATCGTTGAAGGGCCAATACCATCAATCTGAAACGCGCGAGCCGCGTGCAGAATACGTTCTCGGTCTTGCGCAAAGCAATGAATGTTCGTACAGACGATAGCAACCTCATCGGCTCCTCGAGACAAAGATGAGCCACAGGCAGGACACTTCTTTGGCGCTTGAATACTTTTTGTGTTCTTGCCACGCAAATTTTTCAGCACCTTCTGAATCTTGGGAATAATGTCACCGGCCTTATACAAAATCACCGTGTCGCCGATGCGCACATCGAGGCGTTCAATCTCGTCAGCATTATGAAGCGACGCGTGGGTTACGGTTGTCCCAGCAACAGACGTCGGCCTCACTACCGCAACCGGCGTAAGCGCTCCTGTACGTCCAACAAACCACTCTACATTCTCGACGACGGTCGTCGCTTCCTCTGCCGGAAACTTCCACGCAACTAATCCTCGTGGCGTCTTTCCAACCACACCAAGACTTTCATAAGTGTTGTTGTCGTTGACGCGTATCACCATGCCGTCAATCCAATAATCAAACTTCGCGCGTTTGATCTGCAACTCCTCCCAAAATTCCGCAACCTCCTTTGGACTCACAAACTTGCGCGACTGTTCATTGACGCAAAATCCAAGCTCGCGCAAAAGTTTCCATTCCTTGTCATGTGTTTTTTGCCCATGCTCCGTAACGAGATCCCAAGCAGAGAAACTCAATCCACGTGACGCTGTGATGCTAGAATCCAGTTGACGAACGCTCCCTGCGGCCGCGTTGCGTGGATTGGCCGCTAACTCCTTACCTTCTTTTTTTAGGCGCTTGTTATAGGCTGAAAAGGCAGAGATAGGGAAAAAGATCTCGCCTCGGATGATGGCATCAAGAGGTTTAGTAAGACGCAGAGGAACCGTGGAGATCGTTCTAACATTTTGTGTAATATCCTCGCCAATACGACCATCGCCACGCGTCGCTGCTGTTTTGAGAATCCCTTTTTCGTACGTTAATGAAATCGCCAGACCATCAAGTTTGACCATGCAAAATAAATCAAAAACTTGACGATCGTGAAGTTTTTGTATTCGCTCGTACCACGCCTCAAATTCCTGCGGTGTAAAGACATCTTCCATCGAAAGCATCGGCGAGATGTGCACGACCTTTTTAAACTTCTCAAGCGGTGCGCCTCCTACGCGTTGTGTTGGAGAGTCGAGGGTAATGAGATCAGGAAATTGTTGTTCGAGCTTGTAAAGCTCGTGCTTAAGTGAATCCAAAACCGCCTCGCTCACCGTCGTTTTATCGAGAACATGATAAGCGTAGCGATGAGCTTCGATCTCATTGCGTAGCTTTTCAATGCGTAATTTTGCTTCAGATTTGGTCATACAAAATATCCAAAGTACCACTCAATAATCTGCCAGCCCCATATCATTGCTATAAAAGTGCCGAATGCCAAAAATGTTCCAAGCGGAATATGACTCTCCAACCCTTTTCGATGCGTCAACAACAATACAACTCCCACAAAGGCCCCGACAACATAAGAGATCAGCAACGCCAAAAGTCCTCGCTCAATGCCAAGCCACAAACCCATGAGCACTCCCATGCGAATATCACCGCCTCCAATCCATCTCCCGCGCGAAATTGCGTACTGCGCAAAAAAGAACCCGCCAATGACAAGCGCGCCGAGCAACATTGAGATCGGCTTGTCAATGTACCACCACAAATTTGGCAGACTCAAATTAAACAAAACGGCGAGGATCATCGCTGGAACTGTGAACCGATCAAGAATATAACTGTACTTAAAATCGTAAACAAAAATGATGATCAAAAAAAGTGTGATAGTCGCTTGCGCAATGAATGTGGCAACGGCAAGACCGGCGAGCTCATCGAGACCTTCCCAACGCGTCAGTGGTATAGCAATCAGCAAAAATGTAACAGCAGTTGCAAACTCTACGAGAGGGTACTGCCACGCAATGACAGCTTTGCACGCTCGGCAACGGCCACGCAACAGAAAAAAACTTAACACTGGAACAAGATCCCGCGCGTCAATTGGCGTCTCGCATTTTACGCACTTTGAACGACCAGTCATTGGAATATCCGCGTGGACACGAAAAACAAGGACGTTTAGAAAACTCCCGAAGGCGAGCCCGATGATGACAGCTAGCGCTAGAATCACTGGTGGATTTTATCACGAAGCTCAAGTACTGTAGAGGTGTATGAAAATTGGTATCCTTGTTTACACTCAACCAAAGGAAGGTCACCAGCCTACAAACACCAACCTTTTGCGTCTGATGGAGGCTGGAGAAGCACACGGCCACGAGGTTGAGGTCATCTACGAAGCATTGTTGAGTTTTCACCATCATGAAGAGCTCGAGGTGCGGTATACGGAGGGACGGCTTGGGCCGTTTGATGTGATCATCAATCGCCCAAACTTCACCGAAGAGCCGACGCTCCATACGATCACAATGGAGCTTCTGGCGAAAGCTGGCTATCGCGTCGTGAATGGTCACCTGTCTGTCTATCTGACGAAGAATAAACTGCATCAGCACACGGTGTTTGCGAACGCGGACATTCCATGTCCACGTTGGTCTGTTATTTTTGGACCAGAAGGGCTTTCGGCCGCAATCGAATCACTTGAGTTTCCGCTTGTTGCAAAAGTCGCATTTGGCACGCATGGCAAAGGCGTGTTCTTTGCTGAAAATTTCCGAACCCTCAAACCGATCGTGGATTATCTTTGCGTGCGGGACGAGAATCCGATTATTCTTGAGCAGTTCATTGCCGAGGCACAAGGTGCGGATGTGCGTGCATTTGTCGTGGGCGGGGAGATTGTGGCGACTATGAAACGGCAGGCGATGTTTGGCGATGTCCGCGCAAACATTGGCTCGGGTGGAAGTGGTGAGCGTGTGGAGCTCACGGAAACGGAAAAGCGCGTCGTCTTGCAAGCCACACGCGCGTTTCATTTGGAAATTTGTGGTGTTGATTTCATTCGCTCTAACAGTGGACCGCTTGTGCTCGAGGTAAATGCAAATCCTGGTTTTGAAGAGCTTGAACGCGTTAGTGGTGTTGACGTCGCTGGCGCAATCATCGCCTATGCCTCTCGCTAAATTCAACCCCAGCCAAATATTGGCTGGGGTTTGAGGATTATCCGTTATCCATAAGAGAGTTCGAAGGCGGCGAAGTGTGTGGAAAGGTGCTGAATTTCCTTCTGTGCCAGCCAGAGAGCGCGTGGAGGATTCTCCCCTTTCTGGATTTGTTCCCAGAAGACCCGTGAAACGATCGGGGCAACATCATCACGCACTGTCCATTGTGTGGAAACTACCGCGCCGACCCCTCGACGTAAAAGGGTAAGCGCAAGGCTCTCTTTTTGCACGCCGGGAATGAGCGAACCGAGCGAGGTGTCACACGCGCACAGAAAGACAAGAGGAGACGCCAGATGATCTGGTATATCGCTCTCCGAGAGCCACCCGTCGGCAAGTTGCATACGGGAAACTCCACGAGCAAACCTTGTCGCCTCGGCGTGACAGGCGATGTGTGCCGGAGCCGCTTGTTCAAGCGCCTCACAGACACGAGCGATCGTCGCCTCTTCGGCATCAAAAAACGCGAGACTCTCACATTCCTGCCTGACGTGTAGCAAAGGACGCGGAGCCTTTTCACACCATAACGCCTTACCAGAAACGTTACCGACAGACGGAGACTCAAACCTCGGCGAAGCGTAAAGGCGGACCACTGGAATCTCGTCCCATCCATCGCCACGCAATGCCAAGAGCTTGGCAATCGGCAGTCGCGCAAACGGCCCAAGGCCAAGATAGTAAAGGCATTGCCCTTCTGCCCGACCGAGGAAAATTTCTTCAGAGAAAGCCCGCATCTCATCTTCCATCTCACTGGTCACCCGATCATGTTCAAGAGCCAGCCGCCAGTTGAGCAGAAGCTCATTAAAAAAGCCCCGTTGAATCGAACAGAGGTCACTGTCGAAGAAATCGTTCCCCAGATGAAACGTGTGGATTTCTTCTGGTAGGCAAACGTTGGCGACAAATATCGTGTCTTGAGGCAGGAGTGATGCCAAATCCTCAAATTGGTCATTCCCCATTAAGGTGGCCAGGCCAGCATACGGCCTGCCTTCTCGCATACAGTTTGCGAAACGTTGCTCCGATTGGCGCGCACGCTCCACCATGACTGTGAGACTCATCTCTTCATGGGCTCCTGTTGTGTCGGCTGTGGGAGGTGTCTCACGAAACTGTGCGAGATCAATCGCATCCTGTTGCTTGAGATCGAACGCGAGCTGTGCGCTCAAGCGATCAAACCTCCGTGCCTCCTCCGGCATACTCGTAAGCAAAAGCTCACGAGCTATTTCAAGTGTCAGAAGTGTTACTTCGGGGAAGGCGTGCCAGACTGGTAGGACATCAGTGGGACTTGCTTGCTTATAACTCCGGAAGTACTCGGCCTTGCCAAAGGCGCGCGCCGTCCAAAGTATGAGCATCTGCCGTAGTGTCTTTGCTGGGCAACGCTTGTTGAGGAGTTCTATGAGTCCCAGAGCCACTGGTTCGTAGTCGCTGGCGGTGAGCAACGTTCGCGCTTCTTCACGAGCAAGCGCGGTTGCCATTGGTTCGTTTTTTATTTCTGTTGACCACTTCCTCAAAACGATCAAGGAAATCTTCAGCGTCCGCCCCATCGTTCTTGGGATCGGGAAATAAACTACCCATTCACAAAGAGCCTTCGTTACAAGATCAGGAAGTTCTACCTCGACTCTAGCGAACAGGAACAGGAGGTCAAATTCGATCCACAAGTCAACAAGCTCACAGATTAAACTATGCCGTTTCAGCTCAATCTTTGGCTCGGATTTATCCGTTTCTTGATAATCCAACAACGCTTTGGCGAGCACGGACACGCGAGCGACGAAATCAGCCTCATGCCGGACACGACTGTCTCCAAAACGGATAATATCTTCAAGAATTGTGCGAATTCCACCTTGACGACGTTTGAGTTCCGCCTGCAAGGAGAAGTCGGCGTGTGCCTCGACAAGCCGAATCGTGGCATCGAATTCCGTTGTGAGCGCAATGGCATAACGAGCGGCCACACTTGCCGTGTGGGAACCAAGCGTTTTAACCACATCCGATCGAGTCTCGGTACCCACCGCGGCGGCGCTGTCGCCAAAGGCGTATACAAGCTGACTCAAATCCCCTGCCCTTTTCCTGAATTGACCTACCGTCTGATAAATCGCTTCGAGCTGTTCTTCCATCTGTCCTTCACTCCGCCAAACGCGAACCAGCAGACACCCAAAACGCATTTGTTCAAGCGGATGAGTCGCGACTCCAGTCCGACGTTCTATCCAATCGTGTGCTTCTTCACTTCGCTGGGCAACGAAAAAATCGAAGAAACCTGGGACGAGAAAGACAGCAACCTCGATGGCATCATCCTTCCGCTCCCCCATACGCAAACACAGATCAAGCAAGTCGGCGTTCGCCTTTTTTGACGATTCCAAAATGGCGCGACTAAGCGCGGAGGAACACTCAAGATGTGCTGGAGAGAGGTCGTTACGATGACGCAAGCATGAACGACGATTGGACAGTGGCCTCATTGCTGTGTCAACGACTGCGTAAGCGAGCATGCGCTCCAATTGACGGACAAGCATGACTGATGGTTTGGCACAGTCTTCACGAATCATCGCGTTCACAACCCCTAGAAGTCGCATTGGAATGAGCTCGTCCTCTACGCCAGAAGGGATGTAGATGGGGTTGTGCCACACAGCGACCACACTCCTGTGCAATACGAAGAAGTAAAACGGAAGCGTCATCACTACAAGGAGACCGATGGCCAAAAGAAGTGGCGAGACACTCGTTTGAGAGTGAATCGTAAATGGCGAGGTCGCGAAAACCAGTATGGTCAGTGGCGCGAGCAACGTCACAAACACAGCCGTATGGAGCAACCATTCGAAGGCCTTTGGTAGAATCTTTCCCCCTTGCTGTTCCAGACGCAGAAACTTTTCTCCCTGCTCCCATTTTATAAATGGGAGCACGATCGCCAAAATGAGAAGAAGAGAGAGCGGAAGGAGTGCTCCCGCTCCAGTGATCAAACCCCACACAAGTGCGGTCAAGCCAAAACGCTTCGCCGCAGTCTTCAAGTCGCTTTTGTCAATCTTGACGCGGAGGCGTTTGGCATTGGCGACTCCTGCATAGACAGCGAGCAGGAACTCGAATCCCAACCAGCTACCGGCAAGGACAATCAGGAACGACGGAAACGGCGCGTTAGGAGCGATGTAGCCACGCACGAACCACCAAAGCAAGGCAATCGGCGCACAGCCGATGATGATGAGGAGGAGGAGGCCGATATTCAGTTTCATGAACTCCTCCTACGGAATGATCCGATTGACGTATAGATTTCGGTGAGTTCTTGGACGCCAATATCGTCATTCCCGCGAGTGATCGTCACATTGCTGTCAACAGTTGCCCAGATTGCGAGATGCACAGGGCTCGCTTCCACAGAACGCAGAGGATCGTCAACCGATGAGATGTCATCAATCTCGCCGTTCAGATACGATCCGATGACACCTGCGATCGCGGTCAGATCGTCCGTGCGAGGTGGATACGTCAGATTGACCGCATCAATATACCGCTTGAGGCGACGCAGTCGCTCGGCGATAGTCATGGGAATTGGCATCCCCTCCCAGTTGGGATTCGTCGCACCGGGAGCGAGCCTCGGTTCATCGTCGCCGAGTCCACCAGCTCCTCCACCACCAAACTTCAAGCCTTTGCTAGACATCTGGATCTCCTGGCCATAGGTGAGGCCACCTAAAACTTACCACCTTTCAAAACAAACAACTAGCTCGATCTATAACCGAACAACGAATATCACCGCAAATCCAACTCCTCTAGCAAACGCTTCTGCTCTCGTGTGAGTTTTTGAGGTGTCACGACCTCGACACGCACGATTTGATCACCGCGCCCGTGGCGAGAAGGGACACCTTTACCACGCAAGCGTAATGCCGTGCCAGATTGCGTGCCAGCAGGAATTTTCAGCTCAATAGGACCATCAACGGTTTGAACCTCGACCACGTCGCCGAGCGCGGCTTGCGAGAAGCCAATGCGCACTGTAGAAAAAATAGTGTCACCTTCACGCTCAAATTTTTTGTCTGCGTGAACATGAATGCGCAATAACAAATCCCCGGCCGTTGCCCCTCGCGCAGAAGCTTCGCCTTCACCACGGACACGCAACGTCATCCCATCATCAATACCTGCCGGAATGCTGACGGTGATCGTTTTTCTAGATCGTGTCACACCGGCTCCGTCGCATGTTTTACATTTTTCCTTTGGCACCTCGCCTGTTCCATGACAGCTCGAGCAAGTCACTCGCGTTTGGATCATGCCGAGAATCGTGCGTTGCTGTGCCATCTTTACACCCTTGCCATTACAATCCTCACAGGTGCGCATCCCTTTTCCGGGCTCGGCTCCAACACCGCCACAATGCTGACAAGTGTTCGGTTTGGTGAGCGTGATTTCCTTATCAACACCAAAAACAGCTTCTTTAAATGTGAGTTCCGCGTCAACTTGAATATCCGATCCTCGCGCCTTACGACCTCGAGATCTTCCTCCACCAAACATCTCGCCAAAAATGTCGCCGAAATCCTCAAAGCCGGCGCCACCAAAATCAAAACCCTGAAAACCACCAGCGCCGTTTCCTCCATTCTCAAAAGCAGACGACCCAAATTGATCATACTTCTGTCGCTTCTGCGGATCACCAAGCACTTGATAAGCCT
>ERZ1292630.1135-Hain-H41-02um-R3-1135-length-26822-cov-50_pt1 | contig 14092 bp, 10 predicted proteins | sample MGYA00564408_ERZ1292630 | MGnify/ENA primary metagenome ERZ1292630 (study PRJEB36523, sample SAMEA6512641) | groundwater metagenome | collected 2019-01-08 | study: AquaDiva: Metagenomics assemblies of 32 groundwater samples | reverse complement strand
AGCCGATGACCAGAATACAATCTGCGTTTTCTATTTCATCTATGGAATTAGTCATGGCGGCCGAGCCGAACGACTGGGCCAGTCCGGCCACCGTAGATGAGTGGCAGAGCCGGGCGCAGTGGTCGATATTGTTATTACCGAATAATACCCGAGACAGTTTTTGCATCAAATAGTTCTCTTCATTGGAGCATTTGGCAGAGGCCAAGGCGGCCAGTGATTCACTGCCGTGTTCTTTTTTAAGCTGAGTAAACTTATTGACCACTAAGTCAATTGCTTCGGCCCAGGTTGATTCGCAGAGAACGCCGTCCTTGCGGATGAGCGGTTTTTGCAATCTCTGACGACTTTGTGCTATTGATTCATCTAATGCGCAAGATGGGTAGGATGGAAGTTGAAGATTTGAGTATGTCACTCCTGCGGAAGCAGGAGTCCAGTTTTTATTGGTCTGGATTCCCGCTTTTCCTGCGGAACTCTCATTAATAAAAATCCCGTTAGGGGTCGCGGGAATGACAGTATTAGAATCTGTGTTAATCTGTGGTTTTCCTAATCTATCTGGGTGCCGCACAAAATCCATTCCGAAATGTCCCTTGATGCAAAGCCAGCCGTGATTGGCCGGGCCGGCCGGATTGCCTCTGGCTCTGATAATAGCATTATCTTTTATATCAAGCAGGATACTGCATCCGCATCCGCAATAGGGGCAGATGACCGCGGCTTTTTCGCATTCAGAGATGCGTCCTTTGAACCGGGCGGTTAAATCGGTCAGGGCGCCGACCGGACAGACGTCCACGCAGGCGCCGCAGAAGACGCAGTCAGAGTCCTTTCTGGGAATTTCCAGGGGCGTGGTAATCTTGGCGGCAAAACCGCGCCGGGTAAAGTCAATGGCCTCGTTCGCAACTGCCTCGTTGCAGGCAATGACACAGCGTCCGCACATTATGCAGGTCTGGTAGGACATCTCTATGAGCGGATTACCTGTCTCATTAGGATACGTAGTGCGCTCACCTTCATAGGAGGTTTTTTCTATACCGAATTCGTAAGCGTATTTTTGCAGGGCGCACCCGCCCGAACGACCGAAGTCATTCGGTCGGGCGGGGATGCCGTTTTTCTCGCAGGTCAGGCAATTCAGGGGGTGGTCGGAGAGAATCAGGTCTAAGGCGGTCTTGCGGAACTGGTGGAGTTTATCGCTCTGGGCGGTGACTTCCATCCCTTCCTTAACCGGCAGGGCGCAGGAAGCGATGGGCGCCTTGCCGCCCTTGATTTCAACGATACACAACCGGCATCCCGCAAACGGACTTAATGCGGGATGATAACACAGGTGTGGAATATGAATATCATTATCCAGTGCCGCCTGTAACACGGTTTGGTTCGGCCTGGCTACGACCTCTTTGCCGTCAATCGTGAATCTTACATCTGTCATATTCAGTCCTTTTTGGGTCTTCTGAGGTGGTAAAAACCACCTTTGAGGACCTAATTGGCACCTCAGAAGACCCAATTGGCACCTCAGAGGACCCAATTGGCACCTCAGAGGACCCAATTGGCACCTTTTTACCCCGAATTGGCACCTCTGAACGCCCAATAACCACCCTGACTGTCCTGAAATCGGACAGTTATATGGTCAAAATAAGCATTTAGTGACAATTTTTGTCACTTAATATTCTCCAAATCACACCTTAAGCGCTGGGGTTTTAACCTGAGGTTTTGGACTAATCGCATTAAACTTACATTTAGCCATACAGATCCCGCATACCTGGCATTTATCCTGGATGATGGTATGCGGCTGTTTTTTTGCGCCCGCAATCGCTTGAGTCGGGCAATTCTTGAGACAGAGTCCGCAACCGGTGCATTTTCCTAGATCAATTTCATATCTAAAGAGTCCTGTGCAGACGCCGGCCGGGCAGAATTTGTCGTTCAGGTGCGCCTCATATTCATTGCGGAAATAGCGGAGCGTAGAAATAACCGGATTCGGCGCGGTCTGGCCTAAGCCGCAGAGTGAACTATCGCGGACTGATTCGGCTAATGTTTGTAGTTTTTCTATGTCACCGGTCTGTGCCGCGCCGGTAGTAAAACGAGTGACTATCTCCAGCATCCGCTTGGTCCCGATTCTACACGGTACGCACTTGCCGCAGGATTCCTTTTGGCAGAAGTCCAGAAAGTAGCGGGCGATATCAACCATGCAATTAACCTCGTCCAGGACAATCATGCCGCCGGAACCCATAATAGCGCCGGCTTGTTTGATGCTCTCGTAGTCAATCGGCGTGTCCAGGTGTTCAGCCGGCAGGCATCCGCCTGAAGGGCCGCCCATCTGAACCGCCTTGAATGTCCGGCCGTGCGGAATGCCGCCGCCCACATCAAATATTATCTGGCGCAGGGTGATACCCATCGGAACTTCAACCAGTCCGGTATTTGTAACCTTACCGGCCAGGGCAAATACCTTGGTGCCTTTGGACCCCTGAGTGCCTAACTGGGCATAAGAAGCGCCGCCGGCCAGTATGATATGGGGAATGCTGGCCAGTGTTTCCACATTGTTTATAACTGTGGGCTTGCCCCAGAGGCCTGATTCAGCCGGGAATGGCGGGCGGGGCTTGGGCATACCGCGCCGGCCTTCAATAGAGGCAATCAGCGCGGTTTCCTCACCGCAGACAAATGCGCCGGCGCCTTGTTTTATCGTGATATCAAAACTAAATCCGGTGCCGAGGATATTCTCACCGAGCAATCCCATCTCCCTGGCCTGCTTTACTGCCAGGGTAGAATATTCCACGGCAATGGGGTATTCAGCCCGGACATAGATATAGCCGTGTGTGGCGCCGATGGCATAGGCGCCGATGAGCATGCCTTCTATAACCGAATGGGGGTCGCCTTCCAGAACCGCCCGGTCCATAAATGCGCCCGGGTCGCCTTCGTCGCCATTGCAGATAAAATATTTAGTGTCGCTTTTATAACCGTTAGCGAATTTCCATTTAAGCCCGGTCGGGAATCCGGCGCCGCCCCTGCCGCGGATGCCTGATTTAGTCACTTCATTTATAACATCTTCCGGTTTTAGCCCGGCCAGCATTTTAGCGATGGCCGAATAACCGTTTCGCCTGATATAATCTTCCGGGCTTGTGGGGTTGATATATCCGCAATTACGCAAAACTATTTTATTCTGGGGTTTGAAGAACGGTATTTCTTTACGATAGGGATAAGTGTTCTTATTTTCGGAGTAACATAGGTTATTAATAATCTCCTTGTCCTTCATTGTTTTAGCGATAATATCAGGGACGTCTTTCTCGGTCAGCTTTCCGTAAAAAATGCCGAGTGGCTCAATAGTAACCACCGGCGCATAGGCGCAGAGTCCCTGGCAGCCGGTTTCAATGATTTCTATCTCTGACGATAAATGTTCTTGTTTTATTGCATTATAAAATGCGTCTCTGATTTTAAGCGCATTTCTGGCCCGGCAGCCGGTGCTGCAGACAAGAATCCTTTTTTTCTTGCCATCATATGATTTTAGCAGTTTTTCTCTGAATGATTGGATTTCCTTTAATGAACCCAGCCTTTGAATGCAAGGGTTGGGTGAATGTAGTCTGGGCATACTCTTATTCGCAGTCTTTTAGCGCTTCTTCAACTTTTTTCTCGTCAAGATTACCGTAGTAATTCTGATTCACCATCATGGCCGGGGCTAGGAAGCAGGTTCCCAGGCAAGCGACAGTTTCCAGAGAGAATTTATAATTAGGGGTAGTTTGTCCGTCTTCTATGTTCAGGATATTCTTAATGTGATTGATGACATCCTTTGCGCCTTTGACATGGCAGGCAGTGCCGCGGCAGGGCTTAAGCAGGTATCTGCCTTTTGGAATAAGGCTGAACTGGGCGTAGAACGTCAGGATGCCGTAGATTTTATTACGAGACACGTTGGTATGCTTGCTGATTATTCCGAGCGATTCGGGAGGAATATACCCGAACTTCTCCTGAACCGCCTGTAAAATAGGAATGACCACGCTGGCGTTATTGCGCGGTAAATCTTTGATGGTCTCTTTGATTTGAGAATCAGTCGGCCGACTATGAGTCTCTGCTGATGGTGCGGCGGATGATTGCATAAGCATTCCCCTATTTTTGATAATTATCCATGTGGTTGGGATTCATCTGGTGTTGTGCCTATTTCATCTAATATTTTATTTTCCACGAAAATAGGCGTCTTGAGATGAACCGCCAGAACAATCGCATCGCTCGGCCGTGAATCAATTTCTATGTCCTTGCCATTAGCGCTGATGAACAGCTTGGCATAGAAAGTATTCTTTTTAAGGTCGCTGATAATAATCTTATTTATGGTATAATTAAGTTCTTTAAGGATATTGGCAATCAGGTCGTGTGTTAACGGCCGGACTGTTTTTACATTCTTTATCTTTCGGTCAATGGCCGCGGCCTCGTAGATGCCGATAACTATAGGAAAGACCCGTTCGCCTTTTACTTCTTTAAGGATAATAAGTTGTTCCTCGCGGTTTTCGTCAATAATCAGCCGGGATAATTCTACCTGTATCATTGAGGTTGGCTTTCGTTATCGGAAACAGGCGATCTGCCGGCCCATCTCCTTAAAATGATAGGAGTTTTCCTTAAGCGTATTGAGTATATCAATGAATACGGCCGAGGCCTGGGGCTGGCAGATTCCGCTGGTTAGCCGTTCCTCGTGTTCCAGCGCAAAATTAGCTGCGGTATTCTCCAGGGTATTGGCTGTATCAATGATGTATTTGGTAAGGACATCGTTTTTTGTTACGGCCACATCCTTAAGGCAACGGGAAAGGTGTTTGATGGTTCCGATAATGTATTCCAACTCCCTGAGCGCCTTATCACTAAAGAGAATGTGCTTATCTATCTTGTCTTTGAATATATTAACCAATCTGGCGAGAGTGACGGTTATCTTATCCAGCCGGGTTCCTAAGTCCCTTTTCACCGCATCGTTGCATTCGTTATTATATATCTGATAGTTCTTTACGATGATAGATAGTTTGGCCATGGTTGCTTCGGCCGAGTCAAGATGCGCGAGGTTTTCCGTGCGGATTGAATCAAATATGTGTTTCAACGTCTCTTCAATGGTCTGGAAAAATTCACCGATGGTTATATTGCTCATAAAAAGTTTATAATACTAACTATTATGCAGATAGCAAGAATAATCAGGCATAGGAGATTGAAATTCTTCATTGTGGTATGGATGATAGTCCTGGGATTTTCTTCCGACGTGGCTAAGCTCAGCGCCAGCGAGACAATAAATGCTATCAGGATAAAAAGCCCGGTCATCGCAATGAGGTTAAGCATAAGTTTATTGGATAGTTTGATTGTCCGCTTCTGGCGAGACCTCCCCGATATTTTCGGGGGGCGGGTCCGTTTCTGTTTTAGGAGGTTGCTCTGTAAGCGCCTGGTTCTCAGTTGCGGGCGGTTTCCGGGCGGTCAATTGCGAATACAGATTTAAGAGAATCACCAGATTAAGAATGCCGGCCACGCAGACATAAAGCATTCCGATTTCAAAGTATGACATTGATATTAATCCGCGCGGTGCCTCGGAAGTTAATAGGGTGACTAATAGCCAGGTCAGTCCGATGCCAAATTGGCCGAAATAATAAAAAGGATTATCCGAAAACCTGATGAACCTGAAATCGGCAATGATTATGCCGATAATAGAGCAGATAAGGGCGATGGCAAAAAATATTAATGCCTTAGACCGCTGGCCATAATACCAGTGTGCCGCGCCGGGGATACACCATCCTAAGAGGAATGCGGGTCCTCCTCTTAATGTCATCTTCGCTACTAATTTAATAAACAAAACTGGCATCATATAGTGAAATCCTTGCCCAGATATTTCTCGCGGGCTAATGGGTTGTTCATTATTTCTATCGGTGTCCCGGCGCAGAGTATCTGTCCTTCATCGATGATATAAGACCGGTCGGTGACCGCCAACGTTTCCCGGACATTATGGTCTGTGAGAAGTATGCTGATGCCTCTGGCCTTAAGTTGTTTGATAATGCCCTGAATCTCGGCTACTGAGATTGGGTCAACCCCGGAAAACGGCTCGTCCAGCAGTAATAAGGTCGGCTCGGTAATCAATGCCCGGGCAATCTCCAGTCGCCTGGTCTCGCCTCCGGAAAGCGTGGTTGCTTTCTGGTGGGCTAACTTAGCCAAACCAAATTCACTCAGGAGCCGCTTGGCTTCTGACAGTCGCCGGCCGCGGCTTATCGGCCTGGTTTCCAGTATGGCCAGGAGATTATTTTCTACGCTCAGATTCTGGAATACGGATGGTTCCTGAGGCAGATAACCCATCCCGTATAAAGCTCTTTTATACATCGGTAACCCCGCTACATTTATATGCTTTTTCTCGGCGTTAATATTTGCCCGGAAGATTATTTCGCCGGACGAGGGCGGAATTAGTCCGGTAACCATCCTGAATGTGGTGGTTTTACCGGCCCCATTCCTTCCCAGGATACCCACAATCTCGCCTTCCGATATATTAAACCCCACTCCGTCAACCACCCGGCGAGAACCGTATATCTTTACCAGTTGTTTTACCTCAAGTAACATATCTTTTTAAGCCCCGACACTTCGTGTCGGGATAAGAGCCAGTCCCTCACGGGATCCCGTCAGAGGGATAAGTCGCGGAGTTTATCCCCGCTGGAAGCGGGGTCTCCAACTGGCTCTAAATAAATAGGTTATATTTATCCCCTATACATAGATTGTTTATAAAATGTTGATAACTTATCGGGTATTTCTTAACTCCTTTATTATAAATGGGTTATTTTACTATATCGATTAGGTGGTCCATTCTTAGGATATTTATCATAACCTGTTAATTCGTATATGGTTATACTATAGATATTCAGACGCTTATTGAGATAATTCATAGTCAAAGTTATACCTGAAGCAACCCCCATTTATTGGGATTTTCTAACCCCTTATGCCATATAAAATTGTATACAACCAATATTTACTTTATTAATTTGGCTCTTTTTAATGGCCAGTAAACGAATAAAGCCCGGCCGAATATTTCGTCGGCGCTGATAAATGGGGAATTTTCCACGTTATTGGATATTACATCGGATTTATTGATAATTTGGTTCATTCCCCATATATCGCCGCCCCTGTTATCCGATTTATTTCTTCTGATTCTGATAATATTGCCGTCATCCCTATAAGTATCGGCAAATGACGGCTCGGCATCGCATTTGATGATAGTCCCGTCCTTAAGGGTAATATTCCTCACTTTCCATACCCGGCTGTCTTTGCTGTTCGGGACATTATCGCCTATGGCAAAGTATTTGCCGTCCGGGATTACCAACGGTTTATTTTCTCTCAAAATCCCGTTGTTATCGTAATAATATACATCACGCCAGATATTGACATCCCAGAGAGTCGCCGCATATTTCTTGGCTTCCATCTCAACCTGATAGGAAGAATTGTTGTCTTCTTCCGGCTGGTTATCCTCAAGCGAAATAATATAATCGTATTTAAGAACTTCTTTGCCGTCAACTTTTATATAAATTGTGCCGTCAAAATTCAAGATTTCAATCAGATGGTCTTTATTCGGTTCAATCTTTATGGGTGGTTCGCCGTCTTTCTGAAGAGGTAACGTATTAAGATATTTTGTTGAGAGGATAGAATGTTCTAAGGCCGGGGTTTTGAGCACTCCGCGGAAATGCCAGGATAAGTTTGGCTGCTCGCTATCAGCAGATTGCACGGGCAGACGCAGTGAGAAATCCCCGGACTGGGTTCTAATCGTCGTATGGATTTCTCCGCCGCTCTTTTCAGTCCGAAGTTTGAATGACAGTTTTATGTCGCTGACCGTATGGCTGCCCGAGGTGCTGGCGCCGATATATTCATCGCTGACGGCATTTCGATAACGGATTATGCCCCCGGCATTAAGACTTATTTTCCCGCCCTCAATATTCGATAAACCGTTTTCCGGCAAGTTCCATGCGTCTGCCGGCACTGCCGGGTTGTAGCGTTTCCTATTTGCCTGGTTTGATTCAACCAGGGGTATCCACATTGATTCCTGGGTCTTGAGCGGCTTCTTGGCTATAAGGAATTTATCCGCGCCTTTGGCCCGGGCATAAAGGTCGCCTTGTTTTACCATCAATTCCTCATTGGGCAGTCCGACCACCCTTTTGATGAAACTGGTGCTCTTGTCAAGCGGGAACTTGAAGAGAAAGACATCATACCTTTTGAGGGGGCTAAACAGGATGCCGAACTTGTTGGCAATGATTCGGTCGCCGTCAGCCGGGTCGCCGTGCAAGGTGGGCTCCATCGAGCCGGTCGGGATTTTATAGACCTCAATGCAAAAACACTTGATTATCATAGCCAGGATAAAAGCCACCAGGAATACCTCGGCGTTGCCCTGAATCAGGACCAGCCAGATGACCGCCAGTATGGCCGCATTCCATACCGAGATGAATTTAGTCAGACACAATGCCGCCAAAACAACAATCGGGATAAGATTCCAGATATACGAAAGCCCTAATCCCTGAATCCCGACGGTAGAATCTCTTTTAAGCATAGATTACTTTTTCTCTTCTCCGGACAGGACCGCAATAAAGGCCGATTGCGGGATTTGAACCGAGCCGATGCTTTTCATCTTCTTTTTGCCTTCCTTCTGCTTATTCCAGAGTTTCCGCTTGCGGGTGATATCGCCTCCGTAGCATTTGCCGGTCACGTTTTTGGCCATGGCGCTGATATTTTCCCGGGCCACGATGCGCTTGCCCACCGCGGCCTGTAGGGCGACCTGGAAAAGGTGGCGCGGAATTTGCTGCCGTAATATGTGGATAATCTTTCGGCCCTTTGATTCCGCAATATTGTGGTGGACTATGGCCGAAAACGCATCCACCTCGACGTTGGCCACGAATATCCTTAATTTTACCATATCTCCGGTTTCATATCCAATAAAAACATAGTCCATTGTGCCGAATCCGTGCGTGGCAGATTTAAGTTTATCATAGAAGTCGTAGATAATCTCGCCCAGCGGCATATTATAGTGCAGGATGACCCGGGTCGGCGAGATATATTCTGTTTTGATATGGTTGCCGCGTTTATTCTCGCATAAGGCCATGATATTGCCGATGTTTTCAGACGGTATAATCACTGATATCTTGACAATCGGTTCTTTCACCTCTCGGATGGTTGCTTCATCCGGAAACATAGCCGGGTTGTCTATGCGCAATGTCCTGGACAATCCTCCTGCGGTAATAGTCACCTCATACGGCACGTTAGGCGCGGTCTGGACTACGTCCGCCTTCTGCTCCCGCCTCAGTCGTTCCTTAAGGATGTCCATATGCAACAGCCCCAGGAAGCCGCACCTGAACCCCATGCCCAGCGCTTCTGAGGTCTCCGGCTCATAGGTGAATGACGAGTCATTGAGAGATAATTTTTCCAGCGCTTTTTTGAGTATATTAAAATCGCTGTCCTGGGTGGGGTAGAATCCGGCAAAGACCATAGGCAGCGGCTCGCGGTAACCGGGCAGGGGCGCTACATCGGTCGCGCCTTTCAGGGTAACCGTATCGCCGATTTTCACCTCGCGGCTGTTGCGGATGCCGCTGATAATATAACCGACTTCTCCGGCTGATAGTTTCCCGACCTTTAACATCTTGGGCGTGAATATGCCGACTTCTTCAACCTTGAATGAGCGGTTGTTTCTTATCATTATGATTTCGTCATCGGCCTTGACCGAGCCGTCTATCATCCGGACAAATACCACCACCCCGCGGTAGTCGTCATAGACCGCGTCAAATATCAGGGCTTTCAGCGGCTTATTAAGGTCACCGGTCGGCGGCGGTATCCGTTCAACCACTGCTTCGAGAATCTTATCGGCATTGGTTCCCTGCTTGGCGCTGACGTTGATTATCTCCTCCGGCGGGATGCCCAGGATATTCTGTATCTCATCCCGGACCATCTCAATATTAGCCGCGGGCATATCTATTTTGTTGATGACCGGGATGATTTTCAGGTTTGCCTCCATTGCGACCAGGGCATTGGCCACGGTCTGGGCCTGGACGCCCTGGGAGGCATCGACCAGGAGCAGGGCGCCTTCGCAGGCCTTCAAACTCCTCAGCACCTCGTAACTGAAATCTACGTGTCCGGGCGTGTCAATCAGGTTCAGGATATAATTCTGGTTATTAAGCCGGTATTTGAGCAGGACCGCTTTGGCCTTGATGGTAATCCCGCGTTCCCTTTCTATCTCGCCGTTATCCATGAACTGGTTGCGCAGTTCCCGGGCTGAGACCGCGCCGGTAAGTTCCAGGAGGCGGTCGGCCAATGTGGATTTGCCGTGGTCTATGTGGGCGATGATACAAAAGTTACGGATATTCTGCATAAATTACAATTCCTGATTATATTATAAACTATGGAAGGAAGCAAGAAAAACCAGCCCCGCACATAATTTATTGTATGGAATTTCAAAGTTTGATAGAGATTGCTTCGCTGACGCTCGCAATGACAATCATTCGTGCTGTCATTGCGAGGAGCGGAGCGACGAAGCAATCTGATTTATGTGCGGTGTCCTATCTCAATTCTCTCTCCAGCTCATCCAGTTCAATAATCTTAGCCCGGACGATGATGAATTGCATGCTTTTCTCTTCGGATTCGACCTTGCGCCTGAAGAAAGCGGATAGAATCGGAATTTTATCCATCAGAGGCGTTGACGCGCTCAGATTCTGCTTAGAGACCACATCAAATCCGCCTAAGACCAGGGCGCCGTTGTCCGGCACCACGGCGCTGGTTCGGCATCTCTGGAGTCGTAACCATGGTCTTTCAATCGTAATCTGCGTCCTTAGTAGGTCTGACTGATATTCCAGGACAAAATCTCTGACATCAACCAACTCCATCAGGGTTGGGAAGACATGGATGGTAATAAACTTACGGTCATAACTCATCACCGGTTTGACGTCAAGCACCACGCCGGTAGAGAAGGTGTTTATCACCGGTTCATAGGCCACGGCGCCGGCCTGGACGTCTCCGTCTTGGATATACTGGCGCTGTTTTAGATATGCCACATTGACCCGCTGGCCGTTAAGGGCCGTGATTTTCGGCGAATCCAGAATAGTGCCCCGGCCGGTTTTTTTCAGGGCCGTCATCAGCAGATTGATGCGCGGCGCGCCCAAAACAGCAAATTGAAGTCCCAGCCCGCCGATGGCCGACGCCGGCAGGGCATTCTCCACCATGTTATTCTGGTCCCGGAAGGTGTAGGCCGTCCGGAACCGGGCGTCCCGGTTCCCGCCCAGCAGTAATCCGGCTGATGGGTTGCTCTGGCCCGGTATATCCGGCGCATTGGGCACGGTTACCCGCGGTATATTCCTCAGTTCCACGCCCAAACTCTCCATGAGATTATCGCTGGTGTTCAGGAAGGTGGCTTCCACGGAAATCATTGCGGTCCTGAAAGACCTGATTACCTTTAAAAATTCCACTACCTCTGCCTGGACTGATGCCGTGTGCACTAACAGCAGTTTATTGCTTTCGCCTATCCGGCGAATATTCACGCCCGGGATATTTCCCTCCCAGGTGCTGGCCCCTTTTTGGTCTTTGCCGGTATTCTTCTTGATTAACTCCAACAACTCGTCTGCGGTTATCTTGACTACGGTCGGCAATTCCACAGGCGGTATAGACCAACCCGGCGCCCCGCCCGGAGTCAACGGCAGTTCCAGATTCGGTCCGGGAAAGTCCGGTATATCCCGGACCAGGTCATCCACATTATGCACCCGCCATTCTAAGTCCTCCTCTAATGCCGTTAACTTAGTTATCTTCAGACACTTGACCTCTTTATCAAACCCATACGTTAAACCGTATTGCTCCAGCAGGTTTCTTAATCCTATCTCCAGTGGCAATCCGGTCAGGGACAGCGTCTTCTTTTCGTTCGGTATGCCTTCCTGCCTGACATCTGAGGCATATATGATTGGTATTTTATACTGTTGCTGGATATAATCCGTGACATCATATAAGGTGTCATTGCCTTCCAATTTGAAATCGTGCCTGATGGTCTTGAGATTGCGTTTAATCTCCACGATATCAGGGTCTGACTCGGCCCGGCTGGTGATTACTCCGGGCGGTTGTCTCCGGCTGGCTATCTTCCAGACCTCCGGGTCAAAGCGCAGTATTCTATCGTCCGCATACGATATAGTCGTCTCTTTGAAATCGTCATACATCGCCTTGAACCGCTCCGAGCGCAGTTTGATGTATTTATCGGAGACCTCATAATGCCTGGCTCTGGCGGCCTCTTTCTTCAGTTCCTCGGCCTGGCTGAAATGCGGGGCTGATTCCAGTATGGTCGTGGCCAGACGCTCCACCTCTTCAAACCGTTTCTGGCCGAATAAAATCAGCGCCTGCTGGAAAAGCGATTTTATTTTCTCGTTATATTCCTGCTGGCGCTTGAGCTCCTCTTCCTGGGTGAGTTGGGCCGCGGCTTCGCGCATCTGTTGGTTGCTCTCTTTTTCCTGCCGGGCTATCAAATCCTGGAGCGTCTTTATCCGTTCCTGGGCCTTGGTGAGGTAATCATTTAAGCCCACATCATAGGGCAGCCATTTTAAGGTGTTTATGACCTGCTCAAATTCGGTCTCGGCCTCGGGATATTTCTGCTCGGCCGTAAGTTTCTCGCCCTGCAAAAAATGGTTCCGGACCGTCACCTCGGTCTCTTGTAGTTTGACCGACAACTGGTCCTGGAGGAATTCCTTAATGACCTTGACTTCATCGGTCCGCGCGCCCAGAATCAATTGTAGTTCTGATGAGAGTTCTCTGGCCCCTTTATGCCGGGGATTGAGTTCCAGGGCCTGGGCTATCTGCTCCCTGGCCTGGCTGTAATTGAATTCCTTGAACATCTTGAAACCCGCCTCGTAGAACTTCTGGGCCAGGAACTCATTCTCCTGCATCCTGATGCCTTTTGCTCTTTCTATCTCGGACAGGATATCGCCGGTGGCTTCTTTACCCTGAGGGGCATTCCCGAAGGGTTGACCCGCCCGTGTAGATTCATAAGAGGACTTTGGCGTCAAGTCCCCCTTAACAAAGGGGGACTTAAAGGGGGTTGTGTCCTTTGCTTCGGCTGGCCGGGCAGTCGGGGCCGACACCTCAACCGGTGTGGTGGAAAACGGGAATGGGCCGGTTACGCCGATGATATCGGTCGTGCCGAATGATTCCTCGTTGAATAGGAATGAGATGGTGCCGGCCACACTGGCGTTCAGGTCAACCGTGATGAAGAATGATTGGACCTGGCTACTGACGGGCTGTTCCAACCTGAATTCGCAGACGTCTCCCTTGAGTTGGGACGAGGCCAGCAGGACATCGGTAGTGGCGCTAAATGTCTCATCGCCGTTATCCAGATAGAGTTTCATGCCTTTGATATCAGCGCTCTTGAGGGTGCCGGTCTGGTCAAGACGGATGGATTTTAAGATGACATCCGGCTGGTTGGTGGCCATAGCAAAATTGACCAGGGGCGTGTTGATTGAATCGGCTGTGATGGCATTGACTGCGGCGCTGTCCAGCGCCACGGCCGTGCCCGAGACCTTGGACGGCAGCCGTGACTTGATGGACGCCGGCCGGCCGGCTGTGGCGGCATTGGAGCCGCTGCACTGGAGGCAGAGCAGGGGAGCCAGGATAATAATTAGGCAGAGGAATACTTTTCGCATAGTAATAGTTAGATTGCCTATATATATGAAAATGAAGGAGTGAAATGTCAAGAAAAATGGCAATTCAATGGGGCACCAGTGTTTCAGTGTCAACCGCCGGTTTAGCAATACCCAGGGATTCTTTTCCCCGGCAATGCCGTTTTATATGATAAAGGACTGGAAAACAAGAGATGATAGATGAGAGAAGATAGATGAAAGAATCTCTCATCTTTTCTCTTTCATCTTTCATCTTTTAACGAGTCCGCGCGCGGCTCACCCAAGGGTTCATCCTGTCTTAAGCGGGATGGACACATTGTAACCTGTTCGTAGGGGATAACAACCCCCCGGCCCTCCGTACGGAGGGAGTAGGGCGAATTATTCCCCCTTATGGCGCCCCCGCCGAAGCGGGGTAAACTCCGCGCCATGCCTGTCCCGCCGAATGGCGGGAGCGTCTTTAGCGCCAATAAAGGGGGATTACGGAGCGACAGCGGAGTCCCGCCCCA
>ERZ1292630.3369-Hain-H41-02um-R3-3369-length-14097-cov-5_pt1 | contig 14097 bp, 14 predicted proteins | sample MGYA00564408_ERZ1292630 | MGnify/ENA primary metagenome ERZ1292630 (study PRJEB36523, sample SAMEA6512641) | groundwater metagenome | collected 2019-01-08 | study: AquaDiva: Metagenomics assemblies of 32 groundwater samples | reverse complement strand
CCTGGCCGTGCGCGGCGCGCGCCTTTTCAAAGCCAGCGACAACGCTTTCGTCCGAGGTGACATTCACTTCGCAAAAGACGCCGCCAATTTCCTTGGCCATTGCCTCACCTTTTTCGGCTTGAAGATCAAAGATTGCGACCTTCACGCCCTTTGCCGCAAGCGCGCGGGCCGTGGCGGCACCAAGGCCAGAAGCGCCGCCGGTGATGACGGCGGATACAGTTGAATCAAGTTTCATGGTTTGGGTTCCTTCAAATTTGAAAATTTAGAGCCGTTCAACAATCGTGACATTGGCGACGCCGCCACCTTCGCACATTGTTTGAAGGCCGTATTTGCCGCCGCGCGTCTTGAGCGCGTTAACAAGTGTTGCCATCAGCTTGGTACCCGAAGCGCCGAGTGGATGGCCAAGCGCAATCGCGCCGCCATTGACATTGAGCTTGCCGGGGTCTGCGCCAACATGTTTGAGCCAAGCAAGCGGCACGGGAGCAAAAGCTTCATTAACTTCGTAAAGATCAATTTCGCCAATTTTCATGCCTGCGCGCTGCAATGCCCGATCGGTCGCAAAGAGCGGCTCTTCAAGCATGATCACAGGATCGCCTGCCGTTACCGTGAGGTTATGAATCCGCGCGATTGGCGTCAGGCCATGTTCTTTCAGCGCGGCCTCAGACACGATCAGCACCGCCGACGCGCCATCGCAAATCTGGCTTGATGAGGCGGCGGTAACCGTGCCGCCCTCCTGAAGCAGTTTCACGCCCGCGATGCCTTCCAGCGTCGCGTCCATGCGGATGCCCTCATCAACACCGTGCTTGATAATGCCTTCGGGTGTTTCGACATCGAGCACCAAAATTTCGTTGGCAAAGGCACCAGCCTCGGTGGCTAACCTGGCGTTCACATGGCTCTTGAATGCAAATGCATCGAGATCATCCTTGGTGAAACCATGCTTTTTCACGATCATTTCAGCGCCCATAAACTGGCTGAACATGATGCCGGGAAAGGCCTCCTCAAGCCGGGGAGATTTATAATTGCCAAGCCCTTCTTTCATGTGGAGCATCGCGGTTGAACCCATCGGGACACGCGTCATGCTTTCAACGCCCGCTGCGATCACCATGTCCATTGTTCCAGACATTACGGCTTGCGCTGCAAACTGCATCGCCTGCTGCGATGAGCCGCATTGACGGTCAATCGTGACCGCAGGCACCGAGTTTGGGAGGCTGCGCGCGGCAAGGACGGCATTGCGACCAACCTGCATCGCTTGCTGACCCCCTTGGCCAACGCAGCCCATAATGACGTCTTCGACCCGTGCGCCGTCAATCCCGGTGCGCGCGACGATGGCATCAAGCGTTGCCGCCGCCATATCTACAGGGTGCCATCCGGCGAGTTTCCCGCCGCGCTTGCCGCCTGCGGTACGAACGGCATCAACAATATAGGCTGTGGCCATAGGTTTGATCCTTGCGTTTGAGAAGAATGAGAATCCTCTTGCGCAAATTGACGTTAACGGCAAGTGAAACTTGCAGATGCAATTTTCGATCGATGAGGGAACCATCATGAACGTATCCGAAGCCGTCGCTTATCGTCGATCCGTTCGCGGTTTCCTTGATACGCCTGTTGATATCGCTTTGATAAATGACATTATCGAGCGGTCGGCCCGCGCGGCGACAGGTGGTAATCTCCAGCCGTGGCATATTGATCTGGTTCACGGCGAATCGATGGTAAAACTCAAGGCAGTCATGGCCCAAAAAATTGCCGCGCGTGAGAGCGAAGCGCCCGAATATAATATTTACCCGCCCAAGCTAAGCGATCCCTATGAAAGCCGCCGCTTTGAAGTTGGGGAAATGCTATATGGCACCATTGGTATCGCGCGCGAAGATCGCAAGGGCCGTGCGGTCTGGTTTAGCCGTAATTTTCAATTCTTTAACGCGCCTGTTGGCCTGTTCCTGACGCTCGACCGGCAGATGGGGCCGCCGCAATGGGGCGATGCGGGCATGATGCTCCAGAATATTATGTTGCTGCTGTGTGAGGCAGGACTCGATAGCTGCCCGCAGGAATGCTGGGCGGTCTATCCACAAACCATACGTAGCTTCCTTGGTACGCCCGAGAATCGCATCTTATGGACGGGCATGGCGATTGGTCACAAAGACATAAATGATCCCGCCAATGCGCTTATCCCGACGCGCGCACCAACCAAAGAATGGTTGACCACACACGAGTGATTGACTTCGCTTTCGTCCTTCGCCATTGGCCTGCGCTTGCCAAAGCGCACCAATGGACAGGTGGCCGAGTGGTTAAAGGCAGCAGACTGTAAATCTGCCCGTGAAAGCGTACGCTGGTTCGAATCCAGCCCTGTCCACCAGAAACTGGAAATCTTGCGGAAGATGATCCGTTGCGGCTGCCAATCCGCAAACCAAGGCATTCCTGATTTGACGCTATAGCTTGAAATCCTCTAAAAGGTGCGAATGGCAGCAAAAATTATTGACGGGAAGGCCCATGCGGCACGGCTTCGCGCGCGCGTTGCAAGCGGCGTGGCGGAGTACAAACTCATGGCAGGGCGAGTGCCCGGCCTTGCGGTTGTTCTCGTCGGCGAAGATCCTGCAAGCGCAGTCTATGTTCGTAACAAGGTCCGGCAAACGCTTGAGGTGAGCATGGCGAGCTTTGAGCATAAGCTGCCCGCCGAAACTTCACAGACCGATTTGATTGCGCTCATCGAGGCGCTCAACACAGATCAGCGCGTTGACGGCATCCTCGTCCAACTGCCGCTGCCAAAGCCGCTTGATGAGCTCGCAGTGGTGAGCGCGATTGATCCCGATAAGGATGTTGACGGGCTTCATGTGGTAAGCGCTGGGCGTCTCGCAAGCGGGATTCCGGGGCTGGTGAGTTGCACCCCGCTTGGCTGCATGATGCTGCTCCGCGATACGCTAGGCGATGATCTGAGCGGCAAGGATGCGGTCGTCATTGGTCGCTCGATCCTCGTCGGGAAACCCGTTGCGCAGTTGCTGCTTGCGGCCAATTGCACGGTGACGGTGGCGCATAGCCGGACGCAGAACCTGCCCGAAGTCGTCCGCCGTGCCGATATCGTGGTGGCTGCTGTTGGCTGCGCGGAAATGGTCAAGGCTGATTGGATCAAGCCGGGTGCCTGTGTGATTGACGTGGGCATCAACCGCGTGCCGTCCGATATTCCCGGCAAAACCAAGCTGGTGGGCGATGTCGCCTTTGCCGAAGTGGCGCAGGTTGCAGGATCAATTTCGCCCGTTCCCGGCGGGGTTGGCCCGATGACGATTGCGTGTCTGCTCCACAACACGCTTCAGGCGGCACATCAGCGCTCAGGGTTGGTGAACAAATGACCGAACTTTTTATCTCTGCTTTCGTGACTTTCTTTGTGGTGATTGATCCGCCTGGCTGTGCGCCGATTTTCAGCAGCCTGACAGCGGGCACCGATGCCGCGCACCGACGGACAATGGCGATCCGTTCGGTGCTGGTTGCGAGCGGCATATTGCTTGTCTTTGCTATATTCGGTGAAGATTTACTCGGCGCACTCGGGATCAGCCTTGATGCCTTTCGCGTTGCTGGCGGGGTCATGCTGTTCCTGATCGCGCTCGATATGGTGTTTGAAAAACGTACCGAGCGCCGCGAAAGCCGCGCTCAGGATGTGAAGGCCCATCCCGAGCACGAAGATATCTCAATCTTTCCAATGGCCATCCCGATGATCGCCGGGCCGGGGTCAATCGCGTCGGTCATGCTGCTGATGGCCAAGAGCAACGGCCTGACCGAAAGCCTGATTGTGCTGGGTGCGCTTGGCGCGATGCTGGTATTGACGCTGATTTCGCTGCTGCTCGCGGGGCCGCTGATGAAGCTGCTCGGCTACCGTGTTGAGGCGATGATCACGCGGATATTGGGAGTTGTGCTGGCGGCCCTTGCGGCGCAGTTTGTGATCGACGGGATCAAGGCAAGCTTTGCCTAGCGCTTGTTACGCTTCAATCACGCCGACTCATTCCGTTCGTATCGACCGAAGTCAAGACACGTTGCGACGAGTGTCTCGACTTCGCTCGACGCGAACGGAATAGCTTACACGTGGGTGTTTCTAACCCGCAGACTCAGCAAGTACGGTCAGCCCTTTGTCGCTGACCTCGGCAAAGCCGCCCATGATCATCAACCGTTCAGGCGTGGCACCCACACTTGCGTAAATCTCAAGCGCTGCGGCGTCGCGGATCGTCGTCATTGTCGGGCTATGCCCTTCAAGCACACCGAAATCCCCCTCGGTTCCGGGGACGACAACCATATACACCTCTTCACTGCGGACGAGGCGTTCTGGGGTGACGAGTTCGAAGTGAAGCGGCACCTTGGGTTACGCCGCTTCTGCTGCGAGCTTTTTGCCCTTTTCGATCGCCTCGTCAATGCCGCCAACCATGTAGAAGGCTTGTTCTGGAAGGTGATCATATTCACCGTCAACAACCGCCTTAAACGACTTCACCGTGTCTTCGATCTGAACGAACTTGCCCGAAATACCGGTGAAGACTTCAGCGACATGGAACGGCTGGCTGAGAAACTTCTGGATTTTGCGCGCGCGGCTGACGGTCAGCTTATCGTCTTCGCTCAGCTCATCCATGCCGAGAATAGCGATGATGTCCTGAAGCGACTTATACTTCTGGAGCATTTCCTGAACGCGGCGCGCCGTGTCATAATGCTCTTGGCCAACAACCGCGACGGTCAGAACGCGGCTGGTCGAATCGAGCGGATCAACTGCGGGATAAATGCCAAGCTCCGAAATCGCGCGGTTAAGCACGGTCGTCGCATCCAAGTGGGCAAATGACGCAGCAGGCGCTGGATCGGTGAGATCGTCGGCAGGAACGTAGATCGCCTGCACCGAAGTGATCGAACCCTTGTTGGTCGAGGTGATGCGTTCCTGCAACTGGCCCATGTCGGTCGCAAGCGTTGGCTGATAGCCCACAGCCGACGGAATACGACCGAGAAGCGCGGACACTTCCGAACCCGCTTGGGTGAAGCGGAAGATGTTATCGACGAAGAACAGCACGTCCTGGCCTTCGACATCGCGGAAATATTCAGCGACGGCCAGTCCCGAAAGCGCAACACGTGCGCGCGCTCCAGGAGGCTCGTTCATCTGGCCAAACACCAGCGCAACCTTGGAACCTTCGGGCGTTGGATTGCCGTCCTTATCCTTGGCGATAACGCCCGCGTCGAGGAATTCGTGATAAAGATCGTTGCCTTCACGCGTCCGCTCACCCACCCCCGCAAACACCGAAGTGCCGCCGTGGCCCTTGGCGATGTTGTTGATCAATTCCTGAATAAGAACGGTCTTGCCAACGCCAGCACCGCCGAACAGACCGATCTTGCCGCCCTTTGCATAAGGCGCGAGGAGATCGATAACCTTGATGCCGGTCGCAAGGATTTCGGTTTCGGTTGACTGATCAACGAAGAGCGGCGCTTCGGCATGGATTGGCGCGGTGGTGAGCGCGTTCACGGGGCCGCGTTCGTCGATAGGCTCACCGATCACGTTGAGGATGCGGCCAAGCGTCATCGGGCCGACGGGTACGCGAATTTGCGAGCCGGTGTCACGGACAGCCTGACCACGGGTAAGACCTTCGGTCGCATCCATCGCGATGGTGCGGACGGTCGATTCGCCGAGATGCTGGGCGACTTCAAGAACAAGGCGGTTGCCGTTATTCTCGGTTTCAAGCGCCGAAAGGATCGCGGGAAGCGTGCCGGTGAAGCTCACGTCGACGACAGCGCCGATGATCTGGCTGATCCGGCCAGTCGCGCCCGCCATATTGGCCTTGGTCGCACCCGATGCGGCGGCAGGAGCGGGTGCTTTCTTTGGCGCTGCGGCCTTAGGATCTGCGGTTTTCTTCGGGGCGGTTGCCATGTCTTCGTTCCTTGCCTTTAAGTCTGCTTAGAGCGCTTCCGCGCCAGAAATAATTTCCACCAATTCCGTCGTAATCGCGGCCTGACGCGTGCGGTTATAGAGGATGGTGAGACGGTTGATCATGTCGCCCGCGTTGCGCGTGGCATTGTCCATCGCGGTCATTTTGGAGCCTTGCTCCGACGCTGCATTCTCAAGCTGCGCACGGAGCAGTTGCACCGCGACGTTGCGGGGAAGCAGGCTGCTGAGGATTTCATCCTCATCGGGCTCATATTCAACTGCTGCGGACATTGCGCCTGCCGTTGCCGCGCCGCCAACTGGAGCGGGCACCGGAATGATCTGCGCCTGCGTCGGCTCCTGCGTCAGCACGCTGACAAACTTGGAGTAAAACAGATGCGCGACATCATATTCGCCCGCTTCATAGCGCGCGATAAGGTCAGTCGCGACATCCTGCGCATCCGAGAATTTCAGCTTGCCAAGATCGCCCGGCTCAATCGAGTGGATGACATCTTTGCGGAACAAGCGGTTAAGCTGGTCACGCCCCTTGCGCCCGATGATGTAGAATTTCACCGTCTTGCCCGCCGCCTGCATTTCGAGCGCAGATTTGCGCGCAAGGCGGACGATGTTGGTGTTGAACGCACCTGCAAGGCCCTTGTCCGAGGTTGCCACGACGAACAGATGCACGTCGTCCTTGCCCGTGCCCGCGATGAGCTTGGGGCTTTGCGGGCTGATCGTCACTTTGCTCGCGATGCTTGTCATCACCGCTTCCATACGCTCGGCATAGGGACGACCGGCTTCGGCCGCTTCCTGCGCACGGCGCAGCTTTGCAGCGGCGACCATTTTCATCGCCTTGGTGATCTTCTGCGTCGATTTCACTGAACCGATGCGAACCTTAAGAGCCTTTAGACTGGCCATTTTCTATCCGATCAAGCGAACGTCTTCGTGAACTTATCAAGTGCCGCAACCAATGCCTTCTTGGCATCGTCACCCAAATCCTTGGTGTCACGAATGGTCTTCAGCACGTCCGCATTGTTCGTGCGCATATCGGCGAGCATGGCTTCTTCGTAACGCGTCACATCCGAAACCGGGATAGCATCAAGATAGCCATTGGTGCCTGCAAAGATCGACGCGGTCTGCTCTTCAAACGGCATTGGCGCGTATTGTTTTTGCTTGAGAAGCTCGGTCAAACGCGCACCGCGATTGAGCAGCTTCTGCGTCGACGCATCCAAATCCGAACCGAACTGCGCGAACGCCGCCATTTCACGGTACTGCGCAAGTTCGAGTTTGATCGAACCCGAAACCTTCTTCATCGCCTTGGTCTGTGCAGCCGAGCCAACGCGGCTGACCGAAAGACCGACGTTAATCGCGGGACGGACGCCCTGATAGAACAGATCGGTTTCAAGGAAAATCTGGCCGTCGGTAATCGAAATCACGTTGGTCGGGATGTACGCCGAAACGTCGCCCGCCTGCGTTTCAATGATCGGCAGCGCTGTGAGCGATCCGCCGCCATTTGCATCCGACATCTTTGCCGCACGCTCAAGCAAACGACTGTGCAGATAGAAAACGTCCCCGGGATAGGCTTCACGGCCCGGAGGACGACGCAGCAGCAATGACATCTGGCGATACGCCACAGCCTGCTTGGACAAATCGTCATACACGATTACCGCGTGCATCCCGTTGTCACGGAAAAATTCCCCCATCGCAACGCCGGTGTATGGTGCCAAATATTGCAGCGGGGCTGGCTCCGATGCCGTTGCGGCAACGACGATCGAATATTCCATCGCGCCATTTTCTTCTAGCGCGCGGACGATCTGGGCGACCGTCGAACGCTTCTGACCAACGGCGACATAGATGCAATAAAGCTTCTGCTTTTCGTCAGTGCCCTTGTTCGCAGCCTTCTGGTTGATGAAGGTGTCAATCGCGACGGCAGTTTTGCCGGTCTGACGGTCACCAATGATCAGTTCGCGCTGACCGCGACCAACCGGCACGAGCGCATCAAGCGCCTTGAGGCCGGTTTGCACTGGTTCATTCACCGAAGTACGCGGGATGATGCCCGGCGCTTTGACTTCAACGCGGCTGCGCTGTGTGGTCTTGAGCGGCCCCTTGCCGTCGATTGGATTGCCGAGACCGTCAACAACGCGGCCAAGCAATTCTTTGCCAACGGGAACGTCAACGATGGTGCCTGTCCGCTTGACGACATCGCCTTCCTTGATTTCAGCATCAGAGCCGAAGATCACGACGCCGACATTGTCGGCTTCGAGGTTGAGCGCCATGCCCTGAATGCCATTGGCAAACGCGACCATTTCACCGGCCTGCACATTATCGAGGCCGTGGATGCGGGCGATACCATCACCGACTGACAGCACTTGGCCAACTTCGGAGACTTGGGTGTCTGCGCCAAAATTGGCGATCTGGTCTTTAATAACCTTGGAAATTTCAGCGGCGCGGATGTCCATGTTTAGCCTTTCATCGCAACTGCGAGCGTGTTCAAACGGGTTTTGATCGACGAATCGATCATCTGGGAGCCAATCTTGACGATCAGGCCGCCGAGAATGGTTGGATCGGTTTTGAGTTCAACCGCAACATCGCGGCCAACCTTTTTCTTGAGCTGCGACTTGAGCGCGCCAACCTGTGCGGCGTCAAGCGCGTGCGCACTGGTCACTTGCGCGGTTGCCTCACCACGGTGATTGGCAGCAAGCGTGTTGAACGCGGCAATCACGGGGCCAACTTGGCCAAGGCGGCTGTTTTGCGCGAGAACGCCAAGGAAGTTGCTGGTCAGCCCATCAAGCTTCATCGCCTTGGCAACCGCTGCAACGCCCTTTGCCGCATCGCTGCGTGAAACCAATGGATTGGTCGTCAGCATCTTCAAATCAGCCGATTCGCCAAGGGCCTTGGCAAAGCCGTTTAGGCTTACCCCGACCGCATCAACCTTCTTTTGCTCAAGCGCGAGTCCAAACAGCGCCGTCGCATAACGCCCGCTAAGACTAGCTTGAATACCGCCGGAATTCTCCACGCGTAATATGTCCTTTTAAGACGTTGAAATTTTGCCCCAGATCACATGGAGGGCATGAAAACCCCCGTCCAAGTCGCGGCGCGCCTAGCATGTGATTTGCTGCGGTGCAAGATAGCTTCTCTCAAGCTTTGCGTTCAGAGGGTGAAAGCCTGAGAACTTACGCGCTTGGCGGAAGCGAGACAGGTTTGGGCGCAGCCCAGCGCATCATGAAACGCCAACGATCGCGGATTGGCTTTGGTAGCCTGGCTCGATAATTAAATGCCCAAGCCAAATGAGGAGAATCATATGCGCGGATCAATGCTCGCAATGCCAATGTCCGACGGCGCGGATATCGCCGTCTATCATGTGAAACCCGAAGGCACACGCAAGGGCGGCCTTGTCCTCATTCAGGAGATTTTCGGCGTCACCGATCATATCCGCGAACTGTGCGATGAATATGCAGCGGACGGCTATGAAGTCCTGTCACCTGCGCTGTTTGACCGTGAAGCGCCGGGATTTGAATGCGATTATACCGGCCCCGATTTTGAGCGCGCGGTAAAGCTCGCCCGCGAACTCCACCCGTTTGATCTGTCGATCAAAGATGCACAAACCTGCATCGACGCGCTCAAGGATACAGGCCCGGTGTTCATAACCGGCTATTGCTACGGTGGCTCTATCGCTTGGCGAATGGCACAGCTCAGCAGCGATCTTGCAGGTGCGAGCAGCTATTATGGCAGTCTGGTGCCGACGATGCTCAAGGACGAAGCCCCCAAGTGCGCAACCATCGCCCATTTCGGGCGCTATGATCAAGGCATTCCAATGGAAGGTGTGGAAGCCCTCATCGCCAAAAATCACCCCACCGCCCAGATATTCGTCTATGATGCCAACCACGGATTTAATTCGGACAGGCGCAAGGATTATCACGACGAAAGCGCAGATTTGGCACGGGAAAGGACGCTTGGCCTGTTTGCAGTGTGTACTTGAACGACTGGCAAGAGCAATTGCCTCCTACCAGCGAAAAACTGCAATCAAGGCAGAATAGACTAACGCCATCCTGACTGTCCCGAAAAAGGACTTCGGCAGAGCGATTCGGGTTGCTGGGTGACTTGTAAAATTATGCTTCATCTGCAAATCTACATTGTTAATGCGAAGTTAGGGATATGATTCGTGTCAATGCGCAATTTTTCGGTTATTGTAGTTGCGGGCGTTGCTGCATTCTCGGGCGGGACGGCGCGGGCGGCTTTCCTTTTGACGACTCCAACTTATTTTGAAAATTTCGATACATTGGCGAACATAGGCAACAGCAACATCCTTCCCGGTGGATTTGAACTTGCCGAAGAAGGCTCGAACAACAATAATACCTATGGCACTGGCACAGGCTCATCCAACGCTGGCAACACTTATAGCTTTGGTGCGAATGGCAGCGTAGAGCGCGCGCTTGGTGGCTTGCGCAGCGGCGCGCTGATTCCGACATTCGGCATTCAATTCACTAACTTGCTGGGCCGCACGATCACTGCACTGAACCTCAGTTTTCTGGGTGAGCAGTACCGGCTTGGCACCGCTGGCCGCGCAGACCGCCTGTCATTCGAATATTCGACAACTGCGACCAGCCTGCTTGGCACGGGCTATATTCCGCTGACGGCGCTCGACTTCTCGTCGCCGACGACCACGGGCCCGCTTGGGGTGCTTGATGGAAACGCGGCTGCAAATCAACGCAACGTGAGCGGTACGATTGCTGGCCTTGAATTGCTTGCGGGGCAGAGCATCTTCCTCCGCTTTAGGGATTTTGATGCGGCTGGTGCCGACGATGGCCTTGCTATTGATAATTTCCGTGCTGAAGCCGTGACGCTTGGTGCGGTGCCGGAGCCTTCAACTTGGATGATGTTGATTGCGGGCTTTGGCTTTATCGGTGCTGCACTACGCGGTCGCCGGATCAAGGGCAAAAGCGTCCTCGCCTGATTGTCGCTCAGCCCTTGCCGAGCAGGCTCTTCAAACCTGCAAAAGCAGCACTTCCAACCTCATTCTCACTAATAACGCCTGCCGCCTTGAGCCTTTCGGCCGCATTTTTTGCGCGCGGGAATGGATCAAGCGCGAGCAGCAAGCTTTGCGCGACGGCCTCACCAAGGTCTATCGACTGGCCATCATGTTCGATCATATCGCAATCCTCAACATCGATTTCGATCTCGTCTGCGGGAGTATCATTGGTCAGATGCGCGACGAAACGAATCGCAAAATCACATTTTAGCGCGCCCGCTACCGGGGCAGCGGTTGCGACACATTCCTGAATCACCTCAGCACTAAGCGTACCCGCGCAGAGGATCGCATCGCCTTCATTTATGAGCGTTGCCGTTGCCTCCAGCCGGTCAATCGCGACAAGATCAAACCGCGCAGCAAGGGCCGCGCGCTCTTCTGCTTCGGCGGCGATAGATACAGCGCGGGCGGTGCCGCCGATCGTATTGAGCGCAAAACTCCTCGAAAATTCAGGCGTCGTCACGCCAGATCACCCGCAAGCAGCGTTTGAAGCGGGCGTTGGTTTAGCGCCTCAAGAATCGACCGCAGGCTAACCTCAACATGCGTGAGCGCCTGATCACTTGGCGGTGATCCGGCATAAAGGTTACGTACCAGCGCATCTTGCATCGGCGCGTCGCCGACAAGGCCCGCCCTATATGCACCTAGCCGTCCACCGAGTGCACTCATCATCTTGCCGATATGTTTACCAACGACAACATCACCCATACCAAGCTGGCGTAACTGGCCGTCCATATCTTCGACAAAGATTTCGGCGAGCAATGCCGCCGGGTTGGCCGCCGCTTCACCAAGCCCGTCAAGCCGGATCAGGACGAGCGAAAGCAGCAGCGTTACCATCTCGAAACGGCCTTCGATTGTATCAGGCACTTCACCATTGGTGTACCAATGCGGCAGGCGTGCTTGCCCGGCGACCGCGATATAAAGCGGGCGAACCGAAGCACGGTTATCCTCGCGTGCGAATAGGCGCTTGAACAGCTTCACGTGGCATTTTCCTCTAATCGCCGCACTACGCTTGCCCGCGCGGCTCCAAACGCATATTGAGGCGCGGAGCGGCGGTTGCAATGGCCAATGCCGTCTATTTGTATGATCAGGAGTTTGGGTATGAGCAACAACGCGCGCGTTTTATCGTCAATCGCGCTTTTGACCGGCGTGGGCACCCTCATGTCGGCCTGTGCGCGCGTACCCGGCCACCAAGGCTTCATCGTCGATGCAGTGCTGATTGATTCTGTGCGCCCCGGCGTTGATAACCGGCAATCGGTTGAAAAAACGCTTGGGCGGCCCACTGTTGTCGGGCAATTTGGCACCAACGATTATTATTATGTTGGCCGTGACACCAAACAGCTCGCCTTCGCACAACCAAAGCCAGTGACCCAAACCGTACTGCGAATAAAATTTGATACAGCGGGCAACGTCACAGCCGTTGACCGGACTGGTCTTGAAAAAATTGCCCGGATCGATCCTGAAAATGACAAAACCCCGACACTTGGGCGCAAGCGTGGCTTCTTCGAGGATCTGTTTGGCAATATCGGCCAGGTCGGCGCGGTAAGCCAAGGCGGCTCCACCACCGACAACCCTAATTAGCGCGCAACTCCGCCCGCTGCGAGCACCGCGAGCGTAACCAATTCTGACGCATTGGAAGACATGGTTGCAATCTGCACCGGCTTTTCCATGCCCATCAGCATTGGCCCAACCACCGAATCGCCACCCAATTCGCGGAGAAGCTTGGCAGAGAGATTCGCCGATTGCAGCCCCGGCATGATCAAGACATTTGCCGGGCCAGACAGGCGGCTGAACGGATAGTTCGCCGCAAGCTTTGGATTGAGCGCTACATCGGGAGCCATTTCGCCCTCATATTCAAAGCTCACGCCGCGCGCATCAAGTGTCTCGACAGCCTCGCGGATCGGCCCAAGCCAATTACCTGACGGGTTACCAAAGGTTGAATATGACAAGAATGCCACGCGCGGCTCATGCCCCATCCGCCGTGCAACGCCCGCCGTCTGTTCCGCAATATCGGCAAGCTCAAGTGCCGATGGCCGTTCGTTGACTGTCGTATCGGCCATAAACACTGTGTGCGTTTGCCCGACCAGAATGTGAATGCCAAAAGGTGTGCGCCCTTCGGCGGGATCAATCACCCGGCGGATTTCACGCATTGTTTGAGAGTAAGTGCGCGTAACCCCACTGATCATTGCATCGGCCTCACCCATCTTCAGCAGCAGCGAGGCAAAGGTGTTGCGATCATTATTGACCATCCGTTCGCATTCACGCCGCAGATAGCCGCGCCGCTGGAGCCGTTCATAAAGAATATCAACCATCTGCGGAACGAGAGGGCAATTGCGGCTGTTGATGATCTCAAAACTATCCGGATCGTCAACGCCAAGCGCTTTTAGTTGATCGCGCACTTCGTTACGCCCAACGAGGATCGGCGTGCCGCAACCACCGTCGCGAAATGCAATCGCAGCGCGCAGAACGACTTCTTCCTCGGCTTCGGCAAAGACAATCCGTTTGGGATATGCGCGCGCGCTATCATAGGCGAGCGTCAGCACAGATGTCGTTGGATTGAGCCGCGCCTTGAGCTGCATACGATAGGCGTCCATGTCCAATATCGGCTTGGTGGCAACGCCCGAATCCATAGCAGCCCTGGCAACCGCCATCGGCACGACTTCCATCAGCCGTGGATCAAATGGTGCTGGAATAATGTAATCTTGGCCAAAGCTTGAAGTCATTCCACCATAGGCCGCAGCAACTTCTTCCGGCACTTGCTGGCGCGCAAGTTCGGCGATTGCATAGGCAGCCGCGATCTTCATTTCTTCATTGATGGTGGTAGCACGCACATCGAGCGCACCCCGAAAGATGAAAGGAAAGCCGAGGACATTATTGACCTGATTGGGATAATCCGAACGCCCCGTCGCAACAATCGCATCGGGACGGACGGCCTTTGCATCGGGTGGGGTGATTTCGGGATCAGGATTTGCCATGGCAAAGATGATCGGTGCTTTTGCCATCTTTTCAATCATATGCGGCTTGAGCGCGTCTTTGGCTGAAAGCCCGAGGAAGATGTCTGCACCATCAAGCGCCTCTTCAAGCGTGCGGCGGTCAGTCTTGGCAGCATGGGCGGACTTCCACTGATCCATGCTTTCGGTACGGCCTTGGTAAATCACGCCGGTGCGATCACACATGATTACGTTGGCGGGCGATACGCCCATTGATT
>ERZ1292630.772-Hain-H41-02um-R3-772-length-32651-cov-6_pt1 | contig 14098 bp, 13 predicted proteins | sample MGYA00564408_ERZ1292630 | MGnify/ENA primary metagenome ERZ1292630 (study PRJEB36523, sample SAMEA6512641) | groundwater metagenome | collected 2019-01-08 | study: AquaDiva: Metagenomics assemblies of 32 groundwater samples | reverse complement strand
CTACCATACCGAGCCCGCCAAACTTGCCCGAAGTTCCTATTTTAAACTCTGCAAAATCTTTAGGCGGGAAGACAACAGAATGTGGATCTAATTGTGATAGCAAGCCATTAATCGCCGCATATTCAATTTCCTCAGCTTTGATTTCGTGATATTTGTTTTCATTTACAAAACGCATGACGTCATTCAGTGTATTATATAATTCACCCAATTGTCGTATTCGTGAAATGTCGATTATTTTAGAAGTTTTATCAACCAGGATTTCTATTTCTTCTGATTCGTCATTTACGTTAACCTGCACTTCAGGAATTATCCTTTCGAGCCAGGAAAGTGATTCTATCAGCATTTCTTTTGGTTTTATTCTGTCAGGTTCAACGTAAAACCTGTTTAAGTATGAACATACAATACCAACTAAGCGAAACTTGTGTTCTTTCTCTGCCTGATTAACCTCTTCGTTAAAATGTCTGTTAAGTGAACTACCATGCGATATGGCGAAGAAGATAACTATTAAAGGCGTGAAAAGGAAGATTGTGAATTTGTAAAAATTTTTCCTCATGTACAATTTTAAAATTTATCCCGTTAAAAAATTCCCGGAAAATTATTTATTTGATTCTATTTGGCTCTTTTTCTATGGAATATACTATAAGCTCGACTTTTCGTTAAGTCAAGGATAAGTTAAGCCAGATGAAAGTAGATTCAAAAATTTATTGACATAATAATTCATAATGATAAACTTGATAAGCGCGTTTACAAGGGCGATTAGCTCAGTTGGCTAGAGCGCTTGCCTTACAAGCAAGATGTCATAGGTTCGAGTCCTATATCGCCCACCATCGTATTAAGCAATAAAAGGTTTATGACTGTTTTCAGGAAATGAGTGGGGCCGTAGCTCAACTGGTTAGAGTACCAGACTGTCGATCTGGACGTTGCGGGTTCGAGTCCCGTCGGCCTCGCCATTATTAAATTTTTTATTCATCGTGGTTTCTTGGAATCGTTTATTGAGGCGGTCACCGCGTTTGCTAGGGTGTTATGGCGAAAACCTTGTTATATTGATTATAGCATCGGTATAAATAGCAAATGTTTAGTGTGAATAATGCGCCCATAGCTCAAACGGATAGAGTATCGGTCTACGAAACCGGGGGTTGCACGTTCGAATCGTGCTGGGCGCGCATCAATCCTTTTGAGTTCCGGTTGTAAAGTCCATGATAACTGAATTCCGTTCGCATGAGTATTATATGCAACTGGCAATTGCTGAAGCAAAAAAAGCCTTCAAAAGGGGTGAAGTCCCTGTGGGGGCTATAATAGTTTATAAAAACAGCATTATTGCGAAGGCGCATAATCAACGGGAGATGTTATCAGACCCCACAGCTCATGCTGAAATGATTGCAATCACACAGGCTTCCGCATATCTTCAAAATTGGAGGTTAAGCGATACTACTGTTTATATAACCCTGGAGCCATGCACAATGTGTGCAGGGGCATTGGTTCAGGCCAGGGTAAAGAACCTGGTGTACGGAGCAAAGGACGAGAAATTCGGCGCTTGTGAGTCGATCGTAAATCTGGTTAATGATCCTCGTTTTAATCACCGTTTGAATGTAATATCTGGAGTTTTAGAGGATGAATGCAGTTTGCTTTTGAAACAATTTTTTCTGGAAAAATGTCGGGATGATTGATCCACGGCTGAAACAGCAGGCCATATTAGAGTGGAGGGATGGCTGAGCGGTTGAAAGCGCTGGTCTCGAAAACCAGTTGGGGAGAAATCTTCACGCGAGTTCGAATCTCGCTCCCTCCGTTTTGATATGAAAACCCAGGAAACAAAATCTACCCAGGTTGGGCCAGGGGCTTGAACCTCCCTCTCTCAGTCCCGGATTTGGAGAGGTGTCTGAGTGGCCGAAGGAGCACGCTTGGAAAGCGTGTAGGCGGGCAACTGCCTCGCGGGTTCGAATCCCGCCCTCTCCGCCATAAACAAAAAATGTTTGTACAAGAGAGATTTATAGAGATTTTGGCCGTGCTAGACGGGGAGCTAGCGGTTCCTTGTTACCTGCAAACCGCTTACGCAGGGTCGATCGCTTTTTGGAGGTTTTTCTGACTTTTGGCGCTTTCTAAGTAAGTGGTGTTGAAGGCTGGGTCTCATGCAATAAGGCTATGTGAACCTGGTCAGATGCGGAAGCAAGCAGCCATAAGCATTTGTACTTATGTGCCGTGGGGTTGCCTGGTCGGAGCCAACTGCCTGGAAAGTCCAACGGAAAGAGAATCGAAAAAGAGTGCACGGCCACTTTTTGCTAATTTAGGAAAGATATGTCATATATAGTTCTATCGAGAAGATATCGACCAAAAACATTTAATGAGATAGTCGGGCAAAAACATATAGTTACTACATTGATAAATGCCATTCAGTCTGACCATGTTGCTCATGCTTATTTGTTTGCCGGTCCAAGAGGGGTCGGCAAGACATCTATGGCAAGGATATTATCAAAGGCCCTTAATTGCCAAAAAGGAACAACCGGCAACCCATGCAACAAATGCTCAACATGTAATAGTATTACAAATGGAAACGATATTGATGTTCTGGAAATAGACGGAGCTTCCAACCGTGGCATAGATGAGGTAAGGAGTATCAGGCAGAATGTAGGGTATGCTCCGGCGGTTTCAAGATATAAAATTTACATTATAGATGAGGTGCATATGCTAACGAAGGAAGCGTTCAATGCAATTCTAAAAACACTTGAAGAGCCGCCTGAACATGTAAAATTTATCTTCGCCACTACCTCACCAAGTCGTGTGCCTGATACCGTACAGTCACGCTGTCAGAGGTTTGACTTTAAAAATATCTCTGTGCCTGATATAAGTAACAGGCTTGCGCAGATTTGCAAAACCGAGAGTATCTCCGCAGAGGAAGAAGTTTTTGAGTCAATCGCAAAATATGCCCGTGGGGGATTAAGAGATTCCGAGTCTATTTTAGACCAGCTCGCTTCATTTTGTAGTGAAAAAATAACATTAAGAGATGTGTACGATATTTTTGGGGTTGTCAGCGAGGAGAAAATTTCAAGTTTAATTAATAGTTTTATTGAAAAAAATCCTGAGTTATCTATAGAAATATTTCATGAAATTATAGAAAGTGGAAGGGATATAGAGGGTTTTATTGATCAACTACTTCTTTATATCCGTGACTTACTTCTTGTTTCAGTTTGTAATAAGGAACGGAACCCGATAAATACTCTATCAAGCGATCTCAATCTATTACGAATGCAATCTTCATCACTTTCTCCTGATACGTTAATGTATATGTTTCAGATAATTTCTGAAGCTAAAACCAAAACAAGGGATATACTTCAACAGAGGATTCTGCTGGAAGTTTTATTTATAAAACTTGCCACTATGGAAGAATTGAAACCTCTTAGTACGGTTTTAGACAAAATAGAAGGAATGAAAAAGATGTTTGAAGGTAACGTAGAGGATGCGGGTAAAATTGTACCCACATACAACGAAAACATTACGGTGCCGGCAAAGACAGAGATAAAAGAAGAGCCTTCTGATGATTATGCAGATACAAATAGAAAAGCAAGCCATGACACTGATTTTGTTAATACCTGGGACAAAGTAATGATAGCGATTCAGGCTGAAAAAAAGACCATTTGGGCCCTGTTAAGGGGTGCCAGGATTTTAAATATTGATGATAATGAAGCGATTGTAGAATTTCCAGGAAATTGCCTTATTCATAAAGAAAGGCTTGAAAAACCTGGAGAAAAGCGGATAATCGAGGGTTGTTTAGCAAAAGTAACTGGAAAGAAGATTCATGTAAAGTTTACAATATCGAAGAATGGTCATAAAATAACTAATAATATAGATGACAGACAAGGACTTGTACAAGAGAGGAAAAACAAGGGATTGGAAGATAATGTAAAAAATGAACCTATGGTAAAGAAAACTATAGAGTTTTTTGACGGCTCAATTGTTAATATAAGAGGAGAAAAAGAATGAAGGGAATGAGTAACCTGGGCAATATGATGAAGCAGATGCAAAAACAGGCGGTTGACATGCAGAAGAAGATGGGTGAGGTTCAGGAAAGCCTTAAGGAACGCATTATAGAAACAAGCTCTGGCGGCGGGATGGTAACCGTACATGTAAATGGAAGACAGGAGCTTTTATCTGTAAAAATTGATAAGGAAGTTGTTGACCCTGATGATGTGCAGATGTTGGAAGATCTTGTATTGGCGGCGGTGTCTCAAGGAATAAAAAAGTCTCAAGACATGTATCAGGAGGAGATGAATAAATTGACAGGCGGTATGAACATCCCGGGGTTATCAAATTTACTTCAATAAATTGCAAAAATGAAATCTTATCCTCAATCTATGCTGAATCTCATGAGAGAACTGGGCAGGATGCCCGGTATAGGCCAGAAAAGTGCAGAAAGAATAGCGCATTACATACTCAAATTGCCTCATGACGAGGCAATGCAATTAGCAATGGCGATACGAAATGTAAAGCAAAATGTCAATTATTGTTCTGTTTGTTGTAATATTGGAGAGACAGACCCCTGTCATATCTGCAGTGATCAAAGACGTGACCATAAGAAGATATGTGTGGTTGAACAGCCAAAAGATCTTTTTACAATTGAAAAAGCCGGTTTCTATGAAGGAGTTTACCATGTTTTGTTTGGGCATATAGATCCTTTAGAGGACGTTGATCCGGAAGATATTAATATAGATAAATTAGTGAATAGAGCCAGGGAGAATAATATTCAGGAGGTGATTATTGCCACTAATCCAAATCTGGAAGGTGATGTCACTGCTATGTACATTCTTGAGCGTTTAGAACCTTTAGGAATTAAAGTTACCCAACTGGCAAGAGGTATGCCGTCAGGAAGTTATTTAGAATATGCAAACTCTGCAGTTATTGCTGACGCAATTCATGGTAGAAAATTAATGCAAAAAGCTTAATTTTCTCAGGATTACAGTTATGAGAGTGGAAACAATATTATCACCCCAACTTCGGCAACAGATGAAATTGGCGCCCCAGGTGATCCAATCTATAGAGATACTTCAGCTCCCCATGTTGGCTTTAGTAGAACATGTACAACAAGAGTTAATGGATAATCCCGTGTTGGAAGAAGTGGTAGATGACGAGAAAGATGAGCCAAAAACTGAAGAACAAAAAACATATGACGAAGAGCTTGCAGAAGGTAAAAACAATGAAGATCCAAATGAGGATGAAGAATTTAAAAGGCTCAGGGAAATGGCGGATGATTGGGGAGACTTTTACTCTCAAACATCTATAAAAAGAGGTGATGCCGGAGATGAACGGGACCGTAAACAGGAAGCATTAGAAAATACCGCCGAGAAATCAATATCTCTTCATGATTATCTCCTTGGACAATTATCGATAATGGAGATACCAGATTCGCTTATGGATATATGTGAAAACATAATTTATAACATTAACGATAACGGATATCTGGCTCACCCTTTGGAAGAAGTTGTTGAATCAATGGAAACCCCCGTAAGTTTGGAACAGGCGAACGAAGCTCTGGAAATCGTACAAAGTATGGAACCTCTTGGTGTAGGAGCAAGGGACCTGAAAGAATGTCTTATTCTGCAACTAGACAAAAGAGACCCTGATTACAATATTGCTAAAGAATTAATTTCAAATTATCTCGAAGAGGTTGAAATGAAAAAGTATAAGCTTATAGCAAAAAAGTTGGGAGATAACCTGGAATTGATTAAAAAAGTAATAGACTTCATTAAAACGCTGAATCCCAAGCCCGGTTCCCTTTTTAGTAACGAACAGATACCGTATGTAACACCGGAAGTCAGAGTGGATTGTGTAGACGGGAAATATGAGGTCACACTCATGGGAGACAACAATCTTCCACGCATTTATATAAGCTCATTTTATAAAGATGTGCTTAATGGGAAAGGTTATGATTTGAATACGAGACGTTATATTCGTAAAAAGATCGAATCTGCCAGATGGCTTATAGATGCTATCGAACAAAGAAAGGGTACATTGTACAAAGTGACGGTAAAAATAGTAGAGATGCAGAAGAAGTTTCTGGAAGAAGGAATTCTTTCACTTAAGACTTTAAAGATGCAGGATGTTGCAGACGCTGTAGGAATTCATGTATCAACCGTAAGTCGTGCTATATCCCATAAATATATACAGACTCCTAAAGGAATTTTCGAAATAAAATTTTTCTTTACAGGAGGGTTTATGAATGCAGACGGTAACATGGAGTCATGGGAAGCGACGAGGCAAAAACTGGCGAAAATAGTAAAGGAAGAAGATAAATTAAGCCCCTTAAGCGACGAGGAGATTGCTGCTAAATTAAGAGAAATGGGGGGTGATATAGCGCGAAGAACGGTAACTAAATATCGAAGAATCATGAGAATCCCTTCATCAAGAAAAAGAAAAGAAGAAGGTTGAAAATTCATTAATTATGTGTCACTAAGAAACATTGAAATTAATTGAAATCATTAAAAATTATATTATGTTCTTAATATTCGCAGTGTGTGTTTCAGGATGTTATACATTTAACAAAAGCCATAACGCCGCACATAACCGTGTATTAAAGAAAGATATGGAATTATTGCACAAGGATGTTGATTCTTTTCTCGGCGCAACAAAGCCATCAATGCTCAGCGAATGAAAAAACTCCCTTTCAAAATACAATTTTGCCTTCCACATAATTTTAAGACATTTCTGCAAAACACTCAATCCAACATAAATCATAGTTTAAGGTTTTAACAATTTGAAACCCTGCTTTTCTTTGCACGGTTATTTCATGGAGACCATTCAATGTCACACGATTTCAATCTTATAATTAAAAACGGCACTGTCGTTGACGGGACAGGTGGCGCTAAGAGAGTTGCAGATATTGGAATCCAGGATAATAAAATTACTTATATAGGCAGTATTAATAACCGATCGAATTGCAATATTATAGATGCAACCGGCTGCGTTGTTGCGCCTGGGTTTATCGATATCCATTCACATAGTGATTTCTTCTGGTTGATTAGTCCAAAGAGTGAAAGCAAAATCTATGATGGTGTCACCACGGAGATTTGTGGTAACTGTGGCATTTCCGCATTTCCACTAAAGGGACAATTACTTGAAAATAAAAGAAAAGGATTCGGCAAATTCGGGTTGGATATAAATTGGAAAACAGCTGAGGAGTTTTTTAAAAAGGCTGATGAAGTGAAGAGTTCTGTTAACAGAGGATTTCTGGTTGGCCATGGTAACATCCGCGCCTGTGTATTGGGGTATGAAAACAGAGAACCGGATAAGAGTGAACTTGTTAAAATGGAAAAAGAATTACGAGATGCGATGGAATCAGGCGCATTTGGCATGTCAAGCGGATTGATTTATCCACCCGGATGTTATGCAAAGACCGTTGAATTAATTGAATTATGCAAAATAGTCAGGGAGCACAATGGTATTTATGCAACACACATCAGGAGTGAAGGAGATGAGATAGAAGCTGCCTTAAGCGAAACTATAAATATTTCTAAAGAGAGTGGAGTAAATACTCAAGTCTCACACATTAAGACATGGGGAAAAAAAAACTGGGGGAAAATAGGTAAAATAAAACAATTACTTGACGATGCCAGGTCCAAAGGGATACCAATCACATGTGATCGGTATCCTTATACCGCAGCGGCAACAGATTTGGATGTAATCTTGCCAGGTTGGGTATATGAAGGAGGAACAGTCGAAGAGAAGAAAAGATTAGGTGATCCTCTTTATAGGAAACGTATTATCAAAGAAATGGAACACGAAGGCAAGAGTCATGAGTTTTGGGGAACTATAATGATTTCATCTGTGTTTAATAAAAAGAATAGAAGTTATGAAGGAAAAACGATTGCCGAGATTGCGGAGGCTTTAAGAGTACTCCCTTTAGAGTTTGTTCTTGATCTTTTATATGAAGAAGATTGCAGGGTTAGCGTCATATTCTTTAATATGTCAGAGGAAAATCTTGCCAAAATACTGAATTGGGACTTTGTAATGATAGGTTCTGACAGCTCGCTTCGTTCTCTAAAAGGAGCATTAAACTACGGAAAGCCGCATCCAAGGGGTTACGGTACATTTTCAAGAGTAATAAGAAAGTATGTAAATGAAACCCCTATTTTTTCTATCGAGGAAGCTGTATATAAAATGACTGGAATGCCGGCTCAAAAGCTGGGCCTGAAGGACAGAGGGTTATTAAAAGAAGGGTTCTTTGCCGATATAACAATTTTTGACCAGAAAACAATTGCAGATAAGGCAACATTTACAAACCCGCATAATTATTCTAAAGGTATCAAGCATGTTTTGGTAAACGGCAAATTAACCATTAAAGATGGTAAGCATGAGGGTGTTATGAATGGTGAAATTCTCAAAAGATAAAATTAGACGTTTCGGGACAGACTACAGTTTCTAACCGTAGCGGAAACCTTATAGGTTTCCACCCTCGTGCCTGCCTGTTACGTATCTGCATGTCTGCCGTGCCCTGTGCAGGCAGACATGAATGTTTGATTCCACAGGTTGTTGAACAATTACGAAAGTGAGCAGTGATTATCATATTGCTATTGACATTAAATTATACTATTATCAAGGATATCTTAAAGTACTAATTATATATTTAATCGGGTTTTTATACCTAAAAGGAGGCTTTTGTGTACAGGAAAAGAAGGAGTATCAGAAAGCGTTTTTTGGCCCTGATGATTACGATATTTGCTTTATCGTTAATCTTGGGATACGTAGGCTCAACAGGTAGCGTTAAAGCGGCAACAGAACCTGGAGAATTAGAAAAGTCTCTAATGCTTGTTTCCGAGGAAGTCAAATTATCAGTTGTGTCTATCACGACTGTGAAGGTTTTCAAACATCCTTCTACGGGAGGGGAAAGGTATCATGGCGAGGAACACGGTAATAGGCGTGACAGGAGAGGAAGTCCGTTTGATTTCTTTGGGGAGGATTTTTTTGACAGATTTATGCCGAAAGCGCCGCCAAAGGGGGAGTTCAAAACACAGAGCCTTGGTTCCGGGGTAATAGTCAGGATCGATGACGGGAAAGGATACATCCTGACCAACAACCATGTCGTTGCGGATATGGACGAGTTGAAGGTTAAGCTCAGCGACAAGAGAGAATTTGATGCAGAAATTGTAGGGACAGACGAACAAACGGATTTAGCCGTAATAAAAATTGAGGGAAAGAATTTGAAACCGGCAAAGATGGGAGACTCCGATGAATTAAAACAGGGCCAGTGGGCTATTGCCATTGGCAATCCTTTTGGCCTCAGTCATACCGTCTCAGTTGGCGTGGTGAGTGCGATAGACAGATCAGGAGTTGGTATTGCAAATTATGAGAATTTCATTCAAACCGACGCAGCAATTAATCCTGGAAATAGTGGAGGCCCATTGGTAAATATCAATGGAGAGATCATAGGTATCAATACGGCAATCTTCACCCGTACCGGTGGTTATCAGGGAATTGGATTTGCCATACCGGTAAACATGGCAAAAACGGTGCTTAGAGACCTGATTGATAAAGGAAAGGTAACTCGCGGCTGGTTAGGTGTCGCCATTCAGAATATGGATGAATCACTTGCGGAACAATTTGGCGTAGAAGTTACCGAAGGGGTATTGATAAGTGATGTGCAGGATGGCTCTCCGGCTAAAGAAGCAGGCTTCGAAAGAGGCGATATATTAATCGGGTATGATAATAAGGAAATAAGTGATGTTAATCGCTTGCGTAACATAGTTGCGCAAACCGAGGTTGACAAAAAGGTTGAAGTTAAAGTCTTGAGAAAGGGAAAGGAAAAGATATTAACAGTGAAAATAGGCGAACAGCCGTCAGATCTGTTTGCTTCAGCGAAATCGTCTATCGATAAAGACATGGGCATGTCGGTACAAAATCTAACCGAAGAGTTGGCCGGCAGTATGGGTTATGAAGGTGAAAACGGGGTAGTTATTTCCTCTGTTGAACCAGGCAGCCCTTCAGCTCAAGCTGATATAAAAGAGGGGGATTTAATAAAGGAAGTCAATCGTCAAAGGATTAATAATGTGAAAGAGTTCCGTGAGGCTTTGAAAGGTATTGACAAAGGAAAAGATATCCTGTTATTAATAAGAAGAGGCATGCATACACGTTTTGTGATAATTAAGAGTAAGTGATGTAGAAGGATTTTCTAGGCAAACTATTTGACTGAAGTGTTATAAAAAGGTACTTTTTAAATGGCTCTTTAAGACTATCTGCAAGGATGTCTTAAAGAGCCTATTTTATTTTGCAATCTTTAGCATTATCAACCGTCTCTCGCAATAATTTATATAACAATGTAAGTTGTCGAATTTCCGAGCGTTTAATTATTCCAAGAAGGTTGTTTAGTTCAAAGCTAAAATAGCCTATCCCCTGATACATGTTACATTATAATTGCCTGACTTTAAATAAATGACATTACTTAACAGACTCAAGAGGGAGATTTTCTATGCTTACATTGACAATGTCAGACAGACTGAATCTCTGGCTGACATCTAATACTTCTATCCCTATTAACCCTCCTTTGTTGTCAAAATCTACTACAACGCCTTCTTCTACCTCTTTAGACTTTGCCACGAAACTTTCTTTAAAGTATACATAAATTGCATCCGCCTTCTTACTATATTCTATCTTCACATTTTTACTCCTTTTGTCTTATCTACTGCGCTGATAACAAGGATTTTATCTTGAAATTCTTTATAGGTTACTTTTATATACTTTGTCCCAATTGCCTTAAACATGTTAGATTTGATTCTTAAAATAAGTTCTGTCTTTGTAACCCAGTAAAAGTCCTGGAACACTTATGTCTTCATAGATCTCTTCCCAATGTAATCCGGTTCCTCCTCCGCTCATTTCATATTTTTCCCTTTGCTCAGGAGTTGCATTAAGTAATCTAGGAAAATATGAGAGGGGAATTGACAGTTGTCTTTCATCAGTTAGACCGACCCACATATTCCCCCTATCAAACCAAATCTTTTTTGCTGATACTTCAAATGCCAAAGTGCTCATGCCATTTCTCCTTGATTAAAGCGGTGTTTTCTTCTATCTATTCTTTGGCCGTATGCTGAGAATCTTCAAAGAGAGGCGAAAGGTCTTGCAGCCTTTTGATTATTGGCGCCAGTTTTTCAAGAATGTAATCGATTTCATCATCAGTGTTGTATCTGCTTAAGCTAAACCTGATTGTGCCCCTGCTTGTAGCAGGAGGAACTCCCATAGCCTGCAGGACATGAGATGGTTCTGCGGAACCTGTTGTACATGCGGAACCTGAAGAAGTTGCAATACCGGCCATATCAAGTAATAGCAGGATCGCTTCTCCTTCAATATATTCGAAACTTACGCTGCTTGTATTGGGCAGACGGTCACTATCTTCTCCATTTATTATCACATTCGAAATTTTGTCTTTAATACCTTTTTCCAGTTTATCCCTGAGAGACTTTACCCTTGTTTGCTCTTCTTTTATAAATTTCTCTGCTAATTCGCAAGCCTTGCCCAGCCCGATTATATAAGGAACGTTTTCTGTCCCGCTCCTTCTATTATCTTCCTGGTGGCCGCCAATAATCAAAGGGTCAATTCTTACTCCTTTTCGTATGTATAATACACCAATCCCCTTTGGTGCATGAAGCTTGTGGCCTGAGAGTGACAGGAGATCAATATGACTGTTTTTAAGATTTATGGGAATCTTACCAATTGCCTGAACCGCATCACAATGAAAAAGAACCCCTTTTTCTTTAACTATTTTACCTATTTCTTCTATGGGAAATATGACGCCGGTCTCATTGTTCGCATGCATGATCGAAACAATAGCCGTGTTATCCTTTATGGAATCTCTTAACTCGTCAAGATCAAGCATTCCATCCTTATCGACACTAAGTTCCGTTACTTCATAGCCTTGCTTTCCAAAATATTTGCACACATTTAAAACGGCCGGGTGTTCTACCTTGGTTGTGATGACATGTCTTTTTCTCGGACTTGCCTCTAACGAACAGTGTATGGCATTATTATTACTCTCAGTTCCACAACTCGTAAATACAATTTCCGATGTATCTGCTCCCAGAATGTTTGCGACTCTTTCTCTGGCAAGGTCCATCTTGTTCGCAACTTGTCTTCCAAAAGTATGTATACTTGAAGGGTTGCCGTAGTATTCCTTAAAATACGGCATCATTTCTTCCATAACCTCATCGTCAACACGCGTTGTAGCGTTATTATCAACGTAAACTAACTTCATTTAGTAACTCTCCACTCAATATAAATCTGTGCGTCTATGTTCAAATAAAGGTATCTCTGCCCTTACCTCCTCCAGTAAGCTTAAATCAATCTCAGCCGTAATCACATTCTCTTCGTCTTTTGCTTTTGCCAGAACCCTTCCCCACGGATCCACTATCATGCTTTTTCCATAGCAGGTTATATTATTAGGGCTGGTGCCTATCTGATTTGCGGCAACCACAAAAACCTGATTTTCAATGGCACGAGCCTTAATCAAAGGTTCCCAGTGATATTCTCCGGTAGTTGACGTAAATGCGGAGGGAATAAAAATAATCTTTGCTCCGTTTAATGCCAGAGACCTGAAAAGCTCGCAAAAACGCAAGTCGTAGCAAATACTCAGGCCGGCTTCAACACTGCCCATATTAACAGTAACTATTTTCTGGCCTGCGACTACGTTCTCTGATTCTTTATATCTTATCTTGCCCTGTATATCAACATCAAAAAGATGAATCTTTGCATACTTTGCCAGGATTTCGCCGCTTTTTCCGACTATTACGGATGTGTTATGAACCTTGTTCTTTTCAACCTTCTCAAATATACTCCCGCACACTATATAAATTCCGTGCGTTCGTGCTTTACCAGATAAAGAATTAATAGTATCGCCCGGTATCTCTTCTGCATTTTCTACCATGATCTTTGTATGGCCGCAGCAGTTAAACATCTCCGGCAAGACGACAACATCTGCGCCATCTTTAACGGCGTTATCAATGAACCTGCTTGCCAGTTTCAAGTTTCTTGCCTTGTCCTCGTTTGCACAGAACTGGACGGCGGCGACTATGAATTTGCTTCCTGATCCATTTTCTAATTTAGTCATAATTTACTGCTAATTACATTCATGACTTGATTTGTCACTTTCTTGAAAAATTCATTTCTAGCGTTAATATCCGCAAATTCATGTTTGTCAATTGTAATTGGCTTATGGTAGTAAACGGATATTTTCCCGGGACGCGGTAGCAGTCTATGTCTTGAGAATGTCTCATAAGCTCCAACTATCGTGACCGGAACAATCCTGGCATTAGTTTTAAGCGCTAACCGGACAATACCTAATTTAAGATTTTTGACCTTTCCGTCACCGCTTCTCTCTCCCTCCGGAAAAATGATTAATGCCTTATTCTTAAACAAGGCGCTAATGGCGTTAATATAAGCGCTCTTGTCGGCGCTTGTCAATTCTACCGGGAAGGCGCCAAAAAAACGTATTACGCTTCTCAGGATAGGAATGGTAAAAAGCTTTTCCCATGCCATAAATTCTATATCTCTGTCTACTCCTGTGCCAACAATTATTGGGTCATAAAAACTTATATGATTGGAAGCTATAATAACAGGTCCGGTAGCAGGGACGTTTTCACTGCCGTGAAATTCAATCCTGTGAAAAACCTTGAAATAGACCATTGGTATCAATCGTGCAAGTTTAAATTTAAGATTTGAAAGAAACAATTGACACCCGCCCTGTACCACAGTAAAATTCCAAACATACTAAACCAGCTAATACTTGAGTAACTATCAATATTTTACCATAACTAAAAGATTTCATATAATCTTGTTACAAAAAACACTGGAAAATGTTATTCTATTCCATACCCTTAATAAATCAAGAGTAAACCCATCCATACCGGGCATACAGAAATCAGTTATTATAATATCAAATTTATCCGGGTCTGATTTAAATACTTCCAATGCTTCTTTACTGTTCCGGGTAATAAATCCATCATATTCATATCTGTCAAAGAACATTTGAGCTATGTCTATAAGGAATTTGTCATCATCAATAAACAGAATTTTTATCATAAAATATTACCGCAGGAAACCCTCTCGCTTCAGCGGAGGGAGGAATGCG
>ERZ1292630.3367-Hain-H41-02um-R3-3367-length-14108-cov-7_pt1 | contig 14108 bp, 5 predicted proteins | sample MGYA00564408_ERZ1292630 | MGnify/ENA primary metagenome ERZ1292630 (study PRJEB36523, sample SAMEA6512641) | groundwater metagenome | collected 2019-01-08 | study: AquaDiva: Metagenomics assemblies of 32 groundwater samples | reverse complement strand
GGCGCTCACCGGGCAGTACAACACAGTGGTCTCGCCGTCATTTCTCGGCGCCGTGCTTGACGTCGCCCGAAAGCTCACCGAGGACGGCGTGCGGCCCAGTCTAAAGAAAGAGCGAAAACGTGCGCTTCCGCTCATCGCCGTTGTGGGTGCGTTGACGCAGTGCGCCGTCACCGCGGGCGCGTCGACCACCGCGTTTGGTCCCGCGAATGCCACGAAGCAGTCGCTCCTCGTGGTGCGCATTGCCGATGCGGTCGACAACCTCCTGTCGCTGGTCGCGGGTCCGCCCCTTTGCGCCATCGCCCCCATGCCGCTGTCGCCTTCCGCCGGTCAAGGCTCCACGCGAGAAGCGTGGAAGGCCATGTCGAACACGTACGGGTTTGGTAATATTCCGCCTTTGCCAAAGGTCCTCCTGCCCGATGCCGCCGCGCGGTGGGGAACGTGGCAGGCGAGCGATCTGTCCGCCTATGAGGCCTCATTCGCGATTCGCGTCCGGGCGTGCCTTGCCGAGGTGATGCGCACCGCCTTTGCAAGTCGGTTAACCGCTGTGTCGACGTACGCTCGTGAGCGGGTCCTGTCGTTTTCCCGCGTCCTTGTCAGCATGCAGTTCCCGATCGCCGCCTTCGTGGGCTGGCCCCGTCCCTCGGATACGTGCGCCGGTGAGGACGTGGGCTCGCCCGTGTGGCTCGCGCGGTGTGTGGTGGAGGCCCTGGTCGTGCCATTGGCCTGCCAGCCCGTGGCATTCTATCCGTCGTCGCCCGCGGCCTCCACACAGGCGCACGTCATCATGATGGTCATGGAGTCCCTCATCGAAAACGAAAAGCGTGCGGCTGCGCAACGTGGCGCCGCCAGTACCACAAACAGCGGCGATCGCTCAACGGGAACGTCGTCATTGTCTTCCCTGAGCCGCGCGGTGCTGCCGTTCACGATGCACTCGTCGCAGCCCTTCGCGCCCGTGGGCCGCACCCTGATCACCGCGCACATCGTGACCGCGGTCCACAACCTGCGGTTTTTTATGCTGCCAAGAATCTGCGGAGAAATCGCCGAACCATCACGCCCGATTCACAGCACGGAGACGTCGGTCTACTTCCACGTGGTGGCGCTCGATCTCACCAGTTACGCCAGAGATTTGCAAGACATTCTCACAATGGGGGGCGTAACGCCCTCGACTCAAGCGGCGCAGCGGCTCCACAGCGCGTCGGGCGACAGCGGCGACGGTCATTCGTCGAAGACGCCGCTGGTCCATTCGTCGTCCAAGCCACTCCCCGCCCTTGCCCTACCCGCGGCGGCGCTGCTCGTGGGACAGGCATTTGTCCATCTCGCCCGTCATCGCATCGCATCTGGTCAGCACGGCTGCTCGGCGAGTGCGACGGCTGGGACGTCGGTGCTGCCGCTTTGGGAGGTGTCGCACGAGATGCTGCTCGCCGTCCTGGACCATCACGGCGGGGCGACGGCGCAGACGTTTGTGGCGGCGACGCGGTCCGGCGGCGCCGTCCCTTCGCTCGACGAGTGGTGCAAGGTGCTCGCCGACACGCCCTTTCTTGTGGGGCGAGGCTTCGATCACGTTTTTCACCAATGCACATATCACGCGACCCAGGCATTCACGTCCCTCACGGATGCGGTAGCCCTCCTGGAGGTCGCACGTGCCGTCATCCCCCACGTGGCCCTGACTGGCTCGACGGCTAGCACGTTGATGTTCCTCACCCGTGGGACGCACGCCACCTTATCGAACTCCACGATCGAAGGCCTGTGGCGCAACGTGGAGAACGCCCCGACGCTTGAAGGATTGTCGCGAGAATTTCTCAGGATGTCGCTCGAGGATCACGCCGCTGCACTCGCGTATCTGCCGAGGGAAGCGACGACCTCGCGTGCCAACTGCGTCGCGCCACAGCAACAGCAGACGCCCTCGCCCTTGGCCACGTCCGTGGTGAAGACTGCCGTCGAGCGGCTGAAGAGTCTCTCTTGCCCCTCCCTCCCGGCGGTCCAGTGGCGGACACTGAGCGACGAGTCCGCGCCTCCCCGTAGTGTGGCCAGCGCGGCGGGCGGCGTCTCCGTCATCGTCGGGCGCCGCGACGTGATTCAATGGACCCACAGCGTCGTAAGTTTGATGAGGTGGGCCCTCCCGCTTGTCCCAGAGGCCGTCTTACTGCGCCTCGCACAGGGCCAGCGGCAGAACAGCCCGCCAACGTGGGTGTCAGCGACTCCGTCCCAGCGAGCGCTGGGGTCGCCCAATATCGCCGATCGAGGTGCCATCGCACGACATTTCCCTCCGCCACACCAGCCGTCGTCGTCGACGTTCGCCCCGCTCGGGGGAGCCGACGACGACGACTCCGTCCTCCAAGCCGACGCCGACGACGACCGCGGACCGGCGGACGCTTCACTTCGTCGTCCCTCGTCACAGCCCCGCGGCGCGTCGCCAAACCCCTCCGCCGAGGGCGGCCGCTCCGCCTCCGTCATGACGTCCAATCTGGGAAGCAGCTGGCCGCAGCATGGCGTGAGGGGCATGGAAGGCCCACGCCACGACGCGTCGTCGCAAGCGGCCATCCCAGCCGGCAATCCGCCGAGATCCGGCGCCGCGTCGCCAGCCAAACACACGCCCCTTTTTGGGCCGGTGCACACCGCGGTGTTTCCGCCGCCAATGGTCTGGGCGTCACCTGCGGCGGCCGCGGCAACGGCCGATCACAGTGCCATCACGTCGCTCCCGGACCTTGGCGCGGCCATGGTCCACTTCTGCTTGCAAGCACTCGCGTCAAACTGCCGCTCCGCACCCCCCGTTTCGGAACCCGCAAGTGCCGTTGCCTCGCGAGCTCTCTCCACGAGCAACGCGTTAGTCTGTTTGAAGACCGCGCTTGTACTTTCGGTACGATCCGTGGCTGTGGAATCGCAGGTTGGCGGCAATGGCGATGACGCCGTCGAGGAGCTCAGGTCGCTGCAAAGGGACGGTGGCGATGCTGACTCGACGCAGCTGCGATCGTGCGTTCAACGGTGCGTGATGCGTTGTCCGCGTTGGTTGCTCTGTCCACTGGCGGCACGGGCCGCAAACTGGTTGTCGTTGTTGCTTACCCGAGCCGCCCCTGTACCACTCGTCGCACCGGTCATCGCGCTTCAGGACGATGCTGCCTGTGTTCAATCAGCTGCGGACATTCTCTCATGCATCATCGTGGCGATCACCCGGTGCGTTGCCGCGGGCGCCAACCAGCGTAGAGGCGGACCAATCGTCGCCCCCCCTTCTCCCGTAAAGCATCTCGACTACGCCGAGGAGCGCTCATCTGTGGCCTTGACCGGAGCCGAGGGTGAGGCTCTCCTCGCGTCAACCATTGCCTCAGCGGCCGCCGCGATGTCGGGCCTCTTGCTGACCGCACCCGATGTCGACGGTGTGGACCTGTTGCCTTCGATTGTTGACGGTGTCACTTCGATCCTAGCGCTGCACGCTGCCGTCGTCGAGGCACGCATCATTTCGGTGTCGGCGAGCAACATTGGTGGCCTCAACGTCTGGCCGCTGTCGCCCGAAGACTCCGCCACGTTGTCGGTCCTGTCAGCCAGGGACTTGTTCGTTCTCATGTGGCTTACGCTCGGTCGTCTTCTCTATGCGCCAAAGACCGCAGACCCGGGCATGGCCGCCAAGGGAGACACGAAGCCCGAATCCGAGTCATACCTTACTCGCGCCGTCGCGGATGTCGAAGTGCGAGCGACGGCGGCGGCACGGGTCGTGGTAGCCGTCCTGACACATGCAAGCGAACTCGGTCAGGCATCCAGCCAACCCTTCGGTGCCCGAGATGGGGCGTGGTTTATGCCAACGGACCCCCTCGGTGGCGACTCGGGCATGGGAGGCGATGGCGACCGTCGGAGTCCGCCGGATGATACCCCGCCGCCGCCCGTTCTTGTCGTGACGAGGGGCAAGCTGCCGTGCCTGGCGGCTGTGGGGCCGTGGCCCGTGCTCCTGGCGGGCTGTCTAGTGCCCCTGATGGCGTCGTTGCGTCGCGCGGCCACTGCCTCGGCATCGACGGCGCACCTGACGGCCCTGTCTACGGCGGACTCCCTCGCAACCCTCGCCGAGGATCCCTCTCAACCGCCCTCCCCGTTGGAGTCGAGGGTGTGGCTTCAAACGTGGCAAACGCTGTTCGAAGTCGTCGGGGCACCCCTCGCGGCCGCGGAAATGCTCGCGGACAAGATCCTCGTGCCTGCAACGTCTGCTGATGAGCCCGACGTTCTCGGGCCGTGCTCGGCGATGGTGCTGCAGTTGTGTTGGTGCTGGATGCGCCCCGCGGGTCCGCTCGGAGATGCTGCCGCCACCGTCGCTTCGGTCGCGTGCTTTGCGACGGCCGTGGTGGATCGCCTGCTAATGGAGCCAGCGCATCATCACACGAATGCATCAACGGACCGCCCGCTGACGTGGCTCGCCCCCTGGATATCGCCGGTGGTGACGGAGCTTCAGCTCGTGGCCACTGAGCTGTTGCCGACACTGTTAAGCGATGCGGCAGCACCAAGTTGGATGGTGGATGCCATCGTGGCGCTGGAAGACCGAATGAGGTGGGCGGCGGCCCGGCTGCACGTTTCACCTCATCAGGTCGCCGTGGTCAGTACGCCCCCCGTCGTCTGGTGCGACTTTATCGCGAGCATCATGATGGGCACCGGGGCGGTCTCGTCCGTTGTCAGGCCGTGGCCGCAGGGCGCGACTCTCGTCGAGGTGGCGGCAGCGGTGCACCTTGTCATGCCGGTCGACGCTGCTGCGACGGCAACGAAAAAAACGGAGAGCGTCGCTCCCTCGGAGCGCGTCCCGTCGAACTGTCGCGACGAAGACGTGATGGCCGCGCAACGGTGGCAGCGGAAACAGTTGCGGTGGAGTCGCGCGATGTTTGATGACGTGTGTGACGGGCCGCATCATGCTGATGTGGCCGATGGGGTGGTAACCGGTTGGGCCACGTCGTCCTCCTCTGCGAGTTCCGAGGACGGCGACGTGCCCCCGTCGGATCCCTGCCGACGGGCAGCGCGTCTCATCGCCGATGGCATGTTTGAATGCACGTTGGTGCGTGCCGTCACCCAAGACGTGCCCCGGCGCATCATCGAATTGGTCTCGCCCATCCGTGGATCCCAGGGCTGCGACCTACGGACGGCAGTGGGTATCAGTCATACCGACCCGCAGCCCTCGGCGGAGAGGGGCCGCGGTCAACTTGTCTCGGCGCTGTCGGTCATGGAAAGCCGGAGGCGCGCGGCCGCGGCCGCCACCGGGCGCAGCCCCCGTGACGCGTACATCATGCGCCACCAGCGGCGGCCCGCCGACGACAGCGCAAGCGGTGGCCAGTTGGCAGCGACGCCGTCGTCTGTCACCGGCGCGCCGTCGAACTCCACAACCCCGAGCGACTTCGACGAACAGACGGACAGTTCGCACGGAGATGTCTGACCTACCTTCCTTCTCTCGGGGGCGCGCGTGAAGATCGCCGGTCGATCGCACGCAGATGCCTGTTTGATGCGAGTGAGCGAAGGTGATCCCTCCTCACCGCGCTATGAAAGGGAGAGGGGGGGTGGATGATGGGCCATGACGCACGTGTTGTTGTTCATCGCTTCGCCTCGCCCCCCTACCGTGTGGTGTGCCCCGAGCGGTTCGTAACTGTCCTCTCCTCCCTCTGTCCTCTCCTCGTTGTCGTTCGGATGAACGCCCCGCGCCGAATGAACCCAACCAATGGAGCTTCCGGTACTCCGGCCGCTACTGCGGCCGCCGCGGCGCTTCGCAACCCCCGTGGTGGATCGCCGCCGGGAGCCGGTCCCCGCTGGGTCAGAATGCTGCGTAGCCTACTCTTGTGTGCCGTCTCGCTCGCGGTCCTCTACCAGTGCTTGGTGCATTTCAACATCGTCGTCGTCATCGTCGTCGGCCTCGTGCTGGTCAAGGTGGGTTGGCTTCGGGTGCCTCGCCTGTTTGGAGGCCACAGCGCTAGCGGCGCGGCGTCAAGTCAGGACCTCTACGCTGAGGCCCTGCGGCGAGCAGACTTAAACCCGCAGCCGATTTTGGAGAAGCAAGGCGAGTCGGGGGCGACCCTGGATGGCGGCGTGGTGTACGGCTACAGCTGCATGCAGGGCTGGCGTCGCAGCATGGAGGATGCCCACACGACGTGCGTCGGCATCAAGGCGCCACCTGGTAGCTTCTTCCCGGGTGCCGAACTGCACTTCTTTGGCGTGTATGACGGGCACAGCGGCTCGCACACCGCTCAGTTCTGCGGCGCGTCGTTTCCAAAGTTCCTCACGGCGTCGCCATCGTTCGCGATGGGACGCTTCCCCGAGGCACTGACGGAAAGCTTTGTGGCCATCGACAAACACTTGCATGCCGACGTCGCCAAGTTAGTGCCTGACCGAAGCGGCTGCACCGCGGTAACCTTGCTCATCACGCCGACGTCGCTCCACTGCGCTAACGCGGGCGACAGCCGTTGCGTGCTCTGCCGTGACGGACGCGCGTTCCCGCTGAGCAACGATCACAAACCGAACTTGCCGCAAGAACTGCGTCGCATTCAGCGTGCACGTGGCTTCGTGTGGAATAAGCGTGTCAACGGAGTGCTGGCGCTCAGCCGGGCCATCGGCGACTTCGCCTTCAAGAATAATCCCGTGGTGGCGTGGGAGGAGCAGGCGGTGACGTGCGTGCCGGAAGTGACCTCGGTGCCCATCGAACGCGGCCGCGACAGCTTCGTCGTTGTGGCTTGCGATGGCATTTGGGACGTCAAGACGAACGACGACGTGATCAACTTCGTGCAGTCTCGTTTGCAGGCGGGGCATACTCCCGAAAAAGTTGCCGAGGACCTGATGGAGTCTTGTCTGGCACCGACGCCGCTTGGCATCGGCTGCGACAACATGTCGGTGATTATCATCGTGTTTGCTTCGTCAGCCGCATCCGGGTCGCCCCTCCTCCCGACCGTCTCAGCTCATTCCGCGTCGCCGGTGTCGGATGGTAGCGCGCCGTAAGAAGCGAACAGAGTTGTGTGGGAGGAGTCGTTGCGCGGAGAGTTAGGAAGCCACCGTGATTTCGACGATGACCAACCCGAGGGACACCAGTGACGCGGCGTTGAGCCGCCGCGTCCCCGTTTCAGCAGGATATGGGTCGTCCGCGTGTGTTTTCGTCCCCCTCACGCTCGCATGTCTCCCTCTCGCTCGCATTTCATTCCATCATTCTTCTTCATTCTTCTTTCCCGTCACGCCAGTGATTTTAGGTGACGCGTCATATCGCTGCTTGAGTGATCATCCCTTTACCCCTTCCCTCCGCATCAAAGTGTGGTCCGCTGCTGTGTGCCTCTCTGCCGCGCGAATGACTCCTCCCACATGAGAATCCGCCCTGCGATATCCTTCGCAACAAACGTAGACATTGATTGACCTGTTACCAGCCCGTTGAACAGGCGTGGCGTGGCAGTCAGTGTGTCAGTGTGTCCACTCATGGCGGCGACTGGTGCGAGGCCGGCCAGCAGTCCGGAGCAGCAAAGTCCTGACACTCCATGGATCGAGAGCCACCGCCGGTCGACGTACTCGCCGCGAGCAGTCGCCCGTCTCGCCGAGGCCGCCGAGGCCGCCACGGCGACTCGGGCTCCTCCTCCGACGGCACCGTCGCCGGCACGGGAGCCGCTCGACTCCCGACGTCGCGGCATTCAAAGCCCTGAAACGTCGCCTTCAAAGCCTACGGCCTCCACCGACATTAGCGCCGTGTCAAACATCACCGGCCGCACAACCACGTCGGACGTGTCCGCGTTGACAAGCTCGTCCAACGGTGGGCCGGCGGCGGCCACGTCCCTGAGGGCGACCAGGCGAGCGCTGGCGAAGCGCCTGCTGGAGGAGAAGGGTCACCACAAGGTCGCCGCGGCAGAGTCGCTTCCAGAAGGACAGCGGGCGGCGGGTCCGCTAATGTCGTCGGATGACCGACCAAATCCACCTGTTCCCTCGAAAACGGCGTCTGAGCTGCACAGTCGTTTGATGACCTGGGAGCGCACGCGCGAGCAAACCCTTCAGCGCGCTCGCGACGAGGCCAGCGCAGCGGCCGACCGAGAATGCACGTTTCAGCCGAGCGTCCCAGCCGCTCGCCGCTCGTCACCTGCGGAGCTTCGTGACCTCCCAGTGGAGGACCGTCTGGCCGCTTTGGCCAAGCGATCAGCGGAGGAGCTTCATCGCCAGCGTCTCGAGGCGGCGGTGAAGCGGGAAGAAGACTGCACATTTAAGCCGAGCATCTCGTCACCCCGCGACGACGCGGGGCCGGAGGCGAGGTCCACACCCCGGCGTCCTCCTTGGGAGCCGCAGGACTACTTGCCCGTTGAGGCTCGGACGACTCGCAGCAGGTTGTGCCACATGCTGGGCACCGACTGGCACCTTGAGCTGGATCCCGAATGCCGCTTTCAACCGATCATCGGCGAGGCCTCGCAAGACGTTTACGTGGTCTCGCGACTCGCCGAGGGGAGCCTGCCTGTGCACGAGCGGCTCTACAATCGGTCCCTGGCAGGCAGTCGGAAATCAGCGGCAACGCGTACGCGGTCAGTGGAGGGTGGCGCGTCGGGATTGCCGTTCACGAGCATCTCCACGTTGCCCCAGGCAGCGAGCGACGAGCTCGACGTGCTGCGTGGTCGCTTCGGCGTGCAAGGCACGTCGTCGTCTCATGAGATGGCCTCCTTTCTCGACAACGTGCTAAGCCGCGGCGTGCTGGCGGACGGCGAGCAAGGCAGTAGAATGGTCCTTCACGATGAGGAGTCCATCGGCCGCCCTGCCACGGCTGGTGCAGATGCATCCGTGGTGGCCGTCACCGCTGCCGGCGACGTGGATCCGCCAAACAGTGCGATTCGCTTCACTGAATTCCTTGAACGGCAGAATGCGCTGGAGCGCTCCCGACGTCGCCATATCGGGGATCTCGAGAAGGAACACTATCCACCCGCGGTGCCGCGCATCTGCGCGAAAAGCCGGACGCTGTCCAAAGGGCGTCGGTCGTCGCCCAGTTTGCTCGCGCATCCCCGAAAAGTGCCGACGGGGCACGACGACCACTGCACCTTCTGGCCCGTCATCAATCCCATCACGCACAAGATACGAAGCGCGCGCGGCTGCCACGACATGCACCACGACGCCTCGAGGCGCGAAAAGGCCGTCAACGAGCTGCGGGCCCAGCGCGATCAGCGTGAGCTCGCACATTGTACGTTTGAGCCTACGCTGAGTTTTGCTCGTGGTGGTGGCGATGAAAACTCCCCCGGTGCGGCGGGGCCCCTGAAGGGCGGCAATGCGAGCCTCGCTTCCACGCTTGTGTCCCCTGGGGCCAAGGACGCGGCATCCTCTCGCAAGACGATGACCCGTGGGGCTGCTGCCACGGACCCTTACCAAGGAATCCAAAGCTGCCTGTCGAAGGGCAACATCAACAGGTATCTCACCCAGCTGAGGGCCAAGGAAACGCAGCGCGAGTCTGAGCTACAACGCCATCGTCTCGAGATGGAGTCCACGGAGTTAGAAGAGTGCACATTCCGGCCACAGACGCACGCGCTGCCCGAATACTTACGGAGAATGGGCTTCGAGGGGATTTGATGGACGGACAACGAAATTTCTTCATTGAAGAAACAAAGGAAATAGATTGTGAGAATGTGACTTCGTCGTTGACAATCCCTCGAACCGATGGGCACCGAAATATTGGTGATTGGGTTTGGTAGGAAGCTTTGCTCAATAGTTGCTTTAGTTTCGTGACTTACGACTTATGGCGACCAAGCAACAGGGGTCCTCTTCTGCGGCTCCAAAGCAGACGGCTGCCGACGCGAAGCTATCACCGGACGTTCTCCGCAATTTCTACTTCAGCGGTGCGCAAAACTTTTCAGCATTCAAGGCTCGCGCCACCGGGATCGCTGCTGAGTCGTCCGCCACCGTAAGCAAAACCACCTCGCCGTCGGCACCTGCTGCGGGCAGCAAGACATCGCAGCCGGGACGAGCCTCCACACCTTCAGGCGTCAGCGGCTCATCGCCGGCCACCACGGTGGCCACGCCTGCCCCCGCGGCACCGATGAATCAATCCTATGGCGGCTCGACGGCCAACCGTTCGCAGGTTGTCGCAGCCGCTCAGGCCGCGGCTGCAAACAACGCGACCGCCCCTCCCGCCGCTACCAGCACGTCCAAGGCGGCTGCCTCAAAGGCTGCCGCGGGTTCGGCCGTTCAAGCGGCGAAGGCCCAGCAGACGTCCGCCGCCGCTCAGTCCGGACCCTCGAATGGGGACGCCGTGTCGCCCGAGTACATTGCCTTCTTGCGCCACCAGCAGGACCTCGTCAAGGGGCACCAGCGCATCGCCGCCTTGATCGAGGACATGTCACGGGTGGCCGCCGAGCAGGAGGCGGAGCATGTGGAGAGCCAGGACGCCAATCGATCGCTGTTGGACACCGCCGAGCAAAGCACCAACTGGCACTGGAAGAGCAAGTTCACCAAGGAGACGCTTCAAAGCGACGCGGGTCTCACCGTGCCAGAGGGCGAGCTGCGGCAGCCGGACGACGTGCCGGTCCTCACTGAGGTTGTGCACCAGCACCAGCGTCTCGTAAAGCTCCGCCAGGACCGCTGCGTGGGGGCCACCAACTCGGACCACGCCACCGCCTTCGGCCTCGTTCTGGAGAACGGCATCCGTCGATGCGAACGCGTGCAAAAGGAAATGTCGCAGTCCCAACAGGACGCGGCCCCCCTCATTAAGATCGCGGACCGACTGATCGTGCAGCTGGATCACGTGCTTGGTATTCCGCCGCTGCCCAAAGTGCTCGCCAACATCACGGATACCATTGCGGTGCTGCGGAAGAAGCACGAGGAATGCAGCCACATCCGAGAGCAAGCAATGGAGGACGGTGAGATGCACGTCGCCGAGCGCGAGACGTATCGTCTGGCCGACCTTGGCGAGGACCTCGCGAGTGCCCAAATCGAACGCATTCAGACGCTTCGTCGCTGCTCAGAGGACATCGTCGTGAGCGGCCAGGTGCGCCAAGAGTACGAAAATACCTGCGCCTCCGACACCGCTGTGTTCGATGGGAGAAGCAACGACCTCAAGAGCCGATGCCAGGCGGACCTCACGAAGCTGTACGAGCTAAAGCGCAGCGTGGACGACCTGGAGGCGTCGATGACCGAAAAGTGGACCGCCGACCGGCGCGCCAGCGACGAAAAGTTGGCCAGCATAGCGCAAGAGCAGAAGGAGTCGTGGGACGCCATCCAGGCGCTACTGCAGAAAATTCAGACGCTCGAGTCTCAGCGGCACAATGAGTTCAAAAAGCGGGTCGACGACAAAGTCAAGGATGAGGCCCGACGCAACGAGTTTCTCGTATTCACGGCCGTCGCCAACGAGCGGGCGGCGGCGCTGGACCGGACCATCCGGGACTGCGATATCAGCCTACACTGCAGCAAGCTGCAAATAGACTTTATCAGGTCCGGATTCGCCGCGATCGAGCGCGACCTCCTCCAGAAGAAGACCGAGGTGGATGGCCTTCTCCTCGACGCGCGCAAGGAGCACCTCGCTATTTTCCGGTCTCTCTTGTTCACGCTCGGCGACATTGAGTACAAGAAGTCCAAGCGTCGCGACGAAGTGCGCGAGAACATTCAGGCCGCACATATTCAACAGGAGCTGTGCAGCGACAGTTTGAACCCGAATGCCAAGAAATTTTCCGACGCGCGAAAGGAGCTGTTGCGCGTGCAGGATGACTTGGAGGTTGAGCTCAAGGAGCTCGCGGACCGCCAGGCCACGGCACTCAGTCAGTTCGAAGATTCCGAGCGAGCATTGATCGACGCCAACGTGGACCATAAACATCCTCTGGACGAGTTAGAAGAGCGGCGCCTCGCCACGCGGGCCAAGATGGTTGAGTACAAGGCCATGTCGCTCGGCAACGTATCCGCCGCCCCGATGATCGGCGCCGAAATCGAGAATTTGAAGAAGTCGCTAAGTGCCACTCGTGAACGAGTGAAAATGGCCAGGCAGTCGACACCCGCCGCGGGGGCATCGTCGATTCTGTCCGTTTCGAATGTTTCGATGCAGTCCAACTAACGTCGCTCGGAAACGCATTTTGGCGTCTCCATTTTTCTTTCGGTTTCGAAGCGCTGTTGCGGCTTCAAACAGAGGAAAAAAACTGTTCAGTAGAACACCGTCGAGTGCCGCATTCGGTGCTCGCTCTCCCCCTCTTTCCCCGGTCCTGCCCGTTTCTCTTCCTTTTTCACCCAACCTTTCTCCCCTTCCTTCCTTTGCTGGGTCCAACCCCCACTCGTCGCCCCCGCCCTCGTGCCGTTAGCGTTCCTTCCCTTCCTATCATGTTTTCATAGCGTCCGAGAAGAGTTCCAGCAACCCCTCTTCCTTGCTCGTGGTCAGAGCTTCTCGCGTGGACGCATGAATTGTTCGGTGTTGCGGCCAATAGCTTGCGCACTAGCGTCGAACTAGGGCATCGGACGTCCCTTCCTTCCTTCCCTACTCCACACGGTCAACCGTGCCATGGCGTCGGCGGTAGTGCAGCCGCAGGCGTCGCGCGGATTTCGGTTTGCCTCGTCCACGGCGATGCGCCCGCCGACGCAGTCGGTGCTGAACACTCCCCGTCCGGGCGTCGCGTCCTTTGCAACGGTCGGGGGTGCTCAAGAATCTACCAACACGCCGCAGCCGGACGGCGAGGGCGTGGCTTCAGGCTACGTCATTCCTGAGGGCTTACTGGTGTCCGAGACGGCAGGCCTAAATGCGTCCTTCAGTGCCGCCCAGAGCGCCGTGACGACGACCACGCCGGTGGTGTCCTGCCTCGACATGGTCGGGTTCGATGGCCAGGCGCCGGGGTCGATGCACGCAACGTTGGCGTGCGGCGACCAACTCGGGCACATTTGCGTGTATTCAGCAAGTCGCGAGGCACTCGACGCGTTCTCGCCCGACGCCTTTCAGACCAAGTACTCCCATCAGGCGTTCCTCCCCGAGATCGATTGCCTCAAATCTACACGAATCGACGAAAAGGTCAAGTGCTTGTGCTTCCTGCCCCCTCGGTGCGACGGGGTCATCTCGTACCTGGCCTCCAATGAGCGGACCATCAAGCTGTTCCGCATGCGAGACGGCGTCGTGCCACAGCGACACCGCTCCAAGTCCGTCGTCCCGCTGAGAGCGTTCGCCAGCGTACACCGGTTTCAAGTGCACACCGTTTCGCTGTGTGCTGACCAAGAAACGTTCCTCAGCGCCGATGATTTTCAAGTCTACTGGTGGCACCTGGAAGCCGAAGACACGGCCCGCGCCCCTTGCCTGATGGACGTAAAGCCGCCGGTGCTGTCCAACATCACCGAGCTTCTCACCTCCGCGCGCTTTCACCCCACGCATGGGTCGCTTTTCGCGGTCGCCAAGACAACGGGCAACGGGCTCGTAGGCGACTTGAGACAGCCCCCGTCACGGCAGCCCCGATCCATGGCAGTGTCGGTGACGGTGCTGCCTCAGTACAACCCTGTGCAGTGCGGCAACGACGACATCCTGTGCTCGATTTCGGACATCGGATTCGCATCCGACAACCACATCGTCACTCGGGACTACTTGGGTCTCAAACTTTGGGACATGCGGCTCGCGCGTGAACCGATCAGCCGGACCACACTCCTCCCCGGCCTCGTCTCCCACCTCGATCATCTGTACGACATCGACGCGATCTTCGACCGGTTCACGTTGGCATGCGACGCCGAATCGGGACTGGTGGTGAGCGGCGTCTACGATGGCACCGTCGCGGTTTGGGACACGAAGCTCGCCGTGCTGAGCGCAAACGACACCGCCGCGTCCGCTCTCTTGCACAACGAAGGCGTCGGGCCCTCCATGACTTACTACTCAGGCAGCTCGCTAGAGGCGCCGGAGAACGTCGAGAACGGGGGCATGCACGAGAAGCCCCCCGCACTCCCCGATGCAACCGTCCCGCCAGCTGCAACGGATAGTTTCCTGTCGCAAAAAGTGCTGGCAGTGGGCATCGCCGCGGGAGGAACGTGTTTTTCGTACGCGCTGGAAGACGCCATGTACAGCTTCTTCCGGTCGCCAGCAGCGTCGCTTCCGTAACGCGTCGTACCTGCGTGATCCGATGTCCAGCTGCGGATTTTACTGTACAGGTTGGGCAGGCGCACGCTGCTCAGCGGAGCTTGTTGTTTTTGTCGCGTGGGGGGGGGGGGGC
>ERZ1292630.3366-Hain-H41-02um-R3-3366-length-14109-cov-4_pt1 | contig 14109 bp, 12 predicted proteins | sample MGYA00564408_ERZ1292630 | MGnify/ENA primary metagenome ERZ1292630 (study PRJEB36523, sample SAMEA6512641) | groundwater metagenome | collected 2019-01-08 | study: AquaDiva: Metagenomics assemblies of 32 groundwater samples | reverse complement strand
CATGTGCTGCTCGAACTCACCGGTCTGTCAGCCTGGCGCTTCCTCGCGGATGCGCCGCTGGCGCTCGCCGCATTGCATCATTCCTGGGTCTGGCAATTCCGTCGCAGTTTCCACGCGCGCCTGTTGGCCATGCTGCACATCGCGTTCCTGTGGCTCGGTCTCGGCATGGCGCTGTACACCGTGCAAAGCCTCGCGCTGCTGGTCACCGGCGTGGACTACCTGGGACGCGCGCCGTTGCACGCGCTCGGCATCGGCTTCTTCACCGGCATGGTGGTGGCGATGGCCTCGCGCGTCACGCTCGGACATTCCGGCCGCGCGCTGGAGGCCAACGACCTGACGTGGTACGTGCTGTTCGGTGTTAACATCGCCGCCGTGCTGCGCATCGTCGCTGAGTTTCTCCCCGGCACTGCCGGAGGAATATTAAACGCTCTGGCCGCGGCCACCTGGTTGCTGTCGTTCCTGCTGTGGGGCTGGCTCTATGCACCGATGTACCTGCGGCCGCGCCTCGACCGGAAACCCGGATAAATGAAGCCCTGCTCCGCTGCGCTCCGTTCGTCCTGTCATAAACATTGATCAACAGGGAACAGAAAATATGACTTATTTGCTGCTCAAGCATCTGCACGTCACCTGTGTGGTGTTGTCTATTTCCGGATTTCTGATGCGCGGCGTGTGGATGATGCGGGAATCGCCGTGGCTGCAAAAAAAATGGGTCCGAGTAGCGCCGCATATTATCGATACGATTTTGCTCGGATCGGCGATTCTGCTGACGATACAGATCCAGCAATATCCGTTCGTTCAAAATTGGCTTACGGCCAAGGTACTGGCGCTGGTGGCCTATATCGTCATCGGCGCGATCGGCCTCAAATACGGAAGCACCAAAAAAATACGCGTTAGCGCGTGGCTCGTGGCGATTGCGCTATTCCTCTACATCGTGCTGGTCGCGCTCACCCATCAGGTTCTGCCTTTTGTCGCTTAGCGGTTATGGCGGCGGCTGGATTCACCGGAACGGTTCGGGAGTTTGACCTGCGTCAACCCGATTTACCGCAAACTAGGCTAGTTTTATTGTTTTGAGGCCCGTTCAATTCATGATCCGCACCCCTTTCCCTCTGCTCACGATCCGCGGCCGCGAACTGTTGCCCGTCATTCAGGGCGGCATGGGCGTGGGCATTTCCGGCCACCGGCTGGCCGGCGCCGTCGCCCGCGAAGGCGCGGTCGGCACCATTGCCAGCGTCGACCTGCGGCGCCTGTACCCGGACATCATGAATCGTTTGCGCAAATGCAACGATCCGAAAGTACATAGCGCCGCCAATATCGAGGCGCTGGATCGCGAGATCCGCAGCGCGCACGAGATCGCGCCGGACGGGTTCATCGCGGTGAACGTGATGCGCGCGTTGTCGAATTACGCCGAACTCGTGGTGCAGGCCTGCAAGAGCGGGGCGAACGCCATCGTCGCCGGAGCGGGACTGCCGTTCGACCTGCCGGATCTCACGGAAAAATTCAAGAACGTCGCGCTCATCCCGATTCTGTCGGAGGAGCGCGGCGTGCGCGCCGTGCTCAAGAAATGGATGCGCAAGGGCCGGCTGCCGGACGCCATCGTCATCGAACATCCGCGCTACGCCGGCGGGCATCTCGGCGCCACGCGCATGGAGGAAGTCAACGATCCGAAGTTCGATTTCGGGCGGGTCCTCGAGGAAATCCGGCGCGTGTTTCAGGAACTGGGGATCGCGCTCGGCAGCATCCCGCTGATACCCGCGGGCGGCATCAACTCGTTCCAGAAACTCAAGGAGCTGTTCGACATGGGCGCGAGCGGCGCGCAGATCGGTACGCCGTTTGCCGTAACCGAAGAGTGCGACGCGCATCCCAACTTCAAGAAAGTGCTGGCCGAGGCCGGACCCGAGGACATCGTGACCTTCATGAGCGCGGCTGGTTTGCCGGCGCGCGCGGTGCTCACCCCGTGGCTGAAGAATTACCTCGCGAAGGAGTCGAAGTTGCGCGCCCAGGCGACCCCCGAATGTTCCCAGTGCCCGAGCCGGCTCGAATGCCTCGCGCATTGCGGATTCAAGGACGGCAATCCCCATGCGGGGCAGTTTTGCATCGAGACGCAGCTCGCGGCGGCGCAGCGCGGCAACATCCAGCAGGGCCTGTTCTTCCGCGGCTCGGAATCGGTGCCCTTCGGCACGGAAATCCGCAAGGTCCGCGAGCTTCTCGAATACCTGCTCACGGGTCAATGCGAAATGCGGATTTCGGAAAGCGGAAGATAATCGGTATTCCGAACCGGATTCCGCAAGGCATGAGCATGTCCACCGAGCCGCAGCGCTTCCCTTATCCCGGCACGCCGACCACCGCCGACGGTTCGGCCGTGGTGGTGTGGATCGAATCGAACATCTCCGAAGGCGCCTGCGCCTACCCGATCACCCCCTCCACCAACATGGGCTCGGGTTATCAGCTCGCGGTCGCGAACGGCGGCAAGAACCTGTGGGACCGCGAGCTGTTCTTCCTCGAACCGGAATCGGAGCACAGTTCCGCCTCCGCCTGCGAAGGCTTTGCACTGGCCGGCGGGCGCGTGACCAATTTCACCTCCGGTCAGGGCCTGGTGCTCATGAAGGAGGTGCTGTTCACTATTTCCGGCAAGCGCCTGCCGGTGGTGTTTCGCATCGGCGCGCGGGCGCTCAGCTCGCATTCGCTCAACGTGCACGCGGGTCATGACGATGTCATGGCGGTGGCCGATACCGGCTGGGGCATGCTGTTCGCGCGCACCGCGCAGGAGGCGCAGGACCTGGGGCTGATCGCCCGGCGCGCCGCGGAAAATTCACGCACGCCGTTCCTCAGCATCCAGGACGGTTTTCTCACCACCCACACCATCGAGAACGTGCGCCTCGCCGAGCCGGAACTGATGAAAGCCTACATCGGCGATCCGCGCGCGAAACTGACGAGCTTTTTCGACCCCGACCGTCCGCTGATGACCGGCGTGGTGCAGAACCAGGATTCCTACATGAAGGGCAAGGTCGCGCAGCGCTATTACTACGACGAAGTGCCGCGCCATCTGCAAGAGGCGTTCGACGAATTCCACCGGCTCACCGGACGGCGTTACGGTTTCGTCAGCGGCTATCGCCTGGAGGACGCCGAATACGCCATCGTCGGCCTGGGCTCAGTCATGGAAACCGCGATCCCGGCCGTCGACTGGATGCGCGAGCACCTGGGCTGGAAGGTGGGGCTGCTGCATGTCACGAGCTTCCGGCCGTTTCCCGGACGCGAGATCGTCGCCGCGCTCCGAAACTGCCGGGTCATCTCCGTGATCGAACGCATGGACAACCCGCTGGCCGGGAACAATCCGCTCACCGCCGAGCTGAAGGCGGCCTTCGCCGATGCTGTACAGGGAAGTACGAATGTCGCGGGAGGCAGGATGCCGGGAGCGACTGCCATGGCGGGTGCCGCCGGTCATGCCGCCGTCGAAAAAATGCCGCGGATTCATTCCGGCGTGTACGGGCTGGGCTCGCGCGACACGCGCGTCGGCGACCTGATCGCCGTGGCGCAGAACATGGTTGATGGCGGCAAGCCGTTCTTCTCGCTCAACATCGTTCACCCCACGGCGCTCGAACGCCGGCACGACCCTGACGTGCGCCCGGCGGGCGCCTTCAGCATGCGCGGGCATTCGGTCGGCGGTTACGGCTCGGTCACGACCAACAAGGTGATCGCCTCGCTTGTCGAGGAGATCTTCGGTCTCCACGTCCAGGCCTATCCCAAGTACGGCTCGGACAAGAAGGGCCTGCCGACCACCTATTACCTGACGGTGGCGGCCGAACCGATCCGCGAGCACGCCGAGATCGAGCACGTGGACTTCGTGCCGATCCATGACATCAACGCCTTCGGCGTCGCCAATCCGCTGCACGGTCTCGGCGAGAACGGGAGCCTGTTCATCCAGAGCCGCTTCGGCACCGACGCTGAAGTCTGGGCGCATATCCCGGCGGCGGCGCGTGAAATCATCCTGAATAAACGGCTGCGGCTTTTCTATCTCGATGCGGTGAAAATCGCCCGCGAACTGGCCGCGACGCCGGATCTGCAACTGCGCATGCAGGGCATCGTGCTGCTCGGCATCTTCCTGCGGGTCGCGCCGTTCGTGCGCGCGAAGGGGCTGGACGACGCGCGGCTGTTCGAAGGCGTCGAAAAGGCGCTGCGCAAGTATTTCGGAAGGCGCGGCGAGAAAGTGATCGAGGCCAATATGTCCGCGGTGAAACAGGGTTACTTCCATGTACGCGAGCTCGATCTTGTGCGTCTGAAACAGACCGGTCCCGCGGCGGCGCGTGCATAATAAACGTAGGGTGAGGCGGAGCTTTTCGTGAACACACTTAACGTGTGTTCACGCCGCCGAACGGGTGCAACGTGTTTTGTTGCACCCAGGGCTGCAAGCCCTGCGCACCGATCCAAAACCTGACGAAGCCGATGGTGCGTGGGACGCACCCTACGGGAATGAAAGCACAGTATTTTTTGAGATAGCTTCTGGCGAAATTATGACTGAGTCATTCACTGCGAACTTCATTGATGTGGATACCTTCGAGCGCGAGGTGCTGCGCGCCTATGCCGACGGCAGCGCCGAGGCCTGCCTGCCGGCGGATCGCGCGGTCGCGCTGTCGTGGATGCCGCCGGCCACGGGCGCGCTGCGCGACTTCTCGACGATCGCGCCGGACCTGCCGCTGCTCGAGGCGGAAAAGTGCGTCGGCTGCATGGAGTGCGTCACCCAATGCCCCGACACCGCGATCCTGGCCAAGGTCGTGCCGGCCAGGGACCACGCGGCGCTGGCCGAAAAACTCAAGGCGGCCGAGCACGGCGATTTCATCGCGGGCCAGTTCGCCCGGACCACGAAATACTTCGACGTGCCGGCGCGCAAGGGCAAGGAAGGCGGGATGTTCTATCTCGTCACCGACCCCGCCAAGTGCAAAGGCTGCGGCGAGTGCGTCGCCGCCTGCGGCGATCATCAGGCGCTGCGGATGATCCCCAAGACCGATGCGAATCTGGCGCAGTACCGCGCCGCCACCCGGCTTTTCCGGGAACTCCCCGACACGCCGCGCGACTACATCCAGGACAAGGTGCTGTCGGACATGATGCTGCGGGAATCCACGCACCTGTACTGCGGCGGCGCGGCCTCGTGCATGGGTTGCGGCGAGGCCACCGCGATTCGCATGATGCTGACCGCCACCGCTTTCGTGCACGGCGAGAATTCCATAGGCATCGTCGCCGCCACCGGCTGCAACACCGTGTTCGGCTCGACCTACCCGTACAACCCCTACCGCGTGCCGTGGACCAATTCGCTGTTCGAAAACGCGCCGGCGGTGGCCATGGGCATCCGCGCCGAATGGAACGCCCGCGGCATGAAGCACAAGCGCCTGTGGGTGCTGGGCGGCGACGGCGCCATGCTCGACATCGGGTTCCAGTCGCTGTCGCGCATGCTCATGAGCGGGATGGACATCAAGGTCTTGGTGCTCGACACGCAGGTGTATTCCAACACCGGCGGTCAGGCCTCGACGTCCACGTTTCTTTCCCAGGATTCCAAGATGTCGGGCTACGGCAAAACGCAACACGGCAAATCCGAGCGCCGCAAGGAGCTGGCGCAGATCGCGATGATGCATCCGGACGTGTTCGTGGCCCAGACCACGGCGGCGCACATCAACCACTTCTACCGCGCGATCATCGCGGCCAACGCCTGTCCGGGCCCGGCGGTGGTGATCGCCTACGCGCCATGCCAGCCGGAGCACGGCATCGGCGACGACGCCGCCTTCGGGCAGGCGAAGCTCGCGGTGGACGCGCGCGCGTTTCCGTTGCTCGTGTACGACCCGCGCGCGGGCGAAGCCATGAAGCAGCGCCTGAGCCTGCAGGGCAATCCGGCGCGCAAGGACGACTGGTACGTCACGCCCAAGGGCGAGACCATCGACTTCACCAGCTTCGCGCGCACCGAAGGCCGCTTCGCCAAGCACTTCGACCGGGACGGCAAGCCGTCGCCGGAGCTGCTCAAGGCCGGGGAAGACCGCCTCAAGAACTGGCGGCTGTTGCAGGAACTGGCGGGGCTGCGCTGAGAACGGCCGGTTCTAAGCCACGTACAGGAGAATCGCGAGGTAATGGCTGATGCTGCCGGCCAGCACGAACAGATGCCAGACGCCGTGCGCGTGCCGGAACTTCGCATCCAGAGCGTAGAAAATGAGTCCGAAGGTATAGAACAGTCCGCCCAGCAGCAGCCAGACAAATCCCGCCCACGGCAGGGCCTGCAACAGCGGCTTCAGGGCGATGAGCACGAGCCAGCGCATCAGGACATAAATCACCACCGGCAGAATCCGCGCGCCGCGACGCGGCAGGAACTCGAGCGTCATGCCGGCCGCCGCCAGTCCCCAGATGGCGCCGAACAGCGACCAGCCCCAAGCGCCGCGCAGTGTCACCAGCGCGAACGGCGTGTACGTGCCGGCTATTAATAGGTAAATGGCGAGATGATCCAGCCTGCGGAACACCGCTTTCGCGCGATGGCGCAGGCTGTGATAAAGCGTGGAGGACGCATAGAGGCTGAACAGGCACGTGCCGTAGACGCTGAAGCTCACGATCTTCCACGGGTCTCCCTGACGGGCGGCGATGACAATGAGCACCGGCATGCCCGCCAGCGCGAGCGCCGCGCCGACCAGATGGCTGACGCTGTTGAATCGCTCTCCGGGGTACATGGCTCTAGTTGTAGGTTGGGTTGAACGTAGTGAAACCCAACAACTGTCATTTGTTCACGATTCGTTGGGCTTGCGGAGTCCATCCCTGGACTCCACCCTGCGGGCCAGCTTTCGGCTGTCCAACGTTCGCACCCAGGGTGCAACAGAATTCGTTGCACCCGTTCGGCGGCGCGAACATACGTTAAGTATGCTCGCGAAGACCCCGCCTCACCCAGGCGATTTTGTCGCTGCTGCTCACCCCAACCTACAGGCTCGGCGTGGCGTCGCGACCGCCGCGGCGGTTTTCGTGGCGGCTCTGGCAGGTCATGCAACGTTTGGCCGTGGGATAGGCGTCGAAGCGTTCGTAGACGATGTGATCGCCGCATTCCACGCAGCTGCCGTAGGTTCCGTTGCGGATGCGCTCGAGCGATGCCTCGACATCCTGAACCTCCTCCAGTTCACGCGCGTGTGTCGCGAGCTTGATGCCGCGCAGGAGTTCGGCGAAGGATTCATCGCCGGCGTCGTACACCTCGCCCGCGAGCCTGGTGAAATCCCCCTGCTGGGAACTGACCAGTTCGGCATGGATGATCGCGCGCAATTCCTCGCGCCGCTTCTGCAGACGCTGTTTGAAGTATTGCAGTTCTTTTTCAGACAGTCCCGGCATGGTGGTTTCCGAATATTAGCGATCGCTGATGCATGGGATAATGCGGCCGTCCCGCTGAATCTCAAGCGTAACATAATACGCTCGATGCCATACTCCTTTCAGCTTCGTTTCAGCCGGGACCGCCGTCGTTCGTTTTGTGATTCCCCGCGCTTTTCCAAGGAGTCGACGATGAATATATTAAGGTCTAAACCGATCAACGCGCGCCTTCGCTCACCGGGTCCGAGGGGAGCGTCTCGTTCCCCTCGGACCCGGTTTCCATTGTTTCGAAATACCCCGATACCAAGATCCGGGGCTTTCCTTGCCCGGTTCATTCATAAGCGCGGCAGCATGGCAACGCCATGCGGCGTTTAACCACCGAAGAAACCCACCGCCACCAGGATCAGCAGCACCAAACCAACAGTGATCAAGGTGATGCCCAATACCTTCGACCCGAGCGTCATGGGCCGTGACGGCGTGTCAACCAGATACTTCTCCAATTGCCCGGTTTCGACCAGGCGGTTGTACTGCACCGCATGTTCGCGCCTGAACTCTTCCAGCGACTGGGTGCCGGTAAACATCACGACATCCGGGGGCGGCAGCTTGTCCGGCCGGCTAACCTTGGCCCACTGAATTTTCTTCAGCAACAAAACCGGGCGCGCTCGGAACGGTGAGAGTCCCAAGCACATACAGTCGTCTTGCGCATCCAGATCAAGACTGGCCGGACAGAGCGCGCCGCCCGGCGCTGGACGTCTTGTTTTCGACGCCATTAGCCTCTTCGAGCCATTTCCGGTCGAGGATGCGGCGCACGCTTGTGCCGTGCGAGAACCGTGCTGATAACCTCTTGTAAGTCCGTCGTGACCGCAAAATTGCGACCTTGGCATAGATTTTCCTGTCTGCGCTATGGCTGGACGTCAGCGCCTGGTACATGACCAAGCTGTATGCATGGTTCGCCTGGGTGGTGATAATCTCCGGTACCTTCGCAGGTCGCCGAGAGGGAGGGCGGCGATGTTGGTTGACCGCAAGCCGGATTGAACCCTTGATCTGCCGGTTAACTTATCGCAGCCGAGCCATATGTAACATATAGTGGAAGCGTACTACTAAGCAATAAAGATGCACTCAACCTGAAAGGAAATTGACATGAAACTCGCGGTAATCACGATCACAAGTTTTGCAGCGCTGGTCAGCATCGGGCAAGCGTCCGCCGCCGATGGCAAGGCGGTGTTCGAAAAAACCTGCTTCCCTTGCCACAATCTGATGTCTCCGAAATTGAAAGGCGAGCTGGCGAATTGGCAACCTCGTCTGAAGCAGGGTAACGATGCGCTGGTCGCCTCGGTGATCAAGGGGAAGGGAGCGATGCCACCGAAGGGTGGTAATGCCTCCCTCACCGATGCCGACGTCAAGGCCGCGGTCGAATACTTGGTGACTCAAATCAAGTAGAACCCCCGAGAGCCGAGCTTCGTTTCTATGGACGTGGTGTACGGCTTCCGGGCAATGCCCTTACCCAAGTGCAGGTTCGCTATTTGCCCCGTGTCCGGATTTCCGGGTCCACTTCTCCATTGTGAATTCCGCCATCCAGTACTTGCCGGGTTGATCTGCATCAATGTTTTAACGATAATTTGTTCGATACTCCAAGCCACACTTCATAAGGAGATTCTCAATGGACAAGAACAGGCAGTTCAAACAAATTCTGGCAATATCCGCTCTCTTCGTGACATTTGCTGTTCCCACCGAAAGTCAGGCGACAGCCGGTTTTTCCCGCCAGACGGGCCAGGCCTGCGCCAGCTGTCACTTTCAGCATTACCCGTCACTCAATGAGTTCGGCCGGGTGTTCAAGGCAAACGGCTATACCCTCATGGGCAAGCAGGGCAAAATCGAGGGCGAGAACCTGTCTCTCCCGGAAACCCTGAATGCCGGCTTGGTCATGAAGGCGCGGTACCAGAAGTCCAACGGGGCCACGGTCGCCGGTACCCACAACAAGAACAACGGCCAACTGCAATTCTTCGATGAGATGCTCCTGATGCTAGGAGGGCGGGTCGGCGAAAATATCGGCGCCCAGATTGAATTGAACTTGCAGGCTGAAGGTGACCCCGTAGTGGAAAACTTCAAAATGCCTTTTGTATTCGACGTGGGCGGCGTCAACGCGGGTGTGATTCCCTTCACCACGGCAGGTCATGGCGTGTCGTATGGATTTGAGTTGCTGAATACGGGCGCTACGCGGGGTCAGCGGATAATGGAGCACCGCACGGAAATGTCCGCGCAGCAGTACATCGGCACGGGCAGCGCCGCGGAAGGCTTTGCCGCTATGGCTTACACGCCGCAGTTTTTTGCCAACCTGAGCAAGTGGTCGCCACGCTCTGTGGGACAGCAATCTGGTAGCCCGACGGCGAACTATTTCCGGCTGGCGGCGACTCCAAAGGTTGGCAGTTGGGACCTGGGCGCGGGCATTCAGTCTTGGAGTGGTACCGCGACCGATCCGACTGTCGTAAAGTTCGATACCAAGGCGTGGGCCATCGACGGCCAGGCGCAAGGCGCGATCGGAGCCATGCCGCTGGGCATTTATCTGTCCCATGCCAACGCCAGTGGCACGGCAACCGGCAGCACTACCAAGAACTTTTTCAACTCCAATCCAAACGACAAAACCGCCACGGCGATCGCGGCCGAGCTTGGCTTTGTGCCCCGCAAGGCGACACTCATGCTCGCCTACCGCAAGGGGGATAACGGCAAGGCCACCAAAAACGGTGACAATGCTTTGACGCTGGGCGGCAGCTATCAAATTGTGCAAAACATCCAGCTTCAGTTGAACTATTCGAAATATTCCGGAAGCGCCTATGACCCGCTGCCAGCCAACGGCGACCAGCTCGTGACGCTCATGCTGTTCGGCGCATTCTGAAAAGGCCGCTCCCGGTTGCCGGGAAAACATAGTCTCTGGTGCGGGGGAAAGCCGATGCCGGCTTTCCCCCCTTTTTTTGATGGGAAGCCCTGGATCCGGGGAAAACAGAAGATGCATGGAAACATGAAGACGAACCGACTCCTGGGGAAAGTCAGCGGCCTTTTCCGCTACGGTATTTACGGCGTTGCATGGCTTGGGGTGGCGGGCTGCACAAGCATGCCGTCCTTCGGCCCCGCTCCGGCCGCCCTGCAATTGGACATCGCCCCCAAACTCGCGCCCGGCCAAATCGTCACCCCCAAGGGCCCCATCGTGCTGCGCTTGTCGGAATATACCGACGCCAGGCCCGCCGCCCCTTCCAGGAAAATCGGCGACATCCAGGCCACGGTCCTGGATATGCATGGCACGGAGCTGGTGATGGAAAACCTCGCCGGCACGGTAACCGCCGCGATGGCAAACCAGTTCAGCGCCAGCGGGTTCCAAACGGTGACCGCGGGCGGCCAGGTTGCCGCCGGGAGCGCGGATTTCGAGGTAGCCGGGGTCATTCGGGAATTCAGCATGAACATCGGCGGACGCGATGAAGTATCCATCGTGGTGGAGACCACGTTACGCGACACCCGCGGCGGTGGCATTCTCTGGTCCGGTGTCGTGGCTGAAAAAGCGGACCGCTATGCCGGCGTCACCGGCAACACCCGCAGTTCGATCACCCGCTATCTCAGTGGTGCGCTGGCCAAGGTAACCGCCAAGACCCGGGATGCCATCAGCGCAAGCATCATGCAAGCCTATCCGGATAGGTTTGTCCAGGCGGCGCGCGCGCGTGACGCAACGCCCGGGGTTACCGTTCTGGTGGCGCCTCCGGAGCGCATGTCTGCGTCTCAAGCGACCCGCCCCGGAATAACCGGCCAGCTTGCCATTACCACGATCCCGGCCCGCGCCAAGGTGTACGTGGCTGACGTCTATTATGGCTTGTCACCGCTCAAACTTGAGCTGGAGCCGGGCATATATACGATCCATTTCAAGCTGGATGCCTTCAAGACAGCGACTGAAAAGGTGTCGGTGCGCAAGGGCGAAACCACGGAACTGGAAATAAGACTCGAGAAGTAAATGGACTGCGCCCCTGTCACGAAGAACTTCCCTCATCCGCCAGGCAAGGAGCGGCCGGCGGTTTCGGTCGGTTGAATCGGCTGTTCGAACTCTTCCGGTGCGGTAGCTACTGAATTTTCATCAGATACGAAACCGGGCGCGCCCGGAATGGTGAGCGCCCGAAGTCGTCTTGCGCATGCCGGTCAGGACTGACCGGACTGAGCGCGCCGTCCGGCGCTGGACGCCTTGTTTTCGACGCCATTAGTTTCTTCGAGCCACTTCCGGTCGAGGATGCGGATATAGCCTTTTCCGCTGCCGATGATTTTCTTGCGGGTGAAATCGGCCATGACGCGGCTCACGGTTTCTTCCGTCAGGCCGAGCATCTCGGCGATTTCGCGCCGCGACAGCCGCAGCGGCAGCTCGGCGTTCGGGTCGCCGTGCTGCGGAATCAGCGACAACAGGAAACTCGAAACCTTCTCCGGCGCGGTCTTCAGCCCGAGATCGCGAATCAGGGATTCGGCCTGGTCCAGTTCCTGGCTAAGCGTCTCGATCACGCGCAAGGAGATGGCCGGGCTGGCTTCGAGAATCTGCCGCAGATCGTCGTGACTGATCTTGCAGGCGACCACATCGGTAAGCGCCTCGGCGGTGAACGGATAGCACTGACCCTTTAAAGTCTCGATGCCAAGCACCTGACCCGCCACCGCGATCCGCAGGATCTGCTGCCGCCCGTCCGGCATTGAACTCGTGAGCTTGAGCTGTCCGGAACGCAACGCGAACAGGAAGGTTCCCGCATCGCCCTCGCGGAACAGCACCTCGTGCGGTTCGTACATCTCGCGAATCAGGCGTTCGCGAATCTGACAAACCTGCGCCTTGGTGAGACCGGGATGCAAACGGCTTTCACACAGGGCACAAGCATTGATCTCACAGACACAGGTAACCATACTCTTGATTATAGACCCCCACGTAAATGAAGCCCTGCTCCGCTTCGCTTCGTTCGTCCTGTCATCGTATTCGTTATCGGTGCAGCAGGTAATCTAATCTATTTGAGTCGTTCAGACGGGGTATTGATCTGCATCAATATTCACGATATCGGGGGGCGCCCGTCCTTAATAGAATGACACAAAACAGTGTTTTACCCGCCTATTCAGTGAGATATCCCCGCCCCGCCCGGAAGACTCATGTCCCAAGCCCGGGGCCGTGACAGGCCCGTGCTGCGGGACTGAGTGCGTTGATCCATATCATTCAGACCCCGGCCGGCGAATGCTAGGGTGCGGTGGCAGAAAACCGATGGGGGAAGGGAATGAGCGCCACGCTCACCGATTCATTTGGCCGCCGCATCGAGTACGTACGCTTGTCCGTGACGGACAAGTGCAACCTGCGCTGCTTTTATTGCCTCCCCCGAAGCTTCAGGGATTTTGCGGAACCCGCCCACTGGTTGAGCTTCGATGAAATCGAGCGGGTGATGCGCGCTTTCGGCGAGCTCGGCGTACGCCGCGTGCGTCTCACCGGCGGCGAACCGCTGTTGCGCAAACGATTGCCGGAATTGGCGCGGCGCATCGAAGCGCTTCCCGGCATCGAGGATCTGTCACTCAGCACCAATGCCACCTTGTTGTCGCCACATGCGCAAGCGCTCCGGGACGCCGGGGTCTCGCGGCTCAACGTCAGCCTCGATACGCTCAAGCCCGAACGCTTCACGCGCATCACCGGCGGGACATCGCTGGAACAGGTTCTCGCGGGACTGCAAGCGGCCACAGCCGCCGGTTTTCATCCGATCAAGATCAACATGCTCGCACTCAAGGGAATCAATGACGACGAGTTCGAGAACATGGTCGAGTTCTGCCTGGCACACGATTTGACGTTGCGCTTCATCGAGACCATGCCCATGGGCAAGGCCGGACTCGAGGCCAGCCGGCACTACCTCGACTTGCAGGAAGTGCAAAAACGTCTGACGGAAAAATATGACCTGATACCGACACTGGTGCCGGGCGGCGGACCGGCGCGTTATTTCCGGATTGACGGAAGCAATCTGCGCATCGGTTTCATCACGCCGATTTCTCAGCATTTCTGCGCCAACTGCAATCGCGTGCGCCTGGCGGTGGACGGCGCGCTCTACCTCTGCCTGGGACAGGAGCACAAGTTCGAACTGCGGCCGCTGCTGCGCGCGGGGATCGGCGACGCCGAACTCAAGACGGCGCTGGCCACGGCGATCCGATGCAAGCCCGAGCGCCACGAGTTCGGAGAAAAGCCGCACCACATCGTGCGTTTCATGTCGGTGACGGGTGGCTGAGTTGGCACATCCCGAGATCCAGAGAAATTAGTGCCGCAACGATTGATATATATCAATGTGGACAGCGCAGGCTGATTGTCATGCTGTGTTTGTTTCGATAATGGTCTGAAGCGAGGATGGATGATGGCATAGTCGAACGAGAGCAATGGTGCGTCACGTGAGCCACCGGACCCACGAACCAACCTGGAGACGAAGCTTATGAGCCTCTTCAAAGAAACGATCACTCGCCGGCGTTTCCTGCAGGTCACCGGCGCCACCGGCGCAGTCGTGGCCGGCGGCACGGGACTCGGCAAGCTCACCGGCCTGCAAACCTTGTCCGAGGCGCGGGCCGTCGCCGTCAAGGACGACGGGCCGACGACGATCACCAAGAGCGTGTGTCACCAGTGTCCGGCGCGCTGCGGCATCGATGTCTACACCACCAACGGCCGCGTGCACGCGATCTACGGCACGCTCGATAATCCGCTCTCGAACGGCAAGCTCTGTCCCAAAGGGCATTTGGGCGCCTACATCCTCTACGACCCCGACCGCTTCA
>ERZ1292630.2797-Hain-H41-02um-R3-2797-length-15802-cov-14_pt1 | contig 14114 bp, 12 predicted proteins | sample MGYA00564408_ERZ1292630 | MGnify/ENA primary metagenome ERZ1292630 (study PRJEB36523, sample SAMEA6512641) | groundwater metagenome | collected 2019-01-08 | study: AquaDiva: Metagenomics assemblies of 32 groundwater samples | reverse complement strand
AGAATAAACCAACTCATACTTCGATTGTTTCTCCCAATCTCGGTACGTCTGCCGAGACTCCAAGTTCCTCGTTAATTCGTGACGCGAGCGCTCCGGCCGCAGCTTCTTCGCCGTGAGTGCAATAGACGTTGGACGGTTTTTTTGGAGCCAATGAAATCCATTCCACTAATTTTTTCTGATCAGCATGAGCACTATACGCGCCGATTGAAACGATATTCGCTTTTACCGCTACTCGCTCGCTCAAGACATTTACGACTTTTTTTCCTGAATAAAGCTGACGTCCAAGCGTCCCTTCAGCCTGATATCCGATAATCAGAACCGTGGTCGATTTGTTGCCGAGATAGCGAACAAGATGGTGCTGGATGCGACCGCCGTTCATCATTCCGGCGCCGGCGATAATTATTTTTGGCGGCGGAACGCTGTTGATAACTTTTGAATCATCCTTGGTCATGCAAAGTCTAAGCCCCGGAAAGTGAAACATGTTGTCCCCTTTTGAAATATGTTGCATTGCTTCACTGTCATAATATCTCGGATATTCGCTGATAATGTCCGTTACTCTTATAGCCATCGGGCTGTCGAGAAAAATATCGACTTGAGGGATCTCTCCTCGTTCAACCATCTCATTCATCTCATACAGAACCTGCTGTGTGCGTTCGATGGCGAATGCGGGAATAACCAAAACTCCGTTTTTTTTGACAGTGTCGGAAATCGCTTTCTTCAATCTCGTTGATCTTGTTGATTCATCTTCGTGTAAACGGTTTCCGTATGTTGATTCGATTATGATAGCGTCCGCGGCCGCCATTTGCGCGGTAGGCTTCAAAATCGGGACGTCGCGGTTTCCAAGGTCGCCGGAAAAAACCGTGCGACCTCCCCCTTTTTCCGTAAGTTCCACGAAGGCGCTGCCGAAAATGTGACCGGCATCTCGAAATCTGAACGAGATGTTGGGGAGTTTTACTGTTCGCGAATAATCAACCGGGACGAAATATCTGGCGGCATTTTCTACATCTTCACCATCATATAACATCGGGCGCGCGTGTTTGCGCCATTCGTCTTTCATGATGTGTTCCGCATCAGTTAAAACCACGTGCGCTATTTTCGCTGTCGGCGGTGTCAAATAAATTCTTCCGTGAAAACCTTCCTTAACGAGCTTCGGTAATCGTCCAACATGATCGAGGTGCGCGTGAGTCACGATCACCGCGTCGATTGTTTTTGGATCGAAGGCGAAATCCTCGAAGTTTTTCGCTTCCGTAAACGCAGAGCCCTGGAACATCCCGCAATCTACAAGCAAACGGGTTCGGCCCGCTTCTACAAGATAACAAGATCCTGTCACCTCTCGAGTTGCGCCGAGAAAAGCGATTTTCATATTTCAATTGTACCACGCCGTGATATACTATTTTTATATGCACACAACATTTTCGTATCAGCGCCTATTTATTGTCGCTTCATGCATTGCATTATTGGGGGCAGGATGCCTCGGCAGTTCCTCAAAAACTCAATCAGGCGTACCTTCAAACGCCTTACGTCAACCGGCGCCACCGGCAGTACCGACTTCGCCACCAGAGATTCCAGCTGAAGCAACCAACGTTCCGCGCCCTTATTAATTACGCCACTGTCATTGCGAGGAGTAGCAACGACGCGGCAATCTAATCAGCTGTCATTGCGAGGAGTAGCAACGACGCGGCAATCTAGTAAGAGAATATCTCTCCTCTGAATAGATTGCCGCGCCTCTGCTGTGACTCGCAATGACAGAACTAGGGTTTATCTTTCAGAAGATCCCTACAAAGATTCTGTTCGTCATCAAGTCCGCGAGGAGCGGAACATTGTTTGTTTACAATCATTTGAAGCAGAAGCGGATCCATCCTGCGATCTGTGGCGGTTAGTAAAATCAATGCGCTTTCAAATACCAATAGCATTGCTCCAACGAAAATCAGCAACCTGACGTGCATTTCCGGATCGCCTATTCGATTGATGAATTTATCTTCAAACATCCAAAGTTTGCCTGTTGCCGCGACTTCCATGGTCAGTATCAGTAAAGTTGCGACAATCGCGAAAATAAACGGCAGCGCTCCTCGGACATCGAGAATGTCCGCAGAGATTAGAACGATCGGAAAGGTCAAGATCGTCAAAAAAGCCCAAAGCGTCGGATGATTATTTTTTCTTCTTCCTCCTGGCATGAGGATAGTATAGCACAAAGTGCGGAACTGGAAATTGTTTCTCTATTAACTATTCGGAGCTTCATGAGCCGCTCGTTTAATTATTGGTCCAATAAACGACGGCTCTTATGGCGCTCAGTTTGGTCAAACCGGCAAGGTTTTCCACTCCAATCTCGAGTTTTGAACCCGTGTGTACGGTATTTGAAAGGCCAGAGAATACGGCAACAGGGAGATTTGTAGAAACCTTGGAATTAACTATGTAGGTACCGCTAAATTGCATCGTTGGAAAATAATCAAACAAATCAGATTTCCAAATGTAAAATACGCGCAACTCTGAAGGGAATGTTTGAGGGCTGGAACTGTGTATTCCTGCACATGGATAAATTTCGATCTTGGTTATCACGTCTCCAACCTCAATTGGTTGCGGAAGAGATGAATGAATATCGAGAGCAAATGATTGACGGTTTGTAGGATTATACGTGCTTGTCACGTAGATGTTATCGTCAAATAGCCAAGATGTATTGCAACCGGTTTCATCTACTTTTCCGATCTTTGCCGTTTCCGTAGTCCCACCAAGCCAATGGCGATATGTCCCTGGTGCGGCAGGATATAGAGCTTTACTTTCCTCGCTTGCCATAACGGAGTGAGGGTTAAAAGCAATAATCATTGTAAACAGCAGGGTCGTAATTCGGCGAATGCACGAAGTTAATTTAGATTTGTTCATAATAATAATAATTGTTTATTATTATAGACGGACTATCCTATTTTATGCAAATTTTCGTTTTAATTCATCGTCTCCACAGGTGTTCCGACTTCCGCCCAATTGTATATCCACGCGGCGTCATCCAGACTCGTATTGATGCAACCGTGGCTCATTCTATTTCCGAAATTGTTGTGCCAGTACGCGTAGTGGATGTAGATGTGCGGAAGGATGTTGAGATTATATTTCACGTTTGGCAAAAAATAATTGTTGGGATTATTCGGTCCGTAGCTCCACCGATAGTCCATTTTCGGAATCTTTTTTTGCACCGTTGTTTTCGCGATTGGCGTCGGGTGGTTGCGAACGCCGCTTGAAATCAAGAATGTTTTGGCGATTCTACCGTGCTCGTAAGCGTAGAGGCGTTGTTCCGTAATATTTACTTTGATGGATTTTTCAGAATCAACCGGTCCGATTGTCGTTGGGAGCGTCGTTATGGAAAATAGAGAATTTGTAGAGTTTTGATTCATCCTCGCTTGAGTCAATGAAAGAGCGCCGCGATATTCCGTATCCGAATACGGTATTCGTTGATACGGCGTTCCGTACCAGTCGAAGATTTGTACGTCAGGCGTCTTTCCCCCGTTTGAAGACGCCGCAATTTCATCGAAACCGTCGTTATCCAAATCGTATGAAGCGATAGTCACTCCGAGTTTGTTATCCGTTTCCGCTGCGAGAAAATTAGTCGAGATGCTCATGCCTCCGTCAGTCGTCGGTTGCCATGTGCGTACGATCGGCATGCTCCAGCTTTCCGGGGCGGTAACGACGGCGGGACCTTTCGGAGTTCGCATGGTGGTTACGTTTATACCGTCTGTCATGCTGGCGTCGTACGCGAAAAAGTCGTATTTAATGTTTGAAAGCGTTCCGTTGAAAATTCGGACATGAGGACCGCCGCCGGGTCCCGGTGAGACTACAATATCCGCTTTTCCATCCGCATCCATGTCTATTGAAGCGATATGAGCTCCGCCGATGAAGGATTTATCATAAGCCGTTGTTTGGAATCTCTTCTCCCCTTTTCCGGAGTAAACCGCGATGTTTGAAGGAATCCCTGGGCCAGGAGCTGTGAAGACTTCGTCTACTCCATCTCCGTCTACATCGCCGGTAGCAACACGGACACCGCCTTTGAACGAGTCTGCGTAAGGCCTGATTTCTCGAATAAATTTTCCGTCAGCTTCAAAAATGTTTACGAACGACACCATCCCCAACCCGCTTCCTACTACGAATTCATCCGCACCGTCGCCGTCGATATCGCCAGCCGCCAGATAGCCGCCGTTAACAGCGGATTTTTCCCATGCGGCGAATTCCTTGAAAGCGTTGTTGCCGTTGATAAGACGAACGATCGGAGGTCTGGCGTGTTCTTTTTTTGTAGGGACAGGACGAGTCGGGGTTTTTGCTGCAAATCCAATCGATGGCAACAGAAGTGCGAAGATTATCGGAACTGTCGCCAGCCTGATTTTTCTGCTCATAGAAATAGTATTACAGCGACATGAGCCAAGCGATAGATGCCGAATACCGTGAAATCGTGGCGAGCGACGTATCGAAGCAACCATCGAATTGATAAGAGAGCCGTGACGAACGAGACGATAAATCCGATAGCGAGAGAACCGAATTGGCTAACGTTAAAACTTGACGCGTTTTTTAATAGATCCAATCCTGTCGCAGCCGCCATTGTCGGAACCGCGAGAAGAAAAGAAAATTCGACAATCGTCTTACGCGGAATTTTCATGAGAAGACCGCCGACGATCGTTGCCGCTGATCGCGAAACTCCGGGGATGATCGCGATCGCCTGAAATAATCCTAAAGCCAAACATTGCTTATAGCTGATGTCTTTTACGTCACGTTCTTGCGATGTCTGTTTTGAAAATACGAATTTTTCCAAAACGATAAGCGCCACTCCTCCGATTCCAAGCGCCCAAAGAGCAACTGCCGTGTTCCCAAGTAGAATCCCCTTCACCAATGGATAAAGCGTGAGCCCGATTATTCCTGTGGGAATGAACGCGACTATAAGCTTGGCGATTATTTGTTTATCAAAGAAACGTTTGAAATATTGCGTGACAACCGCGAGGATCGCTCCGAGTTGGATGATTATCTCGAAAGATTTCATGAACTCCGTCTGTTCGATTTTAAGAAATCCTGCCGCAAGCGTGAGGTGCGCGGTTGAAGAGATCGGAAGGAATTCGGTTACGCCTTCTACGATGCCGAGAATGATTGAATGAAATACGGTTAGCATATTCAGGAAGGGTTTCTAATCTATTGTCAAAACCTCATTAGTAATCGAGGTCGGGTTGAAATCCTGCGATGCGTTGATCGATTGACTGAACTCATACAAGCCATACGAAGCATCGGATAGGCCCACGATCTTTTTATTCCACGAAGAACCGTATAGATTTTGCGCCACAGTTTCCGTTTGGATCCATCTAAGTTTTCCGGTCGCGTCAATCGCATAAACTTTCGGATCCGTCTCGAATTTGACGAGCGTAGTGCCCGGTCTATACGAAACTTCCTTACCAAGAGACATTTGCGCCATAGTTTCTGCGGAAATAATTTGTACGGCAGAAAAATCCTTATACCACGAGAAATATACTCCGCTTGATGGGAAAGCGCGGCGTTTACAATCTTTTCCGTAGTAATAAACCGAGGAATCAATTTGAGTCGCAGGATTTCCGTCATCAGGAAGTTTCACGAGAATTCCTGTTGTAAACGCGCAAACCGGTGGCGTAGTTTGCGTCGGTGTATTGGTTATAGCGGTCGAAGTTTCGTATGGAGTTGTTGTTGGCGGAACCCACGTTACGTTGTTCGATGGCGTTGTCGAAGCCGTATTCGGATTCGTTGATGACTGATCGGAGACCGATGCGCCACCAATGCTCAAGATGCGTTCGTCATTCCAAATTGTCCGCGCGATGATTTTGTATGTGTGATTGACGAGAGGATAAGCGGCAGCGACCGATTGCGGGATCTTGTAATTTGTCGCAAAGGATGTTGAAGAAATGTTGAAAACTTCAGGAGTAATATACGGAACCGAATAATCAACTTTATCCAATGCGGAGTTTGTCGTCGGGTCGTAACCATCGCGTAAATTGAAATCAAGCGATTTTTCGTATACAGCCACGCCTTCCGGTGATGTGTATATTTTTAGTTTTATTGAATTTAACGTCGGTTCTTCGTCGGGAAAAATGATTTTTATTTCACCCGCAGTTTGAGCGGAAGGAAACTTTGCGGCCTGCAATGAAAAATTAGGCGTAGCGTTTGGAAAAAGAAACATCGGATGGACGTGCGGATCGAATCCGAAACCCAGTGAGCAGGATGAGTTCGGATTTTGCAGTTGGTATTCCAGAGAGCACTGCGTACCAACGCGAATCTCGAAATGTAGATGATCCCCTATCGCGCCTTTTCCGGAATGCCCCACTGTTCCAATTTTGGTTCCAGCCGGTATTGAAGGGTGTTCGTTGTTTGTATTCGCGAGTACAAGCGATGACTCAACCGAATTAAGGTGCATGTAGAGTGTGTAAAAATAAGAGACGGTTTTGCCGTGAAAAGTTACGGGGGTAGGAAGTGTGTGTTTTAGTACGACCGTTGTTCCTCCATCGTCGTATTCTGTCACATTCCAAAGCGTACCGCTTGTCGCCGCCAAAACCGGAGCTCCAAGCGGCGCGTCTATATCTATTCCGCGGTGCCAGTCGTATGCATCTGTCGACGGCTTTATTCGCGGTCCGAATGTCGATTCGATATCGTCATGCGTCGAGTTCGCGACCGGCCAGACGGACGCTCCGTGAAGAGAAGGAAAGACGTCGGAAAGCGTCGCCGCTTTCACAGCGAAAGGAATGCAGAAAAATAAAAGAAAAGTAAGTATTTCAAAAACTTTTTTTGATGATGTCGCCCCTCTGATCAAACGAACTCTAGTTGGCGCGACATCGAGATGTTCCGCGAGTGCGCGAGCTATCGCTTCGTTCGCTTTTCCCACGATCGGAGATTCTTTTACTGCGACGATGTAACGTCCAAGAATCCCTTGCTCTACACACGGGTGTTTTGAGTTGGTCTTCGCAGTCACCTCGATTTTCATTTTTTTGCGAATGAGATTACGGTTTGCGAAACGACGTCCGCCACGGATCTGTCTAACGCCGATGGGAGTAAATGTTCCGCAGTTGGTTCAGGCACTATCTCACTTATGGCGTTCGCGATTTTTACATGAAGTTCCGGAGAAAGAATTCCTGATCGTGAAGCTAACGCGCCTTTGAAAATCCCGGGGAACACCAAGACGTTATTGATTTGATTCGGATCATCCGAACGGCCGCAGGCGTAAACGCTGGCTCCGGCAGAGATCGCAACTTCCCTTCCCACTTCAGGAATGGGATTTGCTAGAGAAAAAATAATCGGAAGTTCCGCCATCGTTCGTATCATTTCAGCCGTGACCAAATCCGGTTTGCTGACGCCTATGAATACGTTCGCTTCTTTGAGCGCAACCGAGAGATCGCCGGATATTTCACGCGGATTTGTCGACTCCGCGAGTTCTTGTTTCGGCGGATTTAGATCGCCGCGATTTTTTTCTATGATACCTTTTGAATCCAACACGACAAGATCTTTAACTCCGGCATTTAACAAAAGATGAGACACGGCTGTTCCTGCGGCTCCGGCTCCGCTGATAACCACGCGAATATCGGACATTGTTTTTCCAGCGACTTTTAGCGCGTTTATCAAGCCGGCCAGAACCACGATCGCAGTTCCATGTTGATCGTCGTGAAAAACGGGTATGGATAAACGGTCTTTCAATTTTTGTTCTACCTCAAAACAACGAGGCGCGGAAATGTCCTCGAGATTGATTCCTCCGAAAACCGGTTCGAGTCTCACGACAGTTTCCACGATTTCATCGACGTCTTGCGTGCGTAGACAGATCGGGAATGCATCCACTCCGGCCATCTCCTTAAATAAGACAGCCTTCCCTTCCATAACCGGTATAGCAGCTTCCGGCCCGATATTCCCTAACCCGAGAACCGCGGAACCGTCTGTCACGACCGCGACCATTCTTCCTTTGATGGTTAACTCATACGCAGCTTCGGGGTTTGCCGCGATTTGGCGACACGGTTCTGCTACGCCGGGGGTATATGCGATCGAGAGATCGTCTTTTGTTTGAATCGGTACTTTACTGACGACCTCGAGTTTTCCTTTGTGTTTTTTATGCAATTCCATTGATGCGGCGGAGTAGTCCATATATCTCATGTTATTTAATTATGTAAAGTCATTGCGAGGAGTAATAACAACGCGGCAGAATTCCTGTCATTGCGAGGAGTAGCAACGACGTGGCAATCTAGTAAGAGTGATATCTCCTCTGATTAGATTGCCACACCCCTGCTGGGGCTCGCAATGACGAGGGAAGAGATTGCCACGCCTTTTAGTATATTGGCTACGGAATGACAAGTTTTAGCGTACAGGAATTGCGTATGAAAAACAAAGAACGTGTTACAATCGAAATACATGCGTATTCCAAAACGGCGGTCGCAGGAATTGAAGACCGTTTATGACGAAGAGCCGGTATTATTGACTCCGGATGGATTAAAGCGCTTGAAAACAGAGCGAGAGCGTCTTGACAAGGTTGAACGGCCGCAGGCGGTTCAGGATGTTTACGAGGCGCGGCAAAAAGGAGATCTATCCGAAAATGCCGAATATCAGGAAGCTCGTAGCAGGCTTTCTCGTTTACAGAGTCGGATATTTAATATCGACGAAAAATTAAAACGAGCAAAAGTTATCACAAAGCAGAGTAGTGGAAAAATTGGGATTGGATCTGTTGTGGTTTTGCAGACAGGTGGAAAAACGAAGATATACTCTATCGTAGGACCGCACGAGGCCGATGTGTTGCGAGGAAAAATTTCTCACCTCTCCCCTCTTGGTTCTGAATTATTACAACATTCGACTGGAGATATTATCGTACTTCATACACAACAAGGTGATACCGAGTATAAAATTATAGAAGTTAAGTAGATTGGTAGGTTTTTTGCTAGTAAAAGGCTTGACGAAAGTGGTTTTATGAACTAACATGGAAAAATTCCAGGATTAAATCTCTGGATTTTAGTTAGTTAAGTGTAAATGCATATGTCTATGGACGACACAAACACACAGGTCCCTTCTACGGAAGGAACCGAAGAGACGCAGGAAGCTCCTGTGACTCCAGCACCGGCAGCTGAACCAGCGGCTCCTGCTGAAACGCCAGCGAGCAACGAAACCGTAGCTGCGTAAATCAGATTACCTGATTAAACAAACAACCCGACGTTCGGGTTGTTTGTTTATATCCACGTTTGAATTCTCTTGCGATATGTTATTTGTTCGAAATATCTAGGTTTATGCCAAATATTTGGCTAGAGACGTTGGATCCTCAGGGTGATATTTGAGCATGGAAGTGTAGTTCATTGACAAAACGACCTGATTAGACTAGAGTGTGCTGATTATATGTATAAATCCAATCGTGGCAGCAAATCAGGCGGTAAGAGTTTTGGTGGCGGATTTTCCAAGAAAAGCGATTTTCATGGGAAAAGTTCAGGACGTCCTGAATTGTTTGACGCGACCTGCGCGGGTTGCAACAAGAGATGCCAAGTTCCGTTTCGGCCGAACGGTAGCAAGCCGGTATATTGCATGGTTTGTTTTCGTAAAAACGATTATCCGGATACAAAACCATCATATCGAGACGGCGGTTCAAGCGAATCTCGTTCAGGTTCAAGCGAGCTGGTCGATCAGCTGAAAACAATCAATTCAAAACTTGATGCCATCATGGGCGCTTTGGATGTATAGTGTGTCCTCGGTATGGATCACGGCAATGTCATAATCCGTTTTAGTAATGTAACTTTCGGATATGATGAAGAAAAACCTCTCTTGGATGAGGTTTGTTTTTCTGTACGGCAGGATGCGAAGATCACGATCATGGGACAGAACGGCGCTGGAAAAAGCACGATCTTGAAATTATTGACCGGTGAGATCAAGCCGAAGGAAGGAGAAGTTCACGTTCAACACGGTGCAAGCATCGCGATAGGACGGCAGGTTATTCCGCGTGAAAAAATGAATGAAACGATTCTCGAATTTTTTGAAAGCGCGTTTAAGGAAAAATTGTACAACATCGAGAAACGGATCAAAGACGTTTTGGAAACCGTAAATCTTAAAGCTTCGCTAGATAAAAAAATATCCGAATTCTCCGGCGGACAACAGGCGCGACTGTTATTGGCGCACGCTTTGATCCAGGATCCGGATATTTTGTTGTTGGATGAGCCGACGAATAATTTGGATAATACCGGAATCGAACACCTCACCGCGTTTTTGATGATGTATCCCAAAACGGTTTTGGTGATTTCGCATGACGCCGAATTCTTGAATGCTTTTACCGAAGGAGTTTTGCACTTGGATGTTTTTACGCACAAAGTTGAACAATACGTCGGTAATTATTTTAATGTCGTGGAGGAAATCGCGGCTCGCTTAGAACGTGAGCGGATGAAAAACGCGCGACTATTGAAGGATATTCAAGATCGCAAAGACAAGGTTAACTTCTTCTCTAACAAAGGCGGAAAGATGCGCAAACTCGCGAGTAAGTTGCGAGATCAAATCGAAGAAGCGGAAGATGATATGGTTGATGTGAGAAGGGATGATAAGACGATTCATGATTTTGTTATTCCTACGCAGGATTTTTCTGAACCGTACGTCACCATCTCATCAGTAAAAGTAATAAAGGATCACGAGCCGCTTAGAGCGAATGTTGATATTCGCTTACGCAAAAAACAGAGATTACTCGTGACCGGGCCGAATGGAATTGGTAAGAGTACGCTGTTGCGGACGTTAGCCGAAGGACGTGATGACGGAACCAAGATTCATGAAGGCGTTCGAGTCGGATATTATCGCCAGGATTTTTCCGGTTTGGATTTTGATAAAACCGCTTACGACACTTTGGCTGAGGCGATGGAATCTCCAGAGAATGAAAAACTTCGTTCGGTGGCATCACAATTCCTTCTTACGTCAGACGTGTTGAAAAACAAAGTTGGATCTCTTTCGGAAGGACAAAAAGGCCTGTTGTGCTTTGCGAGATTCGTATTGCAAAAACCCGGATTGCTCATAATGGATGAACCGACGAATCACATCAATTTCCGCCACATTCCCGTTATCGCGGAAGCTCTCGAAGCTTTTGAAGGCGGTTTGATTCTAGTGAGCCATGCTCCGGAATTTGTCAGCCAGATCAGATTCGATGAAACGCTGGATTTGAGTACGCTAAAGTTGGAACCATGAAATTTGCAATCGTTGGTGGCGGTGCCGCAGGACTCATGGCCGCGGCATCCGCTCTAAAAACAAATCGTGAAACGGAGATTTTTTTGATTGAACGAAATGACGGTTTGGGAAATAAAGTGATTATTTCCGGCGGTGGAAGATGCAATGTCACGACAGGAATCACGGATGTCTCGACGGTTTTGACGAACTATCCTCGCGGTGGAAAATTTCTTTCATCCGCCATGTATCGTTTTCCACCGGATCGTGTACGCGCGTGGTTTGAAGCTCGAGGCGTACCATTGAAAGTCGAGGATGATCTCCGTGTTTTTCCGGTGTCCAATGATGGTAGAGATATTGTTGGCGTTTTTGAAAAGTTATTTCAATCTCAAAAGATCCGTCGATTATTGAATACGTCCGTTAAACGAATCGAAAAGCGTGAACAGCAGTTTTATCTATTTTTCAAAGATCAACCCAAGCCCCTTGTTGTCGACCGCGTTATTCTTACTACCGGCGGACAGGCGTATCGTCACACAGGTTCAAAAGGAGACGGATACGCTTTTGCGCAATCGCTCGGTCATTCGATCACACAGCTGGCGCCAAGTTTGAGCTCGTTGTTCACGAAAGAGACGTGGCCGGCTGAAGTCTCTGGAATGTCGTTTGAAAGAGCGACGATCAGAGCGTTGCGAGATAAAAAGTTTTCGCGAACTGGGCCTTTTCTTTTTACACACAAAGGCATTTCCGGACCGGCAGCCTTCGCGTTTTCATCCATTGTAGCGTTTGAGAGTTTTGATCGCGAACATCCATTGGATATTTTAGTAGACTTGTTTCCGGATGAGACCCGAGACGATTTGCGAAAAACAGTTGAAACAAATATCTCCAAAAATCTGAAAAAAAGTTTCACGAACAGTTTCGTCGGAATAATCCCGAAATCTCTTAGCGAGATACTTTGCGATCAACTAAAGATTCCACAAGAAAAAAAGTCGGGAGAAATTTCAAAGAAAGATATCGCGCGTTGCGTAGATTGGTTGAAAGGAATTCCGATGCACGTGATATCCAAAGGAGCCGGAGACGAATTCGTTACAGCTGGCGGCGTAAATCTCAAAGAAGTAAATCCAACAACTATGGAATCAAAACTCTGCAACGGACTTTTCTTTGCCGGGGAGATCTTGGATATCGATGGATTTACAGGCGGATTCAATCTTCAAGCATCGTGGGCGACCGGGAGTTTAGCGGGAGAACGTGCGACTCAGTAATGAGACCTTTATCATTGCGAGCGTAGTCTGACGAAACGCGGCAATTCTTCACCCGTCATTGCGAGCCACAGCAGGGGCGTGGCAATCTATCCCCCTCCGTCATTGCGAGCCTCAGTAGAGGCGTGGCAATCTAATCAGAGGAAATATGCTCTCTTACTTGATTGCCACGTCGTTGCTACTCCTCGCAATGACATTTGATTAGATTACCACTTCGTCCGCCTGAGGTGGACTCCTCGCAATGACGGACGTATGTAAAGAAAAACCCCCAAGAGTGCGGGGGTATTTTAGGTCGCTTTGCCGTTGCGGAGTTTGTGCCGCATCAACTGTTCGTAGATGTCGGCATGTTCCGTCGGGACCGTGCGATCAGAGTCCTTGCGGAATTCAGTGGGCCATGGAATGCCCGTGAGCTGCGATGGACAAGAGATCGGAAGAATGGTCTGGCAGTACTGGCGGAGCTTGTAGCAATCGTTATTCGCGTCGTCGTGGCGACATAGCGCATCCAACTGATCTTTGACGGACATGAACTGAAGTTCAACGACCTCACCGGCACAGAGCATGTTGTACTTCATTGCACGGAAGTTGGGACTTGCGCTCGTATTTTCCGGATCCAGCGTGTCGCCACGGAAATCAAGGGTTGAATCCTGGTCGCTCACGCACCCCGGACGAGACGCCATTACGTCGCGAATACGATCGATAGCGTCTTGCAGATCCTGTCTGTTGGCGAGAACGAATTTCATGGCGACCACATCACCGATGCTCGCGAGTCTCGGAAATCGCCTACCCTTCACAATCCCCTTCAGCGCCACGCGATCTTTTGGCCTGATTAAGAAAAGTACCTCAATCTTTCGCCTTCCGCCGCGTATTTCGAAGCGGTCGGCCTCCATAACGAAGAGATCGTCGCGCACTTCGTATCCTTGATTGAGTTCGTCGGTGATTCTGTAGTCGACGCACTCGAATGAACGCGACGGATCGAGGTTAGCAACGACACGAACTCGTTTGTGCGAACCGCGCGTGAACAGTCGATCGATTATCCTCCTGCGCACTTGCGCTGTTTTTTTCGCGATCTCCTCAGGAGCGAAGCCCTCTTTGCGGTACTCGTAGAAAAGTTGCGTCAGATAGAGCTTGATCCGCGCACAGTGGCTAACCCAAAGGCTTTCCCCTGGTCCGCCGGTGCGAGCCAGCGTAATGAGTCGAATCGGATCGTATGTGGTACGTACCTCGTCCGGGCGACGCAATCGATCGCGTAGATCGACGGTTGTCCCGTCAACCACGAGCGTTTGCGGTAAATACCCGAAGAGCATCGAGTACATCTCCTCCACGTCACGCACTGCGTCGCGCCACGTGAGATAGTTGCGATTGAAGTCGCCCTCATCCCCGCCGTACATGTCGATGTAGAAGTCGTGCAGAGCGCGTTGCATCAGACGCCGCTGCTTTCTCGCGCTGAGATTGAGCAGCGCCAGCTCCTCCGCTTCTTTGTCTAGGACGCCCAGCAGTTTGCGCCAGCGCGAGATTTCGCCACGGACGGTTGAGTGCGGGTTCTCTCGACCTATACGTATCAGCCGAGAGATGGGACCCGGCATGAGTCCCGGGAACCCCTTCCATATTCGTTCCTCGAAGGGTTCGAGATGTTCCGGAGGTCTTCTCATCCAGCCTCGCTTTCCAGTTGGTTTACGTCAATGTGCGAGAAGCGACTTTATGCGGTTTTGTCTTTATTGGCAAGCA
>ERZ1292630.3359-Hain-H41-02um-R3-3359-length-14115-cov-7_pt1 | contig 14115 bp, 4 predicted proteins | sample MGYA00564408_ERZ1292630 | MGnify/ENA primary metagenome ERZ1292630 (study PRJEB36523, sample SAMEA6512641) | groundwater metagenome | collected 2019-01-08 | study: AquaDiva: Metagenomics assemblies of 32 groundwater samples | reverse complement strand
TTTTGTTGTTGTTAATTTCAATCTCCGGCGGAAAGAAAATTGACTTCACTTCTATTATCACTTGTTTCCTCTATCCGTGATTGGAATGGTCTTGGCGGCACCGCCCGTGACCGTGGTCTTTCTTCTAACAGCCGCCTGCTTACTGAACCTGGCGTCGCGGCTCGCCACTGCGCAGTCACTGCCACCATCCGGTGTGGCGGGTGGCGATCTCCCGCCCGCTGGTGGATATTACGCCCCGATTCGGGACGGTTCCTTCGGCTCCGCTTTGAAGCCAGCGTCATTTAACGCGACGACCGATGCCTACATTCGCGTCGGGAAGGGTCGTGAAACACAAATTTCTTTCCGAAAGTTGTTTCCGAGCCTCGGCCGCGGCATGGTGGTCTCTATTGACAATGTGGACGACACCTCCGGGTTTCCGAAGCTGGGCCACTTGTACGCCCAGGTCGCGTCGAACGGAACCGGCAGCGCCGCGCCAGCCACCTCGAACGCCCCGGCCCCACCTTGGTCAAGGACATCCTCTTACAAGAGCATGACGTACATCGACCTTCGCTCCAGTAGCGCAAAGAACGAGCGTATGACGAACGAGTTTCGCTATCGCAGCACCTCCCGGCCCAAACCCGCAACGGGGTCCGACGGCGATGCATCGTCCGCGGTGCTAAATACCAACACGAAGGAGTTTCCAACAGGGCTCGAAGTGTTCGTGTTCCACATCGACGAACCCGATCACTTTCTCACGGTTCGCGGAACCTTATATGTGGAAGTGTACAACTCGGCCCCGGCCATCCGTGATCGGGTGTACCGCATGCCCCCAACCGCCAACGTGGATGTCAAGCGCACGTTCACGATGCAGGTGATCGACGACGACGCGCGGTGGGTGGATCCGGACGTCCGAGAAATCGAGCAAGTCACCGTCATATCGGCACCGGGACCGGATACATGCACCATCACGCGTCAGTTGGCCAACTCGACGACCACGATCATGCTGCAAAATGGGACTCAATTGCTCGCTCGACCCATCGGTGCCACTCGCAGACAGTCGCGCGTGGCCATCGAAGGATTCAGCGTTACTTTCCCAGACATCATCAGCGGCTCTCCCTGCAGCCTCACGGTGCAGGCGCGCGACGCGTCTGGGAACATCTCCAACGTGGCCGCGCTTTCCTTCACGCCTATCAAGGAGGAGCCGCCGTATGTGGTCAACACGACCGCAAAGTGGCGACTGGGAATCGACAAAGTGGTTTTCTTGGAACTCGTGGGGTATTCGGCGAACAGCGTCGGAGGCACGAACAACCCCGTGACGTTCCAAGTCCTGAGCTTGCCGATCCTCGGCCGGGTGCTCAAGGTCAACGACACTGAACTGTTCAAGCCGAACGAATCCAACGTGGTCGTCGTGGGAAGCGAGGTGTACTCGGGACGGAAGACGCGCGTGGTGCTCGTGCTGGACGTGTCTGACATCGACCCGGCGACGGTCAACATGAGCTCGTCGCCTCTCCAGCTGGTTTTTAAAGTCACCGGGAAGACGAGTGGGCTGTGGTCGGTCGGCAAAGTCAGTGTCAATCTCGTCGTGCCGCAGAGTCCTATCTGCGGCACCACGGAGTATTACCCTGTGTTTTGGGATCAACCGGTGCGCAATATCATCCCCGACTACGATGAAAACGGCGGCGTGGTGGACCGCGTGGTTTTGGCAAAGTTGCCCGATGATGCGCTGGGCGACCTGTACGTCGTTTCGTCGCCCCGAGCGAACAAACTCAGTCGCTTTGATCTTTCAAATTCACCCGCGACTCAGTCCAACCTCATTCGGGATACTTTGCTCAGTGTGACGGATCGTATCGACGAGGCGAAGGAGCTCGCCAGCGCGCAGAAGCTGAAACTTGGCGACGTCATACAGTCATCGATGCGTAAGCTACGCTACAGCGTGCGGCCGGAGAAACGCACGCGTCACGGTACAGACACGTTTGTATTTCGCGCCGTCGCGCAGAGCCAGTTATCCTGCCACGGCAACATCACCTTCCACGTCCTACCACATGATCAAGCCGCGACGACCGCCACCGGCGAACTTCGCTACGACTTGGCCCCCGCTGGCGCCCTGACTGTCCTTCCCCTGTGGGGCCTTGCCAACCGCTCCCTACGTCCGGACCTTCCAGGAACGGTGAAAGTCGTCGTCGACAATGTTGACGGGAAGTTCGGCGCGAACTGGTTCGTCCTCGACACCTTCCGGGCGCCCTACGATGGTGGCTTCATGTACCGCAGCGACGTCCGTGCCCAGCCGTACTGCGAGCGGTTCAATTGCAGCGCCTTCATCGACGCGTCCCTTCCCATCGTGCCAGGGTCGACGGTCGTCCCTTCCACGGTTTGGGCGCGTGAGGGCGTGGAGGAATCTGATCCGCGGCCGTGGGTCGTGATTAGCCTGCCTCCAAGCGAGGCCGTCACCACGATGTCCACGGAGTATACGTCGATCGCGTTCCACTACGAGCAACGTGTCAATGAGTCTTACGTCATCAAGACGCGACAGCAAACGTTGGGGGTGTTTCAGCGGCCAGGGAAAAAGCGGGTCGTATACTGCGACTACCAACCCCTCGCGCAGAGAAATCAGGACCTCGGGGCGCAACGAGAGCTCGAAATTCCATGCCGAATCTCGGAGATCGCCAGTCCCTCGCTTCGGGCGTACGTGTTCCCGTTCGACACGAAGCGCCGGCATGGCCGAGCAGCATCGTTTCGTATCTTCAATGCCCTTCTCGATGGCAATCGCGTCAAGCGCACCGCACGGCTCGCGCCACAAAGCCTTTTCAACTTGCCGGAGCAAATGTGGGTGCTAAATGAGAAGACCTGGGTCGTGGTGGTGCCATCGGTACGCGCGGTCGGTCAGCAGTTTCAGTTTCGAGCCCGGATTTATCCCGACTCCGATTCGGAGGGGTGGATCACAAGGTACGAAGATGTCCGCGTCATTGTTCGCCGTCTCACGGAGCCGCCGCAGTGGACGCCATTCTCGGGCAGCGATGGCGAGCGAGACGCCCCTGAGAATCCCACCAGCATGATCGTCCCGGGCAACGAAACGACGCGCCGGTTTCAGCTTCGCGTCACGTCCAAGACGGACGATATCATTACCTTCCGCGTCCTGGTGAGCCCGAAGTATGGCTATCTGCTGACCGACGTGTTCAGCCTTGGCCTGTCGCAAACGCAGCGAGTCGGCACGGGATCGCGTGTGCGGCCGCCCCCCGGCACGTCGGAACGACAGTCCGTCATGTTCACCTACGTGCCTCAGCGGGTCAGCTTTCTGCAGTACCCTCTCAATGACACCATCGTCGTCGTCGCCGAAGATGGATCCGGACTCAGCTCGGCGCCTCGGCAGATTGTGTTTCAAGTCGCGGTCTCCGCAGAATTTTTGGCCTCGGTTAAAGATCTCCAGCATGGCGCGCCGCCCAGTCCGGTGCTGGCGATCGCGCTGGTCGGCGTGGTCATCGTCGGCACCGTCGTGGTCACCATTGGTCTCATTCGGCGCCGAGGGCGGGAAAGGTACCTCTTCTTGCCAAAAGTGACCGGCGGCGGTGCCACCTCCGCGGTTCCAGACACGGAGATGAACTGATCTTCGCGTGCGGGCACCGACTCTCCGCTCCGTGGGAGGTGCAGGCGGCGTTGGTGGTGGGTGGTGTTCCGCGAGACGTTTGTTTTACTGACAACAAACCGGATCCCCCACCGTATCTATTCCGCTGCGCTCCTTGTGCTTTTGGGGTGACAACTGTGTTTTTGGTGTTGTGTGTTTCAAGAGAGAGAGGCAGAGTCGCAACGCTGTAGCCTGTGCAAAGGAAGAGGGAGACCGGAGAGCACAGGGGCCGTCTCCTGGTCGTGTCCACCGCGCAGCCATTGACAACCTCGGGGTTTCTTTGGAGGGCGCGCTTGTCGGCAGCAGCTGCTGTGCATCATGCGTGCTATTCTGCATTTGGTTTTCGTTTCACAGTCCCTACTTCATCGAGCCGAACTGACGAAGGCGACAACACTGCTGATTTCGCTTCGTTTTAACAGTAGGGCGGCTCCACAGGAAAACGCCCCCTTCCGGCACTTTTTGAGAGAGAAACAATATTTGAAAGTTGGAGGGACGGTTCCATAATGGCCCTCGACTCGTCTGCGATCGACAAAGGGACCTTTCGAGGGACCGCGCGACCAACCTCGCCTCTCCTCGATGACGAGGATGGCGGCGGCCGTTCCTTCTCCCCAGAAGATCTCATCCTGGCGCAGACCGTCGTTGAGGGGCTTCCCCCAATGTGGGACGAATTCTCGGTCCTCAACGCGCTGGGTCGCTGCGGCGTATTTCTCGCGGACGGCCGCGCGACGCTGATGCAACTGCTGAAGCGTGACGACATCCGCTGGGACGTGCCGTTTTCGAAGTCATCTTTCTACCGATTGCTTTTGGGTATCCGAGTTTGCAACCAGAGTTTTAGTCCTGAAGAGGCCGAACGCGAACGGCGGAAGTGCCACGTGACGCTGCCCAGCGCGGATCAAGCGGAAGGTTTGCTACTTGCCGCCCCTTTCGTGGGCGATAGCGAGTCCGATGGAGGTGGCGATGACACCACGGCGTTCCGCACTCCCGCGAGGCGCGTTTTGTCTCGTCACGTCTCTTCCGGGGCATCGCCGGAAAGCCGAATGCACCGAGGTGGAGGAGGCTCGAAGAGCGCCAGTGGAGGAGGGGGCCTTTTGGAGGCATCGGCCTCTGCGGCGTTTTCTCCCTCGAAGATGAACTCCGCGGCACAGCAGCGGACGTCGACGGCACCGACAGCGGACGTCCGCGCGGCGGCGGCTCATTCTCCTTTGCACACGTCAACGCAACCCAAGACGCAGCCGCGGGACGAACCCGCTTCGGCGAACGGCGCGGCTGCTGCCCTGGCAGATCACTTGCGCAAGGCCCCACCGCGCCGTCGTCAGAAACCATCGTCAGACGAGGAAGCGAACGGGGGCTCGCCCAGTGCCGCAATGGAGCACCACCACGCTGCGGCGCCGCGACCCGCCTTGGATCATGTGCACGTCGGACGCATTCGCGCCGCGCGCGGTGTCCCGCATGGAGGCCATCGTCTCGCTGAGCAACCACTCGGCGGTGGGGGGAAACCATCGCGTCTGATGCAACTGTTGGCGACAGCCTACTATGCGATGAGAGATGGCCCATCTTCTTCTTCCGCCGAGCAAAACAGGGGGCGCCGCTCGGATGAGCACGTCAACAGTTCGCTGGTTACGAGCGCGACGGAGGGCGCGTCTTCCCCAATGGCTGGGGGAGTAGTAGGCTCCTCCTCCTCGATCCGCCGGACATCGAACGCGTCGTCATCACCGTCAGCGAGAGGAGGCCGCGGCGTGCGCGGCAGCTCCACGGCCAGTGGCGTATTCTCGGTGAGCCGGCATTCCAGTCAAACGGGCTCCTCTGGCGGCCTGATGGGCGCCAAGTCGCGATCCGGTGCGATGACGACCTTCACCGCGGCCGCGCAAGCCACCAAAATGCACCGCCGAAAGGCACAGCAAGCGGATGCGGAGAGCGAGATCGAGGGCTGCATCAAGGCGTGCATTGAGCAGATGTTCCTTCGCAGCCGCGTCGTCGGTGCGGAGGTGGCCGATGTCGCCGACGGAGGGGGGGGAGTCCTCGGCAAAGGGTGGCCACCACCACCACACAGCACCACCACGCAGCGATCGCAGCTCCACGGGGCGGGCGACGCCGCGTCTTCGCCCGCCGCTGGAAGCGCCGCGAACCGGAGCAGCAAGCCGCCCCTGCTGTCGTCGTCGTCGTCCTCCGTTGCGATGGGGGGGTCATCCGCACGCCGCGACAGTTTGGCCGCCGCCTCCGGGATGGGGCGGCGTCGAAGTCTGGTAAGATCATCGCCAAGCCCACTCACGCCCCGGAGCCTGGGGACCCCGTCCTCGTCGGCGGCACCTGGACCCGCCGACACCACGGCCCTCGCTGCTGCGCGAAGCACCACGCCCGCCGCGGTCTACGATGGCGGCGTGCCAGAGCTCATTACGATCGGCGACCTCACGCGGATGTTGCAAGACTTTCCCATCGATCCGACCGTGTTCAACGCGCTTGGCCTCCATAAAATCAAGCTGAGGAACCTATTGTCCTTCAACAGGCGAAACCCCCCTCCGCTTCCCCCTCCGCCGTCATCCGTGGATCGCGACGACTCTGTTGGTCAGAGTCCGTCCGAGGAAGGGCTCCAATGTGGAGGCGGCGACGACGAGGTCGGTGCCGACGACGACGCCGTCAGACGTGCAGGCGCGAATGGCAAAGGCCGCGTCTTTCTTGAAGCTGGAGGGGGGGAGGGGCACTCCATCTCCGAGCGACCGTTGCAGCCGATCTTGAGCGCGGGCAGCTCTCCGCCACGATCCATTCTGGTGCAGCCACTCAGCGTGTCCGGGGTCGCCATCCAGGACGTGGCCTCCGTGACCTTCAACGACTCCGTCAAGCTGCTGGGAAACGGGGAGGGTTCGTCAGGGCCGTCGCCTCGGATTCGCCGAGCTCGCGGTGGCGGTGTGGCCGCGCGAAGGCAGCAAGCGGAGATCCTCAGCGTCAATGTCGGACTTCACGAAGTGGCAACTTACTTGACGCAGACGGAACGGAATTCCCCGCGTACGTCGGAGCGCGCGCGCCGTCGCTGGAGGGAGTGCGTTGACAAAGTGTGTGCGGTGCACTGTCAGTCGTCACGTAAGTGGTCAAATCTTGCTCGATCCCTCGCTCTCTTGATCCGGGCCCGTCGTGCGGCTGCGGAAGCCGCCAACGCAGCGGCAGCGGCCGCGGCGGCCGGTGGGCTTCAAGGCGAGGAAGCCGCGATGGCGGCGTCGCAGGCCCTCGCGGCGTCGGGAATCGCCGCTGCCTCGACGGTTGTTTTCGACATCGGATTGGAGTCGGACGTGTTATTGAACTCGCTCAGTACATCGAACAAGCGATTTCAAGATCAAGTCGTTTCGCGTCGCGTGCCGTTGCGCCTCGAACCGCAAACGGAACGCTCGGATGCCTTCATCGACAGCATGATGAGCCACACCGGCGGCCACCGGTCGCAAGAAATGCTCATCAGTCAGATGTGTCAGTCGTGCATTGGCCAGTCCGCCGCTTGCGAGATGGCACGAAAGTTGCGGGCGCTCCGGGAGTGCCATCGACTGGTGCGCCACGGCGTGGCCCCATCCGACGAGCTGAGCGCCTTGGCATCGGGAAGGGACCTTGCGTCGTTAAAGAAGAAGAAAAACAGCAAGCGAAGGGGAAGGGGGGGAGCAGAGGAGGAGGAGGAGCATCACCTCGCGCTGCATCCGCCTCCTCCTCCCTCTGAGAGCCCTCGCCAGCGTGATGGCCACGGCGATGACGATGTCCGGCCGCCGAGGCGCAAGCAGACGCTGGCCCCCCCTCCGAGCAGTTCACTTGCCGAGAGTCAGCCGCCGTCGCGGTCCCACAGCTGCGCACCGCCGCCCCCGCCTCGTGGTCACGGTGGGGGCGAGGAGGAGGGGCGGGCAGACGAGGCCGTCGCCGGGAAGATCGAAAACGAGAAGGAGGGCCCTCCTCACCGCGAGGTGAGCGTCGGCCCCACGACGTCCTCGGCCTCACCCGTGCCATCATGTCCGCCACCCATCCCAGCCGAAGTGACAACAAACGCGACACCATTTCGCGCGGCGTCTGAGCTGCGACCGCTGGAGCCGGTACCCTGCACGGCGGAGCAAGACCACGCGCTCCTGTCGCGGTGGTTGACCAGCGAGGTCACGCGGAAGGATAGCGTCCCTGCAACCCGAGCGACCGGGGGGCGAAAGGGGGATGCCGCGGCGACTGCCACACGTCCTAGTCACGTGGAGAACCCGCCGACAGGAGCAGCAGTGACAACGGCGACGGCCAACCATCGTCATCAGCCTACTTCTCGCCCGAGCAGTGCGCTGTCGCAGCGGGCACACAGTCGTCCGCAATCTGCGAACAGTGCACGCAGCGGCGGCGGGACCGAACCTACAAAAAGTGCAACTCAAGGTCGGTTTTTCTGGCGAACCAACGCCCGAATGAACGAGGCCGCACGTCAGGACTTCGAGCATCGCGCTCAATCCGCCGTTCCTCACGGCGGCGGCGACATTCGTACAGGCCAGCGGCTCTCAACTGGCGGCGATGGCGGTGGTCGGGATGAGGATGACTGTCCTCGTGATGGGGGCCATCCCTCCGTCGTCGTCCGCCCGTGGTCCGCGGTCGCCGATATGTACGATGCCCCGTTACCCCAGCGACGCGTGGTCCACGTGCGGTAACCGGAGGTCGACAGCACACACCAATCCCCTTCCTTCCCCCCGTTTCCTGTAGACGAAGTAGGACCATTTGGTGAGACGGATTTTTTTCGTTTGAGGGTGTGAAGTGACGAGCGAATGAATATTATTTCGCTTGCGCCGTGGCCACTCCCCTTCCTCTCTCAGAAGTAGCACCTCTCACAGAGCGCCGAGAGAGGATTGCTGCAATTTGCAAAAAAATTCACCACCGGCCGCGCCGATAGTCATCAGCGCGCGCGCCCAGATGGTCACATGTCCGTAAGACCGTCGTCTGCTGTTGGTCGGTGGCCACCAATGCTCGCCCTGTTGTGCGTTTGCCTTCTTGGCATGGGTTGGTGGCTCTTCACGCGGCGCGGGGGACGTCCGATGGGAGCGATCTGGGAGGTGGGTGTGGACCCAGTTGGAGGTGAGACGACAGCGCCGGTCGCGTCGTCGTCGCAACTCCTCTTCCCTCAGCCACCGCCGTCAAGTCACCATCCACCGTCATCGGCAGCGACAGTTGGGGCGCCATTGGAAGGCCCATCATCCGTGCCGCCGCCAGAGACGGACGTTTTTTCGCCGCTAGGATTATCGCCGCCTGCTCATCGTCCTTCTTCTGCGAGTAACGGACCATCCAAGCCACCATTTGTTGAGGAGTTGTTCCCCACGGCAGCCGAAGTCGACGCCCAGGCGCAACTCGATGCTGCGTTTCGCTCCTCGAGGCGACGGTATCTTGCGTGGCTAGCGGACAGTCCCTCACCGATGCCCCCCTGGCGACCCGGCCGCGCGGTGCCGATCGTATGCGGTGGCAAGGAATACTATCCCGGCTACTTCAGCATTCCCAAAGAGAACATCGTCGATCACGTTCCGGCGAAAACCCAAGACTGGGCGACCGTGATTCCTGGTCGCCGGGAAACGTACGTGTTCAAGGAGGAAGCGGCCTATCGCAAGGACCTCGAGCGGTCGCGTTTCGGTCTGACACGCCGGCGCTACGGATTCGCGACGAATCGTAATTTGGAACTCCTCGCAGCCGGGACGATGCCGTACTTTTGTGGCATTGATCTGGTGCCGCGCGTGGGCACGCTTTCCAGCCATCCGAAGCAGCTGTTCAGCGCGGTGATGCACTTTCCAGGAGTACACGCCAAGTGCTTTCCGCACAAACGCGCCGTTGGATTGCCGCTGATGCATCGCGCGGGTAGTTCTGAAGCCGAAGCGGCAGCTAAAATGGCGCGGCAGTCAGAGGGCATGCTCGTCATGCACGCGCAGCGAACTTCCAGGAGCAGCAACCTATCCTCATCATCTATCATTTCCCAGAAGGATGGCGAAGGGGGACGGCAGCCGCCGCCGAAGGAAGAACCCGACGAGGTCGTCGCCGTGTCATCAGGTGCCGACCCTGTCGCGTCGACCGTGAACCCGGGTGCGATGGCGGGCGGTGACCACGCTGTCGGCGCGCCGTCGTCGTCGTCGCCATTCAATCGCACGCTCTACGACGCGATCAGCGCGAAGCTACTCGTGTCGATCCGGACCTCAATGACGACCGAATTCATGGCCCGGTATTTCCTTAGTGCCACCTCGCTGGCGGCGCTGCCTCGCTCGGTGCTGGTGCTGTGGGCATCGCACTACACGATCATGCTGACGGGCTTCATCCATGGCTTGACAAGCCTGGGCGTTCGCGTGGAGGATGTTCCCAGGCGACCGGAAATCTATCAGCATCCGATGTGCGACGCCGCCCGGAAAAAGACCTATGCCAAAGGGTGGTTCTTCTTTTGTCGAGCCCGCGAGTCGGCCAACTTGACCCGTTCTAACATCGCCGCTCGCATTCGTCAACGAGAGTTCGACCTCATCGTGATCAGCATTACGGACACGCTAACGTACCACATGAAGAACGTCTCCGTGGATGTGCCGCATTGGGATGACATCGTTCAGTCTTATCCGAAAAAGTTGATTCTGACGATGAACGACGCGGACCTCATCAAGCCGATGCAGGCAGACGTGGCTCACAAGCAAATGTGGGAGAAAAGCCTGTACTTTAAGCGCGAGACGCACGGCTGCCGGGAGAAGATTTGGTGAGCCGAGCGGGCGCCCGGCTTCTCTTTTCTATGCTTTCCTCTCTAAACGATGGAGAACGCGCGAAGGAATGGTGCGCGGCATGGCGTCGGCGGTTTTCCCTTCCAAAGTTGAGGGGTCAATTGGAGTTTCTGCTTCTTTGATCATTCAATTTAGTCGCCACATCCCCCCTCGTGTCAAGGGGGGGCGGGGGCTCGCACACCCCTACGGGGAGATACGGAGATGGGTTTTTTCGCGGACGGTTGCTACATGACCGCATGATGGACGCAAAGGGCTCGGCGGCCGTGGGATGATGGTCCGCCGCGCCGTCAGCCGCGGAGGGAACAGTCCCCAGTGATTTCGGTAAGTGCCAATTGGCTGTCACTTTTTGAATTGTTATCCGTATCGCAAAAAACAAACAGCGCACAGGAAATTTTTTTGCTCGAGATCGCGTTATCGTGCGCACATCATCCTGGACATGGCATCCCCGCGTCCGGCTGGTGCTCGACGGCCAAAGCCATCTGATCTCGCCGAGCGACCGAAATCGGCACTCGTGCGCGAAGCCCTCCATGCCTACGCGTCCTCGAACGCGTCCGAGGCGCAAAGTCGCCGACAGTCCGTTGGCCCGAATGGTATGGAGGAGAACCACTCCGACGGCAGCCGTCCGCCCTCGCCGCGCCCTCGCCCCTCGTCTCCCACGGGAAGCGGCATTCAAGATCCGCAGTCCTTCACCGTCACGTTTCGGGGCGGCTCCTCGTCCACCTACTGCTTCAGCAAGTGCAAGCGGGGAAAACTCGCGATGTTTGTCGACGCTCCCAGCTTGTGGAAGAGGCGACTTGTTCGAGTCCTGATCGGGTCCAAAGCGGCTCAGCGGATCACACAGAACAGACAACAACAATTAGCTGCTAGAATGAGTAACGCGATGGCCACGTCGTCGTCGCCGAAGGTGGCCGCGCAAAAATTGGGCAGCAAAGCGGCCGCGGTCATTTCACGCCGCTCCGCAAGTCAATCGCCAAGTGTGGGGACGAGCCGTGGTGGTGGCACCGCCGCGCCAGGCGCCCCTTCCAATCTACCTCCTCTGGTGGTCCCGCCAGCGGAACACAATGCCGCCGTGCTCGAGCTCTACCGCCTCAAGCACGAGAATCACCTGAATAGCGAGGTGTCCGGTGTGCTGAAGTCGTACGAGCTGCTTCGGCTGCGAGATATCCGTTGCGGATTCATCCCGGAGGCGCAGGCGCTAGTCTTTCCACAGCGTTCGCAGTCTGGGCAGCTTATCCCCGACTACCGGAGCGGTCAGCTGCTTCTCACGCTGACCTTCGATGTGCCGAAGCGCGACCCGGTTGATGATCTCCTCCTCAGCGGACGGTCCGAGCTTGGCGGCGGCGCGGCTGGGCAGGCAGCCTCGCCATCTTCCGGCCAACGTTGGCTCGCGGCCATGAAGCGCGTCGCCGGAGGGGGGAGGAGCAGCAGCAGCGGCGCCGATGCTGGCGGGGGGGGAGCCTCCTCGCCCCACCCAGACGACGACGACGACGAGGACGAGGGTGTCATGTCGGAGGGTGAGGGCGGCGCGCAAACCGAGACGATTCACCTGGCCTTCCGTACGGTCGCCGAGCGTGACGGGTGGTGCGAGTGGTTTAGTTCGTACATCATTGAAAACGAGCTGCGCACGTTGCAGCAAGGAGAAGGCACGGTGGAACTTCCGACCGATCCCGCGGCCGCGGCAGCTGCTGCTGGTGGCGCTTCGGCGGCGGCAACCACGCCGAAAAAGCAGCCGCCGCAGGGTGCTGCCGTGGATGGCTTTCCGGTGGCTCCGACTCTCCTTGCCCGGCGTCCATCCCTGTTGCAATCATCATCCGACACGACGCCGACCACGTCGGCTCGCAATCTTGGCAGCATTGCCAGTCCCCCCGAGGCAGCATCGAAGGTGCCGTTCGAACTTCGCCCGTCGGCCGATGTTCAGAAGTTTGTGTCGCACTTCATGATGCACACGGCTGCCGCCCGACGTTCCGTTTTCGACGGCGGAGAGCACGGCGGCGGCGACGACATCGGCCCTTTGTCCCTACAGCGGCCGCCGACGAAGGGGCAACTTCAGTGGTACGACGAGTCTCGCCAAAAGAATGTTGCGCGAAAGATCAAGGCATCCACCTTCGGCGGCGTCACCATGACCACCATGCTGGGGCTCAAACGCGTTGATTTTAATCTATCCCACTGCATCATTCAGGTCGAAACACCATGGACGCCGTCCTTCAACGTGGTGGTGTTCGATCGCGCGGCCCTGGAGGAAGCGGCATCATCGGCTTCGAGCCCGAATGGCCATGATGATGATGACGACGACGACGACCATTTTTTTGCCAATGCTGATGAGAAGAAAAAGGAAGAAGCGAAAAGGCGGAAGCAAAAGGCGGAGGCGGAAGCGTCGGCGAAGCGTGCGGCGGGGGTGGCGGCGTCGACGCTCTCACCCCCACGGAAGATCACGGCGGACGACGTGGACAATATCCACCACCTTCCCCGCCGTGTGTTCACCTTTCGCACAGATGAGAGGCAGAAGTGGGTGGATTGGTTGTTGTTCGTCAAGGGTCAGTCACAGGACGAGGACGTGACGTACCGCTACAAGGCTCGAGAGAGAGCAAAGCAGCAGCAGGCCATCGGGGACGGAAGCACGTCGGGCGGTCAAGGTGACGGCCCTCCCGGGCGGGTGCCCTCCTTCTCCTCCTCGTCGCCAGGGGCGAATCCACCGGGTTCTCCAAAACGAAAAATGCACCGCACGAAGAGTCAGATCCGCCGGGCCGCGCGCGGCATCGCAGACGACGAGCCGGATGCCGCCGGCGGTGGAGTGCCTGCCGCGCCGAAGTTACTCACAGCGGCCGCAAATGCCGACATTCCCAGCAGCAACTCTTCCGACGGGAAGTCCCCCGGGGATCGCCGTGGCAGCTACTCGTCCGACGAAGGCGCAGCGACGGCGTATGGAACCTCCGCGTACGGGCAATACGGCAGAGCCTTCGCTCCGTCCTCGTCGTCCGCTGGGGCAACAGGCAGCGGTGGTTTTGGTCCTACGGTGAGCGGCGCTTCGGTCAAGTCAGAAGGCAGCGACGACGAGGACGACCCGCTGTTGGCGGAGGCTGTCGTCGATGGCCGTGGCGCCGATCCTTCTTCGGGGCCGGGCTCCGAAGCCGCCTCTGCGGCGGGTAGCGGCGAAAGGGGAATCGCCCACCCAAACGAGCCGCCAATGGAGGGGGGGCGTCGTGACCCTGCGGCTAGTGGCGGAAACACGGACACGGGAGGCCGCGAAGGGGATGATGAAAGTTGTAGCGATGGGGACAATGACGACGATGACGGTGATGAGGACGCTGGCTTGCTTGTGCCCTCCGCTTCGGGTCACCTGCGCCCCCTCGCGACCCGCGTTGACTCCGCATCCGTCGGCTCGGGTGGCCCCCCTCCAACGGTCGCGTCGTCATCCATCTCCTCCTCCTCCGCGTGGGTGTACGCGTGGGTGCGCTGTTCGCACATCAGCTGGGACTGGAAGGGGGGACCGCCGCCTTCACTTTCAGAGATTCAAACGCGGTGCCTTCCCATCGTAGATGGCTTTCATCTAACTTTTGCCAGCGTCAACGACGGTCGCGGTGGTGCCCCGCGGTTGCAGCTGGCGCTCCCCGTCCAAGCCGCCGTGGAAGGGCCACCGGCCATCGCCGTCGCCGCGACGATATCGCTATCCCACGTCGACGCCGCGGATCTGCACCACGCCATCTATGGGGGCCTCGGCCTCACGATATCGTGCGACGCCACCACTTCCACTTCCACTTCCACTTCCACTTCCACTTCCACTTCCACTTCCACTTC
>ERZ1292630.635-Hain-H41-02um-R3-635-length-35920-cov-8_pt2 | contig 14127 bp, 14 predicted proteins | sample MGYA00564408_ERZ1292630 | MGnify/ENA primary metagenome ERZ1292630 (study PRJEB36523, sample SAMEA6512641) | groundwater metagenome | collected 2019-01-08 | study: AquaDiva: Metagenomics assemblies of 32 groundwater samples | reverse complement strand
GCTCCGCCTTCGGAACCCCTGACCCTATTCTGTCGGCAAACCGAACATTGATGAGATCGTCCATATTTTCAAGTCCGACATTCCGTACCAGCCGCCGCACGGAAGACGCCGTCACCTCATCTACATTATAGTAAAAGAGGTGATAGCGGATAAGCCGCGCGACATCTTCTATTTCCTTATTGGAAAACTTCAGCCGGCTCATTGCCTGTGCGGCGATGCGCGCGCCGACCATATCGTGATTATAAAAGGTCGCATTCGGCCCTTCGCCTTGTTTTGCCTTTGGCTTCCCAACATCGTGCAGTAATGCCGCAAACCGCACCGTAAAGCCAAACCCTTGCTCTGCGGCATAGCGGAGTGATTTCACATTATGCTCATACACATCAAATATATGATGCTTGTTTTGCGAAACGTGATATCCATCAAGAAGCTCCGGTAAAATAAATTGCAGAAGCCCTGTCTGGCGCAAAAGATCAATGCCGTCTGCCGCATTCTTACACATGACTATTTTCACGAGCTCGTCGCGGATGCGCTCATGCGACACGAACCGGATAAGCCCCGCCTGCTTCCTGATCGCATCAAGCGTCTGCTCTTCTATGGTAAACGCAAGCTGTGTCGCAAACCGCACCGCGCGCACCAAGCGCAGGGCATCTTCATTAAACCGCGCTTGAGCATCACCCACCGCGCGCACGATTTTTTCGTTCAGATCTTTTTGTCCGCCGAACGGATCCACTAACGCATAACCCATAACTGATAACTCACAACTCGTGTCGGTTGTTATCGGTTGTTCGTTATCAGTTATGTGAAACGCCATCGCATTGATGGTAAAATCGCGCCGCGCGAGATCTTCCGTAAGATCGCTTGTATAGTGCACGCTATCGGGGTGGCGCTTATCGGAATACGCATTATCAACGCGATAGGTGGTTATCTGGATCTCCATACCGTCAACAAGCGCGGTCACGGTGCCGAATTTATTTTCATAAAAACTTTTCGGAAACACTTTTTGTATTTCTTCCGGCTTTGCGTTGGTCGCCACATCCCAATCGTTCGGCTCGCGCCCCAGCAACACATCGCGCACACAGCCGCCGACGGCATACGCCGCAAACCCCGCGCGCGCAAGCTCGCGCCCGACAAAAAGCACTTGTTGTGGAATCATCTCATGCATGCGCGTACTATAATACTCTGAATTACAAAACGCCATCTTCTTCGTTCCGTCTCCGCTTCTTGCCTCGCAGTACTATACAGTACAGCTTCGGCTTCAATGCTCGGCGCGCCTCGAATCTGACATTTCGTAATGCAAAGTATAATACGCCGAAGCGCTCCGGCGCAATATATTTCTCTCCTCATTACTGTATTACATTGTATTACTTGTACTATCACAAAGCACACATCCCGTATTCCTGCGAGGAAAAGAGAAAGGGGAAAGTGAAACAGGAAGCGGGGTGAGAAAATAAGACGGCGAGGAAATGGTGCGTGGAAAAAACTGCGGGGAAATAGTGTGTGGAGAAAACGGCAATAAAAAATGAAAATGGCGTGTAATACAATTATCACAAACTCACGCATACGCGTGAGTTTGTGATTTACCATTATTCTATTTTGAATATCCGCTTTATTTTTTCTTCCCCTTCAAAATAAGACACGCGCATAAGCAGTATATTATCCCGCACACCCCAAAACATACCAAGCGCATCTATTTCCTGCTCACACGGAAAAGGAGACAGAAAGACGCTCTTTTGCAGTTGATAAAAACCGAGTTCTTTTAATTTCCATCGGAGTGCATCGCGCACGGCATTCTTATGACTCGGAATATCAAACATCATCAACCGCCATGTGCCGTCCCATTTTTTAGGCCGCGCCAGCGTCATAGTTTCAAGATTGTATTTCAGCACCACTTCTTTTCCGCCTTTTTTTAGCCGCACCTTGATCGTCCCGTCTGCGGCTTCATCGATATCGATCAATTCCCGTTTTTGCAGACGCTTCAAATCCTGCATAAATTTTCTCTTTTCAAACTTCTTCGCACGCATATACCCCTGTAATAACCAGTAGGGGAGAAGAGGCTGTGCAACGGAAAGCACCGCAATACCGCCCGCAAGCGCCACGAACTGTAAAATCTTTTTTGTACGCGAGTCCTTCATGGTATATCGATATGCACTATCGTAGCTTTAGTATATCAGATAATGATCACAAACTCACGCATACGCGTGAGTTTGTGATCGCGTGTAAAAAGACGCATCGCACAACATATATATGCTGGCGGTGTATACAGGCGATTGTACGACTATAAAAAAAGTGGTATAAAGCCGTGGTATTGTTATACGCGCCCGTAGCTCAACGGATAGAGCGCATCCCTGCGAAGGATGAGACCAAGGTTCAATTCCCTGCGGGCGCACCACGGCAAAACCCTTTCTCTTTAGAGAAAGGGTTTTGCGCATATGCATATGGCAGGGAAGTGTTCTTGCGTATATAATGGAGGCATGGCGAAAAAGAAAAAAACTATCCTTATTATAGAAGACGAGCCGGCGCAGATCCATGCGCTCGAAAAAACATTTCAAAAAGAAGGATACGCGGTGCACACTGCAGAAAATGGACGCGAGGGATTTGAGGCGGCGAAAGCACAAGCGCCAGACGTGGTGTTGCTTGATATTATTATGCCGGTCATGGACGGCATCGCGGCGCTTGAAAAAATAAATAGCGACCCCGCCACCAAACATATTCCCGTGATCGTGCTCACCAATTTCGCGCTGTATGAAAAGGTACATCCATTTATGAGCCCGGGCAAAGATCATTTTCTGACCAAAATTAACGCGTCGCTGAAAGACATCGTTGTAAAAGTAAACACTATTCTTTCGTGAAACTTTCTCTCACACAACAAGCATTGTTGTTGTGCGCCGTCACCCTGCTGACGAGCGGCATTGCGCTGGTGTGGTTTGGCAACGATGCGCGCGCTCTTGTCGTCGCGGTTACGGTATCTGTCGCGATGGCAGCATTCGGGGTGCGCATTCTTTTTTCCACGATACGCTCTCTCAATAATCTCAGGTCCCGCGTCGACGAAATCGCAAAAGGGAATTATGACGTCATCACGCCGGTGCGTGGGATTGGAGAAATAGAAAGGCTGAGCGAGGCTTTTAATGTCATGGCGTTTCGCCTGAAGCATCACGAACGAAATCTTACCCACAAAGCATACCAGGCCGCCGTGCTCAAAGAGATATCGGAACGTATCACCGCGTCGCTCGACGAAAGCGAGGCGGTGGAGATTATCGCGGGATCACTCGGCAAAGTCGTGCCCTATAGCATCGTTTCATATCTCACGATACGTCCAAACGGAACCGCATTCCTCAAATGCCACATTGAAGAATCGGTAAACAAAGCGTTTTCGGAAGAAACAAAGCGCATCCTATTTTGCGCGTTCGCCGCATTGAAGGGCAGCGCGCTCACCGATGAGCAGATCGAAAAAACGATATGTTTCGGCGCGTTTTTCGACGAAGAAACTAAGAGTTCTGTGCGCTCGCATTTCTCTCTTCCTGTCTATGTGAACGGCGCGCTCACCGGAATCATCACGGTCGCCTCCGCAACGCCGAACCTCTACAAAGAAGATGAGGTCGGTATTTTGTACGCCGTCACGGAGCAGGCGGGCGCGACCATTTCAAAAATGAAGGATCTCATTGCGGAAGAATCGAATAAAACCCATTCGATGCTCTCGTCCATCAATGAAGGGCTTATCATGGTTACGACGAAGCAAAAAATATCGATCATCAACGAAAAGGCGAAAGCGATTATCGGCATCATGCACCGTGACCGCCCCTCGCTCCTTGATGTTATTCAAGCGTTGTACGGAAAATTTGATTTTCGCGGCGCGACCGACCGCGTGCTTGCTTCCAAGCGGACGGAATCGTTCCAAGAATTCACCGCGGGCGCGAGCGTATACAAGATCATCGCGAACCCCGTGAAAGAAAAAGACGGGGACGTCATCGGCGTCGTGTTCGTTTTTTCCGATATCACGAAAGAAAAAGAGGTTGACCGGATGAAAACGGAATTCATTTCCATCACCTCGCACCAGCTCCGCACGCCACTGTCTTCCATGAAATGGTTTTTGGAAATGCTGCTCAACAACGACGCGGGGGAGATGCCGGAAAAACAGCGTGGCATCGTAAACGATGTCTACACCTCTAACGAGCGCATCATCACGCTCGTCAACGACCTGCTTGACGTGTCGCGCATCGAGGCGGGCAAAATGCAGAACGAGCCGACGCCGACCAATCTTATTGAATTCCTTAAAAGCATGCTCCCGGAAGCGCAACAGCAGTTCAAAAAACGGAATCAAGTGTTTGAATTTCACCGGCCCGACACGCTTCCGCGCGTGATGGTGGACCCCAAGCTCGTATGGCAGGTGCTTTCAAATCTGTTAAGCAATGCGTCGAAATATACGCCGGAAAACGGAAAAATATCTTTTGATCTCTCGCTGCATAATGATGCCGTGCTGTGTACCGTTACCGACAACGGCTTCGGCATCCCCGAATTCCAACAGCACCGGATATTTGAGAAGTTCTTCCGCGCCGACAACACCGCAAAAATGGAAGGCACCGGGCTCGGCATGCATATCGCACAGCAGATCACCGAGGCGATGGGAGGGAGGTTGTGGTTTGAATCCTCGGAAGGAAAGGGAACGACGTTTTATCTCTCCTTGCCGATCAGCAACGGAGCACAGAAACAAGAAAAGTCCGTGCAGGCGCGCGGCGAAAATGATATACTGCCCGCACTATGAGATTTCAAACCAAACTTACCCTTCTTCTCACCGCCGTCATTGTCATTATTATTGCGGTTCTTTTTTATAGATTTGACACCGCGGTGGACGGATATTTAAGAAAAACGGTTATTAAAAACTTCCACAGTATCGTGGAAACAAGCGAGGGGGCGTATTTTTTATTCGCCGACAAGGTAAAAACGAGAACGGTTGATTGGAGCTCCGATAGCGCCATTCGTACCGCAACGGAAAAGATCCTTTCGCTCCCGGAAGGGGAGGAGCGCATATCTGCCATCGAAGGCCTTGCTCACTACTTTCAAGAAGAGAAGCTGAAATACGACCCCGCGATAAGCATCATCGACATTCTCGATGGCAACGGCATCGTCATCGTTTCTTCGCGCGCCGACCGCATCGGCATCGATGAAAAAGAGGAGGAAGAAGAGTTTCATGCGCACCGATTTTCCGAAGCGCTCGCCTCGGGGTTTGGCGAAGCGTTCGTCACCAATGTCGTCATTGAACCGGACGAGGGCATGGAACCGATGATCCATTCCGTCGCGCGCATCTTTTCCACCACCAAAGACGAACAGGGAAACCTTCGACCGCTTGATGCGGTCATACTCCTTCATTTCACCAACGTCGAAGAGCTCGGACATATACTCTCCGGCCAATTCCAGATCACCCAAGGCGCGCAGAGCGGAAGGGTATTGTTTGAATATTTAAAAACCGCGGAGATCTACATGGTGAACAAAGACCGCATCCTCATAACCCCTTCCCGGTTTATTGCGGACGCCGTACTCAAGCTCCGCGTCGACACCTATCCGGTGAAAGCATGTCTTGAAGAAGGGCGGGAGGTCGCGGGGGAATATACTGACTATCGGGGCATTAAAGTGTTTGGCGCATCCATGTGCCTTGCGCGCGATAATGCCGTACTCATCGCGGAAGTGGACGCGGAAGAAATATTGGCACCCCTCAAGGAGCTCCGTATGCAATTCGCTCTTGTAAGCGCTTTTGTTACCCTTATCGGCGCACTCGGCACCGCCATCTTAAGCCGCTGGTTCCTTAAAAATCTCCAGCCTATCCTTGTTGCGGCAACAGAAGTGGCGAAAGGGAACACCGCTGTCCGCGCGAAAACAACAGGACGGGACGAAATCGGGCAGGTTGCGCTTATGTTCAACCGCATGCTTGATGCCGTTGAAAAAGCGACCAGAGAGCTGAACGACGCGCAAACCAAGCTGAGAAACGCCAACGTCGACCTCGAACAACGGGTGAAAGAGCGCACCGGGGAGCTGGAACACCTGAAGGCAAACCTCGAGCAAACCGTCGTAGAGCGGACAAAAGAAATGAAAGAGAAAATGGAAGAGCTTGAGAAATTCAAAAAGCTCACCGTCGGCAGAGAATTAAAAATGATCGAGCTTAAAAAAGAGATCGAACGGCTCAAGGCGTAAGCCGTCGCCGTACGACCATCATTATGTCTTCACACGACACTACGCCTGAAAAAATAACTCCGCGCAATACCGCCGACCTCACGCTGACGGATCTTATGCCGCGCCGCCCCACTATGGGTCCCGATGTGCCGGTGGTATTGTGGCGCATCCTGCGTCTTGTGAGCCTCAACGACATACTCCGCGAAGAAACGGCGGCCGTCGTCTATCTCATGGGAAAACGTTTCGGCGCGATGCTTGGCGTGAAAACCATCGAAGAACTGCATGAACAGCTCACCAAGCTTAGGATCGGGAAGCTCGATTTCTCCGTGAATACGCCGGATGCCGTGCACCTTGCCATCGGCGAATGCGTTACCTGCGACGGCATCACGCCGCCCATCGGCAGAGCGATCTGCCAGCTTGAGGCCGGCATCGTGGCGGGAGCGCTTGAAGCTATTTATCCGGGGCGAAAAGCGCTCGGTGAAGAAACAAAGTGTATCGGCGGACTCGGCGACGATGTGTGTCTCATTGAATGCCGCATTATATAAGCAGTCTATGCACCAACAACCTTCATTCACCCCCCTCAGCGAGACTCAACGCGAAATAGAGCGCGTACGGATCGTCTATGAAGAAGACGCGGTGGTGCGGCGCGTGCAAAACGTGATCACGGAGCGCCTCCATGAGACGAGAATTTTTGAACAATCGCTGGCGCTTAAAAATAAAATACGGGAACTGCATGACGGCGAGATCGCTACGCTCAACATTCTTGAAGACACCCGCGAGCTTGAAGAAAAGCTGGGGCACGAACGCGACCGGCTCTCGCTCATCATCGCATCCATGGAAGAGGGGCTTGTGCTTTTTGACGAAACCTACCGCATTCTCCTTGCCAATCCAGCCGCGATAAAAATGCTTGAGATCGCTCCCGAAGAAATGCCCGGTATTAACCTCACAGACATCACCACTCTCTGGGTAGGAAATAAAAAACTTTCTACCGAAGAGCGGTTCGAGAAAAGGGCGCTTGCTACCGGCGCGCCGGTTTTTGCCTCGCTTGAAGATAATGTATTTACCGAAACGCGCAGCGGAAGAAAATTCCCCGTCGCCTTTATGGTTTCTCCGCTGAAAGAAGACATTCATGCAAAGGAGGCCGTTATGGTGTTTCGCGACATCACGAAGGAAAAAAATCTTATTGAGGCGCAGAAAAATTTCGTATCGGTCGCGTCGCATCAGTTGCGCACGCCGCTCACCGCCATCCAATGGAATCTTGAGCTTCTTATGGGGAAAGAAATAGGGGACCTTACCGACCGACAAAAGCAATTTGCCATGGACGCATACGAGGGAGCGGAAAAGCTTGTTGAAACGATCAATCTTCTTCTCGCGCTCGCACGAACGGAAAGCGGGTCGGTGCAGATGGAACCCTCGCCGATCGCAATTCCTGATTTTATACGCGCCATCGCCGCAGAGCTTAGCTCTCTTGCCGCCCAAAAGGAGATCACGCTCACCCTGCATGAGCCGGCCGGCCCGATTCCGCACATCATGCTTGACGCATCCATGCTCCGCGAGGTCGTGATCAATATCATTTCAAACGCCATCCGCTATTCCAACGCGAACGGTGCCGTGGATATCGCCTACGAAACAAACAATGACGTTCTCACGATATCCGTAAAAGATAACGGCATCGGGATCCCCAGCTACCAGCATTCCCGTATCTTTGAAAAATTCTTCCGCGCGGACAATGCCGTCCACAAAACCGCAGACGGCACAGGGCTTGTCCTTAACCTTGCAAAAACGCTCGTTGCGATGTGGCACGGCACGATATGGTTCACGTCGGAGGAAGGAAAGGGCACGACGTTTTACTTCACCATTCCCTACGAAGGCATGAAAGAAAAGCGTGAAGGAAAATCGCTTGTCATGTAATATACATACTATGACCGACACAGAAAATTTCATCACCGACTGTATTAAAGCGCATATAGCAGTGCTGGGGCCCGTGGCCGCACTCGCCATCGCGCGCAAAATACCGTCGCTCAAAATCGCCGACAACGGCGATGTGCTCGCGATCACCGGCGACGCACAAGCAACGCTGGAAGAACTCAAAAACGCATACCTTTCGTTTGCCGGAGAAGCCTCGCAGGCGATCATGCGCACGCTTGAAGCGGCGCACCCCGAGCTCGCGCATAACGCATAATGCTGTATCAGAAAGTAATACATATTCTTGCCGTCGCCGCGCTGGCGATCCCCGCGCTTCCGCTGGCGCTGTTTCCTTTCTTTCAGCCGTATTCGCTCGGCAAAACGACGCTGTTTCCTTTCTTTCAACCGTATACTTTCGGCAAAACAACGCTGTTTGAGATCATCGTTGAAGCGATGGCGCTTGTGTGGCTCGCATCGCTTCTATCACAAAAATCCTCATACGCGGATTTTTGTGATACGAAAAAAAAGAAAACCATAGGGATCGCGCTTGCGGTACTAAGCGCGTCCTTTTTTCTCTCCACCGTTTTTAGCGCCGATGTTGCCGCAAGCTTCTGGGGGTCGAGCGCGCGGATGGATGGTCTGTTCACCTTCCTTCACTTTTTCGCATTCTTTATACTGCTCGCTACATTATTTGGAGAGAGAGCGTGGCGTCGCGGTATGCAAATTTCCGTAGGTGCGGGAACGCTCGCTTCACTTTACGCGATCGCGCAGTGGTTTAGCGCACCATTCGTGGTGGCAAGCGGGGGAGAAATATTCGGCACGCTCGGCAACCCTTCATATCTCGCGCTGTATCTTTTGTTCACCATTTTTCTCGCTCATTATCTCGCAGAAAAAGAGGAACGGCGGGAAGTCGTCGTTCTTCTCTATTGCGCCGTGGCGATACAGGTCATCGCGCTTTTGCTGACGCAGGTACAGGCGGCTCTTTGTGCGCTTGCAGTCGGCGCGGCCGTGGCGGCATATCCGTATGTTCGCGCGCGCATTACTCTGTGGCATGGCATCATCACGCTTGCTGTTATCGGCGCATTTATTTTTCTATTTTCTTTCAGCGCGAACTTTTCAAAACTCGTTTCGCTCTCGGAAGGCGGTACGTCGCTTGCAAACAGAATAGCGGTATGGAATATCGCGCTTTCGGGTATTGCGGAGAAGCCGCTGCTTGGCTACGGCGCGAATAATTTTGAACCGTATTATCTCGCGCAAAAAAACAAAGGCGACGCACCGCTTCCGGCCACCGGTGAAACATTCGACAAACCGCACAACGCGTATCTTGAAGTTGCCTTTTCCTACGGCATCATCGGGCTTATGGCATACTTTTTTTTCTTGTGGATCGTTGTACGCCGCGCGTGGCGCACTCCCGCGCTTGCCGGCGCGTGTATCGGCTATTTTGTTTTTCTTTTTTTCTTTTTTGATACATTCGCGTCGCTTCTTATGTTCTTTTTTGTCGCGGCATATCTTTTTTCTCCTTCCTCATCTAAAGAAAATAATGCTATCGCTTTAGAAAAAACCGTTTCTCCCACCGTGCTTGTCGTCGGCGGTCTTGCGCTTGCGGCGATCTTTTTCACGTTTCATTTTAAGCCGCTCTATTCCGCGTACTTCGCCCGCCAATTCTTTGTGCATACTTCGGCAACAGGCGCGATCGATGAAACAGCAAAAGCAAAAGCGCTTCATTATACTACTTTCAATACGCCGTTTATCGAACGCTCCATTTTGCTCACCGAAAACGCGATGAAAAAATAGCGCGAGGCATGCTATACTGAGGGCTATAATAGTATGGAAAAAAAGGACACAAAGATACTGGTCGTCGAAGACGACATCATGCTCAATAAAATATATCAGACCAAGCTTTCTATGCTTGGGTATCAAGTGCTGGCCGCATACGACGGGGAAGAGGGGCTCACGATGATGAGCGCGCACCAACCGCATTTGGTGCTTCTTGACCTGATGCTTCCAAAAAAGAACGGGTTTGAGGTGCTTGAGGCGGCAAAACAAAACATGGCAATAAGCCGCATTCCTGTTATTATTCTCTCCAATCTCGGCCAAGAATCGGATATCCGCAGGGGTACGGAGCTTGGGGCGGTTGATTTCTTGGTCAAAAGCAATGTAAAGCTGGAAACGGTTGTGGATAAAATAGGAATTGTTTTGCAAAAGTACTCGGGGTAGGGTATACTAGTAACCAATAACTAATAACCAATAACTAATAACTCACACATGATCCGCGCACAAACGAACAAAAAAGGATTCACACTGCTTGAGCTTCTGATCGTCATCACCATTTTGTCGATCCTCACGCTCGTGGTCGTCCTATTCATCAACCCGGTCGAACTGCTCAAGAAAGCGCGCGATGTCCAGCGGATGTCCGACCTCGCCACGGCAAAATCGGCGATTGTACTTTATCTGCAAAACAGCGCGAGTAGTAACCTCGGCAGCACGACATATTGTGGCGATGGAACGCTTTCTGACGCCGCACTTACTGGAACATCCCCGCGCATATCCATTGCAGACACCACTCCTGTAACCGGAGCGACTTTTACGACAGGAGGTATTGCGTGCGCCACTAGTGGTGCATATAACGCAGTCCTAGCAACAAACCTTTACAAAAACGATGGAAATGGCTGGATCCCATATATTAACCTCACCTCTTTCACATCAGGCGCGCCAATCGAGAAGCTTCCGGTTGATCCAGTCAATACTGCTACCGCTGGCTCATGTGGAGTGGATAGCTATTACTACCGTTACGGATGCAAAACAAACAACACATTTGAGCTCGATGCCACGCTTGAAAGCGATACATACAAATTGGGCGGGACCGATTCTAAAGTAGAAAAAGACGGTGGCAACAGCGAGATGCGCTTTGAGGTTGGAACCGACCTAAACATTCTTCCGAGCTCCGCGCCTGTAGGCTTCTCCGCGCTCTAACGACCTCTTGATTTTCAAAACCCCCTCGCATGCGGGGGGTTTTGTTTTATTAGCGCAAAAAATGGTATAATCATATTCATATAACATCATATCCTTATGTTTCTCACGCTTTTTGATTCTGTGCTTGACTGGACACCGCTTGTAGCGGGCGTTGCGGCGATCGTCTTTGTCTATCTCAAACATCGCAAAGGCGCGTGCGAAATACGCATCATGCGACGGCTCGTGCTTTCGCTTGCCGGATTTCTCGCATGTATCGTTGCTCTTAAAGTTGCGGTGCATTATTTCATTCTTGCGGGCGACCCGTCGTTTGGCGCACTGCTTTTGCCGCCGCATCAGTCGGTGTGGGATTGGTTTGTTCCTATGGCAGTCAAACGCTACCTGTTTCCGTATATCGTATCGCTTGCGGTCGCCGCGCTCGCGTACTTTATAGCGCCGCTCGTAAACAAACTATTTAAAGGACAGCTTTTCGCGGAGGAAGACAAATACATTATCGCGCTCGCCGCACTTATTGTCGGGTGGCCGAATTTCGTGATGTATCTGGGTGCCGCGGTTATCCTCACTGTATTGCTTTCGATCCGTGAGACGCTGCGCTACGGCATTGAAGCGCGGATCGTGCTTACCGATGCACTCATTTTTTCCGCGCCGCTCGTGCTTGCGCTCGGCCCCATTGTCGCGCCGTACCTGTACCTGTATAAACTCACCATTTTTGCATAACGCATGCACATATCGGAAGCGAATCTCAAAAAAATAGTCGTCGCATCGGGCATCATCACCGATGCGCAGTTTGAGGCGGCACGGCAGGAAGCCCTGCGCTCCAACCGCACCATCGGCAACGTATTCATCGGAAAGGGAGATATCACGGAAAATTATTTCGCCGAGATCGTCGCGAACTATTTCAACACGCCTATCGTGAATTTCCAGATCACACCGCCCGACAACACCGCGCTCCACCTGCTTCCCGAACAATTCTCAAAAACAAAACGTATCGCGCTGTTTGCTCTTGATCCTGAAAAAAAGATCGCTAAACTCGCGATGGAAGACCCGGGCGATCTGAAAACCATTGATCTTATCGCCGCGAAATTCGATGTGCGCGTGGAGCCGTATCTCGCCACATCGCTGTCGATGAAGGTCGCTTTTAAGGAATACAAAAAAGATATTTACAAAGAATTCAATTCGATCATTGAAGAGTCTATTAAGGAAGCGCTCGCGGCGGGCAACATCAAAGATGTTGGGAAAATGGCCGAGCATATGCCTATTATCGCCATCACCGACGGGCTTATGGAATACGCGGTTGCGCTCGGCGCTTCTGACATTCACATTGAACGCCTCCCGGAAAAGGTGCTGGTGCGGTACCGCATTGATGGTATTTTGCGCGACATCGTGGAGCTCCCTAAAGAGATAGATGACGCGATCATCGCCCGCATCAAGATACTTTCCAGTTTGCAGATTGATGTTCACTTCACCCCGCAAGACGGCCGGTTCAAATTCAAACTTGAAGACCAATCGGTTGACGTGCGCGTATCGGTAATGCCAACCTTTTACGGCGAAAAGGTAGTGATGCGCCTCTTGCGCGGGTCCATCCGCCCGCTGAACCTTTCCGAGCTCGGCATGTCAGAGCGCGACATCGCCACCATCAACGAAGCCATCAAGCGGACATTTGGTATGATCCTTATTACCGGACCGACCGGCTCGGGTAAAACCACCACGCTGTACGCTATTCTCCATAAACTCAACACGCCAACGGTGAATATCGCGACGATCGAAGACCCTATCGAATACGACGTTGAGCGCATCAACCAAACGCAGGTGAACCCCAAAGCGGGCATCACGTTTGCCAACGGCTTGCGCAGTCTGATGCGCCAGAATCCCGATATTATCATGGTGGGGGAGATCCGCGACGAGGAAACCGTGTCCATATCGCTCAACGCCGCCATGACCGGCCATCTTGTGCTTTCCACGCTCCACACCAACGACGCGCCCACCGCTATTCCGCGATTCATTGACATGGGCGGCGAGCCGTTTTTGGTGGCAAACACCTTAAATATTATTATCGCCCAGCGGCTCGTGCGCCGCATTTGCACGGTGTGCGTTTCAAGCTACGCGCCTACCGAAGAAGCGAAGGAGTCCATGAAAAAACAGCTCATGATCTATCACGCCGACCCTACGCGCATTAAGATCCCTTCCCAGCTCTACAAGGGAAAGGGATGTCAGGCGTGTTCAAACACCGGATACTCGGGACAGGTCGGTATTTTTGAAGTGCTTAGCGTTACGCCGCGCATCCGGGAGCTCATCAAGCCGGGCGTTGCCATTGACCAATTGCGCGCGGTCGCCGAGGAAGAAGGGATGCGCCGTATGTTTGAAGACGGCCTCGCAAAAGCGGAAGCCGGCGCCACCACCATCGAAGAAATATTCCGCGTCATAATGGAATAGCTCGTTAGCATAATTTCTAATTATCTAATTTCTAATTGATCTAACCAAGTCCAAATGACACATTCCCCAAAAAAATACGACTTGGAAGAAAGAACTGCTGGATTCGGGGAAAAAATTATTACATTTTGCAGGGCGTTACCATGCGATACCATCACAAAGCCGATCATCTCGCAACTCATACGATCGGGGACAAGCGTAGGCGCGAATTACTCCGAAGCGGATGATGCGGAATCAAAAAAAGATTTTCGACATAAAATTGGAATTTGTAAAAAAGAAGCTCGGGAAACAAAACATTGGCTAAGAATGATCGCGACAGCTACGCCAGAAAGCAAAGAAAAAGCAAGGGATTTATGGCAAGAAGCAAAAGAATTAAATTTGATCTTCAACGCGATCAATAAAAAACTTAAAATATAATTAGGATTTGATTAGAAATTAGAGTAATTCGTCATTAGAAATTCTCATGCCTATATTCACTTTCATCGCATCAAAAAAGGACGGCACGATCATAGAGGAAGAGATCGAGACAAAAGATCAAGCCTCGGTCGTCGCGTATCTTGAAAAGCACGATTACTTTCCTGTCTCTGTCAAAGAGAAGAAAACGCGCAATGTCCTTTCTATTTCGCTTTCAAGCAAAATAACTCTGCTTGAAAAGATCAC